>OJKI01000029.1_pt1 | contig 95495 bp, 82 predicted proteins | sample 1596431 | NCBI WGS metagenome assembly OJKI01 (sample SAMEA4350165, study PRJEB24818) | metagenome | biome: human; feature: gut; material: faeces | place: Denmark | collected 2013-09 | reverse complement strand
TGCCTAACCAGTCCGGAGACAAAAACGTCAGAAGCAACAAATCTTCTAAACGAGGCTCTCCCTACCTCCGCAAAACCCTTTTTAATGTCATTAGAACTTACCTGCAATGTGCTCCCCAAGATGAACCGGTGTTTCAGTTCCTTAACCGGAAACGGGCGGAAGGCAAGCCCTTCTATGTTTATATGCTTGCAGCAGCCAACAAGTTTCTACGACGCTACTATGCTAAGCTGCGAGATTATTTTGCCTCGCTGGACACTCTCCAGCCAGTAGCTCCCATTCCCACCATCCTGAAAGCAACCCTCTGACATCACTTCCTTTTTTCTCTTTTTAAGCCGGCACTTTGTGGTGGCTTATTTGTGCTGCACTTCTTTCTCCCCACCTTCTGCCAAATTTTCTTGCAGCAAGTCCCATTTGGGGCTTGACTTTTTCTTTGCAGGCTTTATAGGATGTAATCCATTGCCATCATCAGCGAAAATCCGACGGCGAACAGCACCGTGCCGACATTGGTGTGCGTGCCCTGCGCCATCTCCGGTACAAGCTCCTCGACGACGACGTAGAGCATCGCGCCCGCGGCGAAGGACAGCATCACGGGCATCATCGGGGCGAAAACCGCCGCCAGCCCGATGGTCAGCAGCGCGCCCAGCGGCTCAACCGCGCCGGAAAGCATCCCCAGCGTGAACGCCTTTACGCGGCTCATGCCCGCCTGACGCAGGGGCATGGCGACAATCGCGCCTTCGGGCACGTTTTGCAGGGCGATGCCGACGGCAAGGGCGAACGCGCTGGCGAAAGATACGCTGCCGACCTGCTCCGGCTGCATACTGCCCGCGTAGACCACGCCGACCGCCATGCCCTCTGGCAGATTATGCAGCGCGACGGCGAGCGCAACCATCATCGACCGGGGGAGCGACGCGCGCAGCCCCTCCTGTTCGCCGTCCAGGTGGACGTGGGGGACGAGGCGGTCGAGCAGCAGCAGGAAGAGAATCCCCAGCCAGAACCCGATCGTCGCGGGCAGGAACGACCATGCGCCCAAGTCCGCCGCGCCCTCCAGCGCCGGAATCAACAGGCTCCATATGCTTGCCGCAACCATCACGCCCGCCGCGAAACCGCTCAAGCCCTTCTGCACCTTTTCAGGCAAGTCGCGCTTGAGGAAGAAAACCAGCGCCGCGCCCAGCGTTGTGCCGAGAAAGGGCACGAGCAGCCCTTGCAAAACCTGTGTGTTCATGAAAAGTGGATACCTCCTTCATTCGCGGATGTTCACCTCCGCGTTTTTCTTGCATGAACACATGGTATCACACCCGTTTTTTCCTGTCAAGGGGCAAAAAAAACGGCGAAAATGCAAAATCGCCGCCGCTGTCATCCAGAAAAACATAATTAGTGCAGCAAAAGCCCTTGCCATATGCGCCTGCATGGTGTATGATGAAAAACGTGAAAGGCGAAAGTATCGCCTCTCGACAAGGGCGTCGGGACTCCGCATCGGCGGGTTCTGCGCCGATGGTAATACTATTTCCGGATTCACCTGAACCATCTGCTTGTGCCTTTTCCCCGCTGGCGTCCGCTCATTCCACTTAGCGTAGCGCTGCTACGCTGCGTTTCATTCGCGTTAGCCAGCGTGAAAAATTCACGGCGCATCTTGGCTCATTTTCATCCGGAAATAGTATCAAGCATGTTTATGATTTGAAAGGAGTCCTGCATCATGGCGAATTATTGCCAGCGCGTTCTTGACGATTTGAAGGTTCGCTACGCCCACGAGCCGGAATTCATTCAGGCGGCGACCGAAATTTTGACGACCCTTAAGCCCGTTATCGAACGGAACGAAGAGAAGTACGAAGCGGCGGGACTGCTCGAACGCTTCGTGGAGCCGGAGCGCATCATCACCTTCCGTGTGCCGTGGATCGACGATCAGGGCAAGGTGCAGGTCAACCGCGGCTACCGCGTGCAGTTCAACAGCGCGATTGGCCCGTACAAGGGCGGTCTGCGCCTGCATCCCAGCGTCAACCAGTCGATTTTGAAGTTCCTCGGCTTTGAGCAGATTTTGAAGAACAGCCTGACCGGTCTGCCCATCGGCGGCGGCAAGGGCGGCTCCGACTTCGACCCCAAGGGCAAGAGCGACAACGAAGTGCAGCGCTTCTGCCAGTCCTTCATGACTGAGCTGTACCGCTACATCGGCAAGGACACCGACGTGCCGGCGGGCGATATTGGCGTCGGCGCACGCGAAATCGGCTACCTGTACGGCCAGTACAAGCGCATCACCGGGCTGTATGAAGGCGTGCTGACCGGCAAGGGTCTGACGTGGGGCGGCAGCCTCGCGCGCAAGGAGGCCACCGGCTACGGTCTGTGCTACTTCACGCAGGCGATGATGGAGCGCAACGGCAAGTCCATCGCGGGCAAGACGGTTGTCGTGTCCGGTTCGGGCAACGTCGCCATCTACGCGGTGCAGAAGATTACCGAGATGGGCGCGAAGGTCGTCGCCATGAGCGATTCCAACGGCTATATCTACGACCCCGACGGCATTAAGCTGGATGTGGTCAAGCAGCTGAAGGAAGTGGAGCGCAAGCGCATCAAGGAGTATGTCAAGGCTGTTCCGACCGCGACCTACACCGAGGGCTGCTCCGGCATCTGGACGATTCCCTGCCAGATTGCCCTGCCCTGCGCAACGCAGAACGAAATCAACGAAGCATCCGCCAAGGCGCTGATTGCCAACGGCGTGGAAGCAGTCGGCGAAGGCGCGAACATGCCTTCGACGCTGGAAGCCACCGCGGCGTTCCAGCAGGCGGGCGTGCTCTTTGCCCCGGCGAAGGCGGCCAACGCGGGCGGCGTGGCGGTTTCCGCGCTGGAAATGAGCCAGAACAGCCAGCGCCTGAGCTGGACGTTCGAGGAAGTGGACGCGAAGCTGAAGGATATCATGGTGAACATCTTCGCCAAGGTGGATTTGGCGGCGCACGAGTACGCCAAGGAAGGCGATTACGTCGCGGGTGCGAACATCGCGGGCTTCCTGAAGGTGGCCGACGCGATGATGGCGCAGGGCGCGGTGTAATCAGCGGGTAATATCAGCAGTATCAAAAAAACCGGCAGAGCAATTTCGCCCTGTCGGTTTTTTGTATGCGGATATTATGAAATTTCCAGCGCAATCTCCATCATCTGCGTGAAGGTGTTCTGCCGCGCCTCGGCATCCAGCTCCTCGCCCGTGAAGGGATTGTCGGAAATGGTGCAGATGGTCAGCGCGTTCTTGCCCAGCCGCGCCGCGTTCAGGTACAGCGCCGCCGCCTCCATCTCCACCGCCAGCACGCCCAAGCCTTGCAGCACCTGCCCCGGCGACGGCTGCGATTCGTCATAGAAAATATCCGACGAGTACAGCGCACCCGGCACGGGGGTCACGCCGAGCTTCTTGGCCGCTTCCATTGCGGCAGAAAGCAGCGCATAGGAACAGCACGGCGCGACGTTCCCACGGAAACCGTACTGCTGCCCGAAATTGCTGTTCGTGTACGCGCTCATGCCCAGCACGATGTCGCGCACTTTCAGCTTCTGGCTGAGCATCCCCGCCGTGCCGACGCGGATTATGTTTTCCACACCGTAGAATTTGAACAATTCATAGGAGTAAATACCGATGGAGGGCATCCCCATGCCGGACGCCATCACGGACACGCGCTTGCCCTTGTAGGTGCCAGTGTAGCCCTGCACGCCGCGCGTGTTGTTGACCAGCACGGCGTTTTCGAGGTAGTTGTCCGCAATGAACTTCGAGCGCAGCGGGTCGCCGGGCATGAGGACAGTGCGGGCGAAATCGCCTTCCTTGGCGGTAATGTGCGGGGTCGGAATCATGTCAGTCGCTCCTTTTCAGGTTAGTACCCTGATTATACCATACAATCGGGATTTTCGCAATCCGCTGATTGCAGCACTTCGCGCAGATTATCGAAAATGCGCGCGTTCGCCGCCATGTGCGCTATCGGGCGGTCGTAGACGACGCTTCCGCCGCGGATGTCGCCGCAGCGCCCGCCAGCTTCCTCAATCAGCAGCGTCCCCGCGCAGTAGTCCCACGGCTGGAGCCGCCACTCGAAGTGCCCATCGCTGATGCCGCACGCCACGTCGCACAGTTCCCGGCAGGCACTGCCTGTCCGGCGCACATCGGCGATTTTCGGCAGCAGGGTCGAAACTGTCCGCCCGGTCAGCGAAAACAACTCCTCGTAGTACGGCGCAGAACCGAAGCCAATCAGCGCGCGTTCTATCGGCGTGTCCGACACGCGGATGCGCTCGCCGTTGCAGGTCGCGCCCTTGCCGCGTTCCGCGAGGTACATTTCGTCCAAGTACGGGTCGTACAGCCCGCCGAAAACTGGAAGTTTATTTTCTACCGCGCCGATGGAAATCATCGAGCAGCGGCGGCGGCGGAAGTAGTTCGTCGTGCCGTCGATGGGGTCGATGATGAAGGTCAGCGCATCGGTGAGGACATGCCGCTCCTCCTCCTCGGCGAAGAATTTCGCGCGCGGATACGCCCTTTGCAGCGCATCGACGAGATAGGACTGCACCGCAATGTCCGCCTCGGTGACGAAATCGGCGTGATGCCCCTTGCTGAACACTTTCGGGGACTGGTAGTCGAGCATCATGTGCCCGGCGGCGCGAAGAAGCGAATCGAGTTCGTTCATGCGGAAAACGACCTTTCTTGATTGTTAGGGGATGCGATACGCCCAATCGGGATTCCGCTGATTGATTTCTTCCTCTGTTTCAAAGTGCGTGTCGGGGTTTAGCGCGGTGATTTCGCATTCGTCCGGGAAGGCGCGGAAGCCCACAAATTCCACCGACGCGGGCAGGGTGACGGCGGACAATTCCGTCTGCTCCCAATCGTAGTAGTAGAAGGCAAATTCTCCGATGCGCGTCACGCCCTCCGGGATTTCCACCGCGCCCAGCCCGCAGTTTGCGACGCAGTAGGCGGGAATTTCCGTCAGCGTTGCCGGGAAGCGCAGCAGCTGAATCTCCCAGCAGCCGTAAATGCTGCAATCGGACAGTTCGCGGACACCGTCGGGGAGAATCAGCGCCGCCAGCGGGGAAAAATCGCCCGTGTACTGCCCGTCCAAGGCGTAAGGACCGATGGATTCCAGCGTGTCCGGCAGGCGGATTTCGTTACCCGCAGGTTTCCAGTTATCCAGCGCGGAATCGCCCAAGCGACGGACGGCGGGAATCGGCTGCCCCTGACTGGATGGCGCGGCGTACAGCAGCGTCTGCGTGTCGCGGTCAATCAGGAAGCCGTTTTCGCAGGAATAGCGCGGGTTGCCGTTCGGAAAGTCGATTTCCGCGTAGACGTGAAAAAAACTGCCTTCCGCGAGCATTGTTAGCGTGGAGGGAAAGGAAATCTGCGTTGCTGCGTGACAGCATTGAAACGCATCTGCTTCCACACGCTGAACGCCCTCTGGCAGCACAATGCCGAACAAAAGGCTATCGGCACAGGATTCAGATGTGTTCAACGCATTCGCCGCAATTGCCACGACAGGAGTTCCGCCCAATTCTGACGGAATTTCCAGCACGTCGGGGACTTCTGGCTGGTTAAAGAAGCGGGAACAGTCGAGCAGAACCGCGCCGTGCGACGAAAGCTCGTAGTCGAACAGCCCATCTGAATAGAGAGCGTCCGCCGCTTCGTCGCCATACCAGTCATATTCGGGGATTCGCTCGGCGTACTCCGCAGCAGTCTCAAAATGAACCTGCGGGTTCAAAGCCGTTACGTCGCATTCGTCCGGAAACGCGCGATAGCCCACAAATTCCACCGATGCGGGGAGGGTGACGGCCCCAATGATTTCGCCCGTGAACCAGTCCACCGCGTGCGCGCCGATGCGGGTCACGCCGTCGGGGATGGTCAGCGCGGTCAGATGGCAGTCCCAAAAGCAGTAATCTGGGATTTCCCGCAGCGACGCGGGCAGGTGGACTTCCTGCAAAGCGGTGCAGGAAAAGGTGAAGGGCGACAGTTCGGTGATGCCGTCGGGGAAGGTGACGCGGGTCACGCCGCAGTCATAGAAGACGTAACTGCCAACGCTTTCCAGCGTGTCGGGGAGAACGGGGTCATAATCGTCGTACCAGAGGTAATAGTTGGAAAGCGACCAGTCGCCAAGGCGGCGGACGGCGGGCAGCGCGATGCCGTGGCTCGACGGCGCAGTGTACAGCAGCGTCTGCGTAGTATTGTTAATCAGAAAGCCGTTTTCGCAGGAATAGCGCGGATTGCCGTTCGGGAAGTCGATTTCGGCGGGAACCCGGTCGAAACAGCCCTCCGGGATGATTTCCAGCGACGCGGGCAGGGTGATTTTCGTCGCGTAGAAGCATTCGGTGAAGGTGTAGGCATCCAGAGTGCGAAGCCCTTCGGGGAGCACAACCTCGAACGGCGCATCTACGGGGCAGCCGTCCAGCGAGCAGAACACCCCGCCGCCAATCGACGTGACGGGATAGCCGCCCAGCGTCGCCGGAATCTCCAACGAAACCGGCGGTTCGGCGAACATGTACAGCGAATCCGCCTGCATCGCGTCCCAGTCGCAGCCGGTCAAGGTCGCTTCGCCATCCGCAATCTGGTAGAAGAACGCGCCGTCGCGGTGACTTTCGGCATCTTCCGCCAAGGCGGACAGCGGGAGAAGCAGCAAAATCAGCACCCAAAGCAGTTTTTTCATGCGAAAACCTCCTTCGTGAATCGGAAATTGGGGACGAACTGTGGATAACCATACAACGATTCAACAGACAGGATTCTTCCAATGAGCAGGAAAATCGCTTCCTAATCATATAGCACGATTGGGCAGCAGCCGCACCATCACCAGCTCGCACGGACACCACAGGCGCGGCGCGCAGGCGGAGTTCGTCATGCCGCGGCTGATGAACAGTTTGTCATCAAAATAAAACCCGCTCGTCAATTTCGGGAAAAGCCCCTGACCCGGCGAGTAAATTCCCTGCGAACCAATCCGTACCTGCCCGCCGTGCGCGTGCCCCGCGAGCGTCAGGTCAATGTCCAGTCCCTGCACCAGCGGCGCGAAATACTCCGGGTGGTGGCAGAGCAGCAGCTTGAACCCGTCCCGCGCCGCCATGGCTTGCAGGAACGGCTTTTTTGCGTCCATCTGCGCGCGAACGGGCGGTATTCCAGGCATTTTCCGCGCGCTGCTGACCCCGCCGAGGGTGATGCCGCGGAAGTCCACAAAGCAGTCGTCCAGTACAGTAACGTCGCTTTTCTGCACCAAAGGAAGGTATTCCGCGATGTCGGGCAGCAGCCGCTCGTGGTTGCCGAGGTTGTAGAACGTGGGGGCGACGCGCGGCGCGAGGTCGAGGAAGCGCGCGGCGTTGCGCCATCCGTGGCGGCTGTGGCGGTTGACAAGGTCGCCGCCGATGAGAATCGCGTCGCAGCCCCGCATGAGCGAAAGCGCCTCATCCGCATCGCCGTTGTGGAAATCCGCGGCAAATGCGAATGTTAACGGCTGGGTAATTTTATCCGACGTGACGGTGATGGTGTTCTTCTGCATCATGCGTGTGCCCTCCGAAGCAGCAGGATGCCCGGCAGCAGCGTCACCAAGGCGAAAACCGCCTGTGCGCCGCCGAGCAGCAGCAATGCGCGGGTGACTTGCGCCTGCGCGATGGACGAGAGCGGGTGGAGCAGCCCCGGCAGGTTGAGCAGCAGCGCAGGGAGCAGCAGCAGCAGCGCGGCGAGCCCTGTGGCGGTGAGCGTTGCGCCGACGCGGACGCGGCGGCAGCAAAGCAGGAGCAGAATCGCCGCCAGCAGACAGACCGCGCCGCTGATTTCGACCGCGTGGAGCAGACGTGGGAGGCTGCATTTCTGTGCCGCCAGTCCGCCGAGCAATTCCATCAGGCTCTGCCGGATGGGGAAGGAATATCGCTGGACAAGCTGCGAGAGGGGGTAAACGACCTCGTCGCGGGCGGTGGCGCGGCGAAAATCCGCATCCACGCGGGCTTGGAAGCCTTCATCCGCCATGACAAGGGCGACCATTTCGCGCTCATAGAGGGGGGCGGGAGCGGCGGGCAGTTCCTCCGCATCGGTGCGGAAGAAGTCGTGCCAATAAACCGCAAGTTCCGTCTGATACGCCGCGCAAGCGCCGGACAGGGGGGCAAGCGCAGCGTCGGAGAGGGCAAAATCCGCCTGCATCTGCGCGGCGTTCCACTCGATTTTGTGCTGACTTTCTTCTTCGCTGGATGACAGGACAGACGCGGCGAACGTGCGCGTGGTGGCGAAGAAAATCAGCCCGCACAGCAGCGAAACGAGCAGCAGCACGGCGGTCAGGAGAGAGCAAAAATACTGCGAAAGCGCCGAATCAGCGCGATTTGGGCGCATCACGGCAGCACCGCCACGTTGAGCAGCGCGTGGACGAAATCCTGCCCGCCGAGGAGGACGGCGAGGCACAGCGCTGCCGTCAGCAGCACGAAGGGAAGGAGCAGCAGGGGGAGAAAATGTTTGGTGGGCATGGGACACCTCCGGGATAATTAGCAATGAGGAATGAGCAATTTGGGAGAATAAACGCGAGGTTTTGACTGGTGGCATACGGGGTGGTCGCGCCCATTTGGCGCGACACAGCACGGTTGTTGGAAAGAGCGGCTTGGGGGCGCGTCTGCGGACGCGCAAAGTTACTGCGCAGGGACGCTTCGCTGCCTGCGACCAAGGCTGCTCTGCTTGAATTTTCCTTTTGAGTTGGCTGGACGAGGAACAGTTGGGGCGTTGCCCCAAACCCCAGCAGGGACGCTGTCCCTGCACCCTGCAAGGGACATTGTCCCTTGACCCTTTTTGGGCTGCCCGGCTTGGTTACGCTTCCAAACTTAGTGGTGTCTGGTGCTTTCGCGTGTCCTTCTCCGCTTCTTTTGAATCTGCTCCGCCTGGGGCTTTTCCCCCTTGAGTTCCAGCAGCTGGTCGCGGAGCTTCGCCGCTTGCTCGAAGTCCAGCGCCTTCGCCGCCGACAGCATCTGGTCTTCCACCTGCTTCATCAGCGCGTTCCGCTCGTCCTCGCTCATCGCGGCGGGCGCGCTTTCTTCCGCCTTCTTCGTAATCTCCAGCACCTGATGCACCGCGTTGCGCACCGACTCCGGCGTGATGCCGTGCACGCGGTTGTACTCCTCCTGAATCGCGCGGCGGCGGTTGGTTTCGCTGATGGCGCGCATCAGGCTGTCCGTCATCACATCGGCGTACATAATCACCCGCCCATCGACGTTTCGCGCGGCGCGCCCGATGGTCTGCACGAGCGACGTTTCCGAACGCAGGAAACCTTCCTTGTCCGCGTCGAGAATCGCGACGAGCGATACTTCGGGCAAGTCCAGCCCCTCGCGCAGGAGGTTGATGCCCACCAGCACGTCATATTCGCCGAGCCGCAGCCCGCGAATCAGCGCCATGCGATCCATCGTCGTCACGTCGCTGTGCAGGTAGCGGACGCGGATGTCCATGCTTTGCAGGTACTCCGTCAGGCTCTCCGCCATCCGCTTGGTGAGCGTCGTCACCAGCACGCGTTGTTTTTTCGCCACGACTTGGTGGATTTCGCCCACGAGGTCATCCACCTGACCGGTCGCCTTGCGGAGGATGATTTTGGGGTCAAGCAGCCCGGTCGGGCGGATAATCTGCTCCACAATCTGGGATGCGTGGCTGATTTCATACGGGCCGGGCGTTGCGGAGACGAAAATCGTCTGCCCGATGCGCTGCTCAAATTCCTCGAACAGCAGCGGACGATTGTCAAACGCCGACGGCAGCCGGAAACCATATTCGACAAGCTGCTCCTTGCGCGCGCGGTCGCCGTTGTACATGGCGCGAATCTGCGGCACGGTGACGTGGCTCTCGTCGATGAAGCACAAAAAGCCCTTGGGGAAGTAGTCCAGCAGGGAATAGGGCGCGTCGCCGGGCTTTCTGCCATCGAAATAGCGCGAATAGTTCTCAATGCCGCTGCAATAGCCGATTTCGCGCATCATCTCAATGTCGTAATTCGTCCGCTGGGCGATTCGCTCCGCCTCCAGCAGCTTGCCTTCCTTCGTGAACTTGTCGACCTGCTCCTTCAAATCGCGCTCGATGACGGCGATTTTCTCCGGCAGATTCGTTTGGTCAGTCGCGTAGTGCGTCGCGGGATAGACGCTTGCGTGCTCCAGCGACGCCAGCGTGTGCCCGGACACGACCTCGAACTCGCTGATGGACTCGATTTCGTCGCCGAAGAACTCAATCCGCAGGCCATGCTCCTTGCCGCCCGCGGGGATGATTTCCAGCACGTCGCCGCGCACGCGGAACGTCCCACGCTCAAACTCTACGTCGTTGCGGTCGTACTGGATGGCAATCAGCTGGCGGATGAGGTCGTCGCGCCCAATCGCCATGCCCGGCCGAAGGGACACCATCTGCCCCTCGTACTCGCTGGGGTCGCCCATGGAGTAGATGCAGCTGACCGACGCGACGATAATCACGTCCCGCCGCTCACGAAGCGCCGCCGTCGCGCTGTGGCGGAGGCGGTCGATTTCCTCGTTGATGGCGGCGTCCTTCTCAATGTAGGTGTCCGACGACGCGATATACGCTTCCGGCTGATAGTAATCATAATAGGAAACGAAATATTCCACCGCGCTGTCGGGGAAGAACGCCCGGAACTCCGAGCAGAGCTGCGCCGCCAGCGTTTTGTTGTGCGCAATCACCAGCGTCGGGCGCTGCACCTGCGCAATCACGCTTGCCATCGTGAACGTTTTGCCCGACCCAGTTACGCCCAGCAGCACTTGCCCCTTCATGCCCGCGTTGACGCCCTTTGTCAGCGCCTCAATCGCCTGCGGCTGATCCCCGCTTGGCTGATACGGCGCTTTCAGCACGAACTTTCCGCGCGTCTCGTCCATCCGCCAATCCTCCCTTGCCTGTTTGTCTGATTATCATACCACGTTTGCTTTTTTCTGTGAAGGGGAACAGGGGGAAGAAGGGGGGAAATAGGCGTGCAATTTCTATGATATGGATTTGTGGATTGATTGACGAAGTGCGCTGCACCATGCTATAATAAGAAAGCAAACTGCGCAGGGAGGTGTTTTCGTGAGCCAATTTCTGTTGCAAGATGGATTGTCGATTGAGATTCTGCAAGCGCTGTCATTCCGCACGAAGCTGGGGCTTTCCTTGAAAAACAGCCTTGCGCATTTTGAAAAAGGCAGTCTTATGGCGGAAATAAAGGAAATCGCGGCTTGGTATGATGAACACGAAGCGTTGGAACAGCTTGCGCTGGACTACCGTGTCAAGTCAATGGAATCAGCGTCGCATAAATATGACCGCTATTTTCCGAACAAACCAGCCGCTAAAGTGTTCAATGATTTGCTGGGCTTTCGCTCTCTGCGCGACGATTATGATGAAATCCGAAACAGTCCGCCGCTGGACGCACTGCGAATTGTGGATATGTCACAAGGAAAAGCGAATGATGATGGCTACCGTGGTGTACATGTGTACTATCAGTTAGATAACTTTCACTATCCTATTGAAATTCAGTACAACACCTACTTTGACCGTCAACTGAACAACTGGCTGCATAAATACTTGTACAAAAAGCAGCATCCTCTTGCTGCTGGCGCTCAAATGCGCGCTCTCTATGAGCAGGGAAAAATCAAGAATGAATCAGAATTTCAGGAGGAATTAGCCCATGTGTTACGTTGTTGCGAAGAATGCCAATAAAATCGGAAGCGTCGCTATTCGCATGAAACTTGGCAAAGCGGTTGTTCAGCTGAAAGAGGAAATGAACGACCAGTATCTCAGCAAGCATATCCAGTTTGTCACCATCAGCCGCCCGTCCGCGTATGGCGAATATGCGCCGTACCATTTTGTGGACACGATTCCGGAGTTCAAGGCGGAAGTCGCGAAGCTGTAAGCCCCAAATCCCCCAACAGAAAACAGCCCGAATCTGCTGAAATTCGGGCTGTCTCCGGGGTGCGGGAGGTTGCTGACTCCGCGCCCCAAGGAAGGAAAGGGAAAGGAAAAAGGAGGAGAAAAGGAGTGAAAACCATGTCATGCAGGGCGCAGAGGACGATGCGCCGCGTCCGCTGAAATCCTTATTCCGCCGTGTCGTGCGCTGGAACTTCTGGTGCAGCAGAAGCGTCCTTCGCGGATTCGGCGGAACCCACTTGTTTATCCGGCAATTCCTTCATCAGGATGGCCGCGACAACCATTGGTTCCATCAGCAGCTTCATAAGCGCCTCCTTTCTGTGCTTCCCGCCTGACAGTATTGATTCTACCCGCCCAGCATGACGTCAGCATGAAGGAAATGTGACGCTTTGCTGAAAAAACATGAATAAATTGCAAACTTACCCTTGACACAGGGGGATTTTGTTTGCTACAATAGCAACACACGTTGCGCAACGCATGTTGCCGAAAGGAGATGCCCCATGCCGCCCGCCTGCCGATTCACCCGCGAGCAAATCGTCGCCGCCGCCCTTGCCATCACCCGCGAGCGCGGCTTCGACGCCGTTACCGCCCGCGCCATTGCCGATACCCTGCATTCGTCCTCCAAGGTAATTTTCAGCGCCTTTTCGGGCATGGATGACCTGCTTGCCGCCACAATTGATGCCGTGGACGCACAATACCGTGCTTACAGCGCTGATTTTGTCCGCGATTCTGCCGATCCGCCCTACAAAGCCGTCGGCACGGCGTACATCCGCTTCGCCCGAAACGAGCCGAACCTCTTCCAACTGCTCTACATGCGCGACCGCCGCCGGGAGGATCACAGCGGCGACGCGGAGAACATCGCCGTGCTGGTGGACTTCCTGATGGCGAAACTATCCCTCACCCGCGAGGACGCGACGCTCCTGCACATCGAAATGTGGGCGTACGTTCACGGCATTGCGGTGCTGTGCGCGTCCGGGCAGCAGAATTGGGACGACGCGCTCATCAGCCGGATGCTGACCGACGGCTTCGAGGGCATCAAGAGCAGATTTCAGAAGAACGAGCAATGAGCAATGACGAATAAATGTGCGTGTTCGCCTTCACAAAAATACGGATTCATGCTATCATAAAGGAGGAAAATCCCCATGCGCCGCTATGCGTATCTTGACCATATTCGCTGGATGACGGTTCTGCTGGTCATTGTTTACCACGTCTGCTACCTCTTCAACGGGGTCGGCATCTTCGGCGGCGTGCCGAATGCGCGAAACCTGCCGTTTCTGGATACCATTTCCGGCACGGTGTACCCGTGGTTCATGGTGCTGCTGTTCGTCGTGGCGGGCATGTGCGCCCGGTTCGCACTTGTCCAGCAGGGGAATCGCGCGTTCCTGCGCAATCGGGCGCGGAAGCTGCTTGTGCCGTCAACCTTGGGGCTGTTTGTGCTGCACTGGGTGACGGGGTATCTCAATATCCGCATGGGCGGCGCGGTGGATACCATCCCGAAGCCCATGCTGTACCCGATTTCGGTGCTGTCGGGCATCGGGCCGCTGTGGTTCGTGCAGCTGCTGTTTTTGTTCAGCGCGATTTTGGTGCTGATTCGCAGAATCGACCGGAATGACCATCTTTTCCGCATCGGCGAAAAGTGCCCGTCATGGCTGATTTGCGCCTTTGCGCTGCTGATTTGGGGTGCGGCGCAGGTCGGCAACATGCCCGTCATCACCACCTACCGCATCGGGATTTACCTGACGGCGTTCCTGCTGGGGTACGCGGTGTTCGCGCATGAAGCGGTGATGGAACGCGTGGAGCGGATGCGCTGGGGGACGCTGGCGGCGGCGGTCATCGGCGCGGCGGCGTATGGCGTGTGGACAAACGGGCAGAATTTCACCGACGCGGCGTATCTGCAAAGCCTGTGGGCGAATGTGTACCTGTGGGCGGTGGTGCTGGCGATTCTGGGCAATGCGCGCCATTATCTCCATCAGGAGAGAGCGGTCTCGCGCTTTTTCACCCAGCGGAGTTATGCGCTGTATGTTGTGCATTACCCCGTACTGCTGCTGACGGCGAGTCTGCTGACCGAGCGGACGACGCTTCCGGCAGCGCTGACGTATCTGCTGACGCTGCTGATCGGCTTCGGCGCGACGCTGGGACTGTCGGAGGTCATCTGCCGGATTCCGGGGATTCGCTATCTGGTGTTGGGCATCCGGAAGGAGAAAAAGGCATGAATGTATACGAATCCATCCCGACGATGGAGAAGGGCGAAATCCGCCTGCGCCCGGTGACGGCGGAGGATGAAGCGGCGCTTCTGCGCGTCTACGGCGACCCGCTGGCGCTGCCGTTCTTCAACAGCGACAACTGCCACGGTGACATTTTCTATTACGACACGCCGGAGAAGATGCGCCGTGCGATGGACTTCTGGCGCACGTCGTGGGAGCAGGGCTGGTTTGTGCGCTGGGCGATTGCATTGCGCAGCGAGGTCATTGGCACGGTGGAGCTTTGCCGCCGCGAGGAGTCGCCGGACGACCCGTACAGCGGCATGGGCATCCTGCGCGTGGATGTCGGCAGCGCGTGGGAGAAGTCGGACGTGCTGGCGGCAGTGATGGACGCGCTTCTGCCCGATGCGTACGCGCTGCTAAACTGCCGCACGCTGATGACGAAAGCCGCGCCGTATGCGGTTGCGCGTGTGGCGACGCTGACGGAATGCGGATTCATGCGGAGCGACAAGCCGGTGATGGGACACCATGGGGAAAGGTTCGAGTATTATTGGGTCAGGGAAAAGTGAGGAGAATAGAGAAACGCGGCGCACAGGTCGGTGAGGACTTGTGCGCCGCGTGTGTGGGGGGAATGAAAGTGGAATGAGAGGTACACGAACTAAAAAATTTCCGATAAAGCTCAATAAACAAGGATGTGCACCGAAGGTTTCCAAAGGGCGAGCGGAAAGCCCTTTGGTCGCTCCCGCAGGAGCGAAATCCCCTGCAACATTATCCATATCGTTGCAAAATAACGTGCAAGCAGCGAACAAGCACATCAAAATCCCCCAGCCGGGGGATAAGGGCGGCTTCATTTCCTCCGCCTCGGCAGCAGCGGCTGATTATCCACCTTCTGCGACAGCTTGTCCTGATTGAGCTTGAACACGTCCGCCACCTCGCTGATGGTGATGTACGCGCGATCATCAAGATCGTGCACAATGTCCTTCATCCGGCTAATTTGGAAGCGGTTGACGACGAAGTACACAATCGTCATTTCCTCGTGCGAAAAACCGCCCTGCGCCGGGATGCACGTCATGCCCGTGCCGAACGCCTCGCCCAGCGCGCGGCAGATGGCGTCCGGGTTGCGGGTGACAATCAGCGCCGCTTTGCTGCGGTCGATGCCCTCGATTACAAAATCGACGACTTTCAGCCCGACGGCGTAGGCGATAATGGAATACAGGGGGAGAATCCAGCTGGAACGGAGCAGTCCGGCGAGGATGTACAGCACGACGTTGTAGCTCATGACGAACGTGCCGACGGTCATGCCGAGCTTGCGGGCGAAAATGACCGCCATGACCTCCATGCCGTCCATCGCGCCGCCGCCGCGGATGGCAAGCCCACTGCCGACGCCCGAAATCAATCCGCCGAAGAGCGCACAGAGCAGCAGGTCTGTCCCGGCCAGCGGCGAGGAAATGCTGACGTCAAGCGGCAAAGGCCCCTGAATCAGCCATGCGCCGAGGGAGTAGATGAACACGGAATACACGGCGTAAATGGTGAACTGCACGCCCTGCCGCTTCAGCCCGAAGAGGAACAGCGGCACGTTGAGCAGCAGCAGGATGAGCGACAGACTGCACCAATCGGGGGTGATTTGCGCCAGCAGCATCGCCGTACCGGAAATGCCGGAGTCATAAAGATTGACGGGATAAAGGAAAACACTGACGCCGAACGCGTTGATTAGACCCGCAACGGTCAGCATGACGAAGCGATCCCCGCGGAGGTGGAGGTTCTTGAACTGCTGGAGGAAGGCTGACCAGTGGGAAGCGAAGAATTTGGCGGATTTGGGCGATTTTTTCATGGAGGGGTGCGCGCTCCTTTCCGGATAATATAATATGATAGAATTATAACACAGAAAAATGAACCCTGCAAGAAGATTTACACGGGCGCATCGAAATATTTGGCGGCGGAAAATCCGTTATCCTTCGAGCGAAATTCACAAAAATCAACTGATTCGCAACATACGTCAAGCAATGATTCAACATTCACGAAACCAGCAAAAAAGGGCATGGAAAAAACGTTTGTTTTTGTGTTACTATTTACATAGGCGGCGGGTGATCGAAAGGGGATCTACGCCGAATTTGGAATACAGGGGCAGCCTGTCTAATTCGCTTGGATGGGTGCTTTTGTGTTCCCCTGCTCCATTCATTTTCCGTAAAAGGAGGATATCCATGTTCAAACGTTCTTCTGTCTGGCGGGGATTGACGCTTGTATTTTCCCTGCTGCTGGCCATCTCGCTGATGGCTGGTTCTATTCTGGAGACGTATCGTACATCCGTTGATGCGTTTTTCAACACGCGCAGTCAGCTGACGGTGACCGAAGTTGACGAAACCGGCGAGGCGTGGTCGTACGTCTCCAAGTTTAAGACGGCCAAGGAAGCCTTCGAGGGCCTGAAGGAGTTTGCCATCCGCGAATCGCAGGAAACGGTTGCGCTGCTCAAGAATGACGGCAACGCGCTTCCGCTGAGCAAGGATGCGAAAATCACCATGCTGGGCGTGCGCAGCTACGCGCCCGTGTACGGCTCCTCCGGCGGCTCGATTACCGACGGCAACGCGACCGTGCAGATTTTCGACTGCTTCACCGAGCGCGGCTTCCAGCTGAACCCGTCCGTGCAGGCGGCGTATGCGAAGTATTTTGCGGATAAGACGTGGACGAAGCCCCGTTTCGGCGGCGGCATCATCCCGGAATATGCCGAGATTACCGCGTACAATGACCCGCGCGAACTGACGCTGGACGAGCTGACCGCCCTGAACGCTGATTTCCGCAAGGATTACGCGGAATACAGCGACGCGGCAATCGTCGTCGTCGGCCGCCCCGGCAGCGAAGCCGGCAATGGCTACTATCCCGGCAAGGACGGTCTGGCGGAAGGCGTCAGCACCGTTACCGGCAACATCCTCTCCCTGTCGGACGAGGAAATGGCGATGATTAACGAGGCGAAGGCGAACTTCGACAAGGTCATCGTGCTGGTCAACGCCACGAACCCGATGGAAATCGCTAACCTGAAGGACGACCCGGACATCGACGCGATCGTCTGGATCGGCTTCCCCGGCGCGTACGGCTTCTATGGCGTGGCGGACGTGCTTAACGGCACCGTCTCTCCCTCCGCGCACCTTGGCGATGTGATGGCGAAGAACAGCGCCCTCGCGCCCGCTATGGCGAACTACGGCAACATCCCGTGGACGAACGCGGCGGACTTCGCGGCGGACGCGAATGTCAACTCTTACCTGATTGAGGCGGAAGGCATCTACGCCGGCTACCGCTACTACGAAACCCGCTATGCCGATATCGTGCTGGGCAACGGCGGCGCGGAAGCCAAGGCTGGCACCTACGCCAACGCCGACGGCACCGTCGCCACCGAGGACGGCACATGGGATTACGCCAACGAAGTCGTTTATCCCTTCGGCTACGGTCTGTCCTACACCACCTTCGAGCAGACGCTGGACAGCGTGACCATTGCGGATGACAAGAAGACCGCGACCGTCACCGTGACTGTGAAGAACACCGGCGACGTGGCGGGCAAGAGCGTTGTGGAAGTGTACGCAAGCGTGCCTTACACCGACTATGACCGCCAGAACGGCGTGGAAAAGGCCGCCGTGCAGCTGATGGACTTTGAAAAGACTTCTACGCTGCAGCCCGGTGCATCCCAGACCATCACCATGAAGGTTGATCTGGCGAACCTCGCCTCCTACGACGCCAATGGCGCCAAGACCTACATCATCGACCCCGGCGACTACTACTTCGCCATCGGCACGGACGCGCATGACGCGCTGAACAACGTGCTTGCGGCGCAGGGCAAGACGGTCGCGGACGGCATGACCGCTGACGGCAACGCGGCAAAGACCTACAAGTGGACGTGGACGGGCGATGTGGACAAGACCACCTTCGCCGTGGGCAAGAACGGCACGGCCATCACCAACCAGCTGACCGAAGGCGACTACGCCATGGATTACAACGCCTTTGAGCCCGGCACGGTGACCTACCTGAGCCGCGCCGACTGGAACGGCACGTTCCCCAAGACCTATTCCGGTCTGACCGCGAACGCGACGGTTTCCCGCTTGCTGAACAACGACCTGTATACCCTCAAGACCGATGACGACGTGTCCGACCTTGTCTTTGGCGACACCACGTCTACGCTCACCATCAACGACATGAAGAACGCGCCTTACGATGACCCGCGCTGGGAAGAGCTGGTCAACAAGGTTACGGTCGCGGAATTCCTTGATTTCTCCGCCAATGCGTTCCACAACATTCAGGGCATCGCCTCCGTCAACATGCCGCAGAAGGCTGCGGACGACGGCCCCGGCGGCTCTGACTCCCACTACCTGAACGAAGGCGGCTATCAGGGCGTGCCCTACGCGGATGCGGCGGATTACACCTCCGGCACGCGCGTTGCGCCTTCTCCTGTGAACCTTGCCTACGCTTGGAACAAGGAACTGGCGTTTGAAAACGGCGAAATCATCCTCGGCGAATCTACCCTCGTGCTGGATCTGCCGATTATGATTGGCCCGGGCATGAACATCCACCGTCACGCGTACAACGCCCGCGGCGTGGAATACTACTCCGAAGACCCGATTCTGTCCGGCTATGTCGGCAGCGCGGTGGTGCAGGGCGCGCAGAGCAAGGGCACGCTCGTCAACATCAAGCACATGGGCTTCAACGATCAGGAAATCAACCGTTCCGGCGTCGCCGTGTTCATGAACGAACAGAAGGCGCGTGAGCTGGAGCTGCGCAACCTGCAGCAGGCGTTTGAAGGCAACGGCAAGCCCGCTTCCTTTGAGGGCGACGCGACGAAGGACAACACCTACACCTCCGGCGCGCGCGGCGTGATGACCTCCTACAACCGCCACGGCGCGGTGGCCGCGAGCGCAAACGTGGCGACGATGGTCAACATCCTGCAGGGGGAATGGGGCTTCCACGGCTACAACGTGACGGACTTCACCGGCGTTTCGCTCAAGGCTGCGCCGAAGGAATCCCTGATGGCGGGCACGACCAACTTCTGCGGCTTCGGCGCGAGCGTCGATTACTGGAACGCGGAAGCGCTCTCCGGCGACCGTGCGATGCTGCTGGCGATTAAGAACGACATCCACAATGCCCTGTACGCACTGGCGAACTCCGCGATGCTCAACGGCGTGAAGGCCACCACCGTTGTCAGCACGGTTGAAGTCATGACTCCGTGGCGCGTGGCGTACACCGCCTGCGAATACGCCTTTGGTGCGCTGGCGGCGCTGAGCTTCGTGTTCTGGGTCGTGAGCAAGGCAACTTCCAAGGGAGGCAAAAAGGCATGAAAAAGACGAGCATTTTCGCCACGGTGACGGCGCTTGCCGCCCTGGTGATTTATCTACTAACGTCGCTGACCGGCTACCTCAAGGGCACGGCGATGAACATTTGGCCCGTCGTGCTGACGGTCGCCGCCATTGTGCTGCTCTTCGCGGCAGACAAGATGAAGCCCTCCGCTTTGAAGGACATCGTGATTGTGCTGACTGGCTTTGCGCTGATCGGCTGCATCTCCTTCTTCGCGATGGACCGCGTGAAGCTGGCGGCGGACGTGTGGTTCATCCCCGTCAACCGCCCCGCAACGGAGGATGTGGCGCTGTACTGCTCGCTGGCTGGCGTGGCGCTGTACCTGATTTCCTTCGTGACCGTGACGGTCAAGGCGTTCTCGTGCAAGGAATAATCCCATCGTTTCGGAATGCGGGATAGGCCTGTATTCCGCCCCACCCGGAGCGTCCTGCTTCGGGTGGGGTTTTCGTGCAGAAAATACTATTTCCAAATGAGAACACGACACCGTATTTTCATTTGGAAATAGTATAATACTATTTCCAGATTCACCTGCGCCATCTGCTTGCGCCTTTTCCATTCTGGCGTCCGTTCATTCCACTTAGCGTAGCGCTGCTACGCTGCGTTTCATTCACGTTAGCCAGAATGAAAAATTCGCGGCGCATCTTGGCGCATTTTCATCTGGAAATGGTATAAAAAACAATACACTGGAAAGGATGATTTTCCCGATGAAAGCAACCGCTTGGAACACCGGCTGGCTCTTCCGCCATTTGGACAGCCAGGAAAACTTCGTCCCCGTCACCCTCCCGCACGACGCCATGCAGGCGGAACCCCGCACGGAGCTGTCCGCGGGCGGCGTCAATTCCGGCTGGTACGAGGGGCGCGACTATGAGTACATCCGCCGCTTTACGCCGGATAAGAGCCTGCGCAACAAGACGCTGATGCTGGAATTTGAGGGTGTGTACCATCTGGCGGAGGTGTACCTGAACGGCGAGAAGATTGCCGAGCGCCCGTACGGCTACACGAATTTCTATGCGGATTTGACCGACCGCGTCCGCTTTGACGAAGAGAACGAGCTGCGCGTGATTGCCCGCAACAGCGATCAGCCCAACAGCCGCTGGTATTCCGGCGCGGGCATCTATCGCCCGGTGGTGCTGTGGACGGCGGACAAGCAGCAGCATATCGCCCTGAACGGCGTTCGCATCCGCACGGTGTCCATCAATCCCGCGACGGTGGAGGTTACCGTGCGCACCGTCGGCGCGGGGCGCGTGTCGGTGGATGTGCTTGCGGGCGAAAAGCAGGTTGCATCCGCCGCCGCGGACACGACGGGCGAAGTCACCCTGACGCTGACTGTCCCCAACGCAAAGCTGTGGGACGTGGAGCACCCGAACCTCTACACCTGCCGCGTCCGCTTCGGCAGCGACGAGGACTTGCAGACCTTCGGCATCCGCACGCTTTCGTGGGGCAAAAAGGGCATTCTGCTCAACGGCGAGCGCGTCATTGTGCAGGGCGCGTGCATCCACCACGACCAGGGCATCCTCGGCGCGCGCTGCTATGCGCAGGGCGAAGAGCGCCGCGTCCGCCTGCTGAAGGAAAACGGCTACAACGCCGTCCGCAGCGCGCACAATCCGTGCTCGAAGGCGTTGCTGGATGCATGCGACCGCCTCGGTATGCTGATGATGGACGAGTACATCGACCACTGGTACATCCACAAAACGGAATACGACTATGTGCCGTACTTTGACAAGTGGTGGAAGCAGGACATCGCCGACATGGTGGACAAGGACTACAACCACCCGTGCGTCATCCTGTACTCCACGGGCAACGAGGTCAGCGAAACGGCGCAGAAGAAGGGCATCCAGCTCACCCGCGAGCTGACGGACTACCTGCATTCGCTGGATAATACCCGCCCTGTCACCTGCGGCATCAACATCTTCTTCAACTTCCTGTCCTCCATCGGCTTTGGCGTGTACAGCGACGAGAAGGCGAAGAAGGAAGCCGAAAAGGCGGAGAAGCTGCGCGCCGCCGGGGTGCAGCCGCAGAAGAAGAAGGCCGTCGGCAGCAAGTTCTTCAATGACCTCGCGGGTCTGATGGGCGACGAATTCATGAAGCGCGGCGCGACTTTGCACGGCTGTGACGTGCGCACGCGCGATGCGTTTGCCAACATGGACATTGCGGGCTACAACTACGGCATCTACCGCTACAAGCACGACCTGAAGAAGTATCCGAACCGGCTGATTCTGGGCAGCGAGACGTTCTGCAACGATGCGTACCGCTTCCGCGAGCAGGCGAAGAAGAACCCGCGTCTGGTGGGCGATTTCGTCTGGGCGGGGATGGACTATCTGGGTGAAGTCGGCGTTGGGTCGTGGGAATACAAGGCGTATGCGACGCAGTTCAGCGGGCTGGGCTGGACGACGGCTGGTTCGGGGCGAATCGACCTGAACGGCCGTCCGCTGGGCGAAGCGCTGTACACCCGCGTCGCGCTGGAGCAGGAAATCGGGCCGTACATCGCGGTTCGCCCGGTCATGTTCTCCGGCGAGAAGCATTCGCCGTCGGCATGGAAGATGACGGACGCCATGCCGTCGTGGAGCTGGGCTGGCTGCGAGGGCAAGAAGGCGCACATTGAGGTCTACGCGCGCGCGGCGAAGGTTGCGCTGCTGCTGAATGGCAAGAAGGTGGCGGAAAAGCAGCTGAAGAACGACTGCTTGGCGAAATTCACCATTCCGTACCAATCCGGCACGCTGGAAGCCGTATCCTATGACGCGATTGACCGCGTACTGGGGCGCTGCAAGCTGCAAACGGCCGGGACGGACACGGTTCTGCGCGCCGTGCCGGAGGAAAAGAAAACGAAACCCGGCCGCCTGTGCTACATTCGCATCCGCTACACCGACCGTGCGGGCGAATTGAAGCCGATGGAACGCGGCATGGTGAACATCACGGTCAGCGGCGGCAAGCTGCTGGCGGCGGGCAGTGCGTGCCCCTTCCATCCGGGCAGCTACCTGACGCCGGAAACCGACACCTACTACGGCGAGGCGCTGGCGGTGGTGGAAGCAGGCGAAAGCGGCGCGGTGGAGGTTTCCATCAGCGACGGCGAGCGCAGCGACACGGTGAAAATCCCGATTGCGTAAGAGAAATTCCCTATTATTTATAATGCAAACAGCCGCGGTTCCTGTGTGGAGGACTGCGGCTGCTTTTTGGTGCAATTGTAAATTCTGCCGCCCAGTATTGCCAAGAGCAGGAACTCCCTACGCCCACGGCGAATATATCAAAGGCGAACAAAATTCCTCACAACCCAAGCGACGCGAACGCGAAGAAAGAAGGAAAACGCATGAAACGCTTTCGGAAGTTTTTGAATGACCTGCGCGAACCGCTTGGTATCGGCATGAAAAGGCTGATGATTGCGCTCACAATCATTCTGGGCATCGTGATTGTTACCGTCGCCGGGTGGCTGCTCTGGTCACGAATCGGGATGGCGTATGCGCGGAACAAGGTGTCGGACACCTATCTGCAAAATCAGCCCGCTTACCAGTCCTTCGTGGCGGACAGGGACGATTATGCCTATCGGGTGCGCTATACGACCTTTTACACGCCGTCGGACGCACTGACGGAGATGGGCGTTGAGAAAATCTATGAAGAGGTGGGCAGCTGCATTTGCTTTGAGCAGGCATGGCGGGCACTGGGAAGCATTCCGCAGGGGATACTCTACGCACCGGACACGGAGGAGGTGCCATCGTGGTATCACTGGGTGCAGCTGGATAACGACTGGTATTATTACTGGATTCCGGGCTGATGCACGGCGGAATCTGACGTGCCATGAAGGAGGCAGCATATGAGTCACTGCAAGCAAACGGTTTTTCTGATTCTACTGATGCTCGTCCTGCTCTTGCCGCTGGCATCGGCGGAGGGGCGCACGTTTATCACGGTGGATGGCTGCGTACCCCTCGAAATTCGGGAGGGCAGCGCGGTCACGGCGGACGAGCTCGTCATCCCGAAGTGGGGGAACGTCATCAATCCGCAGTTTGGAGACCAGATTCACCCATCGCTTACCAATGGCGACACGGTGGTGCAGGGCGACATCAGCAGCCTGCGCGTGCTGCTCCTGCTGGCGGACGCGGACGGGAACAAGTATCTGCAAGCCGCCGTGTGGGACGCGGACAGCGCGACGTACGCCATCACGCGCAGTTCAAACCTGCCGGAAAATGCGTATCTGGACACCTATCACGAGGGGGATGCTATTTTTCTGTCAGTTGGATACGACACGCCGGGATTTGCCGAATCGGATGATTTGGACGACCTTGCGTGGCTGTACATCACGGCGGAATGGACGGACACGGACGCGTGGGTCGTGACCGATGTGACGGACGGGTTCTCGTTCTTCGTGGATTACGACGACGGGCAGTACGTCATCCGGGACTATTGGGACGAGGACGTGCTGCAAACGATTTCGCGGGATGCAACACTGGACACATTCGACTTTGTGAATCCGTTTGCGGCGGAAATCGGGTGGATGAAGTAAGATGAACAAGCTCTGGAATCTGCAAAACTACTCGGCGGAGGCGCTGCACCGAACCGTCGTGCGCGACGGGCTGCGCATCCGGCAGGAAAAAGTTCCCCGATTTTTCGCGCGCAAGTTGCTTTTCCCTTGCGCGAATCCGCCGATTATGCTATAATAGGTTTGCTGCCGGAAATTGCGTGCTTCGGCGGCAACTTGTGAAAGCCTTGAAATCACCGGGTTTCAGGCATATGAGCCCATAGCTCAGTAGGATAGAGCGACTGCCTCCTAAGCGACCTACGCGCGGAAACCATCCTGCTGACGCAAAATCTCGCTCACAGTTCGAGTGGCGCAGGATTTTGCCGGATTTGTGCCGAAATCCCAGCTAATGCGCGGGAAACGGTTCTTGTCCGAGCGGATTGCAAAATGAGCAGATTCTGCTAACAGGATGCCTCTCCTGCTAACGAAAAGAGGTCGGGGACAGGACCCCCGAAGGGCCGAAAACCCTTGTAAATCCTGACTTGGTCTCGTAGCTCAGTAGGATAGAGCGGTCGCCTCCTAATAAGACGGTCGACGTCCGCTTTTCCAAAAGCTGAAAACGGGCGCAGAGTTCGAGGTCGGCACGGAAGCTGCTCCGTGCTCCCACCTGACTGGCGAGTTAAATTTGCCGGGTGGGAAAATGGCCTACCGCCAAAATTAGCAGCTTGCTAACACGAAAATGACCCCGATGTTAGCAGAAATCGTGATGAATATATCATCATCCGAAACGCTGACAGCCTTGAAAATAAAGGGCTTCAGCCATATGGTCCCGTAGCTCAGCAGGATAGAGCGGTCGCCTCCTAAGAAAGCGCTCAACGCTTCCCTTTGCGTCGCTGACTTGATAGGAATGGGGTTCAAAACCTACCGAGTGGCGGACAAACCGCTTCCCAAGCCTTCTGTGGAAGGGAAATCGTCGCCTCGCTACGATAAGGAAAACAAATATGATTTCATAATTACTTTTCTTATCAAAACAGAACTAAAATAAAGCCATAAGAATCGCACTGAAATCGTGCGAAAGCCTTGAAATCACCGGGTTTCAGGCACATGAGCCCATAGCTCAGTTGGATAGAGTAACTGCCTCCTAAGCAGTCGGTCGTGGGTTCGACTCCCACTGGGCTCATTACCAAATAAATAAATCTTTCTGGTTGACGTTCTCGCGTGCGTGTTGGCAAACGTGCGAAGAACATCGGCTGGAAAGAATTTTTTTGCCTTCTATTGGAAATCTGCTTTTTGCCCCGCTGCTGGTGATGTTGGCAACTTTCTAACATTTCGCCTTTTTTGCCAACACCGCTGTTCTGGCAAACGGGCGATTTGCCTAACATTCGCGTGCGCAGCGTGTCAGCAATTTTCTGCGCTCCGTATTTTCTGGAATTATCTGTATGACTTTGTGGATTTTCAATAGATAAAATAACAATACTTTTTAGTAATACCTTGATTTCCTGTGCATCGAATTATCAACTCTTCACATGCCCTGTTTCGCTATGTTGGGTGCGGTTAGACAAAGAAGCAGCCGTGTGCTGGAATGCAAACTGCCTGCCGCTTTTGATGGCAGCAAAAAACTCTGCGGGAGATTTCCGCAGAGCTTTTGAGGATATTGTGGTGTTCGTGATTATCCCAGCGTCTTGGCGAGCATTTTCAGCATAGCGACCATATCCGGATTGCTGAAAATTTTGAGCAGCACTTCTGAATTAAGCCCCGCCTGCTGCACTTGCTCTTCCACGGCTTTATCCTGCGCTTCCGGCACGATTTTCACGCCCTTTCCGCCATAAAACGCCTGCTCAAACAGCTGCGCATTGTTTCTGCGGCTCTCGTCCAGAATGTGCGAATACTGATCCGTTACCATTGTCGCCTGCGCATGACCGGAATCCCCCTGCACCGCCTTAATATCGCCGCCATTCAGCTTGAGTTTGTAGGTGATGCTGGAGTGCCGCAGACTATGGAAGCAGACTTGCGGAAGCTCGTTTGCTTCAATCAGCTGCCGCATACTCTTGCGGATGATGTTCGATTCCACCGGCTGACCACGGCTTCCCGCGATGACGAGGTTGTAGTCGTGGTACTCTGCACCCAACTGCTCAATTAGCAAATCCTGCTCCATTTTCCACTTCGTCAGGTTTTCAGCAACCGTCTTGGGAAGAAAAATTTTCCGGATGCTGGCGCGCGTTTTCGGCTTTTTCAGAATCAGCACGGTTTTGTTCTGCAAGCTGATTTCAGGGAATGTGGTCAGCACGTCCTTGCTGTCGGTGGCTTCCATGCTGCGCTTGTTGACGCGCTGGAGCTGCTTGTTGACGACAATGTGGGCTGTTCCCGCCGCAATGCTCTCTTCCGAAATGTCCACGCAGTCCCACGTCAGTCCGAGCAGTTCACCAATGCGCAAAGAGCAGGAAAACGCCAGATTCAGGCACAGTTTCAGTCGCTCATCTTCACAGCAGTCAATCGCGTGGAACAGCGTCTGCGAATCCCAGATGTCGCGCTCCTGCATTTCGTATTTCGGGAGGGTTGCAAACTTGGCAGGGTTCTTTTCGATGAGATCCCATTTTTCTGCCTGATTGAAAGCGCTGTGCAGAAGATTGTGGATTTTGCGAATCGTCGGCGGCTGCACAAACTTCCCAGTTTGGCGATACTTCTTGTCCGTCATCAAGGGCACCGCGGGCGTTTTCAGCAGTCCCTGATAGAACATTTCCAGCACCCGCGGCGTAATTTCCTTCAACCGCAGTTCGCCGAGTTTGGGGGCAATGTAGTGCCGAATCAGCCCGGTGTTTGATACTATTTCCAAATTCACCTGCGCCATCTGCTTGCGCCTTTTCCGCGCTTGCGTCCGCTCATTCCGCTTAGCGTAGCGCTGCTACGCTGCGTTCCATTCGCGTTAGCCAGCGCGAAAAATTCGCTTCGCATCTTGGCGCATTCTCATTTGGAAATAGTATGAGCTGTAACCGTTAATCGCCCACTTCGTCTTGCCGTAGAGCGAAACATACTCTTTCAGCAGTTCATTGAGCGTGTTGCAGGTCGGAATGGTGAACGAGCCGAGCTGCTGTTTGTATTCGATTTCCGATTTGCGCTGCTTTGCTTCCGGCATTGTCGGGAAGGCTTCCCACTTCTGATGACGCTTTCCTGCTTCATCATAATAGGAATAGACTACGTTGAATTTGTTGCGTTTACAGATGATTGTCGCCATTTGCTTCTTCTCCTTGCTGATTGATGCTATTCTGATTGGACAGTGCTTCGAGGTCAGCCCGCGCAATGCGCCACCGTGAAGCTACTCGTTTTGCCGGAATCCGCCCGTCAGAGCACAGCCGGTAGACGGTTCTTTCCGACAAATGCAGAAATGACGCTGCTTCCGGCACAGTGAAGAATTTTTGTGCTGGAATGGATGTACTCTCCTGCTCGACGCTGCTGACAGCCGGCAATATTTGCGGCAATTCCTTTCGCGAACGTTTTACAACAGACGCAGCAATCTGCGCATCTGTTCGCATCTCAGTTTTCCGCCAGCGCTGATAGCTGCTCATGGTAACATACAGCTGCCTGTTGATACTAACAATTTCCAGCACATATTTTAGCTGCCGAACCAATTTGTATGTTTCATCACGCTCAAGCCCCAATAAACGCCCAAATTCCGTGAGCTTCATGAGGTTTGCTTTGTGCAGCTCGTTTGGGTGTTCAGCTGTGACAAGATGATAGGTGCATTGCGAATTATACCAGAACTGAAACACTGCCGCATCGACGCGCCACTGACCGTATTGATACACGGAATACGGAAATTTTTCCCGGTGAATCAAGTCGTAGACGGCATCAATTCCGATGCCGAGCAGATTAGAAATATCCTTCACGGAATACGACTTCTTTCGCAGCTCTTCTCCCGGCGGCGGCCCATTCACCTTTCGGTAATGGGTTTGATTGGCATACCACGTTTCAAACGAGCTGATGACTACGCGCATTTCTCCGTGAATAATGAGAACATCGAACCATTGCTTTTTAATCAGCTAGTAGCTGGCTGTTTTTTTCAGCCCCAGCATCTGACGCATGGTCGGCACTGACATGGTTGATGCTTCCCGCACTCTGTTCATGGTGGTTCTCCTTTCCGGCAGTCAGATTTTTCACCTGCCAGCAAAAACGATAGCACATCTTCCGCCATTTTTTTAGTCTGTCGATACCCTGCTTTCATGCTTAGCGCTCAGGCTGTGCGTTGAGCCATGCATCAAAAGCAGTTTTCGGGATTCGGTAGATTCCTCCGGGCAGACGGATACTTCGGAAGGCATTCTGTTTGAGCAGCTGATAAACACTCTTCATGCTGATGCCAAGCATCGTCGCGACTTCATCCGTCGTGTAACATTTGCGTTCAACGCCGGTGCGCTCCATTGCAGCCTGAAATTCTGGCACTTTCATCATTGCAAATCACCTCATGCAGCAATTTGAAGGTTCCCCCTTCACTCTTGAACTGTAAATTTGTGTCCCGTTTGCGACATAAAAAAGGACTCCATAGCAAAAAAATTTTACTATGGAGTATGCAAAATTCGGAAAATTGTTTGTTGAACAGCAGCTTTGCGAGAAGCCATTCAGTTGATGGACTCTAATGCACGCCGCAGCATATTGCGATACTGCGTTTGGACGGATTCTGGCGCGGCGATTCGTATACTCCCCACGTGTTCAAAAATCCATCCCCAAAATGATCTTGTGAGTTTCACAGGAATCGTCGCCTGAAAATGCGTATTGTCTATCTGCCTGTATGGGAAATGCTCACCAAATTGATCAATTACATGGTTCATCATGCTATTTTCGCATTCCAGCGTAACGGCTGTTTTCTGATAAACACATGCATGAGAAAGATAAGATTCCACATAATCAGCAGGGTGAAAATCAAGCGGCTTCTTGACCGCTTCCGCATCTACGAAACAGGGAATCTGCATTTTATCAAGACGATAGCGCGTATAGCTGATTCGCTGTCAGACCAGCCTACGACGTAATACCAATCTGTCCGCCATATGGTCGAATACGGAGAAAAAACAATTTCTTCAGAAAACCGTGGTTCGCGATTGTGCTGCCCGTTATAGGCAGCATACTGAAAGCTGATTTTCTTTGATGCTGCTATTGCCTGATGAATAATATCAATCGACAGAAAGATACGACTATTGACGCTTTTCGGCTGATTGCTCGCTGAAACCGTTGCACAGAGCTGCTCAGCATCATACAGCCCGGCAATTGATGCCAGCTTTTGCGTGAGGCAGGCGGTATGATGGGCTGTGAGGAATGGCGCAGCGGCTACCGCATCTATCAGCATCCGCAGTTCGGCTGTTTCCAGCAGGCGGCTGCCGTAGCTGTAAAAATTCTTATTGCCTTCCTTCGTGCAGATAATATCGAATCCATAGCGATTGAGAATGTCAATATCATTGCTGATTGCGTGCCGTGAGCCGCTGTGCCCGTGCTGCTCACAATATGCAATCAAATCCGCTAACGATACTTTGTGGTCATCATTGGTGTGCTGCACGATATACCGCAGAAGAAACAATGGACGGTCTGTAATTCTGTAGTTATTCTCAGACATAGCGCTTTCATCCTCACACAATCGCTTTAAGCACTGCTGCTTAACTTGCAGCAGCCATTCGCTGAACACATCAGTTTTTTTGCGTAAAGGTTATAATTTCCTCGCGTGTTGCAAACGCATGTTCATCGAGCAAGCCGACGACTCGCCCCACAAATTGGATGCTTCCATAGTGGTCCTTTTGCATCAGCGGCCACTTCGGGTTCAAGGAAGCCAGTCCGTCTTTTCGGTATTCCTTGATAAATAGTGCATTATCTACTTGGAAGATGCCAACTTCACCATAACGAGGTGCATCGTCACGCTTAACAAGCACATAGCTCTGATTTGGAAACGCGGGTTCCATGCTGTCACCGTTCACATGAAAAATCAGGTCAGCTCTGCGCGTAATTGGCGACGAGTGGAGGTAAACCTGCTTGCAGTGTGCGCTGAAATCATCGAGATTGAACCCTGCTGCCACGGCATCGTCTGCCATAGGCAGCTGAACCAGCTCAATCTGCATTTCCTGCACATTTTGCGGGTCTATGCGTGTGGAACGTTCAGCAGCCAGAAGCTGCTCTGTCATGCTAAGAACAATGGCACGATGGGCGCTTGGAAGTTTGCGATAGCTGCTTAATAAGCGAAGTTCTGCATTGCTGTCAGGGTCTGATGAATCGCTGAAGAACTCTTCAATCGAAATATCAAGCAAGCTGCATAATGCAGGAATGTTCGCTATATCCGGTCGAGTCCTGCCAGTTTCCCAATTGGCGACAGCTGCCCTTGAAACGTGCAGCTGCTCCGCCAGCTCAATCTGGGAAATGTGGGCAATCATGCGCAGCTCTTTCAAGCGGCTTGCAAAAGAAATCCTATCTCGAACCATATTTTTTCCCTGTGTTTGCGTTTTTGCATTACGCGACAGACTGCCTTTGTTAGAGAAAATTCGCGCCAGCTTCATATCATCACACTCCAATGTCAGTAATAATATACATGATAATAGATTACGGAATACTTGTCAATATGCAAAATCAGAATGTCTTAAAAATCAACCAATGTTCACATTACGCCTTGCAATGTGCTATCCAGTATCATATAATAACAGTGTCATGCTGATAATCTGCAAGGAGGCGACAAGAGTGAGCGACCAGATGGCTTCTGTCCTGCAATCGATGCAGGACTATATTGAGCATCACTATCTTGATGAAATGATGGACGAGATTGAAGCTGTGATTGACATGGAACACAAGCAGCATCTTAATTTGGGGTTGGAGCAGCAGGATGACGAAGCGCTGTGGTGCGTAAAACTTGCTTTTGACCGCTCCGCAGGAAAAATCGTCCGCTCAGCTTTCTGGCGCAAAGATAGGATTAATTTGCGTGCAGATATGAAAATCCGCATCAAAGTTGCTGTCTGCGCTGATGGGAAAATTCCGCATTATGTGATTCGCTATATCTGCTGCACTGCTGATTTTGTGCTGGAAAACGGGATTCGGAGGATTAGCAGTGTTACCGATGTGACAATGGGAGGACTCCCTGAAAGAAGGATGCCAAAGCTATCAAAGTTTCTGGTGCTGGTGCTTTCTTATGAAGAAATGGAAGTTCTTGTTCTGGAAATGCTGGGAAAGTATCTTGGAAAAGATGCCACACAGAAGTATCAGCATGATGGTGCGACAAGACTTGCTCATGCGATGGGGCTTAATATTACAAATGTCTCTTTATATCGCAACCACTATACGTCTGCAATGCTCTTTATGAAGGAAGGCAGTGTGCGCGTAACTGAATCAGGAAACATTGGCTCTGCAACAGACGATGAGGCATGGCATGAATGCATTATTCCTGCAAAGACCATCATTCTCAACGACAACGTGTATCCTTCTTCTGACATAGAACGGGCTATTTATCATGAATGCGGTCACTATGAATGGCATAGCATGTTTTTTGAACTTCAAGAGCTGCATTCTGCCGATTTGAAATTGTTGGAGTATCAAGAAGCAGATAAAGCATCGAAACCGGCAGAAAAGGACATTCGGTGGGTAGAAAGGCAGGCAATTTATGTGAGCTATGCGGGAATTTTCCCAAGACCTGTTCTTATGCCCATGGTGCAGGAATATTGGCGCGAGATTGCAAACAGCAATGACAACATGGGGAAAAAGATTTCCTATGTGATATATAGAATTTCTCAAGAAAAGCAAAAACGTCGGTCGCTGATAAAGGCTCGTTTGATTATGCTTGGCGCAACGGCTGCAAAAGGTGCCTGCAATTATGTCGATGGCAGTTACATTGAACCGTTTGCCTTTAATCCAGAGCGTCTTAGCGCTGGTGAAACGTTTGTTATCGTTCGTTCTCAATTTACAGAGCTGTATGAAAAAGAAGCGGACTTCCGCAGCTTGATTAGCACCCATCAGTTTATCTATGCGGATGGTCATGTATGTGTCAACATGCCAAGTTTCGTATCCCAGACACCCAAAGGCGTTTGCCTGACGGCGTGGGCTTTATCTCATTTGGACGAGTGCTGCCTGAAGTTTAAGAAGCACTACCGAACGAACCATGAGAACTACAAGATTGGTGAACTTCACTCGGATCAGGAGTACAATGAACGCTATGGTATGATTCACGCTATGAAAAGTGCTAAAATTGCCGGACTGACACCAGAAGAAGTCATGATGAAAAATGTCGCATATCTTGAAAGCTTTCCACGCACACCCGCAAAAGCTATGTCACAGCTGGTGAAAGACCGCTGCCGGACAAAACGTGAAGCAGCCCAGCGCTGCTGCTTATCGGAATCTACGATTTCGCGTATGTGCCAAGACAACAGCTTTCCTTACGATGTTGAGCAGATTACCAAACTTGTTGTTGGGTTAAGTCTGCCACCGCTGCTGTCTGCTATGCTGCTGGAAACGATGGGTTTTACAAAAACGGTAATGCTTCGATACTACCGCTACCAATGCATCATAGACTGCATGTTTATGGATGATTTAGAAACGGTCATGGAAACACATCGAGAACTCTTTGAACAATAACCTGTATTGCTGCTCGGAATGAGCAGCTTTTTGCTTTGTAAACGGCTGAATGCGAGCACTTAGCTGTAACAGGAGACATGAAAATGAAACGAATTTTGCCGCTTCTGCTGATTTTGCTGCTGATTTTAACGGGCTGTTCCGCCCAGAATGCGGACTCCCCCGCTGCCGACGCGCCGACGGACACGCCCCTGACCGGCATATCCTACGTCCAAATCGACGTGAAGGACTACGGCACGATTGTCGCGGAGCTGTACGCCGACACCGCACCCATCACCGTCGCGAACTTCCTTTCCCTCGTGGACAGCGGCTTCTACGACGGCTTGACCTTCCACCGCATCATTTCCGGCTTCATGATTCAGGGCGGCGACCCGAACGGCAACGGCACGGGCGGTTCAAGCCAGCGGATCAAGGGCGAATTCAGCGCCAACGGCGTGCAGAACGACCTAAAACACACGCGCGGTGTCCTGTCGATGGCGCGGTCAAGCGCGATGGACAGCGCCAGCAGCCAATTCTTCATCATGCACGCGGATGCGCCGCATTTGGACGGGCAGTACGCCGCGTTCGGCAAGGTCATCAGCGGGATGGAGGTTGTGGACGCGATTTGCGAGCATACGCCGGTGACGGATCGGAATGGGACGGTCACGAAGGCGAATCAGCCGGTGATTGAACGGATTATCCGGGTAGAAAAGCCGGAGGAATAAGGGAAAAGGAAATGCCCCGACAGCGCAAAAAACTGCCGGGGCATTTGTTGTATGGGAAGCGCAACCAAGTCGGGCAGCCAAAAAGGGTCAAGGGGCAATGCCCCTTGCAGGGTGCAGGGGCGGCGCCCCTGCTGGGGTTTGGGGCAACGCCCCAACTGTTCCTCGTCAAACCTACTCAAAGGGAAAAGCCAGCAAAGGTGCAGGCAGCGAAGCGTCCCTGCCAGTAACTTCGCGCGTCCTCAGACGCGCCCCCAAGCCGCTCTACCCAACAACTGTGCTGTGTCGCGCCAGATGGGCGCGACCAAGTTGCTGGTCTTGCGACCATAGCCGCTCTTTCCCGAACGCAGGGGATTTCGCCTCTGCGGAGGCGAGTCGGGGGCTTTGCGATCGCCCCCGACACCCCTTCGCAGTGCACTCCCATGTTACTTGATTTTTGTCGAGGCTTTTTATGATGACGCTGCTTTTTCCCGAACAGAGGAATTTCAGCCCGCAAGGCGTTTCTTTGCTCACGCCCCCGCCTGTTCCTGCGCCAGCGTGTCAATCACCGCTTCGGAGGCATTCGGGTAGAACGCCGCCGCGCCCAGCTGGTCGGTCAGACCGACTTTCTGGAAGAAGCCCGCGACGTTCTCATGCACGCCGCAAATCGAGACGGTCACGCCCTTCTGCGCAATCAGCGCGCATACCTCCATCAGCGTCTGCACGCCGGAGATGTCGGTCGCAGACACGCCGCGCAGGGAGAGAATCAGGTGCTCACAGCCGGTAAAATCCACTGCAAGCAGCTTCCGCTTCAAATCCGCGCAGTTCGCGAAGAACAGCGAACCGTTCACATAGCTGACGAGGATGCTTTTCGCGCGGGATTCATCCACCGGCTTGCCCATGCGGTGCAGGCGCTCCAGCCGCACCTTGTCCACCGGCTCGGTTTCGATGGTCAGGCGCGCGGCGTTCCAGACGAACATCAGCAGCGCGGTCACAATGCCGATGACGATGGCGACGGTCAGGTCAAAGACGACGGTGGACACCATCGTAATCAGGAACTGCGCCACGCCCGTCCACACCTTGCGGCTGAAAATCGTCTTGATGCCGTGCCACTCGTTCATGCGCCACGCCGTCACCATCAGCACACCCGCCAGCGCGCTCAGCGGCAGGCGGCTCATCACGCCGCCCAGCAGCACCATCGCCAGCAGCAGCACCAGCGAATGCACAACGCCGGTCACGCGGGTCTGTTCGCCGGACTTGATGGCGACGGACGTGCGGGCAATCGCCGCCGTTGCGGGCACGCCGCCGAAAAACGGCAGCAGGATGTTGCCCACGCCCTGCGCAATCAGCTCACGATCCGCGTCGAAGGCTTCGTCCTTCATCCGGGATGCGCTCGCGCCGCACAGCAGCGACTCAATCATGCCCAGCATGGCGATGGAGACAATCGGGCTGACGAGGTTTTGGAGCATGTCGAGGTTGACCGCGCCGAGGTTCAGGCGGTTGTCCAGCATCAGGCTTTTCGGGATGTCCCCCACCTTCGCCAGCGAATCGAAACCCGCGATTTCGGTCACGATGGTCGCCAGAATAATCGCCAGCAGCGACCCCGGCACCTTCGCGTTCAGCTTCTTCGGCCAGAAGACCATGAACAGCACCACCAGCAGACCGATGGCGACCGCCTGCCAGTTGGGGGTAAATCCGACGCTGGTGTAGCTCCACAGCTTTTCCAGCGCGCTTGTGCCGACGGAGTGCGTGCCGAAGAAGTTGTCCACCTGCCCCAAGGCGATGATAATCGCGATGCCGCTGGTGAAGCCCATGACGACGCTGGTCGGGATGAAGTTGACGAGCTTGCCGAGGCGGAAGATGCCCGCCAGCAGGATAATCACGCCCGCCGCGAGCGACGCGACGAACACGCCCTGCAAGCCGTACTGGGCGACGATGCCGATGAGGATGGCGCTCATGGCCCCGGTCGGGCCGCTGATTTGGAAGGACGCGCCGCCAAGCAGCCCGATGACAAGTCCGCCGATGATGGCGGTGACAAGCCCCGCGGCGGCGTCCGCACCGGAGGACACGCCGAATGCCAACGCCAGCGGCAGCGCCACCGCCGCCACTGTGATGCCGCTCAGGATGTCCTTGAGGAGTTTGCCGGCGTTGTAGCCGGAGAATTCGTGTTTCAGGTCGGTAATGTACTTTTTGAGCATTTTTGCTTTCCTTGCTTCCTCTATCTCTCCAACAATGTTGACTTTTCTTCCAAACTGGTCTTTGTCGCAATTCCAGAGGGCTTTCCGATCGCCCTCTGGACTCCTTCGGCGTCTCCCATGTTTATTGGTTTCACGCGAAAGTTTTTATACTATTTCCAAATGAAAATGCGCCAAGATGCGCGGCGAATTTTTCGTTCTGGCTAACGGGAACGAAATGCAGCGTAGCAGCGCTACGCTAAATGGAGTGAGCGGACGCCAGAACGAAAAAGGCGCAAGCAGATGGCGCAGTTGAATCTGGAAATAGTATTAGTTCGTGTGCTGATGACCAGTCTGGACAAAAAGAAACCTATCCTACCATTGAATTTATGAGTACCCTGCCCCGAAAAAAGGGCAAAAAAACGTCCGGCGCTGAAACACGGTTTCAACATCGGACGAATTTGTGCTATGAAACGCTTGGGCGACAATTACGCCTTGGCGATTTCCACGAGCTTGGTGAAAGCAGCCGCATCGTTCACAGCCAGATCCGCGAGAATCTTGCGGTTGACGGTGATGTTGTGCTTCTTCAGACCATTGATGAACGTGGAATAGCTCATGCCGTTCAGGCGAGCAGCGGCGTTGATACGGGTGATCCACAGGGAGCGGAAATCACGCTTGCGCAGCTTGCGGCCCTTGAAGGCATAGCGCAGGGAACGAGCAACCTGTTCGGACGCGGCGCGGTACTGCTTGGACTTTGCACCCCAGTAGCCCTTAGCCAGCTTCATGACCTTGCGGCGCTTCTTCAGAGCGTTCACAGATCTCTTAATACGTGCCATTGTGAGTATCCTCCTTGCCAGCGAATGGGCTTAATTACTTGTAGGGCAGCAGCTTGTGGATGGTCTTGGCTTCCGCCGCGTTGTCCACAATGCCGTCAGCGCGCAGGTGACGGGTGCGCTTGGTGGTCTTGAGGCGAACCTGATGGTTGGCGTTCATCTGCTTATGCTTCACGATACCGGTCTTGGTAAAGGAAAAGCGCTTGGCAGCACCACGGTGAGACTTCTGCTTAGGCATGGTGTAGTCCTCCTTCCAATGCTGATAAAACGGGGCGCAGGCAAGCTGCGATAGCCGTTTTATTCCTGTTCTTGATTCCCCTTGGCGTTTTCGCGGGCGGCCTTCTTTTCAGCGAAGGAAGCCTTTGCCGCCTTGGGGGCCAGGATCATAATCATATGACGGCCGTCCATCATGGGACGGCGCTCCACCGAGCTGACCTCGGCGCAGCGGGCCGCGAAGTCCTGCATGACCTGCATGCCGATTTCGCTATGGGTGATCTGGCGGCCACGGAAACGGATGGACACCTTCACCTTATCGCCACCCTGAAGGAACTTCTGCGCCATTTTCGCCTTCGTGAGAACGTCGTTCTCCTCGATGGTGGCGGACAGCTGAACCTCCTTGGTTTCGACGACCCGCTGATTCTTCCGGTTTTCGCGTTCGCGCCGCGACTGTTCGTAGCGGTACTTGTCATAGTCCAGCAGTTTGCAGACCGGCGGTTTTGCCGTGGGCTGGATTTTGGCGAGGTCGAGGCCGCGCTCTTCCGCCAGCTCCATCGCCTTGGCTGTTGGCATGACGCCGAGCTGTTCGCCGTTTTCGTCAATCAGGCGGACTTCCCGGTCGCGGATTTCCTCATTGATCATCAGATCGAGTGCTATGTCCATACACCTCCCAATTTTCGTTGAAGCCAGCGTTTTCTGTTCCATACCACAGAAAAAGCGGCGGGTGACTCCACCCGTCGCTGACATGCAGTTTGCGCCTTTTTCGGCGGTCAATCCGCCTGAAAGGGAAAAAGCCTGTGAACCCGGCAGCATACGCCGCGCAAGGTGAGAGACGGGCAAGCCTCTGCTTCAAACACGGATATTGTAGCACAGGGGAAGCGGTTTGTCAAGGGGGATTGGGCGGATTTTTTGCGTGAAGCCGGAGTTTTTTCCGCGAAAACGGGCGCAGACCGCCCGCTGGGGAAGTCTGCGCCCACTGATTTTACTCGATGTACGGCGTGCCGTGCGGGATGCCCTGCTTCTCCGCCCACTGCCACGCGTAGCTGCCGACGCTGGCGAAGATGACGACATCCGGCGTGTTCTCGAACGCATCTTCCGCGATGTGGGACACGGAGTCCGGCAGGGTGATGCACTTCAGGTTCGCGCAGTCCGCAAAGGCGCGCGTGCCAATGACCTGCAGTCCATCCGGCGCAACGACCGACTGAATCGTGCTGTTGCCCACGAACGCCTCGTCATCTACATAGAACGTCGACGCGGGCAGCTTCACCTGCGGCAGCCCGATGCCCGTGAACTGCTCGGTGATGAAGCCCTGAATGTGGATGTTCTTTCCATCCTCAGATGCGTACCAGCTGCCATCGAAGGATGCAGCCAGACCGCTTCCCGTGCTATTGGGTTCATTGTAGCCCCACTGGCTGTACTTGAGCGCCGTACCATCCACCCATTTCCACGCACCGCTGACTTTGCTTGCGCCAATCCACGCCTTGTCGACGGTAGAGGTCGCGTTCAGAAGCTCCTCAATGATGGCCTGTTCGGCATCGTTGTGAACCGTGGCGAGACGCATACGCACCGGCTGCACCTCATCGCCGCCATAGACTGCACAGAATCCGCTCGCTTCGCTCCAGCTGTTGTAGCCGCTGTACAGCGTGTAGGTGATGCCGTTATACGATGCAGTATAACCCATCGGGTAAAACAGGACACCCGTATTGACGACATAGTTGATGTTCTCATTCAGCATCACCCAGCCGCCATCCGCCATTTCACCATAATCCTTCTGCGCGTAAATGCACGTCCAGACGCGTCCCTTCGCATCAGTATAGCATTTATTATCATCAAACCAGAAATTGTCCGTGTAATTCATGTGCTTGACGAGGGCAGCCGCTTCATTCGGAGCAGCCAGCACGTCCAAGCCATCCTCCAGCACATAGGCGTATTTCCAGCCCGACTGGCAGTAGACATCCGGAATCGCCGCTGATTTGCTCCCTGCGTGCACCGCGGAAAGGTCGATATAGCCCAGTTCTTTGCCCGTGCTATCCGCCACAGGCGCCCAGAAGTAGCCATTCTGGTCTTGACGCGTGTTGTTCACGTCCACTTGGAAACTGCTGCCGGATGTGTACGTTTTGACAATCGTGTCATCCACATTCTGCGTCTTGTAGACATACACCGTGCTGCCCGGATTCGCAAAGTAGTCGTACCAAGCGGGGATCTGCTTCACTTGCTCGACGTAGCTGTTCGCAGCAATCACCCAGCCGTAGAGGTAGGTGCCGTCGGACTGCTTGTAGCGCGCGTATGCCCAGTCGTTGCCGAAGCGCGGGTCGCGCAGCTTGTGGCTGACGTCCAGCTCCAGAATCGTGTCCTTGCTCAGCGTTTTCAGCACGCCCGTATCGCACCAAGTGTTCGGGAAGGTGCGGACGTAGAGGCTGCTGAGTGCTTTGTACTGCGTCCACGCGGGTTCATCGGGTTCAAGGTCGGGGACGATAGCGGTCTTATCGCCGATGTTGCAGTAGAGAATCGAGCCGTCCGACATCAGTACAGGCGCAAAGAAGTACTTCTTATTGCTGTCCATTGCGACGTTCAGCAGGTCAATGGTCAGGTAATCGCCCACCGCCGTCGTGGTCGCGACAGCGCCGGAAATGCTCTGCGACTTGCGAATGTTGAGCTTCGCCTTGGTGCGGTAGGTAAACCATGCGCGTGGCGTTTCCTCCACCTCGACGATGAAGCTGTCAACGTAGGGGTTCGCGCAGTCACGGTAGGCTTTCCACCCGCATTCCGTGCTTGACTGGTAATACAGCGCGGCTGCAGAATTTGCATTGTTCGGGCTTGCGCTCAGTTTCCAATAGTTGAGTGCATCACCATTCGACCATTTCCAGTCGCCCCCATCGCTGGTTGCGTGCCCACCAATCCATGCCGTCCCCTTTTGCGTACTCATCAGGGTGGACTGAATCAATTCTTCTTCTTTTGCGTCGTTGATAACCGCCAGATGGCCTCCCATAGAGACCGCATATTGTGATGCCGTATTCCAAGAAACGTGGCCGCTGAAAAGTGTATATGTGCTGCTTTCACCGCGGACAGAAAGGCCTTCAACAATGCCATCCTGTTTCTTCTGCAAGGGTTCGCCCGTCCTGGTAATGTCAAACCACGCCGTATAGGACTTGCCATTTTCATCCGTTGCTTTTCCAAAAGCAAGCACTATGCCGCTTTCCGTTGTAATCTTCTGTTTTTCATCAATCCAAATGGCCGAACCAGTTTGGAAAGTCGCCACAAGCGGGCTATCTTCATGCGGCAGATTATAAGCATAAGCCTCATAGCCCCCACTCACCTCATAGCGGCTCCATGCAATGTTGTCCGGTTCATTGCAGAACGCGTTGAAATCTGCTGCATCCGGCTTGTCAATCTTCAGATAGGCATACACTGGCGCATCAGAGTCTGTGTAGTCGGTGCAGTATGCCCAGAACGCATCCTCGCCGCTTTCAACAGTGATGCCTGTTGCATCCATCTTGAACGCAGATTTCGTCACCTGACCAATGACGTTTGCAGACGAGGATGGTGCATCATAGACATTAAATGTATGATAAGTGGGCGTAATGTAGTCCACCCACATTTGCTGTTTGCCCTGTTTCTGCATGTAGTTGCTGTCGCTCTCGATGCACCAGCCGTAAACGTACGAACCATCGGACTGCTTGTAGCGCGCAAATGCCCACGTGTCGCCGTATTTCGGCTCACGCATTGTGTGATTGAGGTCAAGTTCAACCGTATCATTCGTTGGAATCTTTGTGACAATGTTTGTTTTCGGATAAGAGTTAGCAAAAGCGCGGATGTTCACGCCGTCTTTCCAAACAACCTTATACTTCCACCAGTCGTTTCCGCTCGGCGCACGCATCGGGCGAATCACCGACTGGTCGCTGATGTCGCAGTAGACTACCTCATCATCGTTCACCTGCACCGGCGCATACCAGTACGTCTTGCTGTTCACGACTGCCTTGGTCACATGCAGCAGGTCAATCTGCAATTCCGTCCCTGCAAAAATCGTTCCATAGAGGTTGTTGCTGCTGTACGTCGGGGTTGTGCGCAGTTCGATTTTCTTCTGCGTTTCGTAGGGATACCATTCGCGCGCAATAGGCACATTACTATCAACATTGACAGTAAAGCTCGTCTGTACTGCGTCCGCGCGTGTACGTTTGTCGTCCGCATACGCATACGCCGTGATGGTTGCCGTGCCTTCCCCGACGCTCGTCAGCGTCCCCCTGAAACGATCGACCGTCACCACCTTAGTGTTGCTGCTCTTCCAGTACAAGCCTGTATAGCCGGGCGCAATTTGGAAACGGAAGTTGTAATAGCTATAGATACCATCCTGCGGATTCCAGAATGCATTGGAAGGCGTGACACTGACTTCCGGTTGGAGCGTATCACCCACGCCGATGGTAATCACGCTATCGTTGAGATACCCAAATTCGTTCGACGAAAGCGAAATTCCCGTGACCGCAACCGGATCGCGCATCGTACCAACCTTGCTCCAGTCTGGATGGTAATAGCCAAAAATGGCATTGTAAAATCGTCTATTGTCTGCAGTCTCCCATTGGGTGCCATAGTATGATGTAAAATCAGTTTTTCGAACACTATCACTCCAGTTGCCGCTCACAACAGTGGCTCTTTTTTTCTTTGCATCATAGTTTGTCACAATGCCCACATGATTACCAATACTTTTAATTTCCTTCGACGTCGAACTATCCCAGTATTGGCACCATACTGCAATGTCACCTACTTGCGGCACATAGCCACCGTTCTTTGCATCGTTATCATACTGCTGCTGGTAATTCGGTAACGAGTTTTTTTTGCCCTTAGGTGGATCATATGTATATTGACTTGGATTGATAATCGGGTGGAAACGGTCGGCATTCTTCTCACCCGCTTCAGGGCAAAATGCGCCAACGTTAGCCCAATTGGGAATAACGCTCGTTGGAATGCCACACCGATTCGCGATGACGGACACAAACACCGCACACCACGCACCAGTGTTGGAGAAAACCGTGTAATTCTTCCCATAAATCTCCTGTCCAAATGCTAATTCATCCTTTTGGAACAGCATCGCCGCCTGTGCGAACTGTTTCCCCTTATCCGTCGCCGCCAGCGCCTTCCCTTCCCCCAGCGGCGTCCAGCCAAACATCAGCGCCGCCGCAATCAGCAGTGCTGACAGGATTCGTTTGCTTCCATTGAGCCAACTCGTTTTCATGGTTTCTCTCCTCCCCTATTCGTCCGGCTACACCCATTGCTGCGGACAGCATCTACCAGAGGCGCTGCACCGATGCTGTTCATATGTAAATTATACCTGACAAAAATCAACATGTCAAGGGTGACCAGCATAAATATGGCAATTTAGCGGATAAATTGGCAGGTTTCGTTCGCGCGTCATGCCATTGCACTATGTAACCAGTTTTTCTTCGTTGTTACACGGTCTTCTTACACATAAAATAACGCTGTTTTTTTGAACCGCAAGTATATCGTTTTCGGCTAAAAACAGACGCGAATGGACAGGGCATTTTGTGAAAAGCTGCCGCCATCTTTCCTGAAATTTCCTGAAAACTTTCGGAATCACGCGGAGTATCGAAAGAATTTCGGAAAACCGATGTAACTTCGTTTCAATTAACCCATGTGTGTGGTATGATTAGTGCATCAGATGACACCGAAACGTACATCAAAGCGCATCGGGGCTGCTGATGGGGTTCCCCTCCCCCTCATAATGGGAAATTTCAAGCAACAAAGGAGGCTGCAGGGGATGGCTCGGAAGTACATGAAAATTGCCATGGTCGGACAGAAGCGCGTACCGTCCCATGATGGCGGCATCGAGGTTGTGGTGGGCGAACTGGCCAAGCGCATGGTGGCGCAGGGGCATTCCGTGACGTGCTATAACCGAACCGACAAGCAGCAGCCGAAGCCCGAAAATTTCAACGGCATCAGCCTGAAGTATGTACCGACCATCCAGAAGAAGGGGCTGGCGGCGGTTTCCGCAAGTTTCTTCGGCTGCCTGTGCGCGGCGGTGGGCAATTATGACGTGGTGCATGTGCACGCGGAGGGCCCGGCGCTGTTCTGCTGGCTGCCGAAGCTGATGGGCAAGCGCGTCATCGTGACGGTACACGGGCTGGACTGGACGCGCGCGAAATGGCAAAACGGCATTGCGTCCAAGTGCATCAGGCTGGGCGAAAAGATGGCGGTGCGCCACGCGGATGAGCTGATTGTGCTGAGCCACGGCATGCAGCAGTATTTTGCGGACACCTATGGGCGCGAGACGCTGTTGATTCCCAACGGCGTGCCGAGCTACCAGCCGTGCGCGCCGGAGCTGATTCGCCAGTACGGGCTGGAAAAGGACAACTACATCCTCTATCTGGGGCGCATCGTGCCGGAAAAGGGCGAACACTACCTGATTGAGGCGTACAAGCATCTGCCGACGGACAAGAAGCTGGTCATTGCGGGCGGCGCGTCCGACTCGCAGGAATATTTCGATGAGCTGCGCGAAATGGCAAAGGACGACGACCGCGTGATATTCCTCGGCTTTGTGCAGGGGCAGCTGCTGGCGGAATTGTACAGCAACGCTTACACCTACGTCCTGCCCAGCGACGTCGAGGGGATGCCCCTTTCGCTGATGGAAGCGATGAGCTACGGCTGCTGCGTGCTGACAAGCGACATCGACGAGTGCGCCTCCGTCGTTCAGGAGCACGGCGTGACCTTCCGCCGCGGCGATATCGACGATTTGCGCGCAAAGCTGGCGGATCTGCTGGCGAATCCGGCGAAGGTGGCAAAGCGCAAGTCGCTTGTGCGCGGCAAATAAAAAATCAGCATATATAAAGGAAGCGACTGCGACGGGCGCTTCCTTTTTTCGTGCATCCGCGCCTCCCCGGCTTGCTTTTTTGGCGATTGTGCTGTACAATAGGAAGATGGATGAGCCTACACAAGGAGGTGAGGACAGCATGTACGGCAAAGCCAAAGTCGGCAAGCCCGATTGGTACATGATGGGCGCTTGTATCGTATTCGCTTTGACATTCAGCCTGCGCAGCGTGCCGCTGGCGGTGCTTCTGCTGCTGTTCATGCCCTTTTCGCTGCTCTCCCTCACGGGGGAGCTGCCCCTGCCGACCCGCAACGCGCCAATCTGCCAGACATTGCTCTGCATCAGCATCCCGCTGCTCGTCATCGGCGCATTTTCCTCTCTGCTGCTCCTACTGCCGAAGCTGCTCATTCCGTCCGCCTGCGTCTGGCTCTTCGGCGGCGCGCTGATGCTGTTCCTGCCGCCCGGCGCCTTCCGCAAATCGCGCATGGCAATGTATTGGGCGGTGATTTGCTTCGCCGCCGTCGTCGCGCTGCTGATAATGCTCCTTCAGCGCTATCAGGCGTACGGCGACCTGTATGAGGGCTTGTCCTATGACATTCTGCGTGTCATGATGAACGCGCGGACTCGCCCGCAGGTGCTGTATTCCGCGTATGTGTCCGGGCTGGCGGCGCTGGATGCAAAACGCATGGCGGCGCTGGAAAGTCTCGCGGCGCTGACGGGCGGAAACGTGCTGCCGTGGCTTTCCGAGGATGTGCTGCAGCAGCTGGAATGGAGCCTGCGCGCAACGATTGAGGTAACGCTGCCATCCGTCGTGCCTGACCTGCTGGTCAAAGGAATCATGGCGTTCTCGCTGGGGATGCTGCTGTGCTGGCGCAAATTCCCCGATGCGGAGGACACGCCGTCCGCCGACCGCTGGTTCATGCCCACCCCGCTGGGCATCAGCATGGCGGTGCTGCTGCTTCTGAGTGCGGCGCAGCTGTTTACAACGAACGCGACAGTTGCGCTGGCGGCTTCGCTGCTGGGCAGTGTGGCGTTCTGGAGCTTTGCGGTGCAGGGCGTTTCGGCGCAGAATTTCGCCATGATACGCGCGGGTGCAACGCGCGGCCGCCGCTGGTTCCTAAGCATCCTGATGGTACTGTTCGTGCCGATTCTGCCGATGTTCGCGGGCTGCGTTGACCAAATCCGCGACCCGCGCGGGCTGCGCGACGACCGCCATCGAAAAGACGATGATTTTTCTGATTTTTAAGATTTGAGGAGGATACAGATTATGAAGGTTATTTTGCTGGAAGATGTGAAGGGTGTCGGCAAGAAGGATCAGATTGTGAATGCGGCGGATGGCTACGCGCGCAACTTTCTGTTCCCCAAGAAGCTGGCGGTGGAAGCGACTCCCGGCGCGATGAAGGGCGTCGAGAAGATGCGCAAGGCGGAAGCCGAACGCGAGGCCCAACGCCGTGCCGACGCGACGGCACAGGCGGACGCCCTGCGCGGCAAGGTCATCAGCATGTCGGTGAAGTGCGGCGCGCAGGGGCGGCTGTACGGCTCGATTACGAGCGCGGAAGTTTCCGAGCAGCTGAAGGCGCAGCACGGCGTTGCGGTGGACAAGCGCGACATCAAGTGCGAGAACATCCGCGCCGTCGGCGATGTGGAGATTGAGGTGCGCCTCTACAAGGACATCTCCGCGAAGATGGTTGTGCATGTGGAAGCGGCGGCGGTGAAGTAAGGCAGTCACCGCCGGGGGGCTGCCCTCCCGGTCTGCCGGAAGGTTTTCTTCCTATTATAATGGATTTTGTTTGCAGCAGGGGTTTCGCCTCTGCGGAGGCGACCAAAGGGCTTTCCGATCGCCCTTTGGAAACCTTCGGGTGCACACTCTCATACTTGATTTTTACCGAAACTTGTTATAGTTTGTGAACCTTCCGTTTTCCCCAACTAACATAACCCAACCAGTAACATGGGCGTGCACGCGAAGGAGTCCAGAGGGCAACCGCGGACTTCGTCCGTTTTCATTGCCCTCTGGCTGTTGCACGCGGACACTGCGTGAAAGTGTTGCTAATTCAATCGCGCGAAAGGGAGTCCAGAGGGTCGAAGACCCTTTGGCGGGTCAAGGGCAGCGCCCTTGAAAGAGGTTTATGTCAGAATTTCGTGGCGTGACGCCGCCCAATAGCGTCGAAGCGGAGCAGTCCGTGCTGGGCGCGATGATGCAGGATGAAAACGCGGTGCTGCAGGCAGTGGAAGCCTTGTCCACCGACGATTTCTATCAGCCGGCGCACCGCGAAATCTTCGAGGCGATGGTTGCCCTGCACCATCAGCAGCGCCCAATTGACCTCGTGACCGTCGATGCGGAGCTGACCCGCCGTGGGACGCTGGAAGGCATCGGCGGCACGGAGTACCTCATGCGGCTGATGAGCTTCGTGCCGACGACCGCGAACGTCAAGGCGTACATCACCTTGGTAGCCGAAAAGTCCACCCTGCGCAAGCTCATCAAGGCATCGCAGGAGATTTCGCAGGAGTGTTACAGCCAGCAGAATCCCCTGCAGGAGACGCTCGGACACGCGGAAAAGGCGATTTTCGACATCGTGATGAACCGCGCATCCGGCGAGAGCCTCGTCCACGTCCGCGACGTGCTGTACAACACCTACGCCAACATCGAGGAACTGGCGAAGCTCAAGGGGCGCGTCTCCGGCGTGCCGACCGGCTTCACCCTGCTGGACAACATGCTCACCGGTCTGCACGGCGGCGAACTCATCATCATCGGCGCGCGCCCGTCCATGGGCAAAACGTCCTTCGCGATGAACATCGCTACCCACGCCGCACTCTACGCGAACAAAAGCGTCGCCGTGTTCTCGCTGGAAATGCCGCGTGAGCAGATTGCCTTGCGTATGCTCTGCTCCGATGCGCGCGTCAACATGCAGAGCGTCCGCCAAGGCACCCTGCGTGAAGAGGACTGGATAAAGCTGGCGAAATCCATCGGCCCTATGTCGAACTCCCCTGTTTACATTGACGATACGGCGGGCATCACGCCAACGCAGCTCCGTTCGCGCTGCCGCCGCCTGATGATGGACAAGGGGCTTGACCTCATCATCGTAGACTATCTGGGTCTTATGCACGCCGACGGCAAGACCGAGAACCGTCAGCTGGAGGTGAGCGAAATCAGCCGCCAGCTGAAGGCGATTGCGCTGGAGCTGAAAGTGCCGCTGATTGCCTGCGCGCAGCTCTCCCGTGCATCGACGACGCGCGACAACAAGCGTCCCGCGCTGTCCGACCTGCGCGACTCCGGCTCCATCGAGCAGGACGCGGACGTCGTCATGTTCATCCACCGCGAGGGGTACTACGACCCCGAAACGGCGGACAAGAACGTGGGTGAAATCATCATTGCGAAGCAGAGAAACGGCCCGCTGGGCACGGTGAAGGTCGCGTGGCTGAGCGAATACACGACGTACACGGATTTGCCGCCCTCGGCGATGGGGGGAGAGAACGGCGGGGATGCGCCTTTCTGACTTGCTGCATCTTGCGATGCCAAGCTGTTTTCTCTTTCCAAACAGTGCTCTGGCATAGTACCAGAGGGCTTTCCGATCGCCCTCTGGACTCCTTCGCCAGTCCACTTCTGCATACTTGTTTTTTATCGCAAGTTATTTAGTTTGTGAACCTGAAAATCCGACTACTAACGACTATGAGGATTCCAAAATCCTCAACATTTTCATCCATCGGAGGAAAATCACCCATGACAGTCAATCAGCTGGAAACCAACGCCCGCTTCGTCGGGTTTCTGCTCGTTCGCTCTGCGGATGCGCGGACGGATAAGAAGGGCGCCTCGTACCTCGACCTCACCCTCGCGGATAAAACGGGCGACATCAACTGCAAATACTGGGACTGGAATCAGCTGATGGACGTGCCCAAGCAAGGCTCGGTCATCAAAGTGCAGGGGCTGGTGCAGGAGTACAACAGCCGCAAGCAGCTCCGCATTGAGCGGATGCGCGCCGCCTTGCCGCAGGACGAGGTGGACATGGCGCAGCTGGTCGCGTGTGCGCCCGAAAAGCCTGAAGTGATGCGCAAGGACATCGAGGACACGATTGATGCCTTCCAGTCCGAGGGACTGAAGAAAATCGTGCGCGAGATGCTTCGGCTGACGGGCGACAAGCTGGAATGGTTCCCGGCGGCGCAGCGGCTGCACCACGCGGAACGCTCCGGTCTGCTCCACCACACGACGAGTATGCTGAATCTGGCGCGGCACGTCGTGGCGGCGTATCCGTTCCTGAACGCGGAGCTGCTCTACGCGGGCGTTATCCTGCACGACCTGTGCAAGACGACGGAAATGATCAGCGATGAAACGGGCAGCGTGAGCGATTATTCCGCGGACGGGCTGCTGATTGGGCATTTGGTGCGCGGCGTGGCGCGGATTGAGGAAGCGGCGAAGAACGTGGGCGTATCCGGGGAAATTGTGCTGCTGCTGGAGCACATGGTGCTCTCGCATCACAGCATCCCGGAATACGGCAGCCCGAAGGCGCCGATGTTCCCCGAAGCGGAGGTGCTCGCGCGCATCGACGATTTGGACGCGAAGATGAACGAAATGCAGGGGATTCTCTCGCGCGTGCCGGAGGGTGCGTTCTCGGAGAAGGTCTGGAGCCTTGACCGGCGGATCTATCACCCAAAGTATCAAGAGATTGATGGGGCGGAATGACGTCATCCACATTCTTTTGCAAGAAAACGGGTGTTTCAATCGTTTTTGAATTAAGGCACCACCTCATTTGTACGGTGTTACCTTAGGATAACAACCATAAGGAGGGAATCACGATGAAAAAGGGCTTTCGGACAGTGCTTCTGCTGAGCGCGTGCCTCGTTCTGCTGGCGGGCTGCGCATCTGAACCGAAGACGCAGTATAACGTCAATACGCAGGGGGCGGCGAACACGCCCAGCACGAATACCGCCGGCAGCAGCCTTCCGGCGGATTACGACCCCGCGTCCGAGGAGGACGACTACACGGGCGACGCTGCCAGCACGCCGGAGGAAATTCATCTGCCGACGCTCGTCACGCCTCCCCCCACGAATACGCCCATTCCGGTCATTTCCGGGCAGTATTCCGGCGCGACGCCCGTCGTGATTGACCCCATTGACAAGCCGACCCCCACGCCCCTGCCGGCGCTGTCCTTCACCTACCAGACCTACACCGCGTCGAACCTGAATCTGACGTTTGAAGGCCCGGCTGGCTGGGTGGTGGATACGTCCGAGGCGAACAGCTACAAGCTCCAGAGTCCCGACTGGGCGACGGGCTACGCGGCGACCCTCGTCATCCGCGCAAACAGCACGAGCATTGAGTACACCACCGATTCGCTGACGACGGAAGTCAAGTCCATGCTGACGAACCTCCGCAACGCGAATTACCCCAAGTTCAGCCCGTCAAACACGGCGACGCGCAAGGGGCTGTTCCTCGGCGCAACGGGTGTGTACGCCAATTACACCGCCACGCTGGATGGCAATCTGCAAATCGCGGGGCGCATCGCGGCGGTTTACAAGAATAACGTGCTCTACACCGTCCACCTCACCTACCCGGCAGGGTACACCGACACCTACAAGACAAACGTCTACGACAAACTGCGCGACACGCTGAAAATCATCACGGCACAATAAAATGGCGATTTCAGAACGAGAAAAGACGGCGGTTCGCCTGTTTGCATCCGGGGTGAACTGCGCTCAGGCGGTGCTGATGACCTATGCGGACATTGCGGGGCTGACGCAGGAGCAGGCTGCGCGGGTCGCCTGCGGGCTGGGCGGCGGCATCGGGCGGCTGCGCGACAACTGCGGCGCGTTTTCCTCGGCGGTGATGCTCTGCGCCGCGCTGGAAGGGGCAGACGGCGCGAAGCCGGAGCACCGCCCGCAGACGTACGCGCGGGTGCAGCACGTCTACCGGGCGTTCATCGCCCGAAACGGCAGCATCTGCTGCGCGGAGCTGTTAGGGCGCGAGAAGAAGCCGGAATCCCCCACCCCGGATGCGCGGACAAACGCGTATTACAGCAGCCGCCCATGCGCGAAAATCATCCGCATGACCTGCAAAATCATTGATGAAATGCTGGCGGAAAATGCCGCCGGGCAGGAGGACTAATTGAAGGCACTCATACTCTCCACAGCCACGGGCGGCGGACACAACACGGCGGCGCACGCGGTGATGGAAGCGCTGACGGAGCGCGGCGTGGAATGCCGATTTGAGGATTGCGTGGCATTCGGCGGGCAGAAGCTGTCCGCCACCGTGTCGAACGTCTACGTCAAATTTGTACAGGCGGCGCCAGATGCCTTCGGGCGGCTGTACCGCTTCGCCAAGGCCATCAGCACGCCGCGCATCAAGTCCCCCGTCTACCTCTTCAACGCCGCCTACGCGCGCAAGATGGAGCAGCTGCTGACCGATTACGCGCCGGATTTGATTGTCTGCACCCACATGTTCGGCGGGCAGAGCGTCACCTACCTCCGCCGCCACGACCTGTGGAACGGCTTGTTCGCCATGGTCATGACCGACTACACGATTCATCCCTTCATTGAGGACATCGAGTGCGACGTAATGTTCACCTGCAAGGCAGCGATGCCCTCCGCCAGGCGGCTGGCGCTGCCCAAAAGTGCTTATGAATTCACAGGCATTCCGGTATCCCTTTCCTGCCGTCCCTGCACGGACAAGCGCGCCGCGAAGGAAGCCGTCGGGCTTGACCCGGAGCGCCCCGAAGTCGTCCTTGTCGGCGGCAGCATGGGCGCGGGCAATCTGCCGGAGATGATTGCGCGGATTCTGCCCGTGCTGGGCGAAAACGGCCACCTGACCGTCGTCTGCGGCTCGAACATGGATGCGCTGCGTCGGGCGACCGAAGCCTACGGCAGCGACCCGCGCGTGTCCCTGCGCGCGCAGGTGACGCCGCTGACGCCCCTGATTGCCGCCGCGGATGTGCTGGTCACGAAATCCGGCGGGCTGACCTCCACCGAGGCAATGACCATCGGCACGGCGATTGTCGTCGCGCACCCGATTGCGGGGTGCGAAACGGAAAACGCCCGCTTCATGGAGGACAACGCGCTGGCGCTCTGGGCGCACACGGACGACGAGCTGACTGCGAAAGTGGCGGATTTGCTGCGTCACCCGGAAAAGCGCGCCGAAATGATTGCCAAGCAGCACGAGAAAATTGACCCCGACTGTGCGCGGAAAATCGCCGACATCCTGATTCGTCGGACGAACGAAATGATGGGGAGAAAAACGCCTGATGCGTGAGAAGCTGGAGCTGCGGACGAAAAAATCCGCCGTGATTTTGACCGCGTGCGCCCCGGTTGCGCTGTCCGTGCTGCCCGTGCTTGCAATCAGCCTGCTGCTCCTGCCACCCTCCTTCACCCTGATGATTCTGGGGCTGATGATTGCGGCGTGCAGCCTGACAATGGCGTTCTACATTCCCAGCTATCTGGGCAGCTATGCCTTCCAGCCCGCGACGAACCTGCACGGCGCGCGGATTGTGGCGAATTTGGGTCGCGCGAACACCTACGAGGTCAGCGGCGTATCCGCGCAGGACATTCTGGTCAAGCAGACGTTCATTGAAAAGCGGCTGCGCGTCTGCCACATTCGCGTCAAGGGCACGGCGTACTACTTCCGCGGCGTCCCGGAGATGGAGAAGGTACAGGCGTGGGTGACGGCGAACTTCCCGGAGAAGTCGAAGGTGGAGCAGCGGATGGAGAGCAAGGGCAGCAAGCAGAAAAAGCGGAAAAAGTAAAAAGTAAAGCAAAAGGTCGCTCCTCATGGTGGGAACGACCTTTTTTGTTCTTTACGGAATCTTGGGGAAGAGCAGCTTGGGGGCGCTCCTGCGGGAGCGCAAAGTTACTGGCAGGGACGCTTCGCTGCCTGCACCTTTGCAGGCGGCTTCCTTGGGATTGGTCGGACGCGGAACAGTTGGGGCGTTGCCCCAAACCCCAGCCGGGACGCTGTCCCTGCACCCTGCAAGGGACATTGTCCCTTGACCCTTTTTGGCAGCCCGGCTTGGGCGCACTTTCCTTACTGCAACTGCTCCGGCAGAAACGTAATGCTTACAGCTTGTTGATTTTCTCGATAAACGCCGTCACATTCCGCTCCGGTGTCGCCCACGAGGTGCACACGCGCAGCGCGACATGGCTCTCGTCCACACGCTCCTGAAACTCCAGCGCGAAATCCTCCTCCAGCGCCTCCACCTGCTCATCGGAGAAAATCGGGAAGAGCTGGTTCGTCGGGGAATCGACATGCAGCGGAATCCCCTTTTCCAGCAGCGCGGTGCGGATGCGCATCGCCTGCTTGACCGCCTTCTGCCCCAGCTGGAAGTACAGGCCGTCCGCCATCAGCGCGCTGAACTGCACGCCCAGCAGCCAGCCCTTTGCCAGCAGGCCGCCCTGATGCTTCATCATGTGGCGGAAATGCTTCTTCAGCGCCGGATGGTTGATGACAATCGCCTCGCCAAAGAGCGCGCCCATCTTCGTGCCGCCGACGGTGAACACGTCGCACATCTCGGCGATATCCGCCGCGGTCAGGTCACCGGTCGGGGCAGCAAGCGCATAGCCCAGCCGCGCGCCGTCGATGAAGAGGTACAATCCCAGTTTCTGGCATGTCAGGTAAATATCACGCAGCTGCGCGCGGTTGTAGACCGTGCCCAACTCGGTGGACATGGAGATGTAGACCATTGCGGGCTTCGCGACATGCTCATTGTCATCCAGCATTGCCGCCGCCACGCTGATTTGGCTCGCGCTGATGCGTCCGTCGCGGCTTTGGAGCGCAATGCACTTATGCCCCGTGCCTTCCACCGCGCCCGTTTCGTGGACGTTGATATGCCCCGTGTCAGCGCAGAGGACGGCTTCATACGGGCGAAGCGCCGCGGCAATCACGGTCATGTTCGCCTGCGTGCCGCCGACGAGGAAATGCACGTCCGCATCCGGGCAGGCAAACGCCTTGCGCACGGCGTCAGCGGCTTCGGCGCAGTGGGTGTCCGTGCCGTAGCCGGGGTTCTGTTCGAGGTTCATTTCATTCAGGCGCAGGAGAATCGAAGGGTGGCAGCCCTCGGAGTAATCGTTGTTCAGGCGAATCATCATGGTCTTCCTTTCTTGACACATTCCCATCCATTATAGCGCATTTATGGGGGAGAAGTCAAGAATCTGCGCAATCTGTCACAGGGCGGGCAAACTTCCCGCGAAAATTTTTTTCCACCGGGAACAAAATCCATCCGTCAGCCGTTCTATGGGTGTAAAGGAAAACGGAGGGAGCGGAAGGCTCAGCCGACCGCCCGAATGGAGGGATTTCATTATGAAACGCTTCTTATCATTGGTTCTGGCAATGCTGATTGCCATCACGATGCTGATTATCCCCGCGAGTGCGGAGAATTACGCGACGGCAGTCGTTAAGGGCGGATGGCTGCGGCTGCGCGCGGAGGCTTCCGCGTCCTCCGAAACGATTTCCGCCTACTTCACCGGCACGCAGGTGACCATCATCGGCACATCCGGCGAATGGTACTATGTCCTCACGCCGGATGGACATTACGGCTTTATGAACAGCAACTACCTGACCGTGACGGGCAGCAGCAGCGGCTCGACCACCACCGAAAGTACGGCGTATATCTACGCGGCGAACGGCAAGCCCGTCCGGATGCGCTCCGGCCCGTCCACCGACTACGGCGTCGTCGCATCCTACAGCGTGGGCACGCAGGTAAAGGTGCTCATCAGCGGCGCGGACTGGAGCAAGATTCGCGTTGGCACGCGCACGGGCTATATGATGTCGAAGTTCCTGTCGGTAACGAACATCACCCCGTCCACGCCGTCCAGCTCGTACACCGCGTATGTGACCGCCAGCAACGGCAAGCCGGTTCGGATGCGCACGGGCGCGGGCACGAATTACAGCGTCATCAGCACATACAGCGTCGGCACGCAGGTGACGGTGCTGGAGTACGGCAAGACGTGGTGCAGAATCCGCGTCAACGGCTACACCGGCTATATGATGACCAAGTTCCTGACGACCACCCAGCCGACGATCATCAGCAGTGCAGCGCTGAACAAGAACACGGTCTGGCCCGGCGAAACCCTGACCGTGACCACAAATCCGGCAAACATTAGCGTCTCCTATGAATGGCTGAACGACGCGGGCGCGCGCCTTGGCACGGGCAGTACCTACACCGTCAAGACCAGCGACACAGGCCGCCGCATCCGCGTGCGCGTAACCGGCAAGAACGGCACAACCGGCTCTGTCGTCAGCGGCTGGGCGGCTGTGCAGGGCAACGGCACAGTCGGCACCTTCTATCAGCTCAAGGCCCTCACCCTGAACACCACCAATGCCGTCGTCGGCACGACCCTGACCGCGACGATTGCTCCGTCCGGCGCGACCGCGAATATCTACTGGTATCTCGACAATGGCACTTATCTTGGCTACGGCAGCAGCTACACCGTGCAGCCCAGCGCGCTCGGCCGCCGCATCTTCGCCTACGCCGAGGGCACCAACAGCACCACCGGCACGGCGACCAGCGCCTACACGGACACCGTGACCGCCGGCGCAACCCCGTCCGTCGTGCTGAGCAGCGTGACCCTCTACAACTACTCCCCGACCGTCGGCACGTTGCTGACGGCGACCATTGCCCCCGCGAACGCAACCGCCACCATCCTCTGGTACCGTGACGACAACGTCTACCTCGGCACGGGCATGACCTACACCGTCACCGCGACGGACGTGGGGCATCGCATCTACGCTTGGGCACAGGGCACGGGCAGCACGAGCGGCAACGTCACCAGCCCCTACACGCAGCAGGTGACGGCGGGCGCGAGTTACCGCATCGACAGCGTGACGCTGAACAACCTGAATCCCATCGTCGGGCAGACGCTTGTGGCAAGTGTCGCCCCCTATGGCGCGACCGCGACCATCACTTGGTATCGCGATGATAGCAAGGTTCTGTCCTACGGCGCCACCTACACCGTGCAGGCGGACGACATTGGGTACTCGATCTACGTCTGGGCGGAAGGCACGGGCAACACCACCGGCAGCGCGACCAGCAAGATTACCAGCGAAGTGAAGGCGAACTAATACTATTTCCAGATTCACCTGCGCCATCTGCTTGCGCCTTTTCCCCTCTGGCGTCCGCTCATTCCACTTAGCGTAGCGCTGCTACGCTGCGTTTCATTCACGTTAGCCAGAATGAAAAATTCGCGGCGCATCTTGGCGCATTCTTATCTGGAAATAGTATAAGCAACAATATTCGCCCCGAACCTCTCCCGCATCGGGGGGAAGTCCGGGGCGAAACTGTATTCCGCTTTCGACTGAATGTTATGGATTTATACGCTTTTTCGCGAAGAAACCGCGCATGACTTCAGCGCATTCATCCGCCAGCACGCCCGCGCGCCAAGCGGTAACGCCGGATAGCGCCGCATCCCCCGGCAAATCGTACACGCTGCCGCAGCACCCCTGCCAGGCGTCCGCCGCCCCGTAGACGCAGGCGCTGAGCTGGCTCATCACCATTGCGCCCGCGCACATCGGGCAGGGTTCAAGGGTGACGTAGAGCGTGCAGCCGCGCAGCCGCCATGTGCCGAGTTTCTCCGCGCCCCTGCGCATACAGAGGATTTCAGCGTGCGCAGTCGGGTCATGCTGATTTTCGCGCAGGTTATGAGCGCGGCAGACTTCCTGTCCGTCGCGGACAAGCACCGCCCCAACGGGGATTTCGCCCTCTGCCGCGGCAAGGCGGGCTTCTTGGAGCGCAAGGCGCATCCAAACTTCGTCGTTTTGCATAATTCCTCTTTTATACTATTTCCGGACGAAAATGCGCCAAGATGCGCCGCGAATTTTTCACTCTGGCTAACGCGAATGAAACGCAGCGTAGCAGCGCTACGCTAAGTGGAATGAGCGGACGCCAGAGGGGAAAAGGCGCAAGCAGATGGCGCAGGTGAATCCGGAAATAGTATTATTCATACTTGGTTTTTCTTGTTGCTTGGAGGGAACGGGAAAATCCCCCCATGAAGGATTTCGCCCTTCCTTTGTCGAATCCCTTCTTCGCCCCAAAATTCTTTGGACAGGAGGTTTCCTGATGAAACGATTGCTTGCCGCCCTGCTGGCGCTGATGATGCTGCTGACAATGACATCCTGCGCCGCGCCGGATGCGGCGGAGACGGATGACAAACTGACGCTCGTGGCGTTCAACGTCGGCAAGGCGGATGCGCTGCTGCTCACATCGGGCGACACGGCTTACCTCATCGACACCGGAACGGAGGACAGCTGGGCGGATTTGTCCCGCGCGCTGGAAGCCCTCGGCGTAACGCACCTGACCGGCGTGATTGTGACGCACATGGACAAAGACCACTACGGCGGCGCAAAGCAGCTTGCCGAAAGCGACATTGCCATCGACGGGTGGTACGCGTCCTGGGCGTGGGAGAAGGAGAAGTGGAAGAAGCATCCCGTGGTGAAGGCGGCGGCGGTACGCGGCGAGGAAATCACCCTGCTTCAGCCGGGCGACACGCTCTCTGATGGGCTGCTGACGGTCATTGGCCCGATTCAGGAGCGCGAGGAAAGCGAGAACGACAACTCGCTGGTGCTGGTTGCATCGGGCGGCGGCGGCAAAATGCTGCTGACCGGGGACATGGAGTACGACGAGGAGAACGACCTGCTGGCGGCAGGGGTGATTCCATCGTGCGAGGTGCTGAAGGTGGGGCATCATGGGCGCGACGATGCAACCTCAGCCGCGCTGGTGGCGGCGGTGCAGCCGAAAGTGGCGGTCATCAGCACAAGCAGCGTGATTCTGCCGGAATCCCCCGCGAAAAGGGTGCTGCGTGTGCTATCGAGCGCCGGCGCACAGATTGTGCAGACGCAGCAGGCGGAAATCGGCGTGCGGGTGACCATCAGTGGCGGAAATGTGACGGTGGAGTTCCTCAACAACTGACGCGGCAAGCTCACAAAATGGTTCTTCATGGAATCTTGGGGGAAAAGCAGCTTGGGGGCGCTCCTGCGGGAGCGCAAAGTTACTGGCAGGGACGCTTCGCTGCCTGCGCCTTTGTTGGCGGCTTCCTTGAGATTGGTCGGGCGAGGAACAGTTGGGGCGTTGCCCCAAACCCCACAAGGGACGCTGTCCCTTGACCCTGCAAGGGGCAGATGAAAAGGGACGCAGTCCCCCCTTGACCCCTTTTCGCGATTGAGTTGGTTGCGCTTTCATGCGCCTTCCGCGTGCGGCTTTTTTGGCGCTTCGCCTAAGCCCTTGTTTGCTCCCCCAAGATTCCGTGAAGAACCCACAAAAATCCCCCGACTCTACGCGAATCGGGGGATTTTGCTGTATTGGGAATTAGTCGTTCAGGATGTCCTTGTTAATCGTGGCGTTGGCATCCTTCACCCACTGCGCCACCACTTCGTCGCGCACGGTGCTCTGCTTGCTGCTCAGCAAGGAGGAGGAAATGGTGTCGTGCACCGTCTCCATGTCCACCGCGCCTTCCACCACGTCGGAGGTGTACTGGATGATGTAGTAGCCGTAGCTGCCTTCAATCTTGTCGGAGTAATCGCCGACCTTTTGCAGCGCCATCGCGCCCTCGACAAAGGCAGCGTCAAACTGCGTGAAGCCCTCGCAGACCGGATAGCCGGTTGCCGCGTTCACCGCGCCCGCCTTCATGCCGGGGTCGTCGTTGTGGGCTTCCGCCAGCGTGTCCCAGTTCTGACCTTCCGCCAGTGCCGCCAGCACTTCGTCCGCTTCGGGGGTGATGTTCGCCAGCGCCTTCGCCTTCGCGTCCGCCAGCTGCTGCTCAAGGAACGCGCGCTTCGCCTTCGCTTCGGCAATCGTCACAGCCGTCGCAGCCACCGTCTCGTCGAGGCCTTCCTCGAACGCGGACACGGAGCTTTCAACCTCCACGGTCGCGGTGGGCGTTTCGGTGGCGGGCTTGAGCGTCACAGTGACCTGATTCGCCAGCTCGTCCATGTTCGCCACGCCCAGCTTCGCCATCACGTTGGCGGCGTTGTTCTGGTCGGTAATCACGTTGTCCAGCGCGGTCTGGATGTTGGACACCAGCGCGGAATCTTCGTCGCTGTACTTAATCAGAATCTGCTTGACGTTGCGGTAGCCCGCCGGGCGATAGTAGACCGTCGTGCCGTTGAGCACCGCCTTGCCATACGCGGACAGGTCGGATTCGTAGGAGGTCTTCGCCGCTTCAACCTTGCTGTTGAAGTCCGCGACGATTTCGTCCTCCGTCACGGTCACGTCCTTCACCGCGTAATCTTCCGCCTTGGTGATGAGCAGGGATTCGGTCATGCCCTTGCGGACAACTTCCTCCGTGTAGCCGAGTTCATCCAGCTTGGCGTTGATTTCCTCCAGCTGCGTTTCGAGGTCAAGGGAGAACTCGGTCGCCGCGCTCTGGCGCAGAGAATCCAGCTGAGACGCGGTATTCTCTTCAATCTTCGTCTTTTCTTCGTCCGTCAGCTGGTCAAGCCCCAGCTCCTTCGCCTTCGCCAGCAGCACAGAACGCTCGACAAGGCTGTTAAGCACGTTGTCGGTGAGGCTGTTCATTACGTCCGCATTGGTGCTGTCGAAAGACAGGCCGTACCTGGAATACAGGGCGGTCATATAGTTGACCTGATTCTGAATCTGCGCCTGCACCTGTGCCTTGGTATAGGTATCATCACCCACGCGGATGACCACGCGCGCGGCATCGACCGCTTCGTCCTTGACAATCAGCGAGCAGCCGCTGAGAATCATCGTGAGCACCAGCAGCAGTGCCAGCAGAGCCTTTTTCTGCATAAACTTATTCTCTCCCATCTCTATACATTTCATTGAGGGGGTACTTTCCTTATTATAGCGCAAGTCAGCGCGAATGACAAGCAAATCCGCCGGAAAAGGTGTTAAAATTTTTTGAATTTCGGTGGGGCGGAAAAAGGGATAAACACGCGGAAGGATTATGGTAAAGAGGTCAACTCAATCGCGCGAAGGGGTCAAGGGGCAATGCCCCTTGCGGAGTCCAGAGGCGGCGCCTCTGGTAGGGTTTGGGGCAACGCCCCAACTGTTGCTTCGTTAAACCAGCTCAAAGAGAAAAGTCAAGTCGGGGAAACGAGCGCTGAACAGCGAAGCGCTTTCAGCGCAGCGGTTGTAACTTTGCGCGTCCGCAGACGCGCCCCCAAGCCGCTTGCCTGACCAACTGCGCGACCAGCCAGTCTGTTTCCCACGCAAAAAGCGCTGCGGCATCAGCCATGCGCAGCGCATTTCATCCCCTTATGCCCGCTCCCTTGCCTTCGTGCAGCGGCTGACCAGTATGCCGATTTCGTACAGCCCGCACATCGGCAGGCCCAGCGCCACCTGCGACACCACATCCGGGGGCGTCAAAATCGCCGCGAGGACGAAAATCGCCAGAATGACATACTTCCGCTTGCTGCGGAGCATGTCGGGCGTCGTCAGCCCAACGCGCGTCGTCAGGTACAGCACCACCGGCAGCTGGAACGCAACCCCGAACGGCACGAGGAAGCCGAACAGGAAGCTGACGTACTTGTCAATGGACAGCATCGGCGTCGCCAGCGAATCGCCCGCAACGAGGAAGAAATCCACCGCCAGAGAATACACGGCGAAATAGCAGAACACAACGCCCGTCAGGAACAGCAGCAGCGCCAGCACGAACAGCAGGCGGAACTTCCGCTTCTCCTGCGGGTACAGCGCGGGCTTGATGAACCCCCAAATCTCCCAGATGACAACGGGACTGGCGATCATCATGCCCGCCAGCAGCGCCACCTTGAACTTCGTCACCAGCGCCTCGGACATGGTGGTGAAAATCACCTGAATCCCGCGCGCCTGAATGGGGGCGAGAATCTGCGCCATCAGCGGGTCAATCGCCAGATAAAAGACGAGGACGAAGCCGATCAGCACCGCCGCGGCGGATATGAGCAGGACTTTGCGCAGCGCCATCAGGTGCGACAGCATGGATTCGCCCGCTTCCTTCAGGCCATCGGAGGATTCTCCGTCGGAGGATTCGCCATCGGAGGACTCTGCGTCGGATGAGTCCCCGTCGGGCGTCTCATTCGGGCGCTTGTCTTCCGTCTCCTCGGCAGGGGTCGTCTGCTTCTGCTTCATGTTTCGTCCTTTTTGTCCTCTTTGGACTTTTCCTCCGCCTTGTCGTCCTTCACTTCATTCTTGAAGTCCTTGATGCTCTTGCCCAGCGCCTTGCCGACGCCCGCCAGCTTGCCGCCGCCGAACAGCACCAGCGCCAATACGACAATCAGGATGATTTCCGTGGTTCCCAGACGCATGTTTGTGTCCTCCCTCAGTTCGATTTCGTGTCCTTGTCAAACTTTTCCGCGCTGTCCTGCACGGATTTTTTCGCCTCGCGCAATTCCGCGGAGACATCGCCCTGCTTCACGGCGTCCTTGACGTCGTGCTGAACATCGCGAACTTCCTTCTCCAGCTCATCCCAGCCGGATTCCTTCTTGATTTCGTTCAGCAGGCGGCGCGATTTTTTCACCGTGCGCCCCAGCCAGCGGGCAACCTTGGGCAAATCCTTCGGCCCGACCACCAGAAAGGCGACCAGCAGCACCAGCAGCAGTTCCGAAAAACCAATGTTGAACATGGCTTGATGACCTCCTTTCGGCGCTTATGACCGATGAAAGAAAGGGAGGGCGTGCCGGGCAGCGCCCATGCAAGCCCTCCCAATGTGATACGAAATGCAGCGGATTACTTGCCGACCTTGCTCAGCGCGTCTTCCACAGCCGCCATGATGGCCTTGCTGGAAATGGTTGCGTTCGTCGCCGCGTCAACAGCCGTGGACTGCGCTTCGATAATCTTGCCCGGCACGGTGTCGTAGGCGGGATTGCACACGCCGGCGGTGTCGCTGTGGGACAGGATGTCGATCTTAGCGATCTTGTCGCCGTCCATCGTGACCTTCACGCGGAGGGTGCCGCCGAAGGACTGCGCTTCGCCGATGTATTCGTTGGGAGCGAGGGTTTCTTCCTCCGCCACGGGAGAGGCGACCGGCAGCTCCGCGAAGCCGAAGTGTGCGTTCAGCAGTTCAACCGTACGGCGCGCCACGTCGCCGCTCAGGCCGCCGCAGCGGCGCTTGCGGATGATATCGCCGCGCTCGACGTTCGCAGCCGTCATGAACTTGGTGATGGAGTCAATGCAGTTGACGCTGGGCGCCACCGTCTGCACGGGGGCAGCCGCTTCAGGCTGGTAAATCGGCAGATTGGTGGAGCAGTACCACGCGAACAGATCCTTGGTCAGCTGGCGGGAATCCGCAGACGCGCAGACCAGACCAATCATCGCCACCGCGCCGCCGAGCGCGCCGCACAGCGTGCCGCAGGTGTAGCCTTCCTTGCCGTTGGCGAACATCTCTTCCGGGATGACGGTGTAGGGATAGCCGACCTTCTCGCGCAGGGCAACCAGAATCGCCTTGGCGACGCCGAAGCAGCAGCCGTTCTCGAAGTAGCCTTCATAGGCGAGCTTCTCGACGTATGCCGGATCCAGTTCGACATAGGGGTAGGGGTACGCGGGGACTTCCTGACCGTCCTCCGCCTGTGCCTTCAGCAGTCCGGGAACGCTGCCGACAACCGCGGCGCTGCCCAGCAGGGCTGCGCTCTTCTTCAAAAATTCACGACGAGTCTGCATCTGAATAACCTCTTTTTCGTTCCGCATGAAAATGCGGTGTAATACCATTCATTATACACGACGGGATGGGATTGTCAAGACTTCAACAAAATCTCGGCGTAGAATATGCCGTCGTTTCTTTGTGAGGTTTGACAACTGCACCTTCATTTTCTTGTGATTATGGGGAAAAAGAAAAGAAGAATGCAGCGCGGGCTTCACGTGCGGTCAGTCCATCCGAACCGCCAGCACCGCCATATCCTCCCGACCGGGCAGCGTGAGCACGACACGCCCGCTTACGCCCGTTTGCAGCGTCTCGCGGGTCATATTCCATGTGTCCAGCGCCTCGACCCGGTATCTATGCGCCGGCGGCAGCTTGATGATTTGCTCCCGAGCGGTTTGCTGACCGTAATACCACAGATAAGCGTCCTCCGCGCAGTGCGCCGCCCAGAGATGCTCCCCGCAAAGCAGCATGTGCCGATCGGGCGGAGCCATTCGCGACAGGCTGGCAAGGAAGGGGCGAATCCAGTCGGGACGCTGCGCTTCGTCCTGCCGCTCGGCCTCCTCCCATACGCTTTCCAGCGGCGACAGGAAGCCCGGAAGCTCCTCGATGACGCGGCGCAGAAACGCGATGCGCTTCGGGCTTTCGCCCTTCAGGACGCCGCCGCGTGCCCACCACAGCACGTCGTCCGGCGACAAAAAGGTTTCGCCGTGCGTGCAGGCGCCGCCGCCGACATAGCAGCGCCAGAAGCGCCGAACCATCTCCTGACCGGATATGCTTCCCCAGATATGCGGCAGGTCGCCTTCGTAGCAGCATTCATCGATGACGACGGGCTTGCCGTATTCGCGCAGATAACGAGGAATTTCCGTCAGCACCCGAGTCTGGATGGAGGCATGGGTCACGTCTTTTCTTTTGAAGTCCCAGAAGCAGAAGCAATTATGGCAGGACAGCAGGTGATGATACGGATCGCAGGAGGCGACAAAGGCTTCGAGCGCCTCCCAGTCCGCAAGCGTTTTCTTCGGCATACACAGGTCGTATTCATTGGCCAGCGACCACCAGATTTCCGGCATGGCGAACAGGCGGCGGAGCAGATAGTCTAAATAACGGAAATTATCCGCCTGCGGCATGGCGGCAAAGCCCCAGCGGTCATAGGGGTGGAAGAGAATCAGGTCGAGCTGAATGCCCAGCGCGGCGATGCGGCGAAGGATGCGTTCCAGACGCTGATAGAAGGCGATGCTTGGACGCGATGTGTCCCACGAGCCGTCCTCGCGGCACGCAAAGGCGTACAGCGGCGGCTCATTGTGGTTGTAGTCGTAATCCTTGGGAAAAACGCACAGGCGGAGCTTATTGAAGGGCGCGGCGGCAAGGGATTGCAGCGTTTGCTCCACCAGCGCGTCGTCCTGCGAGATAAGCGCATAGACGGTTGTGCCGAAGGGAATATAAGGTGCGCCGTCCGCAAAGGCAAAGTGCGTGCCGACGGCGCGGACGATTCCGTGCGCCTCCGGGGAGGACGCTTCGCAGACAATTTCGCCCTCCGCCGTGACCGCGCCGCGGACTTGATAGCGATAAACGCCGGCATATTGCGGCAGGAAGCGCACGACATAAACGCCCCGCCCGTCGCTTTCCCCGTCATAGAAGCCCTTGACCGTCAGGGACTCCTGCGCGCAGGAGAAGGTGGCCGTCAGGTCGATCTGCGCCCACGCGTCCGGCAAGACCTCTCCGCCGAAGCGCAATTCAAACGTTTCATACTGTTTCATGTTCATGTGTTTTTCCCCTCTGCCTTTCGTTGAGCCATGCACCACGCGAAGCCGTCCGCACAGCGCTTCTCTGCGTCCTGAAAGTGATTTCCAACGTTCCATTGCAGCGTATGCCGCACGCCCCGCTCGCTGAGCCGTGCGTCCTCCCGTCGGATGGCGTCGCCGACGCTCGCAAGCACGGGATTGCGGCTCTTTTCCTCCCGGTCGCCCAAGCTGAGGTAGACGACGCGGCTGCGAAGCGCGTGCTGATCCGCATATGCGCGCCAGCCGGGAAACCAGACGGAGGGCGATACCGCGGCGACGCCTGCGAAAGCATCCACCTGCGCCGCGCTCCACAGGCTGAACAGCCCCGCCAGCGAATATCCGCCGAGGATGACGGGCGCATCCGGCGAAATCGCGTACTTTGCGCGCACTTCCGGCATCAGGCGCGAGCGCAGCCAATCCAGCGTATCCGCCGCGCCATGCCCGAAGGCTTCCCTGCCGAACACAGGCGGCGCGTCCCACGGGGACAAATCCACATTCCACGCTTCCACCGGAAACGCGACGTGCAGGAAGCTCCGCGTTGTCTGCGCGGCAAGCAGCGGCATTTCCTGCGAAAGCGTGTCCCGCGCGTCAATGGGCTGAAGCAGCACAAAATCCGGCTGATTGTGCAGGGTGACAAGGCAGCGTTTCTCCGCCAGCGCTTCGGCGGCAGGGAGCAAATCCGGCATATCCGCACGACCTTTCCGTTGGATTGCATCCAGTATACCAGATTCGCCCGAAAAGCACAAGTGATACTAATTCGATTCTAAAACATGGCATCGAGCATAGCAGATTTTTCGTTCTGGCAAAGCTGAGTGAAGCGAGGCGTACTGGAGGTACGCGCGAGCGGAACGATGCAAAGCCAGGGCGGAAAAGATGCTGTGCGAATGACATGGTTTATACTATTTCCAAATGAGAATGCGCCAAGATGCGAAGCGAATTTTTCGCGCTGGCTAACGCGAATGAAACGCAGCGTAGCAGCGCTACGCTAAGTGGAATGAGCGGACGCAAGCGCGGAAAAGGCGCGAGCAGATGGCGCAGGTGAATTTGGAAATAGTATTAGATGAGAATTAGTATAAACACGAAAATTCCGCAAAGCAAGAGGAGTTCCGGGCATTGACGGCGAATTATTCCATGTTTACAAAAAAGGAGGCTTTCTATGTTCACTGCACCGCGCCGCCCCGACCTCGCGAATGAACCCGTCGGGCGGCTGATGCTGCGCCTGTCGATTCCCACCATCACCGCGCAGCTCGTCAATATGCTCTATAACCTTGTTGACCGCATCTACATCAGCTACATTCCCGACGTGGGTACGCTCGCGCTGACGGGGCTGGGCGTCTGCCTGCCGATTATCCTGCTGGTTTCGGCGTTCGCGGCGCTGTGCGCATCCAGCGGCGCGCCGCTTGCGTCCATCGCGATGGGCCAGCGGAACAACGAGAAGGCGGAGGGGATTTTGGGCAGCTGCACGGCGCTGCTGCTGTGCGTTTCGGCAGTGCTGACGGTCATTCTTTCCTGCTTCTACACGCCGATTCTGCTGGCGTTCGGCGCAACGGAGGATGCCCTGCCCTACGCCCAGCGCTACATTGCCATTTACAGCCTCGGCACGGTGTTCGTGCAGCTGTCTCTCGGCCTGAACCCGTTCATCACCGCGCAGGGCTTCTCCAAGGCGGGGATGCTGACGGTGCTGATTGGCGCGGTGCTGAACACGCTGCTTGACCCGCTGTTCATCTTCGTTTTCCACATGGATGTGCAGGGCGCGGCGCTGGCGACGGTGATTTCACAGGCCGTGAGCGCGGCGTTCGTCCTGCGCTTCCTGACGGGCAGGCAGACGATACTGCACCTGAAGCGCCGTCTGCTGCGGCTGAACGGGAAGCTGCTTGCGCCGTGCGTGGCGCTGGGACTCGCGCCGTTCATTATGCAGAGCACGGAGAGCCTTGTGTCCGTGTGCTTCAACACATCGCTGCGCGCGGCAGACGGCACGCTCGCCGTCGGCACGATGACCATCTGCTCCACGCTGATGCAGTTTGCGCTGCTGCCCTTGCAGGGGCTTTCGCAGGGCGCGCAGCCGATTATCTCCTTCAACTACGGCGCAAAGCGCCCGGAGCGGGTGAAAGCCGCGTTCCGGATACTGCTGATTTCGTGCTTGGCGTTCTCGGCGGTGCTGGGGCTGACGTGCATCTTTGCGCCGCAGATTTTTGTCTATCTGCTGACCCCGGACGCGGCGCTGCGGGAGTACGCAATTCCATGCGTGCGCCTATACATGGCGGGCGTGACGATTTTCGGCGCGCAGATTGCGTGTCAGCAGACGTTTGTGGCGCTGGGGAATGCGAAGTGCAGCCTATTTCTGGCGTGCCTGCGCAAGCTGATTCTGCTGATTCCGCTGGTGTATCTGCTGCCGCTGTTCATTCCGGACACGGTGTTTGCGATTTTCCTCGCCGAACCGATTGCGGATGTGCTCGCGGTCTTGTGCACGGTGACGCTGTTTATGCATGTGTTTAGGAAGACAATGCGCGGCATTGCGGCGTGATGGCACTTTCAGGCACTGCTTGCCTGTTGTGCAGGGATTTCGCTCCTGCGGGAGCGACCAAAGGGCTTTGCGATCGCCCTTTGGAAACCTTCGCAGTGCACACTCCCATACTTGACTTTTAGCGCACCTAAAAAGGCGCGTCTGCAAATTGCGGACGCGCTTTTCATTGCTCATTGCTGAAGCCGTCCCACCTGCCGGAGCGTGCGGCGCAGGGCGATAATGCCGACGGCGGTCAGGACGTAGAATATCATTAAATACGCCGGGAAAATGCCCATGCCGAGCAGCTGTCCCAGCACGCCGCAGAGGGCGGGGGCGGCAATGGTGCCGATGGACGCGAAAGTCATCTGCATCCCCATGACCGACTGGCTGACGTCCTTGCCGAAATGCAGGGGGGTCATGTAGTTGAAATTCGGGTACAGCGGGCCGACGCCCAAGCCCGTCATCAGCAGCGCCGCCATCGTCAGGACGTTGTTGCCGGAAACAAGCAGCGTCGTCTGCGACACGCCGAGGATGCCCATCGAGATAAAGATAATCTGCCACGGGGTCAGCTTCTTCGCCGCAACGCCGGAGAGGAAGCGCCCCAGTGCCATGCCAAGGTAGAAGTACATCGTCGCGCGCGCCGCCAAATTCGCGGGCATGTGCTTCGCTTCCACCATGTACGTTGCGCTCCAGCCGCCGCAGATGACCTCAATCGCGCAGAAGGTCAGGAAGAGCAGGCAGGTCATTAGCGCGCCCGGAATCCGCAGCGTCTGCGAAATCGGCAGGACTTTCATCTTCTTTTCCGCCTGAATGGACTCTTCGCCATGCGCCTTTTTCCACAAGGGCAACGCCAGCAGGAGGATGCTGCCGATAAGCGCCTGAATCAGGCTTGCCGTGCGGTAGCCGCCGCGCCAGCCGACCGCGCTGTTAATGACGACGGACATGATGTACGGGCTGACCATTACGCCAACGCCATAAAAGCAGTGCAGGAAGGACATGACGGTCGCGTTATAGTGGATGGAAACATAATTATTCAGCGCCGAATCAACGCAGCCCGCGCCCAGCCCAAGCGGAATCGCCATCAGGCACATGAACCAGAAGCTGCCCGAAAAGGAGAAGCCGAGCAGGGCAGCGGCGGTCAGGAGCGTTGAGAACGCGGTCACTTTGCCCGTGCCGAGGTGGGAGATGATGCGCGCGCTGTTCATGCTGGAGGTCATCGTCGCGAGGGAGCAGAGGATGCTCACGGCGCTCTGGGACGCAAGCGGCACGCCGAGTTCGCGGTAGAGGACGGGCCACGCCGTGCCGAGCAGCGAATCCGGCACGCCAAGGCTGATGAAAGAAAGATAAATCACAACAAGAAGCAAGGTCGCCATCAGGCAAAATCCTCCGAAAAATGTGGATGCTTCGGCATTTTAGCACAGTCGGCGGCGTTTTGCAAGCATATTCTGATACGAAAAAACGCACCGCCGCGGGGACGATGCGCTTTGCAGGATTTCCGCTTTACTTTTCACAGTAGACCAGCGCATCCACGGTCGTGGGCGTGAGGCCTTCGCGGCAGAAGTACATGAGAATATCCTCGTAAATGTACAGCCGAACGGTGATGGTGCTGCCCGGATGCACGCCGATGCCGCTCACCATTTCCGTGTTGATGAACAGCAATTCGCCGTTCTGGTCGTAGAGCGCCGCCACAATCTTGTAGTCGTAGAGGATTTCGTCGGTCGTGTTGGTGAAGGTGACATCCACATAGTTGTCATCTTCTTCGTCCGGCTCAAAGTGGATTTTCGCTTCCGACGTGAGCTTTTCGTACTCCTCGCCGTTATCGACCGCCCTGATGGAGAACTTGCAGTCCGCAACTTCGGCGGTGTCCAGCGCGTCGTCGTAGATGTTTTCGCGGACATACGCGTATTCGCCGGGTTCAAGGTACACTTCATCGGGTGCGGTGCTCACATAGTTTTCGGTCAGGATGATATTGCCCTCCGCGTCAGAAGCGACGATATTCCCCTTATAATCAACGTAACCGGCAGCATCGCCCGTGTTCTGCACCTTCGCGAAGAAGAAGCCGCGGCCGTCGTCCTCCATGTTGATGAAGCGCTGTTCCATCACGGTGATTTTCGCTTCAGGGGCAGCCTCTTCCGCGAAAGCCGCCGTCATCAGGAGCGCAGAACAGAGTATCAGGAGCATTGCGATAAAGCGTTTCATGATTTTCATCCTCCACCCATATTGATGCGTCCATTATAGCACAGCGCGCATTCTGCGTCAACAGGCGCCCCTTGACAAACCGCGCCTTTTGCGCTATGATACACCTGTGCGAGGTGATCAGGCGATCGCGTGCCAGCAATGGTATGAGGAAAGTCCGAGCACCACAGGGCAGGATGCCGGCTAACGGCCGGTGGAGGCGACTCCAAGGAGAGTGCAACAGAGATATACCGCCGCATTTCGGTGCGGTAAGGATGGAAAGGCGAGGTAAGAGCTCACCCACGGCTTGGCGACTTGTCCGTGCTGTAAACCCCATCTGGTGCAAGATGCGTATGAGGACACATGCGGCTGCCCGTCGCGTCCTCGGCATCGCTTGAGCCTGCGCGGCAACGTCAGGTCTGGATAGATGATCGTCCCTCGACAGAACTCGGCTTACGGTCACGCTCGCATTTTTTTCGCATGATTTTCGCCCCGGAAGCTGCTGATGCTTCCGGGGCGGATTTGGTATATGGCAGATGTGCAAAAGAGGGGTCAGGTAAGATTGGAAACCCAGCGGGAGGATGTTGGCTATCCTCCGGCTGGGTTTTGTTTGCGCTGATAGGGGCGGGCAGGCTATGTGGTCGCGCCCATTTGGCGCGACACTGCACAGTGGGTCGATAAAGCAGCTTGGGGGGCGCGTCTGAGGACGCGCGAAGTTACTGGCAGGGACGCTTCGCTGCCTGCGCCTTGTTGACTTCTTCCTTTGAGTAGGTTTGACGCGGAACGGTTGGGGCGTTGCCCCAAACCCCACAAGGGACGCTGTCCCTTGACCCTGCAAGGGGGGAATCCCCCCCTTGACCCCTTTTCGCGATTGAGTTGGTCGCTTTTTCCTACTTCTTCCGCGTGTTTATCCTCTTTTTTTTGACCTTATTTCTTCTTCATTAAGTATTCCCTCTTGAAGTACCCATCCAGATTCCCATATTCGCTCACCGTAATCTGCCCAATATGCATCCGTCGCATAATCGCCCGCAAAATGCAGATTCCATGCACCACAATATCCGCGCGGTTCGGCTGCAATCCCGGCAGCTGCTTGCGCTGCTCCAGCGTCATATCCGCCAGCTGCCGCTCAAAGCGCGCCACATCCGCCTCCGTCAGCACCGTGCCGTGCATGTAGGTTCTATCAGTCCAGTAAATGCCTTTCACCATCGCGGCGAGCGTCGTGAATGTGCCGCCCGTGCCGCGCCAGCTGCCCGGCATCGACAGCACAGGGTAATCCAGCAGCTTGTCTGCCAGAATATCGGCGGCAATCTGCTCCACCGCGTCCAAATCGCCGTGGTCGCGAATCGGAATCCGCTGGAACAGGCGCACCGCCCCCATTTGGCAGGAGAAGGAGCAGCGGATGTTCATCCCCTGCCCGATGATGATTTCGGTTGATCCGCCGCCGATGTCGATGACGCCGGAATCGCCGCCGTCCGTCGCGCCGAAGAAGGACAGCGCGGCCTCCTCATCGCCGGAGCAGATTTCGAGCGTCAAGCCGGTTTCGGCTTTGAGCAGCGCCGCGAAATCCGCGTTGTTGGCGGCGTCGCGCGTGGCGCTGGTGGCAAAGAGATGCACTTTTTCCGCGCCTTGACTGCGGGCGGAATCCGCCATGCGTTTGACCGCCGCGCAGGAGGACGCCATTGCCTCCCGTGACAAGTTGCCTGCTTCGTCCAGCCCGGCGAACAGGCGCGTGCCGGCGCGGTCGCGGCTGATGCGGCGAATCTCCCCGTCGGCTGCTTCCGCCACAAGCATCCTCACCGAATTGGAGCCGATCCCGATGACTGCTGCCCTCATGGTTCACCTCTCCTGTCTTTCTGGTTTACAATATGTGTAACGAAAAAGGGACTTGCAGACGCAAAGTCCCCCTTTAATCCCGAAATTCATCCAGCAGCGCGTTCCATTCCGCCTCGGTGTAGCCTCGCAGCACATCCATGCTGGCAAAGTGGAAGTGGATTTCGCCGTCGCGGACATAGCCGAACTCGTTGCGCGCGGTTTCCTCAATGTACGCATCCGTCGCAACATACGTCAGTTCTTCGCGCAAGTCCCGATTTTTCTGATCCAGCGCCGCATACTGCTGCTGCAGCTGCTCATTGCGCGTCGAGAGCGCGTCAAGCCGCTGCCGCGACTGCGCCATCACGACATAGAAGATGATGCCCAACACCACCAGCAGGATGACAACCGCCTTCCAACGCACCAGCCTGCGCCCCAACGCCCTCACTCCTTTTCTCCAGAATCGGAAGTGTTCTTTTCCTTATCTATTCGCTATGATTTTGCATATTCCTGCCTGACGGAAAACTTTTTTTCAGCCGTTTTCCAATCCAGCGGAAGATGCGCCGGATGCCCGTTTCCCACAGCACTGCGCCGAGCAGCAGCCCCAGCAGCGCGTACAGCCGCAGCCCTTCCCCGCTATGGATGAGGACGAGGAGCGCCGCCAGCGTGAGCATCAGTGCGCAGAGCACATCCGCCGCGTCGGACAGGCCGTGCCGATGCCGCCACGCGCCGCCGAGGGTCAGCGCCAAGGCGAACGCCGCGCCGAGCAGCACCATCCGTAGGAACGTTTCCGCCTGTCCCTGCTGCGCGAACAGCACCTCCAGCGTCATCCGATGGCACGGCGGAGGAAGCCGCCCTTGCGCCGCGCGCGCCCCTGTTCATACTGCACGCCGTCGATATCGCCATCCACGAGCAGCCTGCCCTCTTCCAGCTGCAAAGCGGAAACATGCAGCCCGCTGCCGGTCAGCGTCAGCCGCCCGCCCCATGTTTCCAGCACGACCGCCGTTTCATCGAAGCGGTCAACCTCCTTGACCCCGGTGAGAACCGCCTTTTTGCGATTCTCGATAACCAGTCCGCAGGGCTTCTGCGGCACTGTCGGCTCTTTCACTGTGCGCTCCCCCCTCTCCTGCTGTCAGGGTATGCGCGGCGATTGCCGATTATGCCGGATTTTCCTTCTGCCACTCGCGCAGGATGCTTTCGAGGTTCGCAAGCCACAAATCAACGTGCGTGCAGTCCCACAGCACCGTTTCCGCCACCTGACACTGCACGACGAACAGCCCCTGATAATCTTTTCTTTCGGCGCATTCGTCCATCAGGCGGCGAAGTTCATCCGGCTGATTCGTGTGCGCCATGACGTCGTTCAGGTGGTCGATGCACCCCCGAAGAAGTTCGGGGATGGTCATGTCAAAGTCGCTTTGGCGCATGATACCTTCCAGCTTCTTCAGGTGCTGCACGGCTTCCTCCGGCGGATTGCCGATTTCGTACTGTTCCATCAGCCAGAACCAGATTTCCGCCATCTGCGACCACTCATCCAGCGTCTGCCCGCCAGTAAAGACGGTCATCCCCTTATCCGCCGCAAAATCCTCGCAGGCATGAATCGCCAGCATCGGCACGCGCCCGGCGTGTTCATGCAGGTACAGCCAGTCCTCGCTCTGGAAGGGCGTTTCGCCATCATAATGGAAGCACGCCGTCCACAATCCGCTGGGCTGGCGCGCAATATCAAAGCGGCATGTGCGGTTATCCGCGTCGCCATAGGTATAGCGCGCGACCATGCCATAGTAGAATCCGCTCTCCTCGCCGCCCAGCTCCTCCGCGTGCTTTTTGACCTGCTGGCGCAGCTCCTCCAGCGAATACGGCGGGCGATCATCCGGGATTTCCAGCCAATCGCAGTTTGCGAGCAATGTACGGCAGACAGCCGCCATATCCTCTTCGCTACCGATGGCGACGACCCTTGCCCGATGCAATTCCTTCATTGTTGAAAACCTCCCCAGAGGCTCTGCCTCTGGACTCCGGCAGGGACGCTGTCCCTGCACCCTGCAAGGGAGTTTCTCCCTTGACCCTTTCGCGCGATTGAGTTGGTGACTTCTTCATACAACTTCCGCGTGTTTATGCAGGATTTCGCTCCTGCAGGAGCGACAAGGGGGCAATGAAAACAGACGAAGTCTGCGATCGCCCCCTTGACCCCTTCGCATCCCCATCTAAGTTTATTGGTTGTTATTGCAGCTTTTTAGTTAGTGTACTTTTGGTTCTTCAAGTCTTGGCATAAACCAACCGCAAGTAACCCCAAAAGTAGCGGCACCGAAGGTTTCCAAAGGGCGATCGGAAAGCCCTTTGGTGCGCCCGCAGGCGCATCCCCCTGCAGCAATCAAAACCCAGAAACATAGAAGTCAAACCGCCTGAACACGCAGAAGCGAAGGCAGCCCTGAGGGCAATCGCCATGCCCTCCTCAGAACATACACACCTGACTGGTTTCGCTCAAACCCTCCAGCGAACCGTGCGTCCGCAGCAGCTCAATGACCGCGCTGGAAATGCGTGTGCGCTCCTTCAAGTCCTCCACCGACATGAACGGGCCGCGCTCGCGCTCACGCACGATGTTGATGGCAGCCGATTCGCCCAGTCCGCCCAAGGACGTGAACGGACACCGCAGCCCCGTTTCGCCCTCCATCTTGAATTTCTTCAGATCGCTCTTGTACAGGTCGCACGGCAGGAACTTGAAGCCGCGCATGTTCATCTCCAGCACCAGTTCAAGGCTCGTCACGGCTTCCTTGTCCTTCGCGGATGCCTTCGGGTCAGCTTTAATCTGCTTGATTTTCTCGCGAATCGTCGCGGGGTCAATCAGCATCGTCATCGCGTCGAAGCCGTCGCCGCGCACGGTGAAGTACGCACAATAATATGCCAGCGGACGGTGCACCTTATACCACGCCACGCGCAGCGCCATCGTCACATACGCCACGGCGTGCCCCTTGGGGAACATGTACTTGATTTTCTTGCACGAATCCATGAACCACTGCGGAACGTGCTGTTCAATCATCGCCTGTTCCATTTCAGGCTTCAGGCCGCGCCCTTTACGGACGCTCTCCATCGTCGTGAACGCCATCTTCGGCGCAACACCCTTGTCAATCAGGTAGTTCATGATGTCGTCACGGCAGCAGACGCACTCGCTCAATTTCGCCGTACCGTTTGCAATCAGCTCCTGCGCGTTGCCCAGCCACACGTCCGTGCCGTGGGACAGGCCGGAAATGCGCAGCAGCTCCTCCATCGTCGTCGGCTTCGTCTCATCAAGCATCCCGCGCACGAACGATGTGCCGAATTCCGGCACGCCGAACGTACCCGTCAGGCAGCCGATATCCTCCGGCGTCACGCCCAGCGCCTTGGGCGACGAAAACAGGCTTCGCACGTCCGGGTCATCCAGCGGAACATCCTTGTAGCCGATGCCCGTCAATTCCTCCAGCATATGCAAAACCGTCGGGTCGTCGTGACCGAGGCAGTCCAGCTTAACCAGAATGTCGTGCATGGAGTTGAAGTCAAAGTGGGTGGTGGTAAAGTCGGAATTGAGGTCGTCAGCAGGGTGCTGCACGGCGGTGAACTGGTAGATTTCGTACTCCTTCGGCACGACAACCATGCCGCCGGGGTGCTGCCCCGTCGTCTTTTTCACGCCCTCGCAGCCCGCCGCCAGACGCTCCTTCTCCGTGTTGCCGACTTGCAATCCGCGCTCCTCGAAGTACTTCGACACATAGCCATATGCCGTTTTTTCCGCCAGACCCGTAATCGTGCCCGCGCGGAAAACGTGGTCATGCCCGAACAGCTCCTCGACGTTATGGAACGCGCGGTTTTGATATTCGCCGGAGAAGTTCAGGTCAATATCCGGCACCTTGTCGCCCTCAAAGCCGAGGAACACCTCGAACGGGATGTCGAAGCCGTCCTTCACGAGCTTCTGACCGCAGATTGGGCAGTCCTTGTCCGGCAGGTCAACGCCGACTTTGTATTGGCTCTTGTCCACGTCGAAAAAGCCCTTGCGGCAATGGGTGCAGCGGTAATGCGGCGGAAGCGCGTTGACCTCCGTGATGCCGCACATGCGCGCAACGAGGCTCGAACCGACCGAACCGCGGCTGCCGACAAGATACCCGTCCGCGTTGGACTTGCTGACCAGCCGCTGGGCAATGTTGTACAGCGTCGCGAAGCCATAGCCGATGATGGATTTTAACTCCTTGTTCAGCCGGTTCACGACGATTTCGGGCAGCTCATCGCCGTAGAGCTCCTTCGCCGTGCCCCACGTCATATTCTGAATATTGTCCGCCGCGTCCTCCCAGAATGGCTGGAAGGTATCCTCGCCCTTGGGGTGCTTGGGGAACAATTGCAGCTTGTCCACCTGATCCGCAATCTTCCGCGGATTGTCGATGACGACCTCGTGGCACTTTTCCGCGCCAAGGTAGGCAAATTCCTCCAGCATCTCGTTCGTCGTCTTGAAGTACAGCGGCGGCTGCATGTCGGCATCATCGTAGCCCATGCCCGCCTGAATGATGGAGCGGTTGATGGCGTTGTGCGGGTCAAGGAAGTGCACATCCCCCGTCGCGACGACCGGCTTGTCCAGCTCGTCGCCCAGCCGGACGATTTTGCGGTTGATGTCCCGCAGCGCCTCGTCGTCCGCCACGCGCCCCTCGCGCACCAGAAACGCGTTGTTGCCCACGGGCTGGATTTCCAGATAGTCATACCACGACGCGATTTCCTTGATTTTCTCCCACGGCTCATTTTCCAGCACCGCGCGGTAGAGTTCGCCCGCCTCGCACGCGCTGCCGATAATCAGCCCTTCGCGGTAGCGGTCAATCATGAAGCGCGGCATATGTGGGCGGCGGCGGAAGTAGTCCAGATGCCCGATGGACACCAGTCGGTTGAGGTTGACCAGCCCCTCCTGACTTTTCACCAGCAGGATGACGTGGTAGCTTTCGCCGATGGCGCCGCCTTTGAGCGTGTTCAGGTCGCTGAGTTTGGTGAACCCGTGCTCTTCCTTGGCGATTTTGAACATCTTCGCCAGACAGTACGCCGTCGCGGTCGCGTCGTGGACGGCGCGGTGGGCGTTTTTCAGGCTCACGCTCAGCGCCTTGCAGACGCTCTTCAATTTGAACGACTTCAGTTCCGGCAGCAGCTTGCGCGACAGGGAGAGCGTATCCAGAATCGGCGCGTTGAACTCGCGCCCCAGCCGCCGCAGCTCCGCTTTGAGCAGCTTGCCGTCAAACGCGGCGTTGTGGGCGGCAATCGCGGCATCGCCGATGAAGTCCATCAGCTTCGGGATAGCGGTCTCCGCCGTTTCCTTATCCGCCAGCATCATGTCCGTAATGCCCGTGATTTCGGTAATTTTCGGCCGCAGGGGAATTTTCGGGTTCACCAGAATCGACAGCGTATCCACCAGCGTGCCGCCGGTCATTTTCACCGCGCCGATTTCAATCACGCGGTCTTTCAGCGTGTCCAGCCCGGTGGATTCAAAGTCCAGCACGACGATGGTATCATCAATCGAGCGGTCGTCTTCATCGGTGACGACCTGCGTTTCGTCGATAAGGTAGCCTTCGCAGCCCGGAATCAGCTTAATCGGCTGCTTTTTGACGGCATTGAACGCTGCCGGGAACGCCTGCACCACGCCGTGGTCGGTAATCGCGACGGCGGGATGCCCCCACTCGATGGCGCGCTTGATGAGGTCGCCCGCCGGGGTCAGCGCGTCCATGGTGGACATGTTGGTGTGCATGTGCAGCTCGATGCGCTTTTCCTCCGCCGTGTCCTCACGCCTGATGCGCTCCATCGGCACCATATCGCGGATGGAAATGGACAGCTCATGCGCGAAATTATCGTACATGCACTCGCCGCGCACCTTGACGTTCAGCCCCACCTTGATTTGGTTGACCTTGTCCATCACCGCCTGACGTTCCTCGTCGGTAATCGGCGGCGGCGGCGCGTCGTCGTCCTTCTTCTTGCCGAAGGGCAGGCGGCGGTAGCGCATGAACGCCTTGCAGAGGATGGACGACGTGTAGTCGGTGATGGCAAAGGTGACGAGCAGCAGTTCGCCGCCCTTGAGTTCCTTCGTTTCCAGCTTGAAAATGTCGCCCTGCACGACGACCAGCCCCGCGTCGCTTGCCAGCTCCTTCATTTCCATCGGCGGATCGGCAATTGCGCGCCCCATAATCGGCTTGCCGATGGCGTGGTCGGTCATCACGGGCAGCATCGGGTCGCGCTCCGGCGTTGTCTGCTCCGGCTTTTTCTCGCGCGGCGCGGACGGCTTGCGCTCCTTGTGTTCCTTCGCGGGCTTGGCGTCCCCCTGGGTCATCGCGGCGATTTGCTCCGGCGTGTAGGTGACGGTCTGCTCGCGCAATCTCTCTTCGCGGATTTCCGCCAGCCGCTTCTCCTGATCGCCCGCAACGGTCAGTTCCACCATCACCTCGGCGGAAAAAATGTCCTTCACCGCCTGCGACAGGCGCGCCGCGACGTTCTGCCGCCCCATGTATTCCAGGCTGAACGCGTCGGGGAAGGTCAACGTGATGCGCTTGCCGTCGCACCGCCAGTCGATTTGGCTCATCCAGCTGGCGGACGCGGGATAATTGCGGCGCAGGAAGTCGGTCAGCACCTGCTTATACGCGCTGATGTTCTCCAGAAAATCGTCCTTCAGTCCCGGCGACACGACGCGCAGCGCCAGCGGCTTTTGCGGGAAAACGCGCCGCAGAAGCGCTTCCAGCTTCAGGAACGATGCTTCCTCCACCAGCACATTTGACTCAAACGTGATGTACACCTTGCCCTGCGACTGCACATACACCACGCGCGGCGCGTGCAGCTGCCCCTTGAGCTGCGGCAGCGCGGCATACACCTGCGCGAGCAATTCATCGTAACTCATGCTTTCCTCCTTCCCCTTAAAGACGAACGAGCCAAGGGGGGGACTTCGTCCCATCTCATCTCCCCCTTGACCCCACCAGAGGCTCTGCCTCTGGACTCCGCAAGGGAGTTCCTCCCTTGACCCTTTCGCGCGATTGAGTTGTACACTTCTTCATACTACTCTCGCGTGTTTATTCAAGGTTTCGCCTTCGCAGAGACGAAACCCTCTGCAACAATCAAAATCAAGTCACCAATCAGCCGAAAAGCACTTTTCCCAGCTTTTCCGCCGGAAAAAGCGTCATTTCCCCGCTTTTTCCGCCGCAATCTTCCGTGCCAGTTCAATCAGGCGGTCAGCCAGATTCTCCTCGACCACCATCGGCTCCTGCCCCTTGACGAACAGTACGCCGCCGCGCTTGCCGCCCGCCATGCCAATGTCCGCTTCGCGCGCTTCGCCGGGGCCGTTCACCACGCAGCCCATCACCGCCACCTTCAGCGGCACTTGAATATCCGAAAGCTCCTTCTCCACGCGCGCGGCAATGCCCGCCACGTCGATGCACGTCCGCCCGCACGTCGGGCAGGACACCAGCTGCACGCCGTGCGTCCGCAGGTTCAGCGCGCGCAGGATGTCCCACGCCGCCTTTGCTTCCGGCACGGGGTCACCCGTCAGGCTGACGCGAATCGTGTTGCCGATGCCCTCCGCCAGCAGCGCGCCGATGCCAATTGCGCTCTTGATTGTCCCCTGCCCCGGCAGACCCGCCTCGGTCACGCCGACGTGCAGCGGATAATCGCAGCGCTTCGCCGCCAGCTCGTAGGCGGCAATCGTCAGGCGCACATCCGACGCCTTCATGGACAGCACAATATCCTCGAAGCCGACTTTCTCCAGCATCCGCGCGTGATTCAGGGCGCTTTCCACCAGCCCCTCAGCGCACGGCTGCCCGTACTTCGCCAGAATATCCTTCTCAATCGACCCGGTGTTCACGCCGATGCGAATCGGGATGTGGTGCGCCTTTGCCGCCGCCGCCAGTTCCCGGACGTGCGCTTCGCCGCCGATGTTGCCGGGGTTGATGCGCAGCTTGTGGATGCCGTTTTCCGCCGCGGCAATGGCAAGCCGGTGGTTGAAGTGGATATCTGCCACCAGCGGCACGGGCGAACCGTCCACCAGCGTGCGGACGGCGCGGGCGCAATCCTCGTCGTACACGCTGACGCGCACGATGTCGCAGCCCGCTTTCGCCAAGGCGCGAATCTGCGCAAGCGTCGCCTGTGCGTCGCGCGTGTCGGTGTTCGTCATGGACTGCACCCAGACCGGGTTGTGTCCGCCCAGCGTCAAGTCGCCGACGCGAACCATTCTCGTTTCGTACATATCATTCACCTCAGTGTCCCATCAGGGTCCAAACGTCCTTGAATACCAGCAGAATCATCAGCCCGAAGAGCAGCGCCATGCCAATCAGGTTGACGATGGCTTCCTTCTTCTGCGGCAGCGGCTTGCGGCGGATAGCTTCCACCAGCAGGAACAGGAACCGCGCGCCGTCCAGCCCCGGAATCGGCAGCAGGTTCATGATGCCCAGGTTGATGGAGATAACGACCAACGCGTTGATGAACGCCGCGAAGCCGTAGGTGCTGACCTGCTCACTGACCGCCGCGACTGTGCCGACGACGCCGCCGACTTCATTCAGCCTCGCGCCCGTCGTGACCATATCGCGCAGCGCCTGCCCGATGATTGTCGCGGCGTTGACGCACACGTTCCAGCTGTCCCGCACAGCCTCCCCGAACGACACGGGCAGCATCTCGCCCGACGCAACCGCGCTGACGTGGATGCCCATGCGATAGCGCCCGGTTTCCGTATCATAGAACGGCGTGAGGGTGATTTCGGTGCGCTCACCGTCGCGGCGGATGCCCAGCACCATCGCGTCGCCCTGCGAGGCGTTAATCAGCTCCGTCAGCGACTGCGACGCGTTTTCGGGATTCGGCGCTGTGCCGTTGACGTCAAGGATAATATCGCCCGCCTGAAGCCCCGCGGTGTACGCCGGGCCGCCCTGCTCCACGTCCGCGACGAGGGCTTCCGTGCCCGTCACGCCGCCAATCCAGAAGTACAGCACCAGCACCACCAACGGCAGCAGGAAGTTCATGCCCGGCCCCATCAGCACCGACAGCATCCGCTTCCAAACCGGCTGCTTGCCGAACGCGCGCGGGTCGTTCGTGGCTTTGCCCTCCACATCGTCCTCGCCGTAGAACGCGCAGTACCCGCCCAGCGGGATGCACCGCAGCGCGAATTTCGTCCCGGACTTTCCCGTCCACCCGACGATTTTCGGCCCGAAGCCAATCGCGAACTCCATGACCTCTATCCCCGTCATGCGCGCGAAGATGTAATGCCCAAATTCATGCACCGTAATCAGGATTCCCAGCAGCAGCAGCGCCACCAGCACCGAAACAACTGTCATAGCTTTCCTTTCTTAGAAGGGAGAGACGCAAGGGGCTTTGCCCCTTGACCCCACCAGAGGCTTTGCCTCTGGACTCCACAAGGGACTTCGTCCCTTGACCCTTTCGCGCGATTGAGTTGGTCACTCTTTCATGCTATATGCGCGTGTTTATCCACAGGATAGCCACACTATCCCCGCTTCCCGAAGTAACAAAAAAGTTCAAGAAGCATGGAGGGCGACGAGCGAAGGGGTCAAGGGGGCGACCGCAGACTTCGCCTGTTTTCATTGCCCCCTTGTCGCTCCCGCAGGAGCGACACCCCTGCCCAACAATCGCACAAGCAAGATAAAAATAAAATTCCCAATCGCAGAAGCGAATCTTCTTGAATTGCTGAAAACTCACTTGAGCTTTTCAGCAATTTCTTTCGCCACGCGGCGCGCTTCCAAATCCGCATGGAAAATATCCTCCAGCGTATCCGCCGGCATCGCTCCGCACGCTTCCAGCGTCCCTTCCACAATGCGGCTGATTGCCCCAAACGGAATCTCATCCCGCAGGAACGCCGCCACCGCCATCTCGTTCGCGCCGTTCAAAATCGTGCACGCCGCGCCGCCCGCGTTCAGGCACTCCCCCGCCAGCCGAAGCGCCGGGAAGCGCACCGGGTCGCCGGGTTCAAACGTCAGCGTGCCGATGGAGAACAAGTCCAGCGGCTTGCTGCCCGTCGGGATGCGCCGCGGGTACGTCATCGCATACGCAATCGGCACGCGCATATCCGGCACGCCCAGCTGCGCCAGCACTGCGCCGTCCGCAAATTCCACCGCCGAATGCACGATGCTCTGCGGATGCACCACCACCTGAATCTTCTCCGGCGGCATGTCGAACAGCCAGTGCGCCTCGATAATTTCCAGCGCCTTGTTGAACATGCTCGCCGAGTCGATGGTGATTTTCGCGCCCATTGACCAGTTCGGGTGCTTGAGCGCCTGCGCGCGCGTCGCGTTCTGCATCTGTTCGCGCGTCCATGTGCGGAACGGCCCGCCGGACGCGGTCAGCAGCAAACGCACGGGCTGATTGCCCCCCGCGGCTTGCAGGCATTGGAAGATGGCGGAATGTTCGCTGTCCACGGGCAAAATCGGCTTGCCGATGCGCTTCGCCGCGTCCATCACCAAGTGGCCGCCCGTCACCAGCGCTTCCTTGTTCGCCAGCAGCACCTGCCGTTTCGCCCCCAGCGCGTCCATCACGCTTTGCAGCCCGGCAATGCCGACCACGCTGACGAGCACCATGTCCGCCGGCACTTCCGCCGCCGCAACGCGCAGTGCCTCTTCGCCCATGACCCAGCGGCAGAAGCGCACATCCTCCGGGATTTCGCTCATCGGGATGGGTTCGGTCAGACCCGCGACTTCCGGCCGGAACTCCCGCACCTGCTCGAACAGCTTCTCCCGGCTGCTCCGTGCCGTCAGCGCGACGACGCGGAACTCCTCCGGATGCAGCCGCACAAGTTCCAGCGCCTGTGTACCAATCGACCCCGTAGACCCCAGAATGGCGATGGTTTGCATGTCGATTCGCCCTCCTACATCAGTAACGGACTTGGGGCGCTGCCCCGAACCCTGCCAGAGGCGCTGCCTCTGGACTCCGCAAGGGAGTTCCTCCCTTGACCCTCTTTCGCGATTGAATTGGTCGCTTCTGCTTACAGCTTCCGCGTGTTAAGCCTTAGATGCCCGCCATCAGGCGATAGCACAGCATCAGCACCGCCATGAACAGCACGCTGTCCAGACGGTCGAGCATCCCGCCGTGACCCGGAAACAGATTCGAGAAGTCCTTCATCCCGCAATGGCGCTTGACCAGCGAGAAGAACAAATCGCCCATTTCCCCGACAACGCCGCCCAGAATACCCAAAATCAGGTACACATACCACGCGGGCAGCAGCGGACGCGCATCCCCCGCCACGAGGTATGCCACAACGCCAATCAAAATCGACGTGAGCAGCGCGCCGACTACGCCGCCAATCGCGCCGGAAATCGTCTTGTTCGGGCTAACGGTGGGGCAGAGTTTCGGCCCCTTGACCGCCTTGCCGACCCACATTGCAAACGCGTCTGCCATGCAGGGAATGCCAATCATGAGTGTTATCAGGGTGACTTGCAGCGCTTTCGGCTCAATGTGCGTGAACGAAATCGCGCTCATGCCGGGCAGGGCAACCGTCAGCATCGGCAGCATACTCAGCACGGCGTCATCCAGCTTCGGTTCGGAGCGGAAAATGACGCAGATCATCGTCATCAGGCAGATGGCCATAATGACCGGCAGAATCATTTTCGTGCCGATAAGCAGCGTCAGCGGAATTGAGACAATCATGCCGACCCACGTCGGCCACGCGACAGGGCGGTGTCCCGCCTGTGCGAGCGCGTGAAACTCTTCCTGCACGCCGAAGCAAATCAGCACCAGCACGATCAGCGCCATGACCCAGCCGCCCACCGCAATCATCAGCGCTGCGCCGGCGGCCATAATCAGTCCCACGATCGTCTTTTGCCTCATGGTTCTTTCCCCCTCATGTTTTCATCGAACTTCCTTGAAATCTGATGATAGCATACGCCTATGAATGCAATATGAACACTTTTCCGCCAAATGTTCAGCATTTACGAAAGGCGTTTGCCGAACCGCCGCTCACGGCCGCCGAACGCAGCAAGCGCTTCGTCGTAATCCGCGACCGTGAAATCAGGCCATAGCACCGTCGGGAACTCAAATTCCGCGTAGGCACACTGCCAGAGCAGGAAGTTGCTCAGGCGCATTTCCCCGCTCGTGCGAATCATCAAATCCACGTCCGGCTGACCGGCGGTATACAGGCGCTGCGCGACCGTCTCTTCGCTGATTTCATCCGGATTCAGCCGTCCCTGCGCCGCCTCCTGCGCCATCAGCCGCGCCGCGCGGGTCAGCTCCGCTCGTCCGCCGTAGTTGAGCGCGATATTCAGGTGCAGCCCGGTGTTTTTCGCTGTCCGTCGCTCCGCCTCTATCAGCGTGTCGCGCTGCTTTTCCGGCAGCGCCGCCTTGTCGCCCAGAATCAGGATACGGACATTCTTCTCGTCCAATTCATCAATTTCGGACGCAAAGAAATCCAAAATCAGCTGCATCAGCGCGCCGACTTCCTCCTTCGAGCGCTTCCAATTCTCCGTCGAGAAGGCGTAGATGCTCAGCGCCTCAATCTTCAGGTCGTCGGTATGGCGGATGATTTCGCGCAGGGTTTCCGTGCCCTGCCGATGCCCCATCGCCACGTTCAGCCGATGCTGTTTCGCCCAGCGGCCGTTGCCATCCATGATGATGGCGACGTGGCGAGGCAGCTTCTGGAAGTCCTCGCGGGTCATTTTGCGGTGATGATGATGCGCATGATGCCCCGAAAGTTTCCGGAACCATTGCGACACGCGGTTTGCCATGATTTTCTCCTTGTCTAATCCTATTTCCAAATGAGAATGCACGAGCAGCTGGCGCAGGTGAATCTGGGAATAGGATACTAATCCTGTTTCCAGATGAGAATGCGCCAAGATGCGCCGCGAATTTTTCATTCTGGCTAACGTGAATGAAACGCAGCGTAGCAGCGCTACGCTAAGTGGAATGAACGGACGCCAGAAGGGAAAAGGCGCAAGCAGATGGCGCAGGTGAATCTGGAAATAGGATACTAAAAGGAAATGCGCAGACTTCCGCCGGGAAGGCCGCGCATCGCCTTGATTTCATTGCACTATGGGGGACATTTCGTCCTCAAAGCGGCTGACCGTCAGGACGCCTTCTTTTGCGCGGATGACCCGAATCGTCCCCTGCTCACGTCCTTTCGGCGGCAGCGTCATCACGATTTCCGGCTCTACGCCCTGCGCCCTGCATTCCGCCAATGCGTCCTCAAGGCGCATCCCCAGCACATTCGGCATGTTCACCATCGAGGGATTAGACCTCCATGATTTCCTTTTCCTTCGCCGCGCAAATGCCGTCAATGTCCTTGATCGCCTTGTCGGTAATCTTCTGGGCATCGTCCTCTGCCTTGCGCTGCTCGTCCTCGGTGATGAGGGAATCCTTCTTGAGCTTCTTAATCTGTTCCACGGCGTCGCGGCGGATGGAGCGCACAGCCACCTTCGCACCCTCGGCGCTCTTGCGCGCCATCTTCGTCAGTTCCTTGCGGCGCTCTTCGTTCAAATCCGGGAAAACCAGACGAACCACTTCGCCGTCGTTGGTCGGGTTCAGCCCCAAATCGCTCTTCTGAATCGCCTTCTCAATCGCGGAAATCATCTTCTTTTCCCACGGCTTGATGACGATCATGCGCGCTTCCGGCACGTTGATGTTGCCAATCTGCGTCAGGGGCGTGGGCGTGCCGTAGTAATCCACCATGATGCGGTCCAGCAGGCGCGGATTCGCACGGCCCGCGCGCAGGCTCGTCATTTCGTTCTGATACACGGCGACGCTCTTGGACATCTTCTCCTTGGAAGCATCCAGAATTTCCTTCACAGTCATGTTTCATAACCTCCTTTTTTCGGGGGACAAATTCCATTTCTATTGTACTGTTTTTTCTCTCAAAAGGCAAGTAGTTTTTTCAAGGGAATGGGGAGACCCCAGAGGCTCTGCCTCTGGACTCCGGCAGGGCGCTGCCCTGCACCCGCGAAGGGTCTTCGACCCTCTCGACACCCTTCTCGCGATTGAGTTGGTCACACTCTCATACAGTTTCCGCGTGTTTATCCGCGAAAATAGTTACAATTACCAAACTGTAACATGGGAGTGCAGCCGAAGGAGTCCAGAGGGCGATCGGAAAGCCCTCTGGAAGCCGGTCAAAAGCCCACTATGCCAATGAAATCAACTATGCTACGCGGGGACGCCAAAGCGTTGGTTCATCCGCTTAGGGATGAACGAAAGTCCCCATATCGCTGCCTTCCAGCACCGAAATCAAATTCTCCGGCACATCCAGCCCAAACACGCGCACCATCGGCACATGATTCTCCGCGCACAGCGCAAACGCCGCCGCATCCATCACCTTCAAGCCCTTCTGCAGCGCCTCCTGATAGGTAATGTCCTTAATCAGCGTTGCGTTCGGGTCTTTGTGCGGGTCAGCGGTGTACACACCGTCGATGTTCTTCGCCATCAGGATGGCATCCACCTGCATTTCGATTGCCCGCAGCGCGACCGCCGTGTCGGTGGAGAAGAACGGATTGCCCGACCCTGCCGCGAACAGCACCACGCGCCCTTCGGACAGATAGCGCCGCGCGGTCATGGCGTTGAACGGCTCGCAGAAGCGGTTCATATCCACGGCGGACATCACCACGGCATCCACGCCCGCCTGACGCAGCGCGTCCGCCATGCACAGGCAGTTGATAACCGTGCCGAGCATCCCCATCTGGTCAGCGGTAACGGCGTCCATGTTCGCCGCCGAGCCCTGACGGCCGCGCCAGATATTCCCCGCGCCGATGACAATGCCAATCTGCGTGCCCATATCCGCCATTTTGCGGATGACGGCGGCGGCACGATGCACCTGATCGAAATCAAACAGGTCGCTGCCCGTTTTCAGCGCCTCGCCGGAGAGTTTGAGCAGTACACGTTTGTAGACAGCCATGAAATTTCCTCCTCAGTTGTCATCCCTCAAGCGGCAAAGGTCGCCGCGTTCGGCATTTTTCCCACGTTCTATTTTACTCCTTCAAACGCTTTTTGGCAAGAGGGTGCAGGAAAACAAGGCAATCATGAATGCAGAAAATAGGATAGAAAAAAGGAAGACCGCAGGAATTTCTCCCGCAGTCTCCCTGATATTTATGCGGATGGAGACGCAATTACGCCTTCTTCATCGCAGCGATTTCCGCCGCGAGGTCGTCCTTGCGCTTCTCGATGCCTTCGCCGCGCTCGAAGCGGACGTAGCGCACGATGTCCAGCGTGGTGCCAGCCGCCTTGGCGGTTTCGTTCATCAGAGAGGTGATGGTCTTGTCGCCATCCTTGACGAACTGCTGGTCAAGCAGGCACACTTCCTTGTAGTACTTTTCGATCTGACCCGCGACGATGCGGTCAACGATCTTTTCGGGCTTGCCGGATTCAATCGCCTTCGCGCGCTGAATTTCGGCTTCCTTCGCCAGCTTGTCGGCGTCCACTTCTTCGCGGCGGACAGCTTCCGGCTTGGCAGCCGCAATCTGCAGGCACACGTCGTGGGCAAATTCCTTCACGAGGTCGGAATTCTTGCCGACTTCATCGGTCGCAACTTCGACCATAACGCCGACCTTGCCGCCCATGTGGATGTAGGAAGACACAACGCCTTCGGTCTCATAGCGAGCGAAACGGCGGACGGTGATCTTCTCGCCGATGGCAACGGTCGCGTCAGAAACCATGTCTTCGATGGTCTTGGACTCGTCGTCAACGAACTTCTGCTTCATCAGCTCGTCGAGGTCAGCCGGGTTCGCCAGCGCGACGTGCTTCGCAACGGCGTTCGCGAAATTCTTGAAGTTGTCGGTGTTGGCAACGAAGTCAGTTTCGCAGTTGACTTCCACCAGCGCGCCGGTGCAGCCGCAGGGCGTCATGTACGCCACAACAGCGCCTTCCGCCGCGATACGGCCAGCCTTCTTGGCGGCCTGCGCAAGTCCCTTTTCGCGCAGCCAGTCAATGGCCTTGTCCATGTCGCCGTCGGATTCGACAAGTGCCTTCTTGCAGTCCATCATGCCCGCGTTGGTACGCTCGCGGAGCTCCTTGACCAGAGCAGCAGTGATATTCGCCATAAGGTTCATCCTCCAAATCTTTTTCGATGTTGAAACGGGTTTGCGAGGGATTACGCCTCGGTCTTTTCCACGGGCGCTTCTTCAGCGGACTGCTCGCCCTGCTTGCCTTCCAGCACAGCGTCAGCCATCTTGCCGGCGATCAGCTTGACCGCGCGGATGGCGTCGTCGTTGCCGGGGATGACGTAGTCGATTTCGTCCGGGTCGCAGTTGGTGTCAACGATCGCAACGATCGGGATGTTCAGGATGCGGGCTTCGGTCACAGCGATGTGTTCCTTGCGCGGGTCAACAACGAACAGCGCGCCGGGCAGCTTCTTCATCTCACGGATGCCGCCGATGTTCTGCTCGAGCTTTTCGCGCTCCGCCTTCAGCTGGATGACTTCCTTCTTGGGCAGCAGGTCGAACTGACCGGACTGCTCCATCTTGTCGATGTCGTTCAGGCGGCGGATACGGGTCTGGATGGTGCGGAAGTTGGTCAGCATGCCGCCCAGCCAGCGGTTGTTGACATAGTACATGTTGCAGCGCTTCGCTTCGGACTCGATGGATTCCTGCGCCTGCTTCTTCGTGCCGACGAACAGGATCGTCTTGCCCTGCATGGCGGTGTCGCGGACGAACGCGTACGCTTCGTCGATCTTGCGGACGGTCTTCTGCAGGTCGATGATGTAGATGCCGTTGCGCTCGGTGAAGATGTACTGCGCCATCTTCGGGTTCCAGCGGCGGGTCTGATGACCAAAGTGGACGCCAGCTTCGAGGAGCTGCTTCATGGAAATGACTGCCATAGTTGTTTTCCTCCTTGTTTTTCGGGCTGCCTCGCGGAATTGCGGGCTATGCCTTCAACCACCCTCTGCCCCTTCGCGGCGACTCACTGCATCCACAGCACAAGGACCGCAGGACAAAGGTGCGTAGTCTTGCTGATTATACCACAAGTACGCCTGTTTTTCAACTGTTTTTTCGGGATGGGGCAAATTTTTTGCAGGATTTTATGCTCGATGCTTGGTGAACAGCTCCTTCACCACCGCGTAGCTCATCTTCGGTCTCCGATACTCGTCCACCACGCCCTTGTTGTTGTGCGTCTTCGGGCGGTGCATCGCCCATTCCTCCGTCACGCGGCAGTCCGCGAACTGCCACAGGAACACGCCGCTGCACGCCGGGTTCTTAAGCACCGCCTCCACCTGATCGCGCAGAATTGTGCACTGCCGCTCCTCCGACCACTTCGATTCGCCCAGCGGGTCATGGTAGCCGTAAATGCCGCCCGCGCCGATTTCGCTGATGATGACGGGCTTCCCTGCCCCGCCGTGCTCGCGGATTTCCTTGAGTTTCTGCGCCAGGCTCTCCGCGACGGACGTGTTGTGATACCACTGCGGATAGATGTTCACGCTCACCACGTCGCTGTCGCCATAGACAAGGCTGCCGGGGCGCTCCAAGAGCGCGGCGGTCATCGGGCGGGACGCGTCCAAGTCGTGCAGAAGCGCATAGACTTCGCGATAGCAGTCCGCGCCGTAATCACAGTTGTCCGCGCACTCGTTCAGGCATCCCCAGATGAAAATGGACGGGTGATTGCGGTGCTGGGCAACCATTTCGCGCACGCACTGCCTTGTCTGCGGCATGAAGTTCGGGTTGCGCATTTGCTCTTCCTGCAAGCCGCGCGCGTGCGCCTCCTCCCACACCAGCAGCCCCATTTCGTCGCAGAGGTCAAGGAATCGTGGGTCATTGGGGTAGTGGCAGGTGCGGACGCAGTTGCAGCCCATGTCCTTCATCATCAGGATGTCCTGCGCCATCGCCTGCAGCGGCACCGCACAGCCGAACGCGCCGTACTCCTCGTGGCGGTTGAAGCCCATCAGGTGGAGCTTCTCGCCGTTGAGCAGCAAATCCATTCCGGAAATGCTGATTTCGCGGAAGCCGACGCGGTCAATGAGATCATCCAGCACTTGATTTCCTTCGCGGATTTCAGCGCGGAGGGCGTAAAGTGCGGGCGTGTCAGGCGTCCACGCGGTCACATCCGCATAATGCGCATCGGGAATGCGGATGATGGCGGTGCTGTCCGCCGGGATGTGCGCGGTTTGGGTGAACGTCTGCCCTGCAAGGGTGAGGGTGACATCCGCCGATGCGTCTTCATCCGCCAGATTGCGGATGTTTGCGGAAATATCCGCCGTCCAGCCGTCCGCCGCGTGCTTCGTCGTGATTCCGACGCGCTCCACAAACACGTCCGGCAGCTGCTCAATGACGACCGGGCGCGTGATGCCGCCATAAAAATAGTAGTCATTCGGAACATGCAGGGCGGAATCCTCCCCGAAACGGTTGTCCACCTCGACGGTCAGCGTATGTTCGCCTTCCGGCAGGCGGCGCACGACTGTCTCAAACGCGGTGAACGCGCCGTAGTGCCGGGCGATTTCATTGCCATCCAGCAGGACGCGTGCGCGGAAGGACACGCCGCCGAAGGACAGGCGGATATTACCCCCGCAGCGAATGCGGGTCGTGTAGTGCGCGCGTCCGCGGTAGTTGTGGAGCGCAGGGACAAGCTCCCATGCGCTGGGGACGGGCAGCCGCGCGGGGACGGGTGTGTCGGTGTCAAGGGCAGCAAAGTCCCACAGCGTCGGGACGGGAACGGCGCAGCGGATTTGGTGGGTGGCGAATGTGCGGTCAGACATAGGGTTTCCTTTCTTCCTGCCGATGGCGGGAAAGGCGATTTTCTGGTTGTATTATAGGCGAAAAGGGACAAAAAGGCAAGGGAAACGGGGGATTTTACTCTAACACCACGGAAGAAATTTGGAGTTTTATATTGCAGTATTAACGAAGTTGGGATATAATAAAATATGGGTATCTATTTCCGAGCATGTGTTACTATCCACTGCGCGGATATTTAAAGAAGAGGAGCATTGATAAAATGTTTGATAAAAAAATGTCCCCTGTTCTTAAATGGGCAGGTGGAAAATCGCAGATTTTGGAATATATTGCAGATAGCATGCCTGCCGATTTTAACAATTACTACGAACCATTTATCGGTGGTGCCTCTGTATTATTGGGTATTTCTCCGGCACAAGCGTATGTGAACGATATAAATGAACAACTCGTAAATCTCTATACGCAATTAAAACTTGCCGCCGATAGCGTTATCAAAAAAGTTAACGAACTGGATACTGTACCTTGCACAAAAGAACTATACTATTCAATTCGAGAACAGTATAACGCAAAGATTTTACATCGTGACTGCGATGTTGATTCTGCTGCACTTATGATATGGATTAACAAGCATTGTTTCAACGGACTATACCGTGTCAATAATAAAGGCTTATTTAACGTCCCCTATAATAATAAAGTTAATGGAAAGTCCATTGATGAGAATAACATCAGAGCCATTTCTAAATATTTGCAGAAGCATGATATTACCATAACATGCTATGATTTTGAAAAAGCCTGTGAACCAGTAAAATCCGGAGATTTCGTTTATTTTGATAGTCCATATGTTCCCGAAAGTATTACTGCCTCCTTTACAGATTACGCAGCTGGTGGTTTTTCCTTGAGAGACCATGAACGACTGGCTGCTCTGTATAAGCACTTAGATAAAATCGGTGCAAAAGTGATGTTATCAAATAATGATGTTCCTTTAGTGCGTTCGTTATATAATGAATACAATATCCAGTCGCTTGATGTAAAGCGCATGATCAATAGAAATGCAGATAAAAGAACAGGAAAGGAAGTTTTAATAACTAATTATTAATATGGGAAAATTTTTTGAAGGATTACGCCCCTATTACTGTAATACTAATGCAGCACTATACCTTTCAGATACGTTTGAAGCATTAGAAAAAATGTTACCAGAAAAGATAGATATGATATTCGCCGATCCCCCCTACTTTCTTTCAAATGACGGAATATCGTGCAGAGCAGGAAAGGTAGTTTCTGTCAACAAAGGAGATTGGGATAGAATCGGAAGTGTTGATGAAAAGCACAATTTTAACAGACGTTGGATTAAACTGTGTCACCGTGTGTTGAAACTGAACGGAACTATTTGGATTAGCGGAAGTATGCACAACATTTATTCTGTCGGTATGGCACTTGAGCAGGAGGGATTCAAAATAATAAATAACATAACTTGGCAGAAAACAAATCCGCCACCCAACCTGGCTTGCCGCTGTTTCACACATAGTACAGAGACAATACTTTGGGCACAGAAAGCAGAGAAAGGAGCGCGGCATTTCTTTAATTATGAACTAATGAAAGAAACAAACGGTGGAAAACAAATGAAAGATGTCTGGACTGGTGGGTTAACACCCTTCTCAGAAAAACGCTTTGGAAAGCATCCCACACAAAAGCCCGTCTATTTACTGGAGCGGATTTTGTTGGCATCAACGGTCGAGAATAATGTCGTGTTAGACCCTTTTTGCGGTTCATCTACGACAGGTGTTGCTTGCAAGCATTTGAAGCGTAACTATATTGGAATTGATAACAATATAGAATACTTGCACTTATCAGTAGAAAGGTTGGAGAACGAATGAATACACGAAATTTTTCCCAATGGTTGTCTACGTTCAGAGCTTCAATTAACGGTTATGAATACTATACCGATTTTGAAAAAATTTATGAACATGTTGAACATCTGAAAATTGAAATCAGCATTCTCAATTCTCTTGTAGGCTCTAAGAACATTGAAACAGATTTTGATGCTGTCATTTCCAAATACCCAGAGTGTCTCCAAGCCATTCCAATCCTACTCGCAGTTCGTGATAATGAAATCTACTGTCAAGATAAAAATAGCGCTCTCAACTATCAGTTCGATAAGAAAGTTCAGACCGTTGAAGAGTATAAGTATTTTATGCAACATACGGGACTTTTCGATATGCTTCAAAATCACATTATTAGTAATCTATATGATTACGTTACTGGTGTTGAGGTCGGATTAGATTCCAACGGACGAAAAAATCGTGGCGGTCATCAGATGGAAGACTTAGTGGAAATCTATTTAAAGCAAGTCGGCATCGAATACTACAAGGAAATGTATTTAACGGAAATTGAACGCAGGTGGGGTATTGATCTTTCCGCTATTTCCGCAGAAGGAACATCCACAAAGCGTTGGGATTTTGTTGTAAAGTCTGCTTCCTGTGTCTATGTCATTGAAACAAACTTCTATGCAACTGGTGGCTCCAAACTGAACGAAACCGCAAGAAGCTATAAAATGATTGCGGAAGAATCCAAAGCAATCCAGGGATTTAAATTTGTTTGGATAACCGATGGCGGCGGTTGGAAAAGTGCCCGTCGAAACCTTGAAGAAACTTTCAATGTTTTGCCGACTCTTTATAACATTGCTGACATGGAAAACAACATTTTCTCCATGCTATTTAAGTAATTTGAAAGGTGGACGGATTTTTATGTTTGGGAGACAAGGTAATTCTTCTAACAGCGACAAACCCATTATTCAGTCCCACGGCTATAATGGTAGTGAACCCACCCGAATTTGTCCTCATTGTGGAAAAGAAAAACCTTTGAGCGAATTTGGCTTTCGGAGAATGGGTTCTGGCGAAATCCGCAATCAATCATGGTGTAAAGATTGTAGATAACAAAGAACTGGCAAGCTGCATGTGCTTGTCAGTTCTTTATTTTCACTTCAAAAACCCGCTGATAATCTGCTCTTCCGCTTCCTGCTCGGTCAGCCCAAGGGTCATCAGCTTGATAATCTGCTCGCCCGCAATCTTGCCGATGGCGGCTTCGTGAATCAGCGCGGCGTCGAGGTCGTCCGCTTCGAGCTGCGGGACGGCAAGAATTTTCGCGTGATCCATGATAATCGCGTCGCACTCCGTGTGGCCAGAACAGGCGGCCTGCCCGACAAGGCGGCTGTCGAACTTCTGCCACGAGTTGTCCTTGGCGACCGAGCGGCTCACGACGTCCGCGCTGCTGCCCGCGCCCTTCATCGTCACGACGTAGATGCTTTCCGCCTTCTGGTCGCCGTGCGTCATCAGCCGTTCGCGGACGACAAGGCGCGCGCCGGCTTCCAGCTCCGCCGTCGTTGTGCGGATGGTGCTGTCCACGCCGCGAATCTGCACCATTTCCATCTCCATGCTGCTGCCCTGCGCCAGATGCACCTCCGTGCCGGGATTCAGCAGGCGCTTGCCCGCGCCGTCGCCCGAACCGTAGTGCTTCTCGACGTAGCGGACGTGCGCGTTTTTCTCCACGAAGAAGCGGTGCAGCCCATCGTGCTGGGAGTCCTGCGAACCGCAGTTGTCGATGCCGCAGCCCGCGACAATCAGCACGTCGCTGCCCTCGCCGATGTAGAAATCATTGTAGACCATTTCCTTCAAGCCGCTTTCGCTCAGCACGACCGGAATGTGCACGCTCTCGTTGACCGTGCCGGGTTTGATGCGGATGTCGATGCCGGACACATCCGTCTTGGACTCGATGCTGATGTTCGCCGTCGTCTGGCGCGACGCCAAATGCCCATTCGCGCGGATGTTGTATGCGCCCTCCGGCACGCCGTGCAAATCCGCCACTTCTTCCAGAAGTCTGCGCTGAACAGCCGTAATCTTCTCGCTCATCAGCAGTTGCCCTCCTTCCCGGTGGTCTTTTCCAATTGTGCGCACGCGCTGACGGCGGACGGCGTGCCCAGCAGCGTCGGCAGAATTTCCGCGCGGCTGCCGTGGCTGACGATTTTCCCTTCCGCCAGCACAATGATTTCATCCGCAATGTTCAGAATGCGCTCCTGATGGCTGATGACGAGGATGGTGCGGTCGCTGCGCACCTGCCGCATCCGCTCAAAAACGCTGATGAGGTTCTGGAAGCTCCACAGGTCGATGCCCGCTTCCGGCTCGTCGAACACGGACAGCTGCGTGCCGCGCGTGAGCACCGTTGCAATCTCAATGCGCTTGAGTTCGCCGCCGGACAGGCTGCCGTTTACCTCACGGTTTACATAATCCCGCGCGCAAAGCCCCACTTCGGACAAAATCGCGCACGCTTCGCTGACCGACAGGCGCTTGCCCGACGCAATCCGCAGCAAATCCAGCACGGTGATGCCCTTGAAGCGCACGGGTTGCTGGAAGGCGTAGCTGACGCCGAGTTTGGCGCGGTCGGTGATAGACAGGTCGGTCATGTCCGTGCCGTCGAGCAGAATTTTGCCTGCTGTCGGCTTCTCGATGCCGGCAATCATCTTCGCCAGCGTCGATTTTCCGCCGCCGTTCGGCCCGGTGATGACCACAAAACGCCCGCTGTCCACCGTCAGCGTAATATCATGGAGGATTTCCTTTCCCACCGCCTCATTCGTGACGGCAAAGGACAAATGCTGGATGTCTAACATGAAAGCACCTCAACCGCGGGCATTCCCGCCATTTGTCTGATTGATTTTTCCCCGGTTTGCGCATTTCCATACGCAGCCAGTGTCCATGATAGCAGTTTGCGGGAGGCATGTCAACCGATTTTCGTCAAAATCCGGCGAAATATAGGGGTTTACCGCAAGTCCGGCACGTCTGTCCAGTCGCGCGCCAGCATCCGCTCGTACTCCTCCTCCGTAATCGGCAGAATCGTGCCGTGCTTAAAGCCGTAGGGAAAATGGAAAGCCTCATCTGCGCGGGTGAAAACGCCCTTCGTCAGGTCATCCGACACGAACGGAACGTATCCCTGTCCCGCGCAGCCCGCGCCGTAGAAATCCGCAAACAGGCACCAGCGGCCGTCGGCGAGTTTGACGGCGGTCGGCGCTTCGTACATGCCCTTCGTCTGCGCGCCCATCGAATCATCGAAGCCTTCCACGCGCTCGAATTTTCCATTCACATGGTCGCTGACAAGCAGCAGCAAGTTGTCCGGGTTCGGGCTGCTTTTCACAAAAAGGTAGAATTTTCCCTTCTCCTCGTACATGGCGGAGTCGATGATGCTGCTGTCCGGCTTGCGGTAAATTAATTCCGGTTCGCTGTAATGGACGAAATCTTTTGTCCGACTGCCGTAAATCGCCATATTCCCGAAGTTGTTGCAGCGGTGCTTCGATGACCAGTGCACGAGATATTCGCCATGCTCGCTGTCAAAAATCACGTCTGGCGCCCAGACGCAGCCCATGTCGTCCGTGCCGAAGCGCACCATTTCCTCCTCCGACCAATGCACGAGGTCATCGGAGACCCAATGCGCCAAATCTCTGCTGCCGTTTAGCCCGATATTCCGCCATGAGTGCTGATATTGGTTGCGCATCCCGTAGGACAGGCTGAGGTCCGTCGCGAAAATGTGGAATTTTCCGGATGTGTGGTCGCGGACAATGGTCATATCGCGCACGCCGCGGTCGCCATAGTATGCCCAGAGGACAGGATGTCCGCCGTTGAGCGCCTGCCAGTGGAATCCGTCGCGGCTGATGGCGAAGTGCACCTGTTCGCCGTCAGGGGATGTTTTCTCCCGAAAATGAACGAAAAGATAATGCTGCATGTTCAACCTCCTTGCGGCATGTTTCCATAAAAATTCGCGATGGCGCACCGATTTTCCTGCTGATTCTGCATATTTCGGCGAATTTTTGTCTGCTTTTCTGCATCATCCGCCTGCACGCGAAAAAAGCCTGCCGCAATCCGCTTGCAGCAGGCTCTTCGTTATGCAATTGTCGGGGTTGACCTATATGTTTCAAGGCTCAGACAGCATGGACTGGGCAGGCGGCTCGCACCGCCCACGGGGAGCGTTAGGAAGCTCTGATGAAATGAGGTGGTCAGATGGTGGATGAATTTTTCGTCAGATGCAATTGACAAAATCGAAGGTTTACTGGAGGTAAATCGAGATTTTGTCAAGCAGCAGATGGCGGAAAAGACATTCGCCAGATGACTGCCGAATAAGTCAGAGATTCCTCAGTTTTCCGGCTCCAATAAGCCCAGTTTTCCGTCTTTGCGCTGATACAACACGTTGATTTCCTCGGTTTCGGCGTTGACGAACGCGAAGAAGCTGTGTCCCAGCATTTCCATCTGAACAGCGGCGTCCTCTACAGACATCGGACGCACGGGGAAGGTCTTGCGGCGAACGATTTCCGGCACGCTCTCTTCCGCCGCGGCATCCTCATCCTCGATAAATTCCAGCTCATTGCTGGCGAAAGCATCGTCGCGGATGCGCTTATCGAGCTTCGAGCGGTGGCGGTGAATCTGACGTTCCATCTTCGCCAGCGCCTGATCAATGGCGAGGAAGAGGTTTTCGGGCTCAGAGGCCTCCGAGCGGAGGATAACGCCATTGCCCATGGGGACGGTGATTTCGACGGTGCGAATATCGCGCTTGGGTTCCTTGCTCAGCCGAACCTGCATTTCCGTATCGGGCAGGAGATAGCGGCCCATGCGCTCCGTCTTTTTCTCAATGCGGCGGGTCACATGGGGAGAAACCGTCATATTCTTCGCATAAATCGTCAACTTCATAAAATCAGTTGCTCCTTTCGCAGTTGATAATTCCTGCGGAAGCACATGGACACTTGTCAGCGCTTCCGCTGATTCTGATGCGCCATCGGCATCACGTCCTTTCCCTGTCCTTGTGTTTATATATTTCGACGCTCCCTCGAAAATTCCTGCTGCTTTTGCAAAAAAATTTTTCTTTTTTGACCAGAAGCCGCAACAAGGGAGTTCCTCCCTTGACCCTTTCGCGCGATTGAGTTGGTGACTTCTGCACACTATGCCCGCGTGTTTATCCACCTTGCGCCGCAAATTCCGTTCCCAAACGCCGCTTTTCCCACATTGCAGCAGGTAATGGTGAAGGCGAAGGCGTCCAGAGGGCGACCGCAGACTTCGTCTGTTTCCATTGCCCTCTGGAACCCACGGAAAAGACCGATATCATAGGAAAAGGCAGCCGCATCCCCTGCGCCCAATCGTTCGCGCGGGGAATTTTCTCTTTCCCCAAAACGACAAAAAAACGCCCTTGACTCTCGCGAATCAAGGGCTAATAGGAATCCGGCAGCGACTTATCCTCCCGGGCCGTGTCCAGCCAAGTACTTTCAGCACTGGAGAGCTTAACTTCTGTGTTCGGGATGGGAACAGGTGGAACCTCTCCGTCATTGCCACCGGAAATGGTAGCTATTTAATTGCTTCGCCTTTCTCTTCTTGCTTTCATTTTACTTACTTGCGTTTGAAAGAGAAGGGTCGAAGTTGAAAGGGGGTGAAACCCCTCTGCACCCTGACAACTGCACATCGAATGATTCTTCAGACCGTTCCAATTAGTTCTCAGTTTTCTGTTTCAGATTTGCTTTCGCTTGACTTCGCATTGCTTACGCTCCGCTCAGCCATCCTCATTTTCAGCTTTCAAGCGTTAAATGAAGCTTTCGACCGATTAGTATCATCAAGCTACACGCCTTACAGCGCTTCCACCGATGACCTATCTACCTGGTAGTCCTCCAGGGGTCTATTGTGGAGTCTTATTCTTGAGGTGGGCTTCACGCTTAGATGCCTTCAGCGTTTATCCCATCCGCACTTCGCTTCCCTGCTATGCCGTTGGCACGACAACAGTTGCACCAGTGGTGCGTCCATTCCGGTCCTCTCGTACTAGGAACAGCTCCTCTCATGACTCCTACGCCCACGATGGATAGGGACCGAACTGTCTCACGACGTTCTGAACCCAGCTCGCGTGCCGCTTTAATTGGCGAACAGCCAAACCCTTGGGACCTGCTTCAGCCCCAGGATGCGACGAGCCGACATCG
>OJKI01000025.1_pt1 | contig 106024 bp, 80 predicted proteins | sample 1596431 | NCBI WGS metagenome assembly OJKI01 (sample SAMEA4350165, study PRJEB24818) | metagenome | biome: human; feature: gut; material: faeces | place: Denmark | collected 2013-09 | reverse complement strand
CACCAGCAGAATGCGTTTTCCCATGATGGTTCACCTCAGTATAATTTGCCGCGAACGGCTGCTTGTTTATTGTACCCTGAATTGTGAAAAAAATCAAGTCAAATTGCAATCAAATTGTCATAGTTTTGGGAGAAAGGACACGAAAAAAACGCAGCAGACAGGAGAAAACGACTGTCTGCTGCGTATCACCTCATTCCGCCAGTAATTCCGTTAATTGTTCCTCATACACCTTGAAGTCTGCCGCGTCCCAGTCCTCCGCAAGGGCGAACACCGCGTCCATCACGCAGTCCGCCATCTTGCCGCGATGCCCGCAGACCTGCAGCAATGCAATCAAACGCGTTTTCGCCTGCCGCACATCCTCCGGCGCGTCGTCCAAGCGGCGCAGGTCGTAATCTGCGTTCTTCCCGCAGGGGCTTGCGCACGTCGCGCAGTTCGGGCTGACCTCAAACTTGTTTTGCTGGATGCGCTCGTTGAGGGCAATCAGCTGCTCCGGCGTCGCGGAAACAGCATCGTCCGAGAGGTGCAATCCAGCGAGAATCAGACCGGGCGTCGTCTCCGTCGGCGGACGAGTCGTGCAGGTGCGCGCCAAGCCGATGACACTGCCCAGCAGCGTCCGGCGAAGTGTCTGCAAATCCGCCATTACTTCTTGAATCCTTTCGGGAAAACGACTGTCAGCACCCATTTGAACGCTTCGGGCGCAGACACGGCGTGCGGCACGTTCGCGGGCATCACCAGCACTTCACCCGGATGCACAAGGTATTCCTTGCCATCCACGGTGAAGCAGCCTGTGCCTTCCAGCACCTGCACCATGGCGTCACCGGTGGATTCGTGGGTGCTGATTTCGGTGCCCTTGTCGAACGCGAACAGGGTGATGCTGACCGCCTTGTTCTGCGCAAGCGTACGGGAGACAATCTGCCCCGGCATAACGTTCACAAGCGCCGTCAGTGTCTGCACCTTCTGATGGTCGATATTGTTGATATACATGTTTTCCCTCCAATAATGTTCGTTGGGAGCTAAGGCACCACCGCACAATTCGGCGGCGCGTCTGGCGATGTCTTTTCCGCCATCTGCGGCATGCAAATTCCTCGATTTACCTCCAGTAAACCTTCGAAATTTGCATTTGCATCTGACGAAAAATCCATTCGCCAGCCGACCACCTCATTTGTGCGGTGTTACCTTAATTGCAGTATGCCACGAATGATTCGAAAGTACAACAGCAGGTTACGCCTGTTTCGCCTTCCACGCCGTAAACGCATCCGCCAGCCGCGCAAATTCCGCCAGCGTCAGCTTTTCGCCGCGGATTCGCTCATCCAGCCCGGCGGTCTGCATCAGCGACGCAGCGTCGGCGCGCTCCATGTGGAACGCGGCACACAGACCGTTCGTCATCGTCTTGCGGCGAAGTGCGAACGCCGCCTGCGCCACGCGGAAGAAGTCAGCTTCCTCCTGCACCTGTACCGCCGGCGTTTCCCGCCATGGCAGGACGATGAACGCGCTGTCCACCTTCGGCACGGGCGTAAAGCACTTTGCTGGCACATCCATGGCCAGATACGGGTCGCAGTAGAACTGGCTGCGAACGCTGAGCATCCCCCAGCCATCGTCGCCGGGTTGCGCCAGCACCTTGTCCGCCACTTCCTTCTGCACCATCAGCGCCATCCGCTGAATCGGAATCGGGCTGGCAAGCAGCATGGTCAGCAGCGGGGTGGTAATATAATATGGGATATTCGCGACGACAGAGAGCGGCTTGCGCAGGTCTTTCGTCACGTCGGCGAGGTTGAGCGTCATCACGTCGCCCTGCACGAGGGTGAAATTATCGCGTTCAGCGAGGAACGCCGTCAGCAGCGGAATCAGGCGTTCATCCAGCTCGATGGAGAGGACATGGTGTGCCGCATCACAGAGGTATTTGGTCATGCTGCCCGCGCCGGGGCCGATTTCCAGCACATCATCGTCCTTGGTGATTTCGCTGGACGCCACCAGCGCGGCGAGAAGATCCTCGTCATAAATAAAGTTCTGCCCCAAGCCCTGCTTGTAGCGGAGATTGCTGTCGTGAATGCGTTCCTTGGTCTTGCTCATGCGATGCTCCTTTGGGGAATTTGTCCGATGGGTATTATAGCATAGAGCGTTCGTGGAACGCAAGAGGGAAGATTTGCGTTCACGCTGCTTGGTTTTTATCGTTGCAGAAGGTTTCGCCTCTGCGGATGCGACAAGATGGCAATGAAAACAGACGAAGTCTGCGGTCGCCCCCTTGACCCCTTCGCATTGCACACCCCATGTTTTTTTTGGATATTGTTGCAGAACCGACCTCATCCACCTACGGCACCTTTCCCAGAGGGGAAGGTTTGGGGACGCGCGACATCCTTACCTCCCCCCTCCCACACAAAAAGGAAGTCCGCCCACATTGAACGAACTTCCTCTTGTATTACTTCACACCGTTCACCAGCGCGACGCAGGCTTCGTGAACCTTCTGCGCGGCAGCGGCGCTGATTGCGGTGGCGTTGTCGGGGTCAGCCTTCAGCTGATTGTAGACTTCGTAGCATTCAGCCTGCAAATCCGCCAGTGTCGTTTCAACCTGCGCCTTTTCTTCGTCCGTCAGCGTGCCGTACTCGTAGAGGTTGGACAGCGCGTCCATCGTCCAGTAGACGGAATCCGCCCAGTTCTCCGGCAGGACGCAGAAGCCTTCCACCTTCACACGCTCGCCGTTCTCGTTCCGCTTGTTCTTCGTCGTTGCGTAGTACACGCCGCTTTCCGGCTGCGCTTCCACAAAATCTGCCGCCGCAGTGCTGAGCTGATAGCCAGCGTAGGTATCCGTGGTCAGCATCGGGTAATATGGCACGAAGACGCTCAGCGCCGCGTCGTCCATCGCGACCCATTCCACGGTGTCGGTGATGCTGTCTTCCTTGGCGACCTGGAAGATGTGCGTTTCAAGGTTGCGCGTCGAGCCGATGCCCGCAATGTGATAGTAGCCGACAACATCCGCGACGCTCCATGCATGGTCAAGCGTGATATTGGTATACATCGGCACGATGCTGCCATCCGCCGCGACGTTGGAAATGGCGAAATCCGCATAATCAGGTTCTTCCTTGGCGGTTGCGGCGTTGAAGTACTTCAGCGCGTTCACCATACGGGAGCCGACACCCTGATCCGCGTTGTAGGAAGCGGCATAGTCGATGGTGTTGGCTTCCTTGTCGCCGACATAAGAGCCAGCCTGTTCCGCCACGGCAATCAGGTTCGCAGAGGCCATCACGTTCTCGGTATCGTCGAGGTCAATCAGACCAATCACCGACATGTTCGGCTGTGAAAACGCCATCGACGAGGTCAGCTTAACAGCAACATATTGCGTGCCGGAAGCGTTTTCGACGTACCACACTTCCTTGTCGTCCGCAATGAAGATGCCGGAGCCGCCCGCCGCGCCGACAGAATCGTAAATGCTCAGCAGCAGTTCGACTGCTTCCTTCGCCGTCGCGGATTCGCTCAGCAGCACAGTCGTGATTTCGGCCTCTTCAATGCCCTCGTCCGTGTACGGATCAACTTCATACATCGCATCGGAGCAGCCGATGGTTTCGGTCGCGCTCACGCTCACGCCCATGCTGTTCGTTCCGCCTGCCTCATAGGGCGTATGCGCATGGGTCTGACCGCAGTCCGGGCAGACGCCATCCTTCGCCGCGCCGTTATCATCGCGGAACGCCGTGTAGGCGTAGCTGTCCTTGGTAAAGGTGTAGGTGAAGCCGTAGCAGCCGTTGTACACCTCGCCGGCGGTATGGACGCCAGCGGGAATCGCGTAGAACAGCTTGTTGTAGCTGTTGGAAATATCCTCCGAGCGAGCGAACATCGTCGTGCCGTCCGCGGTGAGGTCAGAACCAACATAAACAGCGGTGCAGGCAAGCGCATTGACCGACGTCAAGCAGAGTGCCAGCGCCAGGAAAAGCGGGAAAAGTTTCTTTGCATTCAGGTGAGCCATGATTGCCACCATCCTTCCTTGTGTTTGACGGAAGGCATTATACTGCATATTTATTAGCTTGTCAAGCGGTTTTATGAATAAATATGCTGATTTCGTGATAAAAATTCGTACATGGTGAATATGGCAGAAAAGTGGACAAATCAGCAGGAGATTTCCATCTGCGTGGCGAATCTCACCAGCAGAAAAAGCGGTATATTGCCGCATAATACTATTTCCAGATGAAAATGCGCAAGCAGATGGTGCAGGTGAATCTGGAAATAGTATAAAAGGAGGAGAATCCCCATGAAACGAATGCTGTCCATCCTGCTGATGCTCATGCTTGTGCCGTGCGCGGCGCTGGCTGAGGAGGAGGACGAACCCGTGACCCCGATGCATGAGCTGACGATGGCGCACGGCTTCCGCTTCGGCGGCGCGCTGTCCTACATGCAGCTATGGGACACGAACTACCTGAACTTCCTGAAAACGCACTGCAACAGCATCACGGCGACGAACGAGATGAAGGCGTACTCTCTGCTTGACCAAAGCAAAAGCCGCGCCAGCAGCGACGGGATGCCGCGCATGAATTTTAGCGCGGCGGACAAGATGGTCGCTTGGGCGCAGGAGAATGGCCTCGGCGTGCGCGGGCATGTGCTGGTGTGGGATGCCTATATGACGCCGTGGTTTTTCCACGAGCAGTACGACGCAGGCAAGCCGCTTGTCAGCCGGGAGGTGATGCTCCAGCGTCTGGAGAGCTACATCACGCAGGTCATCACCCACTTTGAAGAGAAATTTCCCGGCGTTGTGTACTGCTGGGACGTGGTGAATGAAGCCGTCGGCGAAGGCAGCGAGTTCGATCCGACCGACCCGCGGCACATCCGCACCACCCGCAGCGGCGTGAGCAACGTGTTCTATGACACCATCGGCAGCGACTATGTGGAATATGCATTCCTCTATGCGCGCAACACGGTGGATGCGCTTGGGGCGGACATCCGCCTGTTCTACAACGACTACAATACGTTCTACGCCGAAAAGCGGGATGCCATTGTCGCCCTGACGCGGAGCATCAACAGCTTCGCAGTGGATGCGGACGGGAATCCGCGCAAGCTCTGCGACGGCGTTGGGATGCAGGGATACATCGGCGGCTACGGCACGCAGACGGGCTGCATGAATGTGAATGACCTTGCGCTCATCAGCACCGCCATCAAGACCTATGCGGCGGAAGGGCTGGAGGTGCAGCTGACGGAAATGGCAGTGCGCAACTTTGACGCGGCGAAAGTCGAAGAGCACGCGGATTTCTACGTTCGTCTCTTCAAGGTATTCTGCGCCGTGAACCGCGGCGACACGCAGCCGCTGACGGGCGTATCCGTCTGGGGCATGTTCGATTTCCCGAATGACCAGCCGACTTCATACACCTACAAGATGAACGGCACGCACAGCGGGCTGCTGAACGAGAAGGGAATCCCAAAAGATGTTTTCTGGCAGATTGAAGAGATGTTGAAGGAGTGACCCAAGGGGCTTTGCCCCTTGACCCCACCAGAGGCTCTGCCTCTGGACTCCGCAAGGGAGTTCCTCCCTTGACCCTTCCGCGCGATTCAGTTGGTGACACTTTCATACAGTACCCGCGTGTTTATCCAGCGAACCTACGGTTCGTATTAGATGCTCCGGTGTAAACTTCCGACGCAAATCAAGCCGCATAAAAAATTCCCCCTCGCCTGTATTAACACAGCACGAGGGGGAATATACATATTGATGCAATCACTTGTTGTCCACAATGATTTCCTTCAAATCATTCACCACGCTCGCCATCGACGGGTCGTTCTTGATGGCGTTGGCAATCTGGTTGCAGCCATGCAGCACCGTCGTATGGTCGCGGTTTCCGAACACCTGCCCAATCTGCGGCAGGGAGAGGTTCGTCAGGTCGCGCGTGATGTACATCGCAATTTGGCGCGGAACAGCAATTTCGCGGCGGCGTGTGGGGCGAATCAGGTCATCCACCGTGATGGAGTAGTAGTTCGCCACCGCCTGCATGATAACCTGCGCCGTCACTTCCTTGCGCACCTTCTTGGCGAAAATGTCGTGCAGCGCCTCCTCGCACAGCTGCACGGTAATCGGGCGATTCGTCAGCTGCGCATAGGCGACAAGGCGGGTCAGGCTGCCTTCCAGTTCACGGATGTTGGATTCGACGCGCGTCGCAATGGCCTCATACACGCCTTCATCCATCGTGATGTTTTCCTGCCGTGCCTTTTCGCGCAGGATGGCGATTCGTGTTTCCACGTCCGGTTTCTTGATATCGCAGGTCAGCCCCCACGCAAAGCGGCTCTTCAGGCGATCCTCAAGGCGGGCAATTTCCTGCGGCGGACGGTCGGATGTGAGGATAATCTGCTTTCCGGCGGTATGCAGGGTGTTGAAGGTGTGGAAGAATTCTTCCTGTGTGGATTCTTTGCCGGCGATGAACTGAATATCGTCCACCATCAGCACATCAACGCTGCGGAAGCGGTTGCGGAACTGAATGTTCCGCCCCTGCTGGATAGCGGAAATCAACTCGTTGGTGAAGGTTTCACCGGGGATATAGAGGATGCGTTTGCTGGGGTCATGCTCGCGGATGAAGTTGCCGACAGCGTGCATGAGGTGTGTTTTGCCAAGGCCTACACCGCCGTAGATAAACAGCGGGTTGTAGGAATGAGCCGGGTCAGTGGCAACGGACAGCGCGGCGGCATGGGCAAAACGGTTGCCGCTGCCGACGACGAACGTCTCGAAGGTGTACTTCGGGTTCAGGGCGACCGAGCTTTCCAGCACCGTCTCCTGCTCCTCCACCGCCTTCTGCTTCAGCTGCGGACGCGCCTCGATTTCCTCCTGCGTCAGGATTTCCACATCCATCTGATGGCCCGCCACCTGGCTGAGCGCGCGGACAATCGTCGAATACCACTGGTTGGTAATCAGCAGCTTCAGATTGTCCATCACCACGCGAAGCACAAGCGTATCGCCGTCAAGCAGCGCCGGAACGAGGTTGTTGCTGCCCAGCAGAGAATTGTACACTACGGCGTTGACTTCCGCGCGAAGCACCTCGCGTGTCTTTGACCACAGCTCTTCCATGTCCATCAGGGGATTCCTCCGTATTCTTTGCGCGGACGCATTGTCCGACCGGCTTTTTTGTCCGCGTTGGGGACGCAAGGGGGCGAAAAAGGCGCACGACCGACCTGCGGCCGTGAGCCTGTGATGCTTTTGCATTCATGTCCATTCGCATCCTTTTGTATCATACCACAGGTTCGCCAAAATCGCAAGCATTCCGATTCCGTCATTTTTGTGCATGACCCATGCCGTTTTGCAGCCCGGCGGAACAAAATCTTGTGGAAAGAAGCTATGTTCTCCACAAGTTCCTGTGGATAATTTCATGCGGCGGCGTATTTTATGCTGAATCCTGCATATTTTTCTGGGAATTACCGCCCGAAAAAAAGTGCAAAAAAAGTTTGGAAACAAGGGATTTTGCCTTTGGATGTCGAAATGAAAAGGGCGGGGATTCTGCATCTCCCCCAAAGGAGGACAGGCTATGGCGATTGCAATTCCGCTTGACCGGGTGCAGCAGGTGCTGGCGATGCGAATCGGGACAGCGCTGGCGCATTCCGGGGTCGGAACACACGCGGCAGAACGGCTGCGGCACTACCGCGTGGGCGACGACCTTTCCGCCTTGTGCGAAGCGCTTCGCGATGGCTTGTTCCGCGATTTATACGCCATTCTCGGCCCGCAGATGCGCGTTTCCATGCCTGACGGACGAACCCGCCGTTTCCGCATGGAGGAGTTTCCCCTGCTGGCGGATGAGCTGCTTGCCGTCCTCTTTGAATCCCTCGGCACAACCGGAATGCCGAAGGACACGCTGATGGCGTTCGCCATGACATCCGGCAGCCTGTGCGCTATGCGGACGCTGATGCAATTTTACCCGCTGTCATCGGCGGAAAAAACGCTGCTGGAGCGGATCCTTCGGGAAAACGCGCCGCAGGCAGCCACTGCATCCCCCAATCAACCACTGTTTTAGGAAGGAATCATCATCACATGAAAACCAAAAAGCTGCTTGCAGCCCTTTTGACGCTGCTCATCTTCCTCTCCCCCACCTTCGCGGCGGCGGAAACCGTCGTCACGTCGTTCTATCCCATCTACCTCTTCGCCCTCAACCTCACGCAGGGCATCGACGGCATCACCATCCGCAACCTCGCCGCGCCGAACACCGGCTGCCTGCATGATTATCAGCTTTCCACCGGCGATATGAAGGTGCTGAACAAGGCGGATGTATTTCTCATCAACGGCGCGGGCATGGAAAGCTACCTCACCCGCGTGATGGACACGTTTCCGAAGCTGCCCGTGGTGGATGCGTCCGCCGGCATCACGCTGCTGACCGAGGACGGCATGGACGAGTATGTGGACGACCATGACCATGACCACGAGGAGGAAGACGCCGACGACCACGGGCATCACCACGCGGGCGAAGCGAACGCCCATATCTGGCTTGATGCGCAGAACGCCATCCAGATGGTGGACAATCTGGCAGACGGGCTTATCAGCGCCATGCCGCAGTACGAAGCGCAGATTGAGCAGAACCGCGCGGATTATGTGTCGCGCTTGACGGCGCTGGATGAGGAGCTGAAAGCCACCCTTGCAGCCGTGCCGAACAAGAACATCGTCACCTTCCACGAGGCATTCCCGTATTTTGCGCGGGCGTATGGCTTGACAGTCGCCGCCGTCGTTAACCACGAGCCGGGCGACACGCTGTCCCCCGCGCAATTGGCGGAGCTGGTGCGCACTATTCGTGAGCTGAACAATCCGCCGCTGTTCACCGAGCCGCAGTACGATGATATGGCAGCGCAGACGATTTCCCGCGAGACGGGCGCGCCGATTTACACGCTTGACCCCGTTGTGACCGGCCCGGAAACCGACGTGCCGCTGACTTACTATGAGGATCGGATGCGCGAGAACATGCAGACGCTCTTGGTCGCGCTGACCCCTGCGGAAGGAGAATAACCATGCACTTTCTGATTGTGAACGATGACGGCATCACCAGCCCGTTTCTGCCGATTCTGACGCAGGCGGTCAAGCGTGCCGGGCATCGGGTGACGGTCTGCGTGCCAGCGACGCAGCAGAGCGCAAAGGCACATGCATTCAGCATCGAGCAGCCGATTCTGGCGGAGAAGCGCGAAGTGCCCGATGCGGATGAAGCGTGGGCAATTTTCGGTACGCCGGTGGACAGCTGCCGCATCGGAGCGATGAACCTTGCGCCGGACGCGGACGCCGTCATCAGCGGCATCAATTTGGGCTACAACGTCGGCATGTCGGTGTATGTGTCCGGAACCGTCGGTGCGGCACGGGAAGCGACATTCCTGCACAAGCCGGGCATTGCCGTATCCGCCGAGAAGCAGACGCCGCACGACACGCTGGCGTACCTGTCCGACTGGGCCGTAGAGATGGCGGAGAAGCTGGTCACGCGCGGCGCGCCGGAACTGACGGTGTGCAACCTGAACGCGCCGCCGATTCCCCGCGCGGAGCTGAAAAGTCAGGTGCTGTGCCCGCTGAACCGCGCCGGCTACCGCGACAGCTACGAGCAGCGCATCAGTCCGCGCAAGCAGACGTACTTCTGGCTCTCCCCAATGAAGCAGGATCCACCGCTGCCGGGCAGTGACCAAGCGTACCTCGATGCTGGGCATCCGACGTGCACGTTCCTGACGATTGACGGGCAGTCGCAGGAAGGATTTGCGGACTGGCTGAAGTAATTTGGTTCTTCACGGAATGTTGTGGAAGCAAACAAGGGCTTAGGCGAAGCACCAAAAAGCTGCACGCGGAAGGAGCATGAAAGCGCGACCAACTCAATCGCGAAAAGGGGTCAAGGGGGGACTTCGTCCCTTTTCGTCTGCCCCTTGCAGGGTCAAGGGACAGCGTCCCTTGTGGGGTTTGGGGCAACGCCCCAACTGTTCCGCGGGCGCTCAACTCAAAGGAAGAAGTCAACAAAAGGCGCAGGCAGCGAAGCGTCCCTGCCAGTAACTTTGCGCGTCCGCAGACGCGCACCCAAGCTGCTCTTTCCCTCAAGATTCCAAATCATTTCATGACAATTGAAACCCCATACAGGGCATTTGCGCACCCTGTATGGGGTTTTAATATATAGCCGGATTACCTTCTGCGCTTCGGGCGGTGCGTTCCAATCAGCAGGAACGCCATCACGCCTGCCGCAATGCCGCCGTACAGCTTGAGTTCGTGGCTCCAGCCGTATCCGGCAATCACCGCTTTTGCCTGCAGGCGCTGGCCGAAGTTCAGTTCCTTCCCCAGCAAATCGGACAGCGAGACATGCCCTAATCCCGGCAAATCAACGCCGCCATCAATCAGGGCATTCAGCGAGAAGTTAAATTCACCGACACCGGGCAGGTTGCCGTCCACATGAATCGCCATCATATCCTTCACCGTGTCAGGGTCAATGTCGTGACCCACGGCAGTGCGGAAAACGGGATTCAGCACACGGTAGTAGTCGCTGGTTTCAAACGTATCAGCGGCATAAAAGCCCAGCGCGCACGCCAGCACACCCAGAATCAGGATAAGCGCAAATAGTTTTCTCATTTGCTTTAGGCAATACCGCACAAATGAGTTGGTGCGATGGCGAATGCATTTTTTGTAAGATGCGATTGCAGAAATCGAAGGTTTACTGGAGGTAAATCGAGATTTCTGCAAGAAGCAGATGGCAGAAAAGGCATCGCCAGCGCTGCCAACGAATTGTGCGGTAGTGCCTTTATCCCTTACCTGTTGGGCATGTTATAGCGGGACATGAAGTCCTTCTTGATGGCTTCCAGCTTCGCCTGATCCTGCGCGCGCTGCGTGCGGGCGCTCTCCTGAATCTTCTTCGTTTCGTCCAGCCCCGTCATAATGGTGCGCCAAGTGGTTTCCAGCGTATCCGCCTTGATAGAACTGCCAGAGGCAAGGCGCGTGGTGATTTTCGCCTGCTCCACCGTGTTGCGGGCGTTCTTCAGCAGCATTTCGTTCGTCCGCTCATCCAGTGCGGAAATAGCATCCGCCTGAATCTTCTGCCGCTTGAGCATAATCGCCTGCGCAAGCGCCTGCTTAAAGACAGGCAGCGTGACGATAAACGCCGAGTTAATCTTGCGGACAAGGTTCATGTTGCTGAACTGGATCGTCTTAATCATGGGGATGGACTGCAAAGCAACGCTCTCCGCCGTGCGCAGGTCCTGCGTGCGCTGCTCCAGCATCGCCAGCGCCTGCTGAAGCGACTGCAGTTCAAACGTGATGGACTGGTCGCCCGTTGCTTCCATCTGCTGCTGAAGCTGGGTCATGTAGTTCTGAATTTCCTGACAGCCCTGATCGCCCGCGACAATGTACTTCTCCAGCTCATGGAAGTAGCCCACGTTGGCTTGGAACATCGTCTCCAGCTTTTGATTCGACTGCTTGATTTCCCCTTCATACTGCTTCAGCTGGACGTAGATTTTGTCCACCTCGTTGCCCATCGTGTTGTACTTCGCCAGAATCTTGTCCAGCTGCTTGCGCAGGTTGCCAAACAGCTTGCCAAACAGCGACGGGTTGTCACGAATCTCGTTGATATCAAACTGATCCATGATTTTCGCCAGCGAATTGAGCATCTTGCTGGATTCATCCAGCTGGCTCATGTTCATGCTGCGCAGGACAACATCCGATGCCTTGGAGATTTCTTCCGCCGAGTGGTTGCCGAAGGTAACAATCGTGTTCAAGTCGTTGACGTCGATGCTGGCGGTCAGCGACTCGATTTCAGGCGAATGGGCAAGCTGCTTCTGCGTCGCCTGCTGATCCGCAATGATGTCGTAGGGCTGCACTTCCATCAGCGCCGTTTCCGGCTTGGCAGCGACGGCCGTGGTCGGTGCGCCTGCGGGACGGTTGAAATTCATTGCCATTGTCAGTTACCTCTTTTCAGTATGTTTTCAAGCCACGAACGTTTGACTGGGGTCAGTGCGTTAAAATCCGGCACTTGCAAATCGTAGACGTATTCGCCGATTTGGTGCTCCACCGGATAATTCCCATTGAGGTAGCGCTCAATCGTCTGATACCCGGTCGGGACAAAGAGCGCAATGTCAAAGCCCACCAGATTTAGGAATGTCATCAGGATTGCATCCTCCAGCGAACACGGCTGCTCGCCCGTACACAGCACGACCATCTTGGGATTCTTCTTCGTAAAATCGAAACTTTGCAGCCGCCGGACGATATCGCGGTTCATGTTCAGCACCGTCGCCAGCACCGTGTATTCCGTGCCGTTGGTGAACGTGCCTTTGATTATCCGCTCATCCAGCATCAGCTGCACCTTGTCAAACATATGCTCCTGCAGTTCTTCGCGCAGCAGAGCGAACGGATATTGGCGGTCTGCCTTGATTTCCTCGCGCTTCAGCCTGCCATTTCGCAGCGTTTTCACCGCCAGCGGCTGAAACTGGTTGGCTGCGCCGGTTACAACATAGGGCAGCGAGGGAATCAGCATCGTGTCATCTCCCAGCAGAAGTTTGATTTTCTGCCAGTATGCCTCCACCTTGCCATCCTCCACGCCGGAAACCTTTGCATACACCACGGGCATGTTGACCACTTGATTCACCGTGCTGAAATTCGCGCGGTATTTGAGTTCCTGACTCCAGAGGATGAACACCTCGTCGTAGGTGGTTTGCAGCGTAATCGCGTCCGCCCGCGAGAACTGCCGATTGCGGTAAATGCCCGAATCGGTGTAGAGAATCGACGTTAAGTCCTGCTCAGCGTTCGATGCCATTGTGCGCATCTGCACGCTGCCGCCGTCACGCGGGAATTTCGGCACGGGCATGGAGTCCTTGCCCATCAATTCCAGCAGCTGGTCGCTCTGCACGGTGCACGGGCGGCTCAAATCGCACGCGAGAATCAGGATATCCACGGGGAGCTGGGCAAGGTACTGCACAAACAGCGCGTCATGCTGATTTCTGCACCCGCCCATCAGCACAAAGCACGGAATTTCGCTGCCCTTGTAGCCCTGAAACAGCGCCGCCTGATACTGCCGAATCCAGCAAAGCAAATACACGGCGGAAATCAGGAGGCGATTCAGGTTCGGTTCGGCTTTTGCCGCCGCCATCATCGTCCGGACGAACGCCTGCTGCATCAGCCGCTGCAGCTCCACATTCGCACACGCGGGCAGATTCCCGGCAATGTCGATTATCAGCTCCTCCTGCGAGCGGTACGGGTGACGGCGGATTTGCGCCGCTTCCTCCGGGCCGGGCAGGGATAATCCGTCGTCGACAATGGCGATTCTGCGCCCCGTGCTGCGGAACTTCTGGTAGAACTGGAACAGGTCGCTGATGTACGTCTGCTTATCCGGCACGCCTTTTAAGCGGATGAACGCATGGTAGAACAGGCGGAAGTCGTCGCCGCGTTCCGCAATGGGGGTCAGGATTTCCTCATAGGATGCTTCCTTCATCCACGCATTCGTGCACGCCATCCGCGACGGCTTCGGGAAGTATGTTTCAGGGTCGCGCCGCTGCGGCACAGCGGGCGGCGGTGTCCGCATCGGCTGGTTCGGCGCTATCGCCGGACGCGGCACAGCGGGGGCAGTCTGGCGCATCGGCTGCGCGGATGTCACCGGGCGCGGCGCAGGCTGCGACGGCTGACGCATGTTTCCCGCCGCTGCCGCCATTTCCTTGCGGAACTGCTTGAGTGTGAAATCCTTCGCGAAGGGCATCCCCTGCACAATCAGCAGCTGCGACCATGCCGAGGCTGCATCCTGCTTCAAGTACGCCGCGTCGCCCTGCGGCTCCAGCAGCAGTATGTCCGTCCCCATCATCGACAAAATGCGCAGGAGAATCAGCTCATGCGCCGTAACCGCATTGCATTCGTAGAGAATGCGGGGCGGATTGTCGTCGCCCAGGAAGGGCATCAGGCGCTCGAATTTGTAGTACAGCCAGCACATCACCTTCATGTAGATGTTCCGGATGATGCTGTCCGTTTTTCCCTTCCGCTTCAATTCATCCATCTGGTCGCACATTGCTTCGGCAAACGAAACGCGATTTGCCTGACTCATGCGCGGCATCCACTTCTGCAGCGCTTGGGTAATGAACGCCGGATTCGGTTCAAACGCACTGCCCAGCATTTCCGTCAGGTAACTCAGCTGCCGCTCATCCGGATTGCCGATTTGCCCCTCAATGATAACGCCCTTTGCGCGCGCCGCTTCGTGGTAGCGCCAGAGGAAGTCCTTGATTTCCGGGCTCCATTGGCACAGGCGCACAAAGTATACCCCCGGCGCATTTCCTCTTTGGCGCATGGGAAGGAGCAAATCAGAAAGGTTGCTTGCGTTGATTCTGTTAGCCATGGCTGCCTCGTTCATAGCGGCTCATTTTATACTTGTTCATCACAAATCCCAGCACCGAGCCGATCATGCCGCCCACGATATGCGCCATCTGCGAGATGTTATCCGCCGTGAAAAGCCCTTGATACGCCTGCTGCCCGATGTAAATCGCGGCAACAAGAATGAACGAAAGCGGAATCGTATGCTCCTCCGTGATGGTAATGGATGAGAGCAGAATCATCGCGAACACGATGCCGCTCGCCCCCAGCAGGCGAATGTTCGGGAAGAAAATCAGGTTCGCAAGCCCCGTCGCCAGCGCCGTCACCAGCATGATGAACACCATGTTGGACGTGCCGTACTTTTCCTCCAGCATCGGCCCCAGAATCAGGATATACATCATGTTGCCCATCAGGTGATTCCAGTTTGCGTGGCCAAAGACGTGGCAGACGCAGCGCAGATACGCCAGCGGATCAAGAAACGAGGAACGATAGACGCTGAACACGGCCCGATTGCTTGCCCCTTTTGTCAGGACATTCAGCAGCTGCACCGCAAAGCAAATCAGGACAAAAGACAAGATAGCAGGGGCGTTGTAACTAATCCGAAGGCGTTTGCTGTTCTTCATGCTCCTATTTTCCTCCGCAGACGCGCTGTATTTTGAAAAAAAGAGGAGGAAACGGGGTACGTCTCTTCCTCTGTCAGGTTATTTCCGCACCGTTATACATTCACGCCGAAGTTGATGCAGAGTGCTTCGAGTCCGCCCTGGAAACCGCTGCCGATGGCATTGAACTTCCATTCACCGTTGTGGCGATAGATTTCCGCAACAACAATCGCCGTTTCAATGGAGAAATCCTCCTCCAAATCGTAGCGAATCAGCTCCATACCCGTGGATTCATCCACAACGCGGACGTACGCATTGCTGACCTGTCCGAAGTTCTGGCGGCGCTCGGCGGCGTCGTAGATGGTCACGGTGAAGTCAATCTTCTCCACGTTTGCCGGAACCGTGGCAAGGTCAACGAAAATCGTCTCGTCGTCGCCCTCCCCAGCGCCGGTTCTGTTGTCGCCGCCGTACCGTACCGCGCCGGATGGATCAGCCGGGTTGCTGTAAAACACGAAGTTCGAATCGTTCGCAACCTTGCCATTCGCGCCCAGCAGAAATGCAGAGGCATCCAAGTCAAAGTCATGTCCGCCGTCGTAGCGGTTCACGTCCCAGCCCAAGCCGACCATGATTTTGCTCAAGCCGGGGTTGCCCTTCGTCAAATCAACCTTCTGACCCTTCTTCAAATTCACTGCCATGATAATTCCTCCTTTTTATCGTCCGATGTCAGACCTTCTCTTTCAAGCAGCGCGCCGTTCACCGGAGAACATCATTCTGCTTTCATTATACACCTTTATTTCCATTTTTTCAAGCAATTCAACAGCCATTCCGAAAAAAGAACGACGCAAAAAACGGGCAGGCGTATGTACCTGCCCGGAGAAAATTCGCGTCCAACGCGCTGCCGAGTTGTGCGGTGCTGCCTATACCCGATTATCCTTCCGCCCTTCCCGTCCCGCTGTGATCCGTCGCGAACGTGACCTCTTTCACCTGCTTTTTCCTTGAATGCAGGCGCTTTTCCGCCAGAAGCCGCACAAATTCGCCCTCGTCAATCGGCAGGTGCACGGGCTTGCCTGTCCACGAGGAAAGGTGCATGGCGTTGGACAGCATCAGCGCGCGGATACCCTCCGCGCCGTCCGCCACCAGCGGCGTGCCATGCAGGATATGCGCCGCAAAAGCGTTCAGCACACCGACGTGCTGCGGATTCTCCCCGTCCAGCGGCAAAATCTCCACCTGCACCTCAGCATGGGGGTATGCGGATGCGCTTCGGCGGTAATAGGCGGATTCGCTCTGCGGCAAGCGCCATAGCGTCAGCTGACCGTTTTCGCAGACGACTTTGCCGCGGTCACAGGCGATTTCCAGCCGATTCGTGCCGGGCAGCTCCCCGGTAGAGGCGATAAAAACGCCCGTCGCGCCGCCCGGAAATTCCAGATAGGCGGTCACGTCGTCCTCCACCTCAATGTCGTGCCATTTGCCCTCGTGGCAGAACGCGCGCACCGTTGTCGGCAATCCGCAGAGCCATTGCAGCAAATCCAGCTGATGCGGGCATTGGTTGAGCAGCACGCCGCCGCCCTCGCCCGTCCACGTTGCGCGCCAAGCCCCGGAATCGTAATACGCCTGTGAACGATACCAGTCCGTCACCACCCACGTCACACGCTTCAGCGCGCCTAACTCGCCGGAATCCAGCAGCGCTTTCAGGCGGCGGTAGACGCAGTTCGTGCGCTGGTTGAACATGAGCGCATACGTCCTGCCCGTCTCCTGTGCGGCGGCGATAACCGGGTGCAGCTGCGCCGTGTAAACACCCGCGGGCTTCTCGCTCAATACATGCAGTCCTGCCCGAAGCGCCGCCTCCGCAAGCGGCGGATGCAGCTCGTGCGGCGTGGCAATCAGCACGGCGTCGCACGCATGGGCGCGGATGAGCGACATGCCGTCGGCATAGATGCCCGTTCCGGCGGGAAGCGTCTGCTGCGCCCAGTCACGGCGGTCTTGGCGCGGATCAGCGACGCAGGTCAGCGCAATTTCCGGCGTTTGCCCGGACAGGATGAACCGGCAGTGTTCCGAGCCCATATTGCCAATGCCGATAATACCGAGGCGAATCTTCTCCACGCTGATTTCCTCCTTGGAATAGGTTACTTTCTCGTGCTTCCAAAGCTGCCGGAAACGTCGATGGCAGCATCCACTTCGTCCTTGTGGCGGGATGTCCTGCGTTTTTCATTCAGCAGCTTCAAGAACAATTCTTCGTCAATAGGCAGCGAAACGGTCTGATTCGTCCACGAAGAAAGGTGCATGGCGTTGGACAGCATCAGCCCGCGGATACCCTCGCGCCCGTCGGCAACAAGCGGCGTACCGTGCAGGATGTGCGCTGCGAAGGCGTTCAACACGCCCGCGTGCTGCGGATTTTCGCCGTCTGTCTGCACGATTTCGTGCTGAATATCCGGTACGCCGAACGGCTCTTTGCACACGGGGCACCAGTCGCGCTCATCCACGCTGAGCGTATCCAGCGTCAATTGGTCGTTCTCGATGCGAATCCGCGCGCGCGTTCCGATGATTTCCAGCCGGTTTTCACCCAGCGCGTCCCCCGTGGATGCAATGAACGTGCCCGTTGCGCCATTTGCAAATTCCAGATAAGCGGTCACGTCGTCCTCCACCTCGATGTCGTGCCATTTCCCCTCATGGCAGGCGGCGCGCACCCGCACGGGCAGCCCACAGAGCCATTGCAGCAAATCCAGCTGATGCGGGCATTGATTGAGCAGCACACCGCCGCCCTCGCCATCCCACGTTGCGCGCCACGCCCCGGCATCGTAGTAGCTTTGCGTGCGATACCAGTCCGTCACAACCCAGATCATGCGCTTGATTTCACCCAGTGCGCCGCTGTCAATCAGCGCCTTCGCCTTGCGGTAGACGCAGTTCGTGCGCTGGTTGAACATCATGCCGAAGGTCAGTTCGGGATGCTTATCCGCCTCCGCAATCATGTCCCGCACCTGCAAGGTGTACACACCCGCCGGCTTTTCGCACAGCACATGCTTTCCGTGGCGGAACGCCTCTATCGCCAGCGTCGGATGCTGATAATGCGGCGTTGCAATCAGCACCGCGTCACAGGTGTCGGACGCAATCAGGTCGCTGCCCTCGCAGAAAACCGCAGCGTCCGGCACGGTTGCGCGAATCCATTCTCGGCGGCTTTCCTTGCGGTCTGCCATGGCGGTCAGCTGCACTTCCGGGCATTTGCCGCTCAGGATGTTGTGGGTGTGCAGGCTGGCAATGCCGCCCGCACCGATGATTCCAAGTCGAAGCATACCGAAACACTCCCATCATAGAGCCAAGCAGACTCTTTGTCAATTTCAATCAGGGAAAAACAGAAATATCAGGGGGGTTATTCCGAAAAAAAGGACTGCGTCCAAGACGCAGCCCCCTTTTGGTGAAGTTTGCGTGCGCTTATTACTCCTGCGCCATCGGATAGAAGCCGCGGTATGCGCCATCCTTGTACGCCTGACGCTGCTCGTCGATAATCTGCTGACCGCCGGCGGAAAGGATTTCATTGGTGTACTTATCCCACGTTGCGTCGAAATCTTCCGGCTTGCAGGTCACAACCTGAACCAGCAGTTCCGCTTCCTTGGAAACGATGGTCGTGCCGTAGTCAATGCGGGACTGGATGGTGCGGGTGAAGCTGACAGGTTCGTAAGCGCCGTCATTAGCAATCACAAGGCTGTCCGCCACAACATCTTCGTAGCCGGGGAAGCCCATAGCGGTCGCGGCGTAGTTCAGCTCGTCAGAACCGTAGTAGAAGCCGTTGCAAATCGGCGCGCCGTCGGTCGCGTGCATCTTGTGCGCGTCGTCGGTGTCGTTGATGTTCTTCAGGTCGGTCGGAATGTTGTTTTCGTTGACGGTGGTGTAGTTGTAGCCCATTTCGCCGTTCTGGAGTGCGTACAGGGATTCCGGCTTGCACATCCAGTTCAGGTACTTAATCGCAGCCACGGCAACCTTTTCATCCACGGACGCGGGGATGAAAATCGCCTGACCAGCGGCGGTGTAGGTTTCATGCGGGGTCGTGCCGGCTTCGGGCTTGAAGGGGTCGCAGGCAATCCAGCTCGCGCCGGGAACGTTCTTCGCCAAATCCTGCGCGTAGGACTTTTCCATGCGCCACGGCGCGTCCCAGTTGCCAACCCAGAAGCCGTCATAGCCGTTCACGCGGTCGCTGTCGGTCTGCTTGCTGTTCTCGATGCCGAAGTAATCGGAAACGAGACCTTCGTTGAAGAACTTGTTCATCCAGCGCAGCGCTTCCTTCGCGCCGGGCAGCATGTAGTGGAACTTGAAGTTCGCCACCCAGTCTTCCTCGGTAATCTGGCTGTAATCAAGGAAGGCATCCATCTGGTAAATCCAGCCGTAGAAGGGGTCGGCCGCGTACAGGTCGGAGGAATACGGAACGGTGTTCTCGCCGCCCAGCTTCTGCTCCTTCACCGCCTTCAGGTAAGCATACAGCTGCTCCACGTTCGTGGGAACTTCCATGCCCAGCTTTTCCAGCCAGTCCTTGCGGATGAACATGCTCTGCGTCGCGACGACGATGCGGCGCGCGGGCAGGTAATACTGCTCTTTGCCGTCGCCCACGTCATACTGACCGTACTGCAGCACCTCGTCGCCGAGGAATGCCGTCAGTTCCTGACCGTATTCAGCCAGCAGGTCATCCAGCGGCATGATGCCGCCCATGTCAATGTACTGCTGCACCAAATCCGTGCCATAGGTCATGCAGATGTCCGGGGCCGTTCCGCCCGCCAGACGGGTGGACAGGATCGTGCCTTCCTCCCAGCGGGAAACAGGAATCCAGTTAATCTTGATGTGGTTCGGGTTGCCAAAGTTTTCCTGAATGTAGCGCAGCTGCCAGCAGTCCTCCACGTTGAAGCCCGCAATGGAGCGGTCGTACATTTCGACATTGAGCGTTACCCAATCGTCATCCGCCGCCAGTGCCGTCAGCGGAAGCGCCGTCAGCAGCAGGCACAGCGTGCAAACCAGAGCCAAAAACTTTTTCATAAGGGTACTCCTTTCTATCTTGAACGGCTTTTGCCGCCCGTTCCAATGGGAATGTGGGGGGATGATACTAATTCGATTCTAAAACATGGCATCGAGCATAGCAGATTTTTCGTTCCGGCAAAGCTGAGTGAAGCGAGGCGTACTGGAGGTACGCGCGAGCGGAACGAAGCAAAGCCGGGGCGAAAAAGATGCTGTGCGAATGTCATGGTTTAGATGAGAATTAGTATTAGCCCTTGACTGCGCCCATCGTAACACCCGCCACGAAGTAGCGCTGCACAAACGGGTACACAATCAGGATGGGGAGCGTCGCGAAAATGATGGTTGCGGACTGAATGGATTCGGACACGTTGGTGCTCAGGTCATTCGAGCTGCCCTCCGCGACGGCGACTTCCACCGACTGGCTGCCCTTGATGAGGTTGTACAGCTTGAGCTGCAAGGGCTGCAGTTCACGCGAGGTGATGTAGTACAGCGCATCGTTGAAGCTGTTCCATTTGCCGACTGCGTAAAACAGGGAAAGCGTCGCCAGCGAGGAGAAGCTCAGCGGCAGGAAGATGCGGGTGAGGACTTGGAAATCCGTCGCACCGTCAATCGACGCCGCCTCCACCAGCTCATACGGCAGGGAAGAAAAGAAATTCTTCAGGATGATGACGTTGAACGTGGAAATCAGCCCCGGAATAATCAGCGACCACATGCTGTCAAGCATTCCGAATTCCTTCACGTTCAGGTAAATCGGAATCGTGCCGCCGGAGAAGTACATGGTAAAGACGATGAAGAACATGATGACGCGCTGCCCCTTGAGGCGACGCATGGACAGCGGAAACGCCACCAGAATCGTCATTACCATCGCCAGCACGGTGTAGATTACCGTCAGTTCGATGGTATAGAGCAGGCTGTGCCACATCGAATTGTCGCTGACGATGAGCTTGTAGGCATCGACGTTGAATTCCACCGGCCAGAACGACACTGCACCGCGCAGAATCGCAGACTTGGAGGACATCGACATGGCAATGACGTTGATGAACGGCAGCGTGCAGATCAGCACGAAGAGCATCATCACGATGATGAGGATAATCTGCCCTACACCGAGTTTCTTCTTCTTCTCAGGGCAAATATGCGCCTGTGTGGAAATCGCAGTCATGACAAATCCTCCCCTCTTACCAAATACTCTGTTCGTCGAACAGGCGGGAAACGGTGTTTGCGCCCGTAATCAGCACCAAGCCCACGATGGACTGGAACAGACCAATGGCGGTTGCGCGGGCGAACTGGCTGTTGGTAATGCCGGCGCGGTAAACGAAGGTGGAAATGACGTCGCAGTAGTCCTTGACCTTGGTATTGCCGATGATAAACGGGCGGTCAAAGCCGATGGACATCATACGCCCGATGTTCATAATCAGCAGAACGACGATGGTGGAACGGATGCCGGGCAAGGTGACATGCCAAATCTGCTGGAGCTTGTTCGCGCCGTCAATGCGCGCCGCTTCAAAGAGGTTCATGTCCAGGCCGGTAATCGCCGCAAGGTAGAGAATCGTGCCCCAGCCCATCGACTGCCACACGCCGACCAGCACATAGGTGAACGTCCACGTCGGGCCATCCGTCAGGAAAGGAATGTTCTCGGAAATCCAGCCCCAGCGCAGAAGCGTGGAGTTGATGACGCCCGACGTCGGCGCAAAAATCTGCAGCACCATGCCGCCGATGATGACCCACGAGAGGAAATGCGGCAGGTACAGCATCGTCTGCGAAAACTTCTTGAGCATGGGCGTTCGCATTTCGTTGAGCAGGATGGCGAGGATAATCGGGACGGGGAAGCCGAAGAGCAAGTCCAGCCCGTTGAGAATCAGTGTGTTCTTCAGCGCGATGCCAAAGTCGCTCATGCCGAAAACGAACTTGAAGTTGTTCAGCCAAATCCACTTGCTCTTGGCGGGATTGAACATGTTATACTTCTGGAAAGCAATTTGAAGCCCCGCCATCGGCTTGTAGCAGAACAGAATGTACCAGACAATCGGAATCAGCAGCATCAGGTACAGCCGCCAGTCGCGCTGGAGCCAGTGTTTCTTGCGCTTGCGGCGCGGACGCGCCGGGGCAGCGGCTTTCGCGGAATTTGTCATAAGCAAAAACCTCCATTCTGATGAATTATGGTTTCCGTAAGGGGTACAAAAACAACTCTCTTTTGCGGGATGCAAAATAGAATCCATGCAAAGAACCTGCTGTTTTTTTTCAGCAGCATCAACCAACATCTGACCGGCACTGCCAACAGGAAACCACGGGAGACGCTGCACGAGGCAGCCTGTTACGGGAACGTCACGCTCCGTTTCCGTATCGTTAGTTTGATTATAGCCGACGCAAGTTGCACAATCAATGTAAATCCTGCTTGAAAATATGTGAATCCTGCTGTATAATCAAAACATCTGAACCCAGAAAGGAGCTGAAACGATGAGATTTACGGAGACCATCAACGGCTACAACGCGATGGGACGCGAAGACGCGGAGTACGAAGCGTGCTATGCCATAGCGGAACACCACACCGTCGGCGGGCTGCATTGCCACGATTTCTACGAATTTTACATCCACTATCAGGGCGGCAAGGTCTACTATGTGGACGGCAGCGTGTTTCCGCTGCAAAACAATCAGCTGATTATCATGCCGCCGTTTCGGATGCACGGGCTGGTGGGCGGCAGTTCGCTGCAGAACTACGAGCGCGGCTTCCTGTATCTGCGCCCGGAAACGCTGCGAAAACTTGGCTTCGGGCAGATTGACCTCCAGCGTTACTTCGACAGCCGCCTGCAGTCCGGAAAATTCTACTATGAACTGCCGCAGGCGGATGCGCTGGCGTGCAAACAGCTGCTGATAGACATCTCCGCACAGCAGGACATGCCGGACGAGATGGTGCAGTTCCGCAATTACGGGCGCATCATCGACTTCATGGTCATGGTCTGCCAAGCCGTGCAGGGAACAGCCGCTCCTATTCAGCCAAGCGTTGTCAACGATGTGATTTTCGATGTGCTGCAATACATCAACGACCACTTCACCGAACCGCTAAAATTGGAAGACATTGCGCGCCGCTTCGCCATCAGCGTATCGTACCTTTCGCACGAGTTTACAAGCTACGCCGGGCGCAGCGTCTACGAATACATTCTCTACCGCCGCGTGCAGCTGGCGAAGGAGAATCTGCTGACGGACATGTGCCTGAGTGAAGTAGCCGATCGCAGCGGATTCGGCGATTATTCCGGCTTTCTGCGCAGCTTCCGGCGGATGACGGGCATGGCTCCGAACGCCTACCGCAAGCAGCGCAGCGGCGGACACTAATTGCTGTTTTGTCTGATTAGGACGACAATCTGCCAAATCCGCCGAATTGAAAACAGGATTCGCATAGATATCTTGATGTCAATGTGCTATCATGCAGATAACGCATCACGCAGCGTTGAGTATTGTAGAAGGAGCGAATGCCATGATTCGGATTGCCATCGTGGGTACGGGCAACATTTCCCACGCCCATGTGGAAGCCTACCTGCGCTTCCCGGAGCGCTGCAAGATTGTGGCGCTGGTGGATATTGTGCCGGAAAAGGCGCAGAAGATGAAGGAGGATTATCACCTGACCGAAGCGGAGGTCTACGACGACCACCAGAAAATCCTTTCACGCAAGGATATTGACTTGGTGGACGTCTGCACGCCGCCGTACGTCCACGCCAGCATTTCCATCAACAGCCTGCGTTCGGGCAAGAACGTCGTCTGCGAAAAGCCGATGGCGGCATCGCTGGAAGAGTGCGACGAAATGCTCCGCGCCCGCGATGAAAGCGGCAAGAAACTCGCGATTATCGCCCAGAACCGCTTCCGCCAGCCCATCAGCAACTTGAAAAAGCTGCTCGACAGCGGGCTTGCGGGCAAAGTGCTGTGCGCATCGGTCACATCGGCCTGGTGGCGCGGGCACTGCTACTACGACCTGTGGTGGCGCGGCACATGGGAGAAGGAGGGCGGCGGCTGCACGCTGAACCACGCCGTCCACCATATTGACATGCTGTGCTGGATGATGGGTCTTCCGCAGGCCGTGACGAGCGTGATGGCGAACGTCGCGCACGACAACGCCGAGGTGGAGGATTTGTCGCTGTCCGTGCTGCAATATCCGGGCGCGCTGGCGCAGCTGACAGCCTCCGTCGTGCATCACGGCGAAGAGCAGGAGCTGGTCTTCCAGTGTGAGAAGGCGAAAGTCGCCGCGCCGTTCAGCGTGTACGCGTCCATCTCCAAACCGAACGGCTTCCCGATTGAAAATACGGAGTTAGAGCAGAAAATCCGCGATTTTGTGGATGCGCAGCCGCAGCTTCCCTACGAGGGGCACGCGGGCGAATTGGAAAACGTCCTCTCCGCGCTGGAGAACGACACCCTGCCCGCAATTGGCGGCGAGGATGGCCGCCGGACGATTGAGCTGATTACAGCCGTCTACAAGTCAGGCGCAACAAAGCAGACAGTCACGCTGCCGCTGCAAAAGGACGATCCGTTCTACACGGTGGAAGGCATGATGCGCGCCGTGCCGCATTTCTACGAGAAAACCACGTCTGCCGCGTCGCTTGACGGCACGATTACGCTCGGCAGCGATTATCAGCAGAAATAATGGGAGGTCATTACGATGAAAGTATCAGACGGCATGAATTATGCGCCCAAAGGCAAGGCGCAGCCCGTCGTGAAGCCGGGGGAATTTATCTTTTCCGCCGCGCACCTTGACCACGGGCACATCTACGGCATGACAAACGGTCTGCTGGAAGCGGGCGGCACGCTGAAGTACGTCTACGACCCCGACCCGAAGAAGGTGGAAGCGTTCGTGAAGGCGTACCCGCAGGTGAAAGTCGCCCGGAGCGAGGAAGAACTGCTTAACGACAAAGAAACGAACATGGTCTGCGGCGCGGCGATTACAAACGAGCGCTGTGCGCTGGGGCTGCGCGCCATGCAGGCGGGCAAGGACTACTTCACCGACAAAGCGCCCTTCACCACCTTGGAGCAGCTGGACAGCGCCAAGAAGATGGTGGCGCAGACGGGCAAGAAGTACATGGTCTATTACGGCGAGCGGCTGCATGTGGAAGGCGCGGTGCTGGCGGGCAATCTGATTGAGCAGGGTGCCATCGGCAAGGTCATCCATGTGGAGGGCTTCGGGCCGCATCGGCTGGGCGCGGCAGGGCGGCCGCAGTGGTTCTTTGAAAAGGAGAAGTACGGCGGCATCCTCTGCGATATCGGCAGCCACCAAATCGAGCAGTACCTGTTCTATGCGGGCGAGGAGGACGGCACCGTCTCCCGCAGCCGCATTGCCAACTACGCGCATCCGCAGTATCCGGAGTTGGATGACTTCGGCGACTGCGCCATCAACGGTGCAAACGGCACGACGTTCTACTTCCGCGTGGACTGGTTCACGCCGGACGGCCTGCGGACGTGGGGCGACGGGCGCACCATCATCATCGGCACGAAGGGGTACATTGAAATCCGCAAGTATGTGGATGTCGGTACGGAGCGTGACGGCGGCAACCATGTGTTCCTCGTCAACGACCAAGGCGAGCAGTACATCAACGCGACCGGTTTGACGGGCTACCCGTTCTTCGGTGATTTGATTCTGGACAGCCTGAACCGCACGGAAAACGCGATGACGCAGGCGCACGCCTTCAAGGCGGCGGAACTGTGCCTGATTGCGCAGAAGCAGGCGGAAATGGTGTATCAAGCGAAATAATACTATTTCCGGATGAAAATGCGCAAGCAGATGGCGCAGTTGAATCCGGAAATAGTATAAAGCAAGAAAGCAAGCCCGTCGGCTGCCTGTGATTTGTACAGGCGGTCGGCGGGCTTAGTTGGTTGTATACAATTGAGGGGACGGGGAATGGCAGGAGGATGCGCTCCTGACTGGATGAGAATGCAATGGATGATTAAATTGGGCGGATGAACCGTTCAGGGGTCACCCCTTATCGCGGGGCGGCTCAAAGACAATGTCCCAGCCGCACATCTTGCACTTGATAATCATGGTGCGCCCCCCTTTGCGGATAATGTCGCCTGAAATGGTATAATTCGTTACGTCGTGTGTATTTTACCATACTTGCAGACATTCAGCAAGGTGAAATGTCGAATTTTGTGGAGAATGCCCTCGTCGCTTGAACTACAATGGTGTTACGTCCGCAAAAGCATCGGCAATGTCAGAAAAAATCACCCGAACGAGTGCCATCCCCTTCCCAGCACGTGACTGCATACAAAAATGCCCCATGACTGCCATAGCAGCCATAGGGCGCAAAATCCTTGGTATAGAAGGGCACTCAGCGCCTGCTGAATGCGGTGCGCAACGAGCGGCTTTGAGGCCGCATTAAGCATCTCTATGGTGCGTTTTCCCCTGATATTACGGTTTCTTTCGCATTTTCTGCTGTCAGTTGTGACAGCAGACTGTCCATTCCCGCCAATCCAACGGAGGACACCCTTCGGACAATCAGAAGAAGCTGATTTGTCCGGATGGCGCCTTTTTTAATGATTTCATTTTTCGTTCGGTGACCTTGTCGCCCGGCTCAGCCTGGCCGATCAGGAAAGGAGAAGCCGGGTCGTGCCGAGCAGAAAGGGTTTCGACGGTCTTTGCATTGAAGGTGGCATAGCAGTAGCGGCATCCATGCCGGCAGGTGTTGTACTGGCCGATGTCAATGCTCTCCAGGCAGCCGCATTCCGGGCGCTGGTTCGGGTCCTTCTTCGCTGCCATCGTCCAGCCGGTCAGTTCCGCGATCAAATCCCCGTCCACGCAGCAGCCGTGGGCGATGCCATACCGCTGCAGATCCACCTTCTCCGCACAGGTGCGCAGCCGGAAGCCGTTCTCGCGCGCGATGGCAGCGAAAGCGGCCGCAATCCGATCCATCTCCCCGTCCGAGCAAATCCGGACGCCCAGCCCCCGGAGATTGGCCTGCACCTTGTCATACAGGTCGACGAAGCTGAACACGCAGTCATGGGCGGAGCCTTTCAGGGCATCTGCCATGGCGGCGAACTGTTCGATGTGCCAGTCCGCTGTATATTGCTCCGTCAGCATAATGGGATCGTACCGCCACACCACATGCTTTGAGCCGAACTGTTCCGCGATGGCGCAGGCACTCGCCAGCCGCTGTGCCAGCGGCGGCAGCCCCGGTTCCAGATCCCTGCCATATGGATTCAGGGTATATTGAATGTAGAATGGATACTGCAATGCAATCTCCCCGAGATGCGGCGTCAGGGGGATGGCGTTCTTTGTCCAGAACACCATGCAGTCGATGACCTCCGGTGACAGGGACACGCGGCTTACCTGATGGTAATTCATAGGGTTGCGCACCATGACATAGCCTTCTCGCAGCCGATTCATGAACCAGGGCATATAGAAAGCCGGAATATCGGTGCGGCGGCTTACGCTGAGGATCATGGGGATACCTCCTGCTTCTTGGTCAGAACAGTATAGCGGAACCAATGCCTATCCTTGTCCAGGGGATGGCGAAGCCCACAGGCGACCGCTTCCTGATAAAGTCTAATGCCGGATACGTCGCACGCGGCGCTCTCGCTCTTGGGCTCCATCACGCCAAATCCACAACTTTTTTCAGCCAGACCGGCCAACTGGTCAAGAAAATCAGCCGTTTCCTTATCCGCAGGCTCGATTGCGATGACTTTACCGCTGTATACCAGCGTGCGGTTCATGTCATGGAGCAGCCCGTTCAAAAGTCTGCTCTCCACATGTTCGTTATGGTTGAGCATATTGCTCTCCAGGATGAGATCAAAGCTGTCCGCCTGGCAAGTATGGAGGAATGCAAAAGCATCGCTGATCTGCATCGGTTTCATGCATATATGGAGATTGGCAGGCAGTGTGGAAAGCATTGCGGCGGTCAGCGCTTCAAAAATCGGTCGGAATGCCCGTTCGTACTCTACCGGCAGGTATTCCAGATGGATCTCCAGTGACGGGTTTGCTTCTGCGATCTTCGCATAGAAAGATAGCAGACCTATGGTGGCTGTACCCGGGCCGGCACCCATCTCAAGAATCCGGATAGGATGCGCACCATCGGGGTATTTGAATTCATCCAACAAAGGAAGCATCTCGTCGCGCAGGAGTTTTATCAGTGGCTGCCATACTTTGTGCAGATTCACCGGGAGATATATCAGTGCATACTCTGGCGCACAGGCAGCATAGTCCACTGCTTTCGCCGCAATCGCCTCTTTGGAGAACAGGTATCCTGTTTTTTGGCGGATTTTTTTCAACCTGTTTGCATCCAGCTCTTTGAGCTGCTGTACAGAAAACAGCCGCAGCAGTGCCTTTTCCACAGGCAGCGGCAGATCCGGCGCTGTCTCTGTTTCCGGAACCGGGCATGACACTGCTTTGTTCAGAAACCGGTTCGCTTTCCGCCATGTCGTGCATCTGCGGTATACAGGGCAGGAATACCCTTCGACGACCGCCTTCTCATATTCCCTGTGGATACCTGGCGTTTTTCCTCTCCGAACGGCAAAGTACGGAATGCCCATTGCTTCCTCGATCTGCTCCTCAAGCGCGTCATCCGCAGCCAGTTTTTCCACTGGGATATTCGGGTTGTCCCGCAGCATCTCATGAATGAAGGGGCTGGGTGCCTTTGGGCTGCTGCTGTTCAATCCATTTACCACGATTCGCAGATCATGCCGGGCACGAGTGGCTGCCACATAGAAAAGTCTGCGTTCTTCTTCCACATGAGCTTGCCAGGAGGCATGCCAGAAAGGCAGCGGTTTGCTGCGGTCTCCCGGCATCAGGTCTTCCACAGCGTCGATAATAATCACATGGTCGTATTCCTGTCCCTTGGCGGAATGCATGGTAGACAGCGTAACAACAGGGTGCTTGTCTGCGTTATGCTCGTCCCATTTTCGCTTTGTCCGCAAGGCAAGCATCGCTTCCACAAAAGATAATATGCTGTCGTACAAGGACGCAATCCGAATCAGCGCCATGACAAGAAGCTGCACGTTTTTCTGCTTTATGGAGCCGTTTTTGTTGTATTCCAACTCCTTCAACATTGCCATGATGGCAAAATCCGGTTTGTCCTCCGCTTGGATTCTTTGAAGAATTGTCCATATTTCCCCGATGTGCCGTGCCTTATCCATCTCGCCCAAAGAGCGAAGGAGAGCCTGAAGCTTAGGGAGGATGGGCCCGCCCGAATTTTCTTCACCCATCTGTTTTCGCAGATTCTCGACTGCGGTTTCTCTGTTCAGAAACAGCCCGTGATAGTGGTTCCATACTGGATATGCGCTGCTGTACGCTTGGAAGCTGTCTGGCTCCAGAACAAAGCAGAGAAACGCCAAAATATTGATGGCAGTCCGGCTGTACAGAAGGGTCAAAACATCGAACACCTTATTGCCGACGAAGGGAACGTCGTTTTTGAAAAAGTAAGCCAGTGGCAGTAAGGCGGAAACGTTGTTTCGGTACAGGATGGCAAGGCTCTCCGGATTCTCCCCCCCTTCTTGTTTCTTGCAGAACCGGCGTGCCTGATCCAAGAGGAACTGCCCCTGCATCGCAGCGGAGATGTCGATGATTCGAATCTCTCCAGGCTGTTTCGAGAATGCTTCCATTGTTTTTTTGCACGCGCCTTATTGCGCTGGATCAAGCCATCGCCGGAAAGAACGATTTGCTGATCACTGCGGAAATTCACACCCATCCGGTGGACAGCGGCATCCTCATAGCGCCGATCAAAGGTCAGCATGGCTTTCGGCATCGCGCCTCGGAAAGCGTAAATGCTCTGGTCGTCGTCTCCCACCATGAACAGGCTGTCCCCAGTCCGGTGAAGCTTTTGAACAATCGCGTGCTGAAGCAGAGAGGTGTCCTGTGCCTCGTCCACGCAGACATACGGATACTTCCGCTGCCAGAAAGCCTGCATGTTGGGATTATCCAGCACTTCCAGCGCGTGAATCAGCATATCGTCAAAATCCATCTCAGGCGGCTGATGTTCCGCCAGTTCCTTTTGATAAGCTTCGTATACCGGCCAAATGCTGACCCGCTTGTCCGCTCCCATGTTTATAGGTAAAGGCCGCAAGATTTCCTCATCCGTCATCATCCGGTTCTTCAGGCAGCCGATGACAGTAGCTGCCTGCTCGGCGAAAGTCCGGGCTTCGGACTGTTTTTTGCAGTATTCAAGCTTCGTCAGAATCTTTTCAAGCAGGTAGATTGGACTGCGCGGATTTGCGTACCGGTTTCCCTTTTTCTTGTCCTCCCGCTTTGTTCTGCCGGAAGGCACTTCATCCGGGGATTCATCCACGATCCACGCGTTGGCAGTCTCACCGTCCATCGCCTCAGGCACCGGGTCATCTTCCTCGTCGACAATCAGCCTATACTTCTTGATCAGGCCCTCTGCCTCCGCCTGCCGGATTATCCGATAGCTAAAACTGTGGATGGTGCAAAAGAACGGCACCGAAAAGGACGGGAATCGCTCCCGAAACACATCCGCCATGTGTTCGGCAGCTTTCTTGCCAAAGGTCATGATCAGGATGTTTTCCGCAGGAATCCCGCAGTGAATCATCCAGCCGGCACGCGCGGTCAGAACGGCTGTCTTGCCGCTGCCGGGAATGGCATAGAGCAGATGCGCCCCTGAAAGCGCCTGAATGGCCGCTTTCTGATCGTCGGTAAAGCGCCTGTCCGGGTAATACGCATGAAGGAATGATTCCAGTTTCTCGTCCCGATGATAGGGCACAGAGGGAGCAGATGGAGAAAAAAAGGCGTTTTCCGTCGCTGGCGCTGCAGGCGGCTGCGCTGGCGTCTCCTTCGCGGCAACGCGTGCCTCCCCATAGACCACTGACATATCTTCTTTGAAGGAAGTCGCTTTTTTGATGGTAAAATCAGATTCCACGGAAAACAGCTCATGTGCCCGCATATAAGCGTCGGCATCTTCCCAACTGGACGTTTTCAGATAACCGGTCGAATAATCGTAATTCCGTATGCCTGTAATCTGTTTTTCAGCGCCGTATTCGCCGTACCAACCCCGGTAAATACCCGGTTTCCTGCCGATTCGAACGGCATAATAGAACTGATCCGAACATTTCTTCGACATCACGAACCACATCCATGCTTATATTATACTGATATCCACAGCGTTCTTTTTGACTTCATTCTTCTTCCGGTCAAGCTTATCCACCAGCGTGAAGCGAACGCGCTGGTCAACAATTGGTTTTTGTTTCCCGTGCGTGTAATCTTTGGCGTTGAAATAATATTGTCCGCCCTGCTCGTCCTGGATAAAGCCCGAGCCGCCCTCGGGAAGGACTCTAATCACCACACCGGTAAGATAGCTTTTCGCCGCCGACCGCCATTCCTTCCAGAGCGGCTTCAGCGTTTTTAGGATCTCCGCTTTATCCATCGCACTCACATCATCAAGATTCGTCCAGCCGAGATGCTTTTGCTTCAGACCCCAGTTGTTTTCCTGACGGATCAGAATGACCAGCCGCCGGTGGAGCGCCGCCTCATGGGTGAGGCCCGACTGCTCAAGATAATCCGCGAACTCCTCATAAAAGCTGACCCGCATTTCATGGCTTGGATCCGCAAGGGCGCATTCGGCACCCAAAGCCAGTGCCGCTTGATGCTCTCCGCCATTTCGTTCAATTTCAAACAGCACCTGAGACAGGCACCAGTGATGCGCTCCTCGCGCCTGCGCCTCGCTGATGCACCGCTTCGCATCGTCTGGTTTTCCAAGCGCCAGCAGGCATTTTGCTTTGCGGTATCGAAGCCAGCTATCATTGCTGTAGTGGAATCCCCTGAGCTCCCGCAAGGCCTCATCACAGCAGGCCATGCACTCCCCATAGCGCTGCAGTTTCAGTAATGCTTTGGCTCGGGCGGCATACCAGATTTCCCGATCCGGAGCCTTGGCACGTCGGTTTCCCTGCTGATCTATGTACTCAAACTCTTCTCTGCCCAGCGTGGAAGGGTTCACCGCGTCCAGATATCGGATAATCAGTTCACTCGCATTCTCAACAGCCAGTTTTCCTTCTTCTGCTGCATTCACGACAAACAGGGCGGCTTTCCCCTTCACGGAATAAGGGCTGTCTGAGGAATGAGCAAGGATATAATCCACCTGTTTGAACAGTTTGCTGCTGTCCCCCTGCCGGAAGTCAAAGGTTTTGACATGGGCATAGTACAGCGCCCTGCACACAGTATCCTCGATGCGCTGCCATAGTTCGGTTTCTGTCGACTCGTCCCTTTTCGCTCGCAGCAGCTTGTATGCATCCAGCGTCTCCTGATACCGCTTCTGCTTGTTGAGGCTGAGGAGGACGTACCATTTATCCCAGTCAGTCATCCTGTTTCTGGACTCATCGTTCCGCCAAAGGGCAAGAATCTCCTCGTATTTTTCCTCTTTGAACAGTTTATTCGTGGAAAACGGCTCCATGGCTGGCTCTCCTTTCTTCTATGCATGTGCTTCACGATGCCGGCGAACAAGCTCAGTTCTTCAGTATTCGTCACCCGCTGACGATTCCGGGGCTTCTGTATGTTTCACCGCGCAATCCAGACAAACCCTGATTTTGCGGAACGCTATGTTCATTATACAAGATCGCTTCACGTTTGTGAAGATGTTTTTTCTCTCTGTCTCGTAAAAACTTCTGAATGATCACATCGGCAAACACGTCTTTTATCTTGCTCTCACCATCAAAGACAGTGTTGCCTGCCCCAACTTGTCGCTGATCAGGCTCATCGTCAATTGCTTCTTCACCTCTTTATTATACCCCTTTCCCGACCTTTTTGCTGTTCTTTCTTTGTGCGGGATTGCCATAAATGAATTCGTACATCATCGCTCCCCGTGCGGGGAGTGTGGATTGAAATGTCGCTTGGTGAAGTCGGTGCCCTGCGGCTCAGCGACGTGGACTGGAAGCGCGGCACCATCGACATCAGCCACGCCTTGAAGTACACCCCGCAAACCGGCAGCTTTGAAGGCCCGCCGAAAAGCGAAGCTGGGGAGCGAATCATCGCGCTGCCGGTCGGCATGATGGCGGTGCTGGATCAGACCCGCGCCTATCAGGAGGATTGCAAGCGCGCCGCCCCGCATCTCTGGGTCGGCGAAGGCTGGATTGTCCACGCATGGAACGGCGCGCAGCTGCATCATGACACGCCCAGTCGATGGTTTCGCCACTTTGCGGATGCGCACGGCTTTGAAGGTGTACGCTTTCACGACCTGCGGCACACGCACGCCAGCACGCTGCTTGCCAACGGCATCGACGCGGTAGCCGTTGCCAGCCGCATGGGGCATGAGGATGCCAGCACGACTCTCCGCGTCTACGCTCACGCGCTTCGCCGCCGCGATGATGATGCCGCCCGCGTCTGGCAGTCCTTCCTTGATGCCGCATCCGCGCAGCCAGAAACGCCTGAACCCGTTGAAAATGACGGCTTTGCGCCCTCACCCGATGCGCAGTAAACCGTTCACCCCTTCTCTACCCAATTTTCCTCTACCCATGCTATCCACAACCTGCCCCATACCTGTGCATATTTGCGAAAAACGCACAAAAAAAGCGGCTTGCTATATTGCAAGTCGCTTCGTTTTTGGTGTCGAAGTGGCGGGATTCGAACCCGCGGCCTTTTGGTCCCGAACCAAACGCGCTACCAAACTGCGCTACACCTCGAAAAGCGAGCCAACAGAGGGACTCGAACCCTCGACCTGCGGTTTACGAAACCGCTGCTCTACCGACTGAGCCATGTTGGCACGGCTGAAACGATTCAGCTTTATTAGTATACCAAATGACAGGCAGTTTGTCAAGAGGGTTTCGGAAAAAATTCTGATGGATTTAGCGATTTTGCGGGGAATCTGCAGCTTGCGGGCAGGAAAAACGTTTTTTCACGGAATCTTGGGGGAAGAGCAGCTTGGAGGCGCGTCTGCGGACGCGCAAAGTTACTGGCAGGGACGCTTCGCTGCCTGCGCCTTTGTTGGCGACTTCCTTGGGATTGGTCGGACGAGGAACAGTTGGGGCGTTGCCCTAAACCCCACAAGGGACAGACGAAAAGGGACGAAGGTAGATTGTCAAGCAAGTGCAACACCGAAAAAGACCTCAAAAGGGGTGCGCCAGCCTAATCTTTTGCGGGGTCTGTGATTCAGCAAGTCGATAACGGCGGCGAAATACTCCGGAGAGACGGCAAGAAAATCACAGCCCTTAGGGAAAAAGAAGCGAAGAAGGCCATTGCCATTTTCGTTGCAGCCGCGCTGCCAAGGCTTGTGTGGTTCCGCAAAGAAAATGGGAGCTTCGAGCGCTTCTTCCAACTGGCGAAACTCAGCGAACTCAGAACCGTTGTCTAAAGAAAGAGAGCAAACAGGCAGTCCTTCCAAGGCATCGAGAATGGCTTGCCGAGTTTCAGCGGCCGAGCGTGTGGCAACAAGGCGGCCAGTGATGAACCCCGAACAGCGGTCAACAAGCGTGACAGCCGCGCCTTTGCCCTTCGCTCCGACGATGGAATCGCCTTCCCAATCTCCGATACGTAACCTGTTCTTAATTTCATCAGGCCAGTCAGGGATAATGCGGTCAGGATGAATGGTGTTGAAGTTGGCATTGCGGTTGACTTTCCGCTTGCCACGGCGGCGAAGATGGGTCTTCGGTTCAATTCCGGGAAGCAGTTTTCGCTTAATGTGGCGGTAAATGGTGGCGAAACTGACCGGGCGGTCAGGATGAGCAAGCGACCAGCGTCCCGCAATTTCCTCAGGAGTCCAAAAATGGTTGAGACCATCAATGACATACGCTCTCAGCTCAAGGTCAGTCTGGAGAGAAGAGTTGCGGAGATGTCTGCGCCGTGCCTTCGCCTTTTTGTGGGCAGGGAAAGGATGCCACGTTCCTTTCTCACTGCGATTCCGCCGCAATTCACGAGAAACAGAGGAAGGAGCTCTTCTCAGCGCATCAGCAATCTTTCGAATGCTGAGGTTTTTCCTGTGAAGTTCCCATAGACATTTCCGCTCATCTGATGTAAACTGGTGGTAAGACATTGTCTGCGCCTCCTGTTAGTTGGTGTGTGGTAGCTTCATTCTAACACAAAGCGCACGCAATGTCTTTCCTTTTTTGGCGCGGTGTTGCACTTGATATGATAATCTAAGGAACTCCCTCCCCTTGACCCTGCAAGAGACAGACGAAAAGGGACGAAGTCCCCCCCCTTGACCCCTCCGCGCGATTGAGTTGGTCGCGCTTTCATGCTCCTTCCGCGTGCAGCTTTTGGTGCTTCGCCGAAGCCTTTGCTTGTTCCCCCAGACTTTCCGTGAAGAACCAAAAAGTCCCCCGAATCGTGCGTGATTCAGGGGGCAATGCTTACCGTTCGCCGTTGCGGCCGCGGCTGCGGTTGACGCGGCGGACGGGCTGTCCGGCATTTTTCTTCGCGCCGGATGCGTTCGTGCGGGCGACAGGCTTGCTCGCCGGGGCGCTCTCGACGCGGACGGGCGTGCCGCCAAGGCGCATCTTGCCGTCTCTGCCGATGACGACAGGCTGACCGCTGCGTGCTGCGCGCTGACCGCTGGCAGGGCCAAAGCGCGGCACGGGATTTTGCTGATGCTCGCGGCGGATGACCTGCATCTCGCGCGGGGCGGATTTCGCGGCGCGCTTCTCCACGGACACCTCGCGAATCGGGGCGGATGCGGCGAATTTGGCGGGTTTGGCGCTCATCGGGCGATTCGCCTTGCGCTCCGGCGCGGCGTTGCCCTGCATCGTCAATTTTGCCGGGCGGGGCTGGCGCGGCTTCGGCTCGCTGGGGGTGGTGATTTCCATCGGCCACTCGCTTTCCTTCAGCGGCAGACGCTTGCCAATGAGCTTCTCCACCTGCCCTAACTGCTTCACCTCGTCGATGCAGCAGAAAGAAATCGCGGTGCCGTCGCGGCCAGCGCGGCCCGTGCGCCCAATGCGGTGGACGTACGCTTCCGGCTCCATCGGCATATCGTAGTTGATAACGTGGCTCAAGCCCGCGATGTCGATGCCGCGGGCGGCAATATCCGTCGCGACGAGGACTTTGCATTCGCCAGTCTTGAAGGCGGTCAGCGCGGCCTGACGGGCGTTTTGGCTCTTATCGCCGTGGATGGCGACCGCGTCGATGCCCTCGCGCTTGAGGTCGCGGACGATGCGATCTGCGCCGTGCTTCGTGCGGCTGAACACAAGCGCGTTTTCCACGTCCGGGTCGCGCAGGATTTTCGCCAGCAGATGCTTCTTGTTCGCCTTATCGACATAATACAGGCACTGGTCAATCTTCTTGACCGTGGAGGACACGGGGTCAACCTTGACGGATTCCGGCTCATGGAGCAAATCCATCGCCAGCTTTTCAACCTCCGGCGGCATCGTCGCGGAGAACATCAGCGTCTGGCGCTTTTCCGGCAGCTTTTCCGCAATGCGGCGGACGTCGTGGATGAAGCCCATGTCAAGCATTCGGTCTGCCTCGTCCAGCACGAACGTCTCCACCTTGTCCAGATGCACAAAGCCCTGATTCATCAAGTCCCACAGGCGGCCGGGGCAGGCAATCACCACATCCGCGCCGCGGCGGAGGGCATTCACCTGTCCCTGCTGATTTACGCCGCCGAAAATGACGGTCGGGTAAACGGGCAGCTTTTTGCCATAAAGCACGAAATTATCATAAATCTGCTGGGCGAGTTCGCGGGTCGGGGTGAGGATGAGGGCGCGGATGGCGCGGCTCTGCCCGAAGCGGGTGGGCTTTTTTGCCAGCTGCTGGATAATCGGCAGGGCGAACGCGGCGGTTTTGCCCGTGCCGGTCTGCGCGCAGCCCAGCACATCCTTTCCAGCGAGGACGAGCGGGATGGTCGCCTGCTGAATCGGGGTCGGGGTTTCATAGCCTGCCGCCTGCACATTCTGCAGGAGCAGGGGCATCAGTTTCAAGTCATCAAAACGCATTCCGATAGTTCCAATCTTTTCAATCTATGGCGCAGACAGAACGCGCCAAATGTTATTATATCACAATTCCGGGGATGATACAAGGAAAAATTTCAGCCGAGCGCGGGAAAATAGCGCAAAATCAGCCGATTCGCGGAATGATTTCGGCTGACGGCGGCGCGGCAGTCGGTTTTCGCGAAATTTCGCTTCCTTTATATATAGGATTAGACGGGATGCGCGCGGGACGAATTGCCACAGCGCGCCACGTCCAGCCACCAGCAGCGCAAAATCACCACGGTACTCCCCTTCCGTCCACCATCAGGGCAAACGCGCCACGGCGCGCCCCATTTTGTCCTTTCGGTGTTTTTGCCTTGCGAAGCGCCGCGCAATCTGGTATGATGAAATCAGCAGAAATCGCGTTTTGACCCCTTGACAAATCTGCTATTTCTGGTATAATTCATTGCATTAGTGCTTTATCGCGCTAAATCATCAAAATTATGACAGGAGGCGGCACAATGGAGCGTCGCAGACTGCAAATTCCCAGCGGTATGCAGGATACCCTCCCCGGCGAATGCGCGGGCAAGCGCCGCTTGGAGGACAAGCTGCGCCGTCTGTTCACCCTCGGCGGCTATCAGGAAATCGAAACACCGATTCTGGAGTATTATGACGCGCTGGATGATCAGACGTTCGGCTATCGCCCAGAGCAGGTGTGGAAGACGTTCGACCCGCAGGCGCGCATTCTCGCTGTCCGCCCGGATTCGACGATTCCGGCGGTTCGGCTGGCGTCGGGGCGGCTGAAAAACGCGCCGCTGCCGCTGCGTTTATGCTATGTGCAGTCCGCGGCGAAATTCCACTCCGAAACGCTGTCGCTTTTGTGCGAGGACACGCAGGCAGGCGTGGAGCTGATGGGCGAAGGCAGTGCACAGGCGGACGCGGAGGTCATCGCGCTGGCGGTGGAAGCCCTGCGCGCCGCCGGAATTCGCGACTTTCTAATTGAGCTGGGGCAAGTCAAATTCGTCAGCGGATTCCTGGAGGAAGCCGGGCTGACGGCACAGCAGTGCGCGGCGGTGCGCGACATGATGGCGCACAAAAACGCGCTGGATATGCAGCTCTACCTTGACCGCCTGTCCATTGAGGCGGACGTGTCGCGCCGCCTGATGCGTCTGCCGCAGCTTTTCGGCGACGCGGCGGTGCTCGATGAAGCGGAGCAGCTGACACAATCGCCGAAATGCCTGCGCGCGATTGCGCATCTGCGGCAGGTGCTGTCCATCCTGAAAGACTATGGCTGCGCGGACTGCGTGAGCATCGACCTTGGGCTGACGCAGCAGGCAAATTACTACTCCGGCGTGGTATTCCACGGCTTGGCGGCGGAGCTTGGGCAGCCGCTTCTCTCCGGCGGGCGCTATGACGGGCTTCCGGCGCAGTTCGGGCGCCCGATGCCCGCGACGGGGTTCGCGCTCTCGCTGAAACTGACGCTGATGGCGCTGGAGCGGCAGGGCGAAACGTTCGCGCCGCCCGTGCCGGATGTCATCCTCTCCTTCGCGCCGGGCGGACTGCGCTCTGCCATCGCCTACGCGCATCAGCTGCGGGACAAGGGCGTTTCAGTCGCCCTGCTGTACGGGCTGACCGCCGAGGAGCTGCACCAGCGCGTCGACAGCGGGGAAGCATCCGCCGCCGTGTACCTGAACGGCAGCGTTTTCGAGCAATACGGAAAGGCGGTGTTCTGATGGAGCAGCCGGTCATCACCTTCGCGCTGGCAAAGGGGCGGCTTGCGGAGCAGGCGTTCGACCTCTTGGAGCAGCTGGGCATTGACTGCTCTGAGCCGCGGAATCCCGGTCGTCAGCTGGTGCTGTGGGACAAGGAGCAAAACATCCGGTTTATCCTCGTCAAGCCGTCGGACGTGCCGACGTATGTGGACCACGGCGTGGCGGATTTAGGCATCGTCGGCAAAGACACGCTGCTGGAAGCCGGGCGCGAACTGTACGAGGTGCTGGATTTAGGCTTCGGCAAGTGCCGCTTGTGCATCGCGGGCTACCCCGGCGAGCAGGGCGGCAGCGTCAACCGCGCGACCTTCCGCGTCGCCACGAAGTACCCGAATATCGCCCGAAGCTACTACGACAGCCGTGGACAGACGATTGAAATTATTGAACTGCACGGTTCAGTAGAACTTGGCCCCGTCATCGGGCTGAGCGACGTAATCCTCGACATTGTGGAGAGCGGCTCGACCCTGCGCGCCAACGGCCTGACGGTGCTGGAAGACATCTGCGACGTATCGGCGCGCTTAGTCGTCAACCGCGTCGCCATGAAAACCAAGCGGGAGCGCATCCGCCAGATTATCGACGGACTGGGCGCGCTGCTCGCCGTGAAACAGGAGGGACAGGCATGATTCCGATTCTGCGCGCATCCGACGCGGGTGAACTGAAACGCCGCGTTATGAACCGCTCTCAGCTGCAAAACGAGGAAGTTTCGCGCATCGTCAAGGAGATTGTCGCGCGCGTCCGGCAGGAGGGCGACGCCGCCTTGTTCGACTACACGGCGAAATTCGACCATGTGACCATGACCGCCGAAACCGTGCTGGTGACGAAGGACGAAATCGCCCGCGCTTACGCCGCCGCTTCCCCCGAATGGCTCGACGCCATGCGCGAAGCCGCCCGCCGCATCACTGCCTTCCACGAAAAGCAGAGGCAGAACACATGGTTAAATTTTGAACCCGCCATTTCGCTGGGGCAGAAGATTACACCCCTCAAGCGCGTCGGCGTGTACGTTCCCGGCGGCACGGCAGCGTACCCCTCGTCGGTGCTGATGAACGTGCTGCCGGCGAAGGTCGCGGGCGTAAAGGAGATTGTCATGGTCACGCCGCCCGGCCGGGACGGCTCGGTCAGCTACCCGCTTGCCCTTGTCGCGGCGGATTTGGCGGGTGTGGACAAAATCTACAAAGTCGGCGGCGCGCAGGCCATTGCCGCCCTTGCGTTCGGCACAGAGAGCATCCCCCGCGTGGACAAAATCACCGGGCCGGGCAACATTTTTGTCGCCAACGCGAAACGGGAGGTTTTCGGGCATGTCGGCATTGACATGGTTGCCGGGCCGAGCGAAGTGCTGGTAATTGCCGACGACAGCGCGAATCCCCGCTACGTCGCCGCTGATTTGCTCTCGCAGGCGGAGCACGACCCCCTCGCCGCCGCGATTCTCGTCACGGACAGCGAAACCCTCGCCGCTGCCGTTCAGGCCGAAATCGCCCGACAGACCGCCCTTCTCCCCCGCCGAGACGTCATCGAGAAGAGCCTGACCGCCTATGGGACGATCGTCGTCGCGCCGACCCTCCCCGACTGCGCGGACATCGCGAACCAAATTGCGCCGGAACACATGGAGCTGTCCGTCGCTGACCCGTATGGGCTGCTGCCGCTGATTGAGAACGCGGGCGCGATTTTTCTGGGGCACTATTCGCCCGAACCGCTGGGGGATTATCTGGCGGGGCCGAATCATGTGCTGCCGACGAGTGGGACGGCACGGTTCTTTTCGCCCTTGTCGGTGGATGATTTCGTGAAGAAGTCGAGCTTGATTTGCTGTTCAAGGGCGGAATTGGAGCGGGTGTCGGAGCAGGTGATGCTGCTGGCACGGCAGGAGGGCTTAGATGCCCACGCGAACGCGGTTGCGATTCGGTTCGGTAAGGAAATAAAAGCCTAAGGAAAAAAGTAGCAAGGGAATCGCGCCCAAGCCGGGTCACAAAAAACGGGTCAAGGGGCAATGCCCCTTGCAGGGTGCAGGGACAGCGTCCCTGCTGGGGTTTGGGGCAACGCCCCAACTGTTCCGCGTCAAACCTACTCAAAGGGAAAAGTCAACAAGGTGCAGGCAGCGAAGCGTCCCTGCCCCTAACTTTGCGCGTCCGCAGACGCGCCCCCAACTTGCTCATTCCAACATCTATGCTGTGTCGCGCCAAATGGGCGCGACCGGATAGCTCCGCCCGCACACAGCGTACGCCCAAATCCACCAAGGAGGTATCCTCATGCGCACCGCCGCCATCACCCGCACGACCCGCGAAACGGACATTACCCTCACGCTGACCCTCGACGGCAGCGGCAAAACGTCGCTTTCGACTGGCATTGGCTTCTTTGACCACATGCTGGACGCGCTGTGCCGTTTCGGGCAGCTGGATTTGGTGCTCACCTGCCGGGGTGATTTGCACGTTGACGCGCACCACACGGTGGAGGACGTGGGCATCTGCCTCGGCCGCGCCATCCGCGACGCACTCGGCGACCGCGCGGGCATCCGCCGCGCCGCGAGTGCCTATATGCCGATGGACGAAGCCCTTGCGTTTGCCGCGCTGGACATCAGCGGCCGCCCGTATTTGGTGTTCGACGCGGAATTTGCCGCCCCCATGTGCGGGCAGTTCGATACGCAGCTGGCGGAGGAATTCTTCCGCGCGTTCGCCGTAAATGCGGGCTTAACGCTGCATCTGAAGGTGCTGTACGGTAAAAACGACCACCACAAGCTGGAGGCGCTGTATAAGGCGCTGGGACTGGCGCTGCGAGACGCGGCAAGCATCGACAATCGGATTGAGGGTGTGCTGTCCACAAAGGGCAGTCTGGATTAAGGAGGCGCAAGGGGCGCTGCCCCTTGACCCCGCCAAAGGGTCTTCGACCCTCTGGACTCCCTTTCGCGCGATTGAGTTGGTAACTTTTTCAGGCTTCTTCCGCGTGTTTATTAGGGGAAACCAAGGGGCGCTGCCCCTTGACCCCGCCAAAGGGTCTTCGACCCTCTGGACTCCCTTTCGCGCGATTGAGTTGGTAACTTTTTCAGGCTTCTTCCGCGTGTTTATTGGGGGAAACCAAGGGGCGCTGCCCCTTGACCCCGCAAGGGACTTCGTCCCTTGACCCTCTCGCGCGATTGCGTTGGTGACTTTTTCATACAACTTCCGCGTGTTTATTCCTCATTCCCCCAAAGGAGGGTTTTCCATGCAGCTTTACCCCGCGATTGACATGCTCGATGGCAATGCCGTGCGTCTCCGCCAAGGCAGGCGCGACGACGTGACCATCTTCGGCAATCCCGTTGACCTTGCCGCGAAATGGCGCGAACAGGGCGCGACGTACCTCCACCTTGTTGACCTCACCGCCGCGTTTGATGGGCAGACCAAGCACCTCCTGCTGATTCGCGAGGTCATCCGCGCGTTCGGCGGAAACGTCGAGCTGGGCGGCGGGCTGCGCACGATGGCGGACATCGCCCTGCGCATCGAAGCGGGCGTGACGCGGTGCATCATCGGCACAGCGGCGATTGAACATCCGGAACTGGTGAAAGAGGCGTGCCGGGCGTTTCCGGGGCAAATCGCCGTGGGGCTGGACGCGAAGGACGGGTTCGTTGCGACGCGCGGGTGGGTGGAAACATCCGCGCTGACCGCCGCTGAAGTCGCCCTGCGAATGCGGGACATGGGCGTCACTACCCTCATCTACACCGACATCAGCCGCGACGGGATGATGCAGGGCCCGAATTTCGCCGCAACGAAGCGCCTGATTGACAAGACGCAGATGGACATTATCGGTTCAGGCGGCGTGAGCAGCATCAGCGATTTACTGAAATTGCAGGAAATCGGCTGCGCAGGCGCGATTTTGGGACGTGCGATGTACGAGGGCGCGTTCACCGTGCCGGACGCGCTTGAGGCCGTTCAAAACGCGGACAAAGGAGAATGAATATGGACTTTTCGCAGTTGAAATTTGATGCAAACGGGCTGATTCCCGCCATTGCGCAGGATGCGCGCACCAATCAGGTGCTGATGCTGGCATACATGAATCAGCAGTCAATTGAGCAGACGCTGGAAACCGGGTACGCGACGTACTTCAGCCGTTCCCGGCAGGCGCTGTGGAAGAAGGGCGAAACCTCCGGGCACACACAGAAGCTCGTCGCCATGCGCTACGACTGCGACCACGACGCGATGCTGCTGACGGTGGAGCAAGTCGGGCCGGCGTGCCACACGGGCGCAAAAAGCTGTTTCTTCAACGACGTGTATGTGGATGAGGACGCGCCCGCGACCGCGAATGTCCTTCAGGAGGACTACGCGACGATTGCCGACCGCGCCGCGAACCCCGTGGAAGGCAGCTACACGAACTACCTGCTGGACAACGGCGTGGAGAAAATCTGCAAGAAGGTTGGCGAGGAAGCCAGCGAGACGATTATCGCCGCAATGAAAGCGAACAAAGAGGAAGTGACCTACGAGGCCGCTGATTTGCTGTACCACCTGATGGTGCTGCTCTACCAGCAGGGCGTGACGCTCGATGATGTGTGGGCGGAAATGGCAAGACGGCGGTAACGCCTCAATTAGCAATGAAAAATGAGCAATTCGCAATGAAATGGTGGACGAATCATTCCTCATTTCTCATTGTAATTGCTCATTTCTTATTTTGTCCAGTCCTCCACAGGCAGATTTTCCACACGGAAGAACTCGCGGGTGTTGTTCGTCACCAGGGTCAAGCCCCGCGACCGTGCGTGCGCGGCAATCAGCGTATCCAGCGGGCCGATGGGCGTGCCTTTGCGCTCCAAGTCGACGCGGATTTGCCCATATTCTTCCGCCGCGCGGTCGTCGAAGGAGAGAATCGCCATAGCGGAGAGAAAGAGCGTGATGGCAGCGCGGTTCTGCGCCGTCGACTGGCTTTTCTCCACGCCATGCATCAGCTCCGCGTAGGTGATGGCGGAAATGCACAGGTCGTCCGGGTCGTGCTGGAGGAAATTGCGGATGAGCGCCGGGGGCTTGTGCTTGATGGCAAAGATGCAGATGTTCGTGTCCAGCATGTATTTCACAGCGATTCACGCTCCTGCGCATCGGGCTGTTCACGCCCATTCGGCATGAAATCCGCCGTGAACATATCCAAACTGGTCAAGAAGCCCGACCAGCGGTTGTTCTTCGGCAGCAGAATCACGGCATCCCCCACCTTGCTGACGGACACCTCGTCCCCGCTGAAGCGGCACTCCTTCGGCAGCCGAACTGCCTGACTCCGCCCGTTTTCAAACAGCTTTGCAGTCATCATGCGTCTGCACCTCCTTGTATTATTAGTATATATCATAATATATACCTTGTCAAGCCTTTATGCTCCCCGCTGGACGAAATCATGATACGTCCGCGGGGATTTTTTTCGGTTCTTCACGGAAAGTTGCGGGAGCAAACAAGGGCTTAGGCGAAGCGCCAAAAAAACTGCACGCGGAAGGAGCATGAAAGCGCGACCAACTCAATCGCGCGGAGGGGGCAAGGGGGGACTTCGTCCCTTTTCGTCTGCCCCTTGCAGGGTCAAGGGGAGGGACTTCGTCCCTTCTCGTCTGTCCCTTGTGGGGTTTGGGGCAACGCCCCAACTGTTCCGCGTCCGACCAATTCCAAGGAAGCCGCCAACAAAGGTGCAGGCAGCGAAGCGTCCCTGCCAGTAACTTTGCGCGTCCGCAGACGCGCCCCCCAGCTGCTCTTCCCCCAAGAGTCCGTGATGAACCTTTTTTTCTGCTTGACGGCATCCATCCGCCATGATATGATGAAATTGCAGCCGTTCTTCTATTTTGGCGGAAGAAAAGTTGTAAATCTTCATGAAACACGGAACAAAATCCCCCGACCGCTCGTCATGAAAAACGAGGAGGCTTCTGCAATGGATGAACTCATTCTCCGGCGCGCGCAAAAGGGCGACGCATCCGCCTTTGAGCAGCTCGTCACACCCTATGAGCAGATGATTTGGCGCGTCTGCTGGCATTATCTGCACCACCGTGAGGACGCGATGGACTGCGCGCAGGAGGTCATGCTGAAGGCGTGGCGCTCCATTGGGCAGTATCGGCAGGACTGCGGCTTTTCCAGCTGGCTGTACCGCATTGCGGGCAGCGTATGCATTGACTTTCTGCGCAAGCAAAAACGCATGGTGGACAGCGATTCGATGGACGCGATGGCGGAAAACGGCTTTGAACCGGCGGATGATTCCCCGACCCCCGAAGCCGCGCTGCTCGACCGCGAATCCACCGGCGATATTTCCCGCGCCATCGACCAGCTTCCCGCCGACATGCGCACCGTCCTCATCCTCTACGCGCTGGAAAAGCAGCGCTACGAGGATATTGCGCAGATTACGGGCGTATCCGTCGGCACGGTGAAGAGCCGACTCAACCGCGCACGGCAGAAACTTGCCGCCATTCTTGCCAATCAGCGGGAACAAAACGAAAAATCAAGCGTCTTACCGAGTGAAAGTAACAGGAGGACAGGAAAATGAACCGCGAACCCCATTTTGATGAAAACGAAGTCCTCCGGCAATGCATGTCGCCCCTGAACGAGGAAGTGCCGGATATGCCGGAAAATTTCCACGCGCAGTGGACGGCGCTGGTAAAGGAGGACGCCATGAAGCAGGAAGAAACCCGCAAAGTCGCCCCGATGCGCCGCTGGACGCGCATCCTCTCCGTCGCCGCGGCGCTGGTGTTCGTCGTCGGCGGAACGCTGCTGACGAAAGACAGCCTGTCGCCCGCGCGGACGAGTGCGCCGCAGTCCCTCGCGGACAGCTACGACTACGATTACGACACCTACACCAGCGACGTCGGCTATTCGGAAGAAGCCGGCAGCGGTGTGCGCACGATGATGGTCGGCGCCGCGAACGACGCCATGCCGGAAGCCGCCAGCGCGAAATCCGCCGTCGCGGAGGACAAGAAAATCATCCGCAACGTGTCGCTGACCATCAAAACATCCGCCTATGACGACAGCATGGCAAGTTTGACCGCACTGCTCAGCCAGTACGGCGGATATCTGGAAAGCTCCAGCGAATACACGAACAACCGTGATCTGCGCACCGCGTCGCTGACGCTGAGGATTCCGGCGGATTCGCTCGATGCGTTCCTGAGCAATACGGGTGAGCTGGGGCGCATCACCAGCCGGAACATGTCGTCCACCGACGTGACGGCAAGCTATCAGGATACCGCCGCGCGCCTCGAAAATCAGAAGCTGCTGCTGGCGCGCCTGCAAGCCCTGACCGACACGGCGGGCGATTTGTCGGATTTGCTGGCGCTGGAAACGCAGCTGGCGGACACACAGTACAACATCGAGCAGCTGGAAAGCGCCTTGGCGGACACCGATCAGCAGGTAAATGACGCGACCGTGCGTGTGACGCTGAACGAGGAAGCGCAGCCGGATCTGCGCGATGAAACGGTGTCGCTGGGCGAGCGCATCCGCGGCGCATTGTCCACCGGCTGGAATGCCTTCGTGTCGTTCCTGCAGGACTGCGTGGTGTTCCTGACGGCGGCGCTGCCGTTTATCGCGATTGTCGCGGTGATGGCGATTGTCATCATCATCGTCCGCAAGGCGAAGAAGCGGAAGTGATTTTCTTCCCTGTCCCGGCATTCGCTGGGGCAGGGATTTTTTTTGCTTGCGCCACTTTCATCCCCACAAACGATGGACATTCCCGGCGTTTTCTGGTATACTGTGTGTAAGAAAGGCTGCGGAATCACCCAGAAAGAGGAGGACGGTACATCATGAATCACGAAACAATTGCCGCGTATATTGCGGACGGAAAAGCGGTGCTGGGCATTGAGTTCGGCTCGACGCGCATCAAGGCGGTGCTGATTGGCGACGACCACGCGCCGATTGCATCCGGCGACCATACATGGGAGAATCGGCTGGAGGACGGCATTTGGACGTATCACTTGGATGACGTGTGGGCGGGCGTGCAGGACGCGTTCGCGAATCTGCAAAAGGACGTGCAGGCGAATTATGGCGTGACGCTGACGAATCTGGCGGCGTTCGGCGTATCCGGCATGATGCACGGCTTCCTCGCCTTTGACGAAAACGGGCGGCAGTTGGCGCAGTTCCGCACTTGGCGCAACACCATGACGGCGCAGGCGGCGGAAAAGCTGACCGCCCTGCTGGGCTTCAACATCCCGCAGCGCTGGTCGATTGCGCACCTTGTGCAGGCGATGATGAACGGCGAAGCAATGGTGCCGCAGATTCATCACCTGACGACGCTGGCGGGCTATGTGCACTACAAGCTGTGCGGCAAGAACTGCCTTGGCATCGGCGAAGCGAGCGGCATGTTCCCCATCGACAGCGATGCGCTGGATTACGACCAGCACATGCTGGACAAGGTGGATGCGCTGGCGAAAACCTACCACATGCCGTGGACGCTGCGCGAGATTCTGCCGTGCGTCCTGTGCGCGGGCGAGGACGCGGGCGTGATGACGGCGGAAGGCGCAAAGCTGCTTGACCCGACCGGCACGCTCCAGCCCGGCGCATTGATGGCGCCCCCTGAAGGCGACGCGGGCACGGGCATGGCGGCGACGAACTCCGTCGCGGTGCGCACGGGCAATGTGTCCGCGGGCACATCAACCTTCGCGATGGTGGTGCTGGAAAAGCCGCTTTCGCGCGTGTACCCCGAAATCGACATGGTGACGACGCCCACCGGCAAGCCGACCGCCATGGTGCACTGCAACAACTGCACCTCCGACATCAACGCATGGGCGGGGATGCTCAAGGGCTTTGCGGACGCGGCGGGCGTGCCTGTCAGCATGGGCGACATTTACACGGCGCTGTTCACATCCGCCCTTTCCGGCGACAAGGACTGCGGCGGCGTGGTGAATCTGCCGCTGTTCTCCGGCGAACCGGTGGTTGGGCTGGACGCAGGCCGCCCGATGCTGGTGCGCACGCCGGATGCGAGGCTGACATTCCCGAATTTCGCGCGTTCGCTCGTGGCGGGCGCAATGACGAGCCTCAAAATCGGCATGGACATCCTCGCCAAGGAGCATGTGCAGATTGACAAACTGCTGGGTCATGGCGGCTACTTCAAGACGCCCGTCGCAGGGCAGACGATTCTATCCGCCGCGCTGAAAGCCCCCATCTCCGTCATGGAAACGGCGGGCGAAGGCGGCCCGTGGGGCATGGCGCTGCTGGCGGCGTATCGCGTCAATCGACAGGCAGACGAAACGCTGGAGGACTACCTGAACGCGCGTGTTTTTGCGGGCGCGAAGGGCTCTACCATCCGTGCGGACGCGGCGGATGAAGCCGGGCTGGATGCTTACACCGCGCGTTTCCATCAGGCGCTTTCCGCCGAAAAGGCCGCGATTGCGGATATGGATTGAGGAGGGGAATTCCGATGCTGAAATCGCTCAAAGAAGCCGTTTACGAAGCCAACATGGAGCTGCCCAAGCGTCATCTGGTGACCTACACTTGGGGCAACGTGTCCGGCATCAGCCGCGAAAAGGGGCTGGTCGTCATCAAGCCGTCGGGCGTGGAGTACGACGAGCTGTCCCCCGACAAGCTGGTCGTGCTTGACCTGGACGGCAACATCGTCGAGGGCAAATTGAACCCCTCCAGCGACACGAAAACGCACTTGGAGCTGTACAAGCAGTACCCGGACATCGGCGGCATCGTGCACACGCACAGCCCCTACGCGGTCGGCTGGGCGCAGGCGTGCGAGGATATTCCCTGCTACGGCACGACCCACGCGGACTACTTCTACGGCGCAATTCCCTGCGCGCGCCACCTGACGACCGAGGAAATCGACGAGGACTACGAGAAGAACACGGGCAAAGTCATCATCGAGGAGCTGACGAAGCGGAATATCAACCCGGTGCATGTGCCGGGGATTATCTGCGCGTCGCACGGGCCGTTCACATGGGGCAAGGACGCGGCACAGGCGGTCTACCACGCCGTTGTGCTGGAGGAAGTGGCGAAAATGGCGGTGTACACGCGGCAGATTAAGCCCGACGCCGCCCCCGCACCGCAGAACATTCAAGATAAGCATTTTCTACGCAAACACGGCCCGAACGCCTACTACGGGCAAAAATAATAACCCGCAGGAGTGAGTGACCATGGAGCGAATTCTGATTTTCGGCAACACCCACGAGAGCCGTGAGGCGGCACAGACGATGCGGCGGCGCGGCAAGCAGGTCATCGTCTGCGTGACGACGGAATACGCGCGCGCACAGCTGCCGCCGGGAACGATGTGCCACATCGGGCGGTTTGACGACGGGCAGATGCTCTCCTACATCCGCCAGACGAACCCCCGCAAGGTCATCGACGCGACGCACCCATACGCCACCGCGACGCAGACGCGCATCCGCCGCTCCGCCGAGCAGCTGGGCATTCCCTGCCAGCGCATGAAAATCGAGAACGAGCAGGAAGCATGGCGCGACGTGGTGCAGTGGGTGGAGAATCCGGCAGAGGCAATGTCGGTGCTGTCGCGCCTTTCGGAGGAGAACATTCTGCTGGCGGGCGATTACCGCAATCTGCCGCATTATGCGCCGCTGCTGCGCAAAGACCACCTGTTCTGCCGCATTGTGCCGACGGTGGAAGCGCTGGATTTGGCAAAGAAAGTCGGCGTGCCGGAGACACACATTGTCGCGGCGCATGGCCCCTACACCCGCGCGTTCAATAGCGCCGTGTTCGACATGCTGGGCATTGATGTGCTGGTGATACGCGACGTGGCGTTGGACGGCGGCTTGGCAGAGTGCGTGATTCCCGCGCTGGAGCGGCAAATTCATGTGATGATGGTGCGCGGCGAGTGACGCGCCCCCCAAATAGCAAAATCCCGCGGATGCAGCCAAATGCACCCGCGGATTTCTTATATTCGGTTCTTCACGGAATCTTGGGGGAGAGCAGCTTGGGGGCGCGTCTGCGGACGCGCAAAGTTAGGGGCAGGGACGCTTCGCTGCCTGCGCCTTTGTTGGTGACTTCCTTGGGATTGGTCGGACGAGGAACTGTTGGGGCATTGCCCCAAACCCCACAAGGGACGCTGTCCCTTGACCCTGCAAGGGGCAGACGAAAAGGGACGAAGTCCCCCCCTTGACCCCTTTTCGCGATTGAGTTGGTCGCGCTTTCATGCTCCTTCCGCGTGCAGCTTTTTGGCGCTTCGCCTAAGCCCTTGTTTGCTTCCCCAACTTTCCGTGAAGAACCTTATATTCCGACGATTTGCCCGATAACATTCTCCCCCGCCTTGCCTTCACGCTCCAGCAGAACCGCCGCGTTCCAGCCGAACGCGCTGTGCTCCAACACGCGGAAGAGCGCGGCAATGGCATCCACCAGCGCCGTTTCATCCGGATGCAGCTGATGGTAGAGCACCGCCGTACCGCGCAGCACCGCGTACTCCGCGCACAGCGAAACCGCTGCCGTCGCCGGGCGCTCCTGATGCGCGCCGTACGGGAAGCCCTCGTAGAACACATGGTTGACCATCAGCTGCTCCGTGCCTATCATCCAATCCGGCGTATCCGCCTGAAACGTACCCGCCGCCTGCTGCAAAACCGCGCCCGCCTGTTCCCCGCGCAGGAACGGCAGGATTTCCGCCGCGATTCCGCCCATGCTGATGGTGTCCGCCAGCAGTTCTTCCATCAGCGTCCGCAGGATATTCGCCCGAAGCGCCCAATCCGCCGGGGGAATCGCGACTTTCGCCGCCGCGCGGAACGCTGCCCAGCGGCTTTCACTCGTTTGATGCCCGGATTCCTCCAGCACGAGCGCCGCGCGAATCCCCATCATGCGGCTTGCAAGCGGAACTTCCCGCGCTTGCAGCATGGTGACGACATCCCGGCGCAATTGCCGCGTTTCCGCCGTCAGCACCGCGTCCGTCTCGCGCGGCGGCAGCGCCATGGCGAAGGACAAGCGCATCCGTCGGAAGGTCATCGGCGGCAGGCGGTGCAGCAGCATTTCCACCACGCGCTCGCAGGAGGCACTGCACGCGCACTCGTCATCATCCATCGTGCGGATGCCGCGGGGGTAATAGCGGCAGGTGGAGGAGATGGCGTCCTCGCCGCACTCGGCTTGCAGGGCGCAGAGTCCATCCGCGCGCTGGAGCGGGCAGTGCCCCTCCCAGTTCGGCAGAAGTTCGGCGTAGCGCTCCGGGGTGGGGTCATCCGCCAGATGCAGCGATGTATCCAGCTTGCGGCGCAGTTCCGGCGAACACGTCACGCTCAGCAGGCGGAAATAATCCTCGCGCGGGAAGGTGACTGCCCACCCGTCGCAGCAGGTATGGCGGCACTTGCCGCACTTGCAGTGGAAATCGGCGTAATTATCCGGCACAAGGAAATCGCGCGTGTCCATAGGGCATCCGCTCCTTCAAACGATTTTCGGGACGATTATAGCACGTTTTCCGCAAAAGTGGGCAGAAAAGACACCGGAAATGCAAAGCAGGACAAACAAAAAACAGGCTGCCCGTGTGGACAGCCCGTTGAAAAATTACTCCTTGCAGTACCCGTTCATCAGCGTTTCGAGTTCATCCAGCACCTTTTCGGCGGCTGCCTGATTTTCGCCGCGCGCGAAGAGGTAGGCTTTCAGCTTCGGCTCCGTGCCGGAGGGGCGGACGATAATCTTGCTGCCATCCGCCAGCGCGAAGGACAGCACGTCGCTCTTGGGCAGACCCGTTTCATCGTTCTGGTAGTCGATGCGGGTCGCGGTCGGGAAATGCGCATCCTGAAAGGTATCCAGCGGGGCGCGGAGCTTGCGCATGATGTCCGCCATCTTCGCCGCGCCGGATTCGCCCTCGTACTGGAAGGTCAGCAGGCGCTGGGCGTAGAAGCCGAACTCCTCGCGCAGCTGTTCCAGCTTATCCAGCAGCGTCAGCCCCTGCGCCTTGTAGTTCGCCGCCATTTCGCAAACCAGCACCGCCGCGTTGACGGCGTCCTTATCGCGCACGGACGTGCCGGACAGGTAGCCGTAGCTTTCCTCAAAGCCGAAGATGTAGCGCTCGGTGTGGCCTTCCTTTTCCAGCAGCCCAATCTGCTCGCCGATGAACTTGAAGCCGGTGAGCACGTTGCGCAGCTCCACGCCGTACTTCTTGCAAATCGGCACAGCCATCTCGGTGGTCACGATGGTCTTGACGGCGACGGGCGGCAGTTCGCCCTTCTGCGCCTTGCGGTGGCTGCACACATAGTCCAACAGCAGCACGCCCATGTCGTTGCCGGAAATCAGCGTGACGGTATCGCCCTGCCGCACACCCGCGCCGATGCGGTCGCAGTCGGGGTCGGTGGCGACGCACATATCCGCCCCGGTGGCGATGGTCTTTTCAATCGCCAGCTTCATCGCCTCGCGGATTTCGGGGTTCGGGTACGGGCAGGTCGGGAAATGGCCGTCGGGCATCTCCTGCTCCGCGACGACATCCACGTCGATATTGCCCATGCGCTTCAGCATTTCGCGCACCGGCACATTGCCCGTGCCGTTGAGCGGGCTGTAGACGATGTGCAGGCGCTCGTCGGTGGGGGCGATGCGCAGGCCGTTAATCATCTGGTAATAGCTCTCAATGGTTTCGTCGTCGATGTAACTGATCATGCCGTTATCGAGGTACTTCTGGAAGCTCGGCAGGGAGGGCTGGAGCGTCTGTTCGGCGCTGATGAAGGAATAGATGCGGTCGGCGGCTTCAATCGTAATCTGGCAGCCATCCGCGCCATAGACCTTATAGCCGTTGAATTTCGCGGGATTATGGCTCGCCGTCACCATCACGCCCGCGCTGGTGTGCAGGTGGCGCACCGCGTAGGACAGCATGGGGGTCGGCATGAGCGTGCGGTAGAGGTAGACGCGGATGCCCATTTCCGCCAGCGTCGCGGCGGTCAGCTCGGCAAAATCGCGGCTATGGATGCGGCTGTCGCAGCTGACAGCGCAGGACGGCTTCTCGCACGTCTCCAGCAGGTAACGTCCCAGCCCGCGCGTCGCCTTGGACACGGTGTAGAGGTTCATGCGGTTTTCGCCCGCGCCTAAGACCCCGCGCAGACCGCCCGTGCCGAACGCCAGCGAACGATAGAAGCTGTCATTCAGTTCATCCGGCGACATGGCTTTGAGCTGATTGTGCAGCTCCTCATTCATGCCGGGGCACTTCCGCCACGCCTGATACTTCTCCTGAATCGAACGTTCACCCATCTTTTTTTCCTCCTTATGCTGATTTGCTTGCGAATAAAAAAGCAGTATGCGCCGATTGAGCGCAGATTGGGTGCGCCGAAGCGAATACTGCTGATTTGCGGAATCTTGACACGCGCTTTTGCGCGAAACATCGGCTTACGTTACAAGCCTGCATCGGATGATGTGGATGATATGCCTTCATCCTATCTTCGATAAAAATCAAGTAACATGGGAGTGCGCTGCGAAGGGTTCAAAGGTGCGACCGCAGACATTCGTCTGTTTTCATTGCCCCCTTGTCGCGCCCATCTGGCGCGACACAGCATAAATGTTGAAAAGAGCAAGTTGTGGGCGCGTCTGAGGACGCGCGAAGTTACTGGCAGGGACGCTTCGCTGCCTGCGCCTTTTGTTGGACACGTTTGGCATACTGGTCGCCCGCTGGGCAGTTGGGGCGTTGCCCCAAACCCCACCAGAGGCGCTGCCTCTGGACTCCGCAAGGGGCATTGCCCCTTGACCCTTTTTTTGTCGCCCGGCTTGAGCGCTTTTCCCTACGCTTTGGGTGAAGCGGCTTTTTTGCCCTTAACCGACATTTTCCTTCTGCGGAACCGTCGGCGCGGTCGTCTCCGGCGGTGCGTATGCCGGCGTAAATATCTGCGCCTTCGCCCAGTCCCACTCGAAACTATCCAGCTTCAATATCAAATTACTCTGCCGCAGCAGAATCGCCGTGTTTTCCAGCATAAAATACAATCCACGCGCCAGCTGCCCGCGGTGGCTGCCGAAATCACGCGCAATCATGTTCCCTAAATCCTCGCAGCGGAACATCGGATGCCCCGAAAACCCGAACATGCTCGTGCTATGCGGCTTGGAATCCGCCTGAATCAGCAGCGGAACCGTGCCCATCCACCAGCCTTCGTGTTCAATCTGCACGGTCAGCTTTGCCGCCGTTCCCGGCACAAGATAGAAGAAATCGGTATCCAGCACCTCTTCCCGCTCGTTGAACGTGCGGAACATCAGCGTGTCATCCTGATAGATGGTGATGCGGTAGGCGCGCGGGCCTGTCCAGCGGCGGTCGTGGGTCAGGTAGGCGTAGGCAAAAATGGGCATAGTACCCTCGTAATCGACCATATACATCCACCTTCCCCCCTTTACTTTGGCACAAAGCACACATATATTATCATAGTTGTTTTTCTTGTTTTCGTCAAGGGGTTTCCGGACTTTTCCGGTATTTTTCTGCAATTTTTTTCCGCAGAAATTCCGTCCGGCGCATTCTTTTTGCGCATTCTCCCGCATACCTTATGATGAAGGGAGGAATGCAGGTGGTTACGTTTCAGCGGCAGAGGGAACGGCAGGCAGAGGAGCTTCTGCTGACGCCGGGAGAAATGGCGGCGCGGTGCGATTGGCAGCAGGTGCGGCGGATGCGAGAGGAGATGCCCGACGACGTGTGCAGCACACATGCTTGGTATCAGAATTGCGATGCGCTTGACCGGGAACTGCGGGCGCAGTACCCGATGATTGGCGCACTGGAAACGGCGGTGCGGGCGTATGGGTACGCGATGGAGAACAGCACGCGTCCGCGCGTGCAGGAGACGATGCGCTGGCGGCTGACGCTCGACCAGTTCGGCATCTTGGCGCAGGTGCTGGCGCGGCACGGGCTGATTGCGGATGTTCGCGAGGCGCTGGAATACTTCGCGGAGGCGAAATGAGCGGGGGGGATTGTCCGGGCGGGCAGTCCCCTTTTCGTCATTATCCGAAACTTTTTGCGGATTTACTGTTGCAATGTACGGCATAATTCAGTATAATAATGTAGGATAGCTGAATTTCATGCGGAAAAAATCAGGAGGATCATCATCATGCCGACGGATTTGGAGATTGCACAGGCGGCACAGCCGAAGCGGATTCAGGAGATTGCGGAAAAAGCGGGCATTCCCGAGGGCGCCATCAGCCCCTATGGGCAGTACATCGCGAAGGTTGACTCCATGCAGTTAGGCGTGGGCAGCGAGATGCGCGCCAAGCTCATTCTCGTCACCGCCATCAACCCGACCCCCGCGGGCGAGGGCAAAACGACCGTTTCCGTCGGCTTGGCGGACGGCATGACGAAAATCGGCAAAAAGGCGATGCTGGCGCTGCGCGAACCGTCGCTCGGCCCGGTGTTCGGCATGAAGGGCGGCGCGGCAGGCGGCGGCAGGGCGCAGGTGCTGCCGATGGAGCAGATTAACCTGCACTTCACGGGCGATTTGCACGCCATCACCGCCGCGAACAACCTGCTTGCCGCGATGGTGGACAACCACATCCAGCAGGGCAACGCGCTGGGCATTGACCCGCGTCAGGTGACGTGGCGGCGCTGTCTGGACGTCAACGACCGGCAATTGCGCGCCATCGTCAGCGGGCTGGGCGGCAAGCCCAACGGCAACCCCCGCGAGGACGGCTTCGACATTACCGCCGCAAGCGAAGTGATGGCGGTTTTCTGCCTGGCGAAGGATTTGCAGGACTTGAAGGCGCGTTTATCCCGCCTGCAAGTCGCGCGGACGTACAGCGGCAAGCCCGTTACGGCGGGTGATTTGCACGCAGCAGGTGCCATGACGGCGCTCCTGCGCGACGCGCTTCAGCCCAACCTCGTGCAGACCATTGACGGCACGCCCTGCCTGATGCACGGCGGCCCGTTCGCGAATATCGCCCACGGCTGCAACTCCGTGATTGCGACGACGACAGCAATGCGTCTGGCGGATTACGTCGTGACCGAAGCAGGCTTCGGCGCCGACCTCGGCGCGGAGAAGTTCATGGACATCAAGTGCCGGATGAGCGGCATTTTCCCGGACGCGGTGGTGCTGGTGGCGACGGTACGCGCGCTAAAATCCCATGGCGGCTGCCCGAAGGCGGACTTGTCGCACGAGAATGTCGAGGCGCTGCGCAAGGGCTTGCCGAACCTGCTGGCGCACATCGACCACATCCGCAATGTGTGGAAGCGCCCGGTCGTCGTCGCGCTGAACCGCTTCGTCAGCGACACGGAGGCGGAAATGGCGCTGCTGCGTCAGGCGTGCGCGGATGCGGGCGCGCCGGTGGAGCTTTGCGACGGCTGGGCGAAGGGCGGCGACGGCGTGAAGGAGCTGGCAGCGCGGGTGTGCGGCATTGTGGACAGCGCGCCGAAATCCGAGCCGTGCTACACCTACGACATCACCCTGCCCCTGAAGGACAAAATCGAGGCGATTGCGACGCGCATCTACGGCGCGGCGAAGGTGGAATTCGCCGGCAGCGTATTGAAGCAGCTGCAAAAGCTGGAGGACGAAGGCTGGCGCGAATGCCCGGTTTGCATTGCGAAAACGCAGTATTCCTTCTCCGATGATGCGAAGCTGCTGGGCGCGCCGGTGGGGCACACGCTGCACATTCGGCAAGTGCGGCTGAACGCGGGCGCGGGCTTTGTGGTGGCGTTCGCGGGGGATATTATCGCCATGCCGGGGCTGCCGAAGGTGCCTGCCGCCGAAGCAATTGATGTGGACGAAAACGGCGAAATTGTGGGCTTGTTCTGATTTTTTTACGCTGTTTTGTTTCAATTTGAGACAAGGCAGCGTATACTTATATTGCAGAGGATTTCGCGTCTGCAGGAGCGAAATCCCTTGCCACAACAAAGCACTTTATAAAAAGGAAGTACATAAAGCCATGAAAAAAATCTTCATCATCGGCGGAGGCATCGCCGCCCTCGAAGCGGCAAAATCCGCCCGAAACACCCAGCGGGACGCGCTGATTGTCCTCATTTCCGCCGAGAATTTCCTTCCATACAGCCGCCCGATGCTCACCAAGCAGCTCATGGGCAAGGTGACGGCGCATGATTTGGCGGTTGAATCCGCCGCGTGGTATGACGAAAAGGATATTGTCGTTCTTACCGGGCGAACCGTGACTGCCATCGACCCCGTCGGCAAAACGCTCGTGGCGGGCGGTACCCCCTTCCATTGGGATTCCCTCATTCTGGCGACAGGCGCAAGCTGCTTTGTGCCGCCGATTCCGGGCGCGGACGGCGCAAACGTCGTCGCCGTGCGAACCTTTGGCGATGTGGCGCGCGTGCGGGAAATCGCGAAAACGGCAAAAAACGCGGCGGTTATCGGCGGCGGCGTGCTGGGGCTGGAAGCGGCATCGTCCTTGGCGGAAGCGGGGCTGTCTGTGACCGTGCTGGAGCACGGCGATCAGCTGATGAAGCGGCAGATTGACGCGCAGGCGGCGCAGCACCTTGAATCCGCCATGGCGGGCAAAGGCGTGAAGCTGCTGAAAAACGCGGATTCCGCGCGCATCGACGCATCCGGCGTCACCCTCGTGGACGGCACGCGCATTCCGGCGGAGCTGGTTATCGTATCAGCGGGCGTACGGGCAAATATCCGCCTCGCCAAGGACGCGGGCATTGCGGCAGAGCGCCACATCACCGTCGATGACCACATGCGCACGAACCTCCCGGACGTGTACGCGGCGGGCGACTGCGCGTCGATGGGCGTGAGCTACGCGCTGTGGACGGAAGCGGCGGACATGGGGCGCATCGCGGGCATCAACGCGGCGGGCGGCGACGCGGCGTATCAGGCGCTGCCGCGTCCGCTCATCTTCCACGGCTTCGGCACGGCGTTGTTTGCGTTCGGCGATACGGGCCGTCAGGCGAATATCGCGTACGAAATCGGCGAAATGCCCGGCGCGCGGTACTATTCCGCAGGCGGAAAGCTGGTCGGCGCGGTGCTGACGGGCGACATCCGCCGCATGGAAGAGGTCACGAATCTGATTTTGCAGGCATAACGCCGCTTCCCGCGCATAGACTGAACCGACTCTTGAACGAGGAGGAGAAAGTTTATGTCGCAGACAACAAGTCAAACGTGCGCGTATGAGTACACCGTCCGCCGTGGGGACAGCTTCTACCTGATTGCGCATCGCCTGGGCGTGCCGCTGAAGGATCTGCTGGAGGCGAACAGCGACATCAACCCGGCGCGGCTGATGGTGGGCGACGTGCTGTGCATCCCCGGCGCGGCGGCGGAAACGCCCGATACCAACATCACGGCGCCTGCCGCCCCCGACGTCTCTGACACCACGACGAACGACGCGCTGGACACCCCCGCCGCCGACATGAACGCCCCCGCAACCCCCGGCGGCGAAACGCCTGACATCAGCTTTTGCCCGGAGATTGACCGCTACACGGTGTTGCAGGGCGAAACGGCGGCGGATGTGCAGTTGAAAAAGGACGTCAACCGCCATACGCTGGAAACCGCGAATCCGGATGTGAACCTGGACGCGCTGCAGGCAGGGCAGGTGCTGTGCGTGCCGGAAAATCAGGCGTGCCCGCCGGGCAACACATACACGCTGGACAAGGACGAGACGATGGAGACGACGGCGCTGTTGCTGAATGTGTCGCTGTCGGCGCTGCTGCGGGCGAATCCGTGCCTTGCGCCGAGCGACTTCAAGCAAGGCGCGTGCATCAATATTCCGGAGGACTGACAGAAAACGGCGCTCAGCGGGATTTTTCCCCTGCTGAGCGCCGTTTTTCAATATGCAATTACTCCGCCTTGACAATCTTTTCCGCGCTGATTTGCCCCGGCAGGCTCATCGTCATCGCGCCGTTGGAGTAGACCGTCACGGTCATGCCGTTCTCCATGCCGTCCAACAGCGCCGCGTCCGCGTTGACTTGCACCACGTCGGTTTCCGTCGTCAGCAGGAAGCCGGATTCCGTCAGTTCGCTGACCGTGCCGGTGGTCTTGTAGCAGCCGATTTTCTGCGCGTACACCTGCGCCGGCAGCGAGCGGGTCATGATGCCGTCGTAGAGGACGTGGATGTAGTCGCCCACCGCGAGTTCGCCGTCCGTCTCGTAGACCGTGCCTTCGTCCACATTGACCAGCACCTGCATGTCCTTCGTCTGGAGGAGGATGCCGTCGCCCGTGATTTCGACAATTTCGCCCGCCAGCTCGTCGATGGTCACGGCAATATCAACCGTATCCGCCGTCACCTGCGCGGGGATGGAGCGGGTCATCTGCCCATTGTAGGTCACGCGAACCGTGTCGCCCAAGTCCGGAATGCCATCCGGCAGCTGCGTCAGGGAGGTCAGGTTGACCTGAATCTGCTGACCATCCGCGGTTTCCATGGTGATGTACGCCTCGACGACCGTGCCGGTGAGGACGGCTTCCTCCTCCACCGCCGTAATCTGCTCGGCGCTGATCTGCCCCGGCAGGCTCATCGCAATCACGCCGCTGAAATACACGTTGATTTCCGCGCCATCGGTGATTTGCGCCAGCTGTTCCGCCGTCGCGTGAACGATGTAGGTCGTCTCATCGGTAGTGAGGGTGAAGCCCTCGTCGGTGATGTCGCTGACCGTGCCCGTAAGGACGTAGCAGCCAATGTGCTGCGCCGTCACCTGCGCGGGGTAGGAGCGGGTCATCTGCCCGTTGTACATGACGTGGATGAAGTCGCCCTCCGCGATTTCCTTGCCCTCGCGGATGGTGTCCGCCGTCAGAATCGCCTCAATCAGCTGCCCTTCGGGCGTTTCCAGCAGGATGGATTCTTCGCCGATTTCCAGCACCGTCCCGGCAATTTCCGCGATTTCCGCCACGTCGCCTTCCTCGGCATAAGCGGGCAGCAGCAGCGCCGCCATCAGCAGCGCCATCAGGATTGCAAGCATCTTCTTCATATTCGTGTTTCTCCTTGTGGGGGAATGTCAGGGCTTCTTTTGCCCTGCACTCTAACAGACGAAAAAGGCGGGCGGATTGTTCCCGCCCGCGGAAAAGTATTTTTTGTCAGTATCTTTCCGTCCGCAAAAGCCATTCCATCACGCGCCGATTGAGCGCGTAGCAGCGACAGTACAGCAGGAAAAACAGCAGCAGCGGATATGACTTGCGCGACTGGTACATCTTCTTCCAGCTTGCGCGGCGCAGCTGCTTCAGCGACGGGCAGGTTGTCAGCAGCGCCTTCCATGCCCGCTTCTTTTCCGCCTCCGACTGCGGATTATTCGAGTGATAGAAGTAGCGCTTCAGCAGGCGGATGTAGGTTTCCATCAGCCACACTTCATAGGCATTCCAATAGAAATCGCCCTTGTGGTGCACTTTCCCGAATGTCAGGAATTGCTGATTCACCTGCTCCATCTGCTGCGGCAAATCCGCATGAAACCGCTGAAACGATGACATGCCCCAAACCCTGTACGTTGTCAGCGTTTCATGCAGAATATCCACGGACTTGACGTACTCCAGCATCTGCATATTGAACAGCGCATCTTCGCTTTGATGAATCGCTTCCGGAAACGCAAGCTGATGCTCGACGACGATTGTCCGGCGAATCAGCTGTATGCACGGTCCGCCAAAGTAGTTTGCAGCATACCGTTCATTCCGATCCAGCAAGCCCAGCTGCATTTCCTCCATTATGGAGGTGCCTGCGTGCCGCTTCTTTTCTGCGGGCGGTGCTGTCTCGTCCGTTTTCTGCTGCGAAAACGTTTTGAAATTAAACACCAGCAGATCCGCCGGTTCCTCCGCCAGCTTTTTCATTGCGGATGACAGCAGATTGTCCTCCCACCAGTCGTCGGAATCCAGAAAAATCAGCCAGTCGCCATTTGCCGCCGCCATGCCCGCGTTGCGCGCCGCAGATACGCCGCTTTGCCGCTGATGAATCACGCAAAAGCGCGCATCCTTCGCCGCGTATTCGTCGCAGATACGCTCCGCGCCGCTGGTCGAGCCGTCGTCAATCAGGATGGCTTCCCAATTCGTGTAGTCCTGCCGCAGAACGGAATGCAAGCATTCGCGCAGATATTCCTCCGGCGTGTTGTGCACGGGAATGATGATGCTGACTTGATTCATCCTTTTTCTTCCTTTCGTGGATTCCACCCGCTGCATTAGGGTAACACCGCACAAATGCGGTGGTGCCTTAGAAATACAGCTTCTTGAAATGTCCGGGCAGCAGCATGGCATAGGTATACACGAGTTTCCTGCGCAGCCAGTACGAGGAGCGCATCAGCGGCCAATACAGCGCCCACTGCTTTTTGCGCGCCTTGCGGCGGAAAGGCTTGTTATCCGCCGTATGCAGATAGTATTCTGCCGCAAACATAAACTGCCGGTTTTGCGTAAAGCGGATTAAGTCACCTGTTTCGCCGTTTTCGCGGTAGAACGCCAGCCGCTCATCGAGAATATCCAGCATCGTCATGCGCTCCGGGGTAAAGCGGTTCGCCATCAGGCCGGCCTGATTCGCCGTGTAGAGGTACAGGGCGCCATCCACCATTGCCACCTGCTGGCTTCGGTAAAGCAGCTTGTATATCAGCGCCTCGTCCTCATGCAGTTTCACGTCCGGGAAGCGTTCCGTTTCCAGCATTTCGCGCCGAAACAGCTTCCCCCACGCCGTCACCATCCGCACCCATTCCGACCTGCGGTAAAGCATCATGTTTGCCTCGCGCCCATCCACCACGCGCACAGGCTTATTCGCCAGCGGCACGGCTATTTTCGGCAGATATTCCGCTGGTGTCGCCTTCATGAAATCCCCGACAGCGATTTCCGCGCCGTTCTCCTCGCACGCCGCCAGCAAGCGCGCCACAAAGGCAACATGCAGCGCGTCGTCGCTGTCCACAAAGGTGATATAGTCGCCTGTGCAGATGTCCAATCCAGCATTGCGCGCCATTGACAACCCTGCGTTTTTCTGGTGGATGACGCGGATTCGCTTGTCCTTTTTGGCATATTCGTCGCAGATGGCGGGGCAGTCGTCCGGCGAACCGTCGTCTACCAGAATAACCTCTAAGTTCTGATATGTCTGATTCAGCACGCTGTCCACGCACATCGGCAGGTACGTTTCCACCTTGTAAACCGGAATAATGACGCTGACCAATTTGTCTGCTTCACGCATATTGATTCCATCCTCCTGAAAATGAAGGTATCAATACCAGTTCGCGTCAATAATCACCAGTTCTGGCGGATTATTGATGCGCGGCAGAATCTGCCCCACGTCGTCCCCCAGTCCGCGGCTGATGATGACCTTCGTGCCGGAAATCGTCTGCACGCCTTCGGTCAAATCGGGCAGGAAGCCCTGATCCGGCGTGTAGAGCGCGCCGAGGAACGGCAGCCGAACCTGACCGCCATGCGCGTGGCCGCAGAGCGCCATGTCGATGTCCTTGCCAATCAGCGCGCCCGTATCCTCCGCGTAGTATTCCGGATAGTGGACGAGCAGCATCTTGTAGCCCGGCTGGGCGGCGAAATCCTCCAGAAATCCGCTGGCGTACTTCTCATAGGATACCGGCGCTTCCGCAATGCCGCCGATGAGCAGCGCATTGCTGCCGATGGTCACAGTTTCGTACTTATCCGCCAGAAAGTGCACGCCCAGCGCTTCCAAATCCGACGCGAGTGTGCTGCCCTCGAACACGATTTTCGGCCACTCGTGGTTGCCCGGCACATAGTACACCGGGGCAATTTCCACCAGCTGCGCACACAAGTCCGTCACGACGTGCGTGTCGTCGCTTTTCTTGTCGTTCATATCGCCCGTGATGGCGATGATGTCCGGCTTCAAGGCACGAATCCGCGCCACCAAATCGCAGTTGTTCTCGCCGAACGCCCGCAGGTGCAGGTCGGACAGCTGCACAATCCGCAGATGGTTCGTCAGCTTATCCGACTGCACTTTGTAGTAGCTTTCCACAAAGTCCTGCTCATGCGGATACAGGAAGAGGAAGTATCCGCAAACGCCCGCCATCACCAGCAGCACCGTCAGCACATACAGCAGCACTTTTTTCCACTTTTTCATGGCTTAGTCCTCCTGCTTTCTGCGGTCCATCATTGCGCCGCGCAGCAGGGTACGCAGCGTATGGGCGTTGGCGGTGCGGCTTTCCGCCATGCCAAGGCTGTATTCCATCTTCGCGTCGCCGCTTTCCTCGTTGTAGGCGTGCACGAGGCGGTGCATATAGTCCGCAAAGCTCTCCGCGTCCTCGCGGCGGCACTGCTCGAAGAAGCCGATGAACTGCCAGCCGCCGTTGTAATACACCGTACCGCAGGTTGCAGACGCTTCCTTGATGAAGTCCGCGAACCGTCGCAGCACTTCGTTGCCCTTCACGCGCCCCAGCTCGTTGTTGATGTGGCTCAGGTTCGTCAGCTCCAGCACAACGCACACGTTGTCGTCGCCCAGCACGCGCTCGGTGTTGTTCTTGATGTACAGGTCGCACGCCGTACGGTTCGGCATTTCCAGCGCCTGCTCGGTGAAGAACAGGTACTCCACGAAGTCCTGGATTCGCCCCAGCAGGATGGCGCCGCAGACGCCGAGGATGAAGAACACGACAACGCCCAACATCATGTACAGCTTGACGTTGACGCGCGCGCTCACCGCTGTGGTGGACAGCACGCCCACGTTCACCGCGCCCATGTACTCGTTGTACTCCTCCATCGTCACCAGCAGCACCTGATAGAGGTCATCCAGCCGGGTTTGCAGCGCGCTGATTTCCGCCTCCACCGACGCGCGGGCTTCGGCGGTGTTCTCCGTCGCGTCCGGCGCCTTGGAGAAGGTGTCGATGATGTACTGGCAGTACGCCGCATCAATCAGGCTGTCGGACTTGCGGTTGAGCAGCATCACATAGTCGCTGATGAGCGTATCGTAAACGGTGGTGCGGTCTTTAATCTTGCCATCCTCATCATGCTCCTCATAGACGTCATTCAGCACAAGGCCGTTCTGCCCATGCGTGTCCGTGCCGTTCGTTCCGGCATAGTACAGCGAGCCTTCCTTGTTCTTATTGCCATAGCTTTCAATGACTTCCTTGACGCTTGCCACCTTGTCGCCATCGGTGCCGCTTGTCAGCATGTAATTCGCATACCGCTCCTGATACTTTTTCAGCAGGATTTCGCGGTTCTGCGTCAGCCTTTCGCCCAAAATCTCCGAAAACAGGTACGGAATCCGCACCGACTGGATATAGCTGTATTCATCAAACAGGTCGGAGACGGACAGACCCGTGCGCGACGAGGTGAAATCCGGCGCAGCGCTTTGGCGGCTGCCTAACTGCGCGATAATCTCATCCACCGAATTGCTGAGAATTTCCGCCTGCTCAATGTAATCATAACCGCCCGCCAGCACGTTTTCCGCGTTGTTGGGGATGGTGGAGTAATCCACATATTTCTCCCCGAAGCTGGCAAAATAGCAGCTCAAAATTTCATCCAGCATCAAGCGCGCGAACTCAGCGCTTCGGCTGCTGCCAACGGTCAGCTTGACGGTGTATTCCGTCGGATAGTATTCCTCCACCTCTTCGCCTTTTTCCGCCAGCGCATCCTGCCGCGTCTGCACATCGGCAGGGGTGATGCCCGTCACCGTGCCGCCGGAACGGATGGTATCGACATTGACGGAATAGCCGAGGCGCTCAATCGCTTCCTTGACGACCGTCGAGGAAAAGATTTCGGAAACGTCCAGCGGCTCGCCGTTCGGGGTCAAGCCCTCCGATGCCGCGTCGTAGGTGTACTTAATGACGGCCTGCGCCGTGTACGCCTGATTGTTGCTGGCATAGCGCATGAAGAACGCGCCGGCAAAGATGGACATCAGCGCAATCAGCGGCCACCAGCGCTTTAAGTAGCGGATGATGTTAAACTTTTTCATGCTTTTTTCTGCCCTCAATCACCAGCAACAGCACGCAGCAGACGCAGAACGTCACGCCGCCCATCAAGATCGACCACTTGATGCTGTATTCATCCATCGCGCTCATCTGCTCATAGGACACGGTAAGATAATTGCGCGTCTTATAGCGGACATACTCGCGGTTGATGACATTTGTGCGTTCAATCAAATCCGCCAATTTGGTCTTCATGGTATCAATCAGCATCTCCGCCGTGACGATGTTCTCCGCCGCATTGGCGTCTTCCGCGAGCATCTTCTCGATGGTGTACTCATTGTCCTTGATTTTCTCCTTTGTATCATGGGCATGGAAGTTTTCCGTCTCAGCGGAGCTTGCCTGATAGTCAATCGCCACCTTCGTGCGCGACATATAGAAGTTTGCCTGCGTATCCAGCGTCGGAATCAGCACAACGCTTGTCAGCGCGGAATCGTACATATCAATCGTTGCAAGATGGTTCTGATAGTGGCTCATGAATTTCTGATACTCAATGTTGCGCAGCTGATTCTGATATTTCAGCTTGGACACATAGCGGTCGCGATTTTTGGATAACCCGCTCTGCCGCACATACGCGGTGTACTTTTCAAGGTCAATGTTAGAGAAATTCTGTGCCTTCTTCTGCAAAGAGATAAACGTCTCGTTGTTAGCTGAGGAACGGAACGTGCCGTTCTCGTTCGCGCGGCTCTTCAAAAAGCGGCTGACTTTGCCGATTTCTTTCTCGAAGAATGTGCCGATTTCCACATACTCCAGTTCATCCAGTTCATTCCAGTTCGGATTGAGCGCCGTATCGACGTAGGTGTAGTTCTCGTAGAACACTTCCTTGTACGCCTCGATAATCAGCTGGAGCATGGCGCCGGTGCTGATGCTTGCCGGCAGCTCCTCATTGCGCTTGTAGGAGACGGTGTAGGTGGTGGCAATCTTGTAGGCGCTGGCGCTGCCGGAATCAATCGACATGCCGCCGACGTTTGACGCGCTTACGCTGATGTGCTCCGCCAGCGCAAGGGACTCCATGTTCGTCACGCCCGCCTTTTCGAGCGCACGCGAAAGCACCTCATCAGACTTGAGCAGCGAAATGTTGAATCGCGTCTGATTCGGATAAAGTCCCCTTGTCGCTTCCTCATAGTTCAGGGCAATGAGGGCGGTTGCCGACTGCATCTTTCCCGGATGCATCAAGGCGCTGGTGGTCACCATCGCCGCGATGATCAGCAGCAGGCAAAGCAGGCGGTATCTCCACACACCCTGCAGCATCCGCTCAAGAAGCGACCACACGCCGCTCCTTGCTCGTTTCCGGTTCTTTTCTTTCATGCTTGCCTTTCTCCTCGCCTTGTTCCTGCTCGCCAATCGCCATCGCAATCGGCAGCAGCATAAAGACCGTGTTGATATAGCAGTAGAACACCGTGTTGTCGGTGGCGTAGGTAATGAAGCCGTAAATCGTTTCGTACAGCAGCAGCAGGGCTGTCTGCATCCCGAACTCCTTCTGGCACCACACAATGCGCCCGTTCCAGCTGTACCAAATCCAGAACGCGAAGCCCCAGAAGCCTAACTCGATGTACATGGTAACAATATCGTTGTGCATTCCGCCGAAGCTGTGCGTGCCGAATACGCCAACGCCCGCTTCCGTCATGATGCTGATATAGCGTGTAACATAGCCAATGCCATACCCTCGGAAGCCGGGGGAAAAATCGTATACATCCTGAAAAGCGGCATAGAGCCTGTCGCGCCCCATCGTGTCAATCTCCAGCGCATGGACGATTTCGTTGAACAGCCCCGACTGAATCAGGTACACATACCCGAAGCAAATGACAATGGCGCCAATGGAAATGAGGAGAATCAGGACGCTTTGGGCTTTCGGTTTTCTCCTGCGGATGAACTCGCCCATCAAAAACACGCCGACTAAGCCAATCAGCGCGATGCGTTTGAGGCCCAGAAAGAAGAACAGCCCCGATAAGCCGGCATAAATCAGGCGTTTTTTGCCTCGCTCGCAGCACAGGGCGAACAGCAGCATCAGCCCGAAGGCAAACGTCAGGTCATGCACTTCCAGCGCCTTGATGGCGGCGTTCGTGTCAATTCCGCCGGACTTTGCAAACGCAATCAGCCCGGTCACAAACGCCCCGATGCCGTTCTCCTTGATGGATCCCAGCACAATGCAGCAGTTCGCGCCGCACATGCCGTAGAGCGTATAATCAATGCTCCTGCGGCCGAAGAGGTACACCGCGCTGCACATTGCGCTGAGCGATATGACATGGTAGAGAATCGTCGAGCAGCCGCGCGACATGTAGTTAAGCTGCTGAAAATCCAATGCCCAGTACAGCATTGACAGCGCCGCCATCATCACAAACGGCAGCCCGAACATGACCGCAAACTGTCCCACGGTTTTCAGCCGCCGGAAGTCGCCCGTCACCAGCATAAACAGCAGCGCCATGCCCAGCACGCCGACTTGCAGCACATATTTCGTGAACCACGGCAGCCCCAGCCCACCATTCCAGAAGGCGATGGTCATCATGCCGATATACGCCCATTTCAGATACGCCGGGCGCGGTTGAATGTCCTTCTTCAGCATTTCTTTTCGTCCAGCTTCCGCCAGATCGACCCAATTCGCCGCGCCATGCTTGCCACAGAATAGCTTTCCAAGAATCGGCATCTGCCCTCCTTTGCCATGCTGCGGTACAGCGCTTCATCCTCGTAGAGCCGGCGAACCGCATCCCGCAGCGCATCACGCTGTTTGGGAATGATCAGACCGTTTTTGCCCGATTCGATGTAGTCGCGCACGGTATCCGATTCCGTGGTGATAATCGGCTTGGCGAACATCATCGCCTGCAGGAACACCAGCTGCCCCGCCGAAATGCGCGCATCGGCAAGCGGCACAATCACGCAGCAGCATTCCGACAGCATTTGATAGTACTTCTCGCCGAACACATCGTGATAAATGCGGATGTTGCTGCCGGGGTTCGGGTGGTTGTACGCGTCGGACAGAATGCGTACCTGATACGGCGTGTCCTTCAGCGCATCCACAAGGAAGTCATAGTCGCGGTTGCTCTTTCCCGCCGCAAGGATGAATCGCTCCTCCCCCTGCGGAATGTGCCCGCCGCGGTTCAAATCGCCCAGCCCCAGCGGCACATAGGTGAACTTGTCCGTGCCGAAAATGGACTGGTAATACGCCGGTTCGCTGCTGGAAAAGCAGACGATTTTGTCCAGCGCGGGGCTGTTCACCGCCTTGCGCATGAACCACGCGTACAGTTTGCCCTTCCAGCCCTGCTTGGGGCGGTAGATAAACGTGGTGACGATGAGATGGCAGTGCTTTTTCAGGTGGAAAATGGCGCTGTAAAAAGCGAAAAACAGCCCGTAAAACTGCTGGTAGGACAGAATGGTGCCAAATTCCTTGCGGTGGCGCAGGACTTTGAGCGGAAAAAGGAAGAATTTCGCCTTCTTCTTCCATGCGCTGTCCGAAAAATGGCTGTCAATATGCCAAATGTTCCACTTTTCCCCTGTCTTCGCTTCCATCAGCGCCGCAAAGTTCCATTCCGGCTGCGGCGCGCTGTCCAGCAGAATGAGGTTTGCCTGCCCGTCGTTTGCTTTCATGACATCAGCTCCCTGATTGCCTGATGATTTCGCTCGCAGTTGTGGTCGTCGAGCGCGCCGAAGGTATCGCGGATGTGCTTCTGCATTTCCGGCGTGACGGCGCACTCCGACGCAAGCGCGGTTTCGATGGCTTGCAACAGCGCCTCCTGCGTCGTCACGACCTCCCCGAAGCCGTCCACGCGATAGTCGAAATAGCCGCGGTCGTGGTGCGTGCCCCAGTACCGCGCCTCGTCAAACTGGTAGTAGATTTCGGGCTTGAGCATATACGCGAAGTCGAACTGAATGCTGGAGAAGTCCGTTATCAGCAGCGCGGAGGCCATCAGCAGCGTCTGCACATCCATCTGCCCCAGCGCGCCGATTTTGACGTGCGGATTCTCCGTGTGGAAGGCGGACAGGAAGCGCTGCACCTCAAAATGCGGGTAGAACACGGCGTCATAGCCGTATTTCGTCAGCAGCTTCTCCAGCTTCGGGTCGGAAATGACCGCCTGCCAGTGCTGGAAATAGTCCGTCTGCTCAAACTCCGCCTGTGTTTTGCCCTCCACGGCGTACGTCCGCCACGTCGGCATAAACAGCACCTGCCGCTTCGTCTCGTGCGGATGCAGAAGCGCGTCATATCGGCACAGTCCCAATCGGCGGACGACGCCTTTCGGATACCCGAACGCCGACTCGACGAAATCACGCTCCTTTTGCAGCGTCGTGACAAACAAATCCATGACGACGTTGGGGTAATGGTACCACTTCATATCGTCAATCATGATGCCATGCTGCAAAAACACCTTTTTTCCGCGCACGATGTGGAGCTTATCGAGCATATAATAGCGTTCAATATCAGGCGTATAACCGGAAACATGGGTGGAAACCTTCATTTCCGACGCGGCGCAGAGCAGGTAGTGCCGCCAGCTGCGATACGGCACGACGCTGCCCAGCTGCGCAACGCGGTCATAGTCGGGCAGCTTGGGGTCTGCGACGTAGACGGCGTTGATTTCGGGGTGCGCCTGCCGAAGATACGCGAAATAGTGGTAGCCGTTGTCACGGGCTTCCCTGCCGCGCTCGGACACAAGCCAAACGTGGCGGTACCGCGGATTGGTGACTTTCAGCACGCCGGCGCAGAGGGCTGCCGCCTCGTACTTGATCAGTTCGCCCAGCAGGGTGGCGCCGCGGCGGAATTTTCGCAGGATGTCGCTCATAACATGTTTCCCTTACTGGTCAAGAATCTCCTCATACGCCTTCAGTCTTTCTTCCATATAGAAGAACGGTGCGCGCTCGCGGACGCGCTGCTGGTAGTATTGGTAGACTTCCGGCTTGTCCAGCATCGTCCGCAAGCCCTCGAAGAGCGATTCTTCGGTGTTCTGCGTAATCAGGCCATACTCGCTGTCGCCCAGAATCTCGCGCATTCCGGAGCAGTCCGTCGTCACGACGGGCGTTTCCAGCACAACGGCTTCGCTCACCACCGTGCTGAACCCCTCGACGTAGGATGGGCAGACGTACAAATCCGCCGCCGCCATATACGGGTACGGGTTATCGCGGAAGCCCAGCAGCTGCACGCTATCCCGCAAATGCTCGTCAACCACCTGCTCCGCCAGATCTTCGTACAGCTCCCCCTTGCCCAGAATCAGCAGGTGGAAGTGGTAGCCACGGCTTTTGAGCCGCCCGCAGACATGAATCAGCCGCTCAAACCCCTTGCGCGGAATCAGGCTGCCGACGCTGACCATCAGGAACTCGCCCTTCGGGATGTCGTCCACCGGCTCGTTCTTCCGGCGGCGGATTGCCTGCTCATCCAGCATATTATAGGCGACATGGACGCGCTCCGTCAAGGCGAATTTCGCGGAAAACGCTTCCTGTACGTTCTCCGACACACAGTAGATGCCGTCAAACCGCTCATAGCACGCCTTTTGATGCCGCATGGAGCGGAACAGGCGATCCTGCTTGGTGTACGTCTGCACGTCGATATGCACCCACGCGTACTTTTTCGCGTGCTGATTGGTGGAGTACGCGAGGATTTTTGTCGGGAACGCCTCCATGAAGGCGACTTCCACATCCGCGTCGCTCTTGAAGAACCAGCGGTACAGCCATTTCGGCAGGATGATGTACTGCATGATGCCGCTGAGGATTTTCTGCGCCCTGCTGTTCTTCACGCGCAGCGCCGGGCGGTAATGCACCTCCGGCGACAGCATCCCGGCGCGGGTATCGTCGTGGAAAAGCGTCATGAGCGTCACGTCGTAGCGGTCTTTGGGGAGGCGGTTGACTGTTTCCACCAGCACCCGCTCCGCGCCGCCCCCGCACAGGCTGTATATCAGGAACATTACTTTGCGCTTTTTACCATCCATCACGCGCGTTTTCCCCCGATTTCCTCCATGTAGATTTCCAGCAGCCGGTCGCAGTAGCGGTCGAGCGTCATCATGCTTTCCTTCTTCGCGCGGCAGTTGCGCGCCATTTCATCCAGCAGCGCCGAATCGCTATACAGCGTGCGAATCTTCTCCGCGTACGCTTCGGGCGTGAAGATGTCGTTGAGGATGCCCGCTTTGCCCTCTTCCACCAGCTCCGGCATTCCACCGATGCGGTTGCACAGCACCGGCGTGCCCAGCGACTGCGATTCCAGCAGCGCCAGCGGACAGTTTTCGTACCACAGGGAGAGGTGGAGGGTGAAGCGCGCCGCCGCGACAAGCTCCTGCAGTTCTCGCCCAGTCTTGAAGCCGACAAAGCGGACGTTAGGCAAGCCGCACGTTCGGCAGAGTTCCTCCAGCGGCCCGCCGCCCGCAATGACGAACGGAATCTCCGGCAGCAGACGGCATGCGGCAAGGATGCGGTCGATGCCCTTTTCCTCCGACAAACGCCCGAAATACAGGACGTAATCGCCCTTGGGCACGTCTATCTCCGCCGTCTTGCTCAAAAAGTTATGAATCATGGTGGTTTTTCCGGCATAGCGTGGGACGGTCAGCAGTTTTTCCTCGATGAAGCGGCTTGGGCAGATATAGCGCGCCACGCGGTCATACACATGGCTGCTGGTATAAATCGTGCCTTCTATCGCGCCGATGAGGCTCTTTGCGCGCGACCCGTGGATGCACTTTTTGCGCACGCACGCCATTTTGCACTTCTTCCCGCTGCATTCCTCGCAGAGTTTCCATGTGCCGAATTCCATCATCATGTGGTTCGGGCAGAGCATCTGCAAATCGTGGACGGTCTGCACCATCGGGATATTTTTCTCTGCCCCCGCCAGAATCACGGACGGGGTAAGCTGGAAATTGATGTTGTTGAAGTGGATGATGTCCGGGTGGAAGCGGTCGATAACCTGCCGCATTTTGCGCCGCGCCTCGCCGGAATAGATGATGCGGAAGGGGTAGAGCAGCTTTTCCGCGCCGGACGCGTGGAAGTCCATGTTGACAGTCGTCAGCCCTTCGGCGTTCCCGACGGTGTTTTTTTCGTCGTACATGCCGAAATATTCCACCTGATGACCGCGTCTCGTCAGTTCTTCCCCAATGCGGAGCATATACGTCTCTGCCCCGCCGCGCGGGTACAAGAACTTATTGACCATCAGGATTTTCATCGGTTTCCTTCCCTTCCACATTGATTAGCGGGAGCCGCAAGGGGCGCTGCCCCTTGACCCCGCCAAAGGGTCTTCGACCCTCTGGACTCCCTTTTTCGCGATTCAGTTGGTGACACTTTCATACTGCTTCCGCGTGTTGATTGCGGGAGACGCCAGAGGCTCTGCCTCTGGACTCCGCAAGGGACTTCGTCCCTTGACCCTTTCGCGCGATTCAGTTGGTGACACTTTCATACTGCTTCCGCGTGTTTATGAGGGAACCCAAGGGGCGAATGAAACGGGACGAAATTCCCCACATTGACCCCTTTTCGCGATTCCAAGCCGGCTTACTCCCCGCCCCGAAGTTTCTTTTTCAGCTTGCGGACGGTCATTTCCAGCAGGTACTGGAATTCCGGCGTTCTGCCGTAAACCACCAGCACGACCGCGGCGAAAATCGCGGTGTAAATCAGCCCCTGGGCGATGAACCAGAGGAAATTCGTCTGCGGCATCAGCTGGAAAATCCAGTAGGACACGGCGCTGACCCCCGCGACCACCACCCAGCGGACGATGTAATCCATGAAGTAGCGGCGCAGCTTCTTTTGCCAGTCCTCCTCAATGCCGTAGCGCATCAGCACATACGGCTCGAACCAAACGCACGTCAGCAGGCTGGAGATAATCGTGCCGCCGATGATGCCCGCCACGCCAAAGCGCCGCACCAGAATCAGCGATACAACAAGGTTGATGATGGCCTCCGCCAGCGCCTTGTAGCGGTCATGCCAGAACAGCCCCAGCGCCTCGCGGAACTGCAGCCCCATCTGACGGAGGCCGCTGATGAAAAACTCCGCCATGATGATGACGACGACCGTCATCGAGAAAAGGTACTCTTCGCCGAAAATCATGCGGATGAAGAAGTTGATCAGCGTCACCAGTCCGCCGGAGAGGTAGCCGTAGAGCAGGAAAGCGGCGAAATCGAGGATGCGGAAGATTTCGTAGACGCGTTTTCTGCCCTCCAGCGCGTTCAGGTTGCCGATGCTGGCGGTGAATGCGCCCGTCACATGCCCCAGCAGGTTGTTGACGTTCATCAAAACGAGCTTGTAGTTGGAGTATATGCCGACCGTAGCCAGCCCGTCAAACGCGGACATAATCAGGTTATCCGTGCTGCGGACGATAACCGTCGCCAGCTTATGCAGGCTCAGCGCGCCGACGTTCTTGAAAATCGCCTTGCGCTCCTGCGGTTCGGGCAGCTCCTTGTACTGCTTGAGGTACGGGAACTCCCTGTCCGCGCGCGCCCAGATGATAACGCTGGTGAGCATCGGCATGAAGAGCTGAATAATCAGGTAGAGGATGAAATTCCGCGTCGTCACCAGCACAACGATTTGCAGAATCACGCGCACGATGCCGATGATTTGGTCAACCGCCTTGCGGATGTATGCCTTCTGGTACGCCTGATAGATGGCGTTCTTGTAGGACAGCAGGTATGACGTGACAGCTTGCAGGAGGTACAGCAGATAAATCAGCTGCAGGTTCTCCACACCCTCGCCGCCCTTCATCAGCCGCGGCAGGAACGGCATGAGCGCCAGCCCGATGCCCAGCACTGCCAGCGCAACGATGCGATACAGCGTGCGATAGAGGTTCATCAGGCGCGCCAGCTGCTGCTCGTCGTTCTGCGCCGCCGGGCGGTACATGCTGAAAATCATCGCCGAGCCGATGCCCAATTCTGCCAGATTCAGCATTCCCAGCACATCGCCGAAGAGGCCGTTCACGCCGAGATATTCCTGCGACAGGTAGTGGACGAACACCATGCGTCCGCCGAAGGAAAGCAGCATGTTCAGCAGCTGCCCCACCAGCCCGACAATCATATTGATGATGGAGTTTTTCTTTCTCATCCGTGCTCTTCCGGCGCTGACTGACCGGATGCCTCCTCTCCTGCGCTGACTGCAAAGCGCGTGAGCCGTTTGCAATCGCTCCATTATAGCACGGTTACGACTGCCTTGCAACAAAAACGACTGTTATCATCGGTTTTGCGCGAAATTTCGCACTTTGTTCACGCAATCCACACATTCTGTGATATATGCTTGTTTCTTTCTTGTCAATATGCTATAATAAAATGCAATCCGCCGTTTTTCGGCGGAAATTTCGCGGGGCTTCCCCGTACAAGGGAGATTTGGAGGACATGGGAAAGGTCAGCGCGTTTCTGAAGCGGAAGAACGTTCTGTTTTCCGCAAAACGCTACGGGATAGACGCCATGGGCGCCATGGCGCAGGGGCTGTTCGCCTCGCTGCTGATTGGCACAATCATCAAGACGCTCGGTCAGCAGCTGAACGTGCAGTTCCTAATTGACGCGGGCAACTTCGCCCAGCAGGTTGCGGGCCCGGCCATGGCGGTGTCCATCGGCGCGGCGCTCTCTGCCCCGCAATTGGTGCTGTACAGCCTGATTGCCGTCGGCATGGCGGCAAATAAGCTCGGCGGCGCGGGCGGCCCGCTGGCGGTCTACTTCATCACGATTGTCGCGTCCGAATGCGGCAAAATCGTCAGCAAGGAGACGAAGGTGGATATTCTCGTCACCCCGGCGGTCACGATTCTTGTCGGCGTTGGGCTGTCCGTGCTGTGCGCGCCCGCGATTGGCGCGGCTGCCAGCTCGGTCGGCGATTTCATCAAGTGGGCAACGAACCTCCAGCCGCTGCTGATGGGCATTCTGGTGTCCATCGTCGTCGGCATGGCGCTGACACTGCCGATTTCCAGCGCGGCGATTTGCGCGGCGCTCTCGCTGACGGGGCTTGCGGGCGGCGCGGCGGTCGCGGGCTGCTGCGCGCAGATGGTCGGCTTCGCGGTCATGTCCTTCCGCGAGAACGGCGTGGGCGGCTTGGTCAGTCAAGGGCTGGGCACGTCAATGCTGCAAATGCCCAACATCATCCGCAACCCGCGCACTTGGATTCCCCCGACGCTTGCTTCCGCCATCACCGGCCCGATTGCGACGTGCCTGTTCCACCTCGAAATGAACGGCCCGGCGGTTTCCAGCGGCATGGGCACTTGCGGTTTGGTCGGGCAGATTGGCGTTTACACCGGCTGGCTGAACGACATTGCCGCCGGCACGAAAGCCGCGATTCTGCCGATGGACTGGGTTGGGCTTATCCTGATTTGCTTCGTTCTCCCCGCCGTGCTGACGCTGCTGTTCGCCTTCTTCCTGCGCAAGTGGGGCTGGATCAAGGACGGCGACCTGCAGCTGCAATAACAAGGGAGAATGAAACGGGGCGAATGAAACGGGACGAAGTCCCCCTCCCTTGACCCTTTCGCGCGATTCAGTTGGTGACACTTTCAGGCTGCTTCCGCGTGTTGATGCAGGGATTTCGCGCCTGCGGGCGCGAGGAGGGGGCTTTGCGATCGCCCCCTCCACCCCTTCGCCCCCATGCGGCACACAAGCAAATCCGCATAGAAAAATCAAGCCACAAAACGCACCTCATCCAGCTAATCCGCCGGGTGAGGTGCGTTTCTTATGCCAAATACGCCACCGAAAAAGGGCGGCATACCCGCAGGTACACCGCCCCTTGAATCCTTGGATTACACCTTCTGGAAGGTGAACACCACTTCGCCGCCCGCTTCGGGAGCAATTTCTTCCACCGTCTTGTCGAACTCGTAGCCTTCCGGCACAATCAGCACATGCAGCACATAGGGGTACGCAGGCATGGTGAATTCCAGCACGCCATTCTCATCCACAGGCATGGGCGTGCACGTTTCATCCGTGCAGACGTTAATCATCGTGCCGGTCACAGGGTTGCCGTCCTGATCGACGCACTTGATCGTGTAGCTCGCCATGCCCTCCATCGGCAGCTGCGGCGCTTCCGCCACTTCATCCGTGGAAGGCAGGGTGCCATCGGCGTACTTCCAGCCGGGGACATTGATGCCATACTGCTGCAGCATGGCGACAAACGCATTGGCGTTGGGTTCATCAGCAATTGCAATGGCGGATGCTTCCACGTTTTCCGCGCCAGCCTTCACCACAAAATAGGTGGTATACGGGAAGCCGCTTGCCTGATTGGTGTCAATCGGCTGATTCGGGATGACGTAGCCGTCCTCCGTCATGTAGTCCGTCAGCGCATAGTTTTCGGGAGCCGCTTCGCAGCCAAAGGCGTACATTTCCGGGTCGAGCCCCTTCGCCAGCGTCACCTTCACCGTCGCGCTTTCCGTGTTGTCAATCACATAATAGTTGGTCATGCCAAAGGTGGACATCAGCGCAAATTCCGGGTCGGTGAAGAAAACCTGCTTCACGTTGTCGCCCACAAAGGAGATGGTCGTCATCTTCGTGCCTTCCGGATAGACCGGGTTGTTCGCCAGCACAGCGGCGGCTTCTTCTCCGTCCACCACGCGCGCGTTGTCCAGCCAGATCATGTCCTCATTCGCGGCCTGAAAGGAATCCTTGATGTAAGACAGGGCAATTTCGTAAGTACCGTCCGCCGGGAATTCATAGCCGTAGGTCGCCCATTCCTTTACGCCGCCGAACGCCTTCACCGTCTGCCCGTTGACAGACAGGTAGAACAGGTCGCAGCCGGCTTCGGTGGACGTCTTGTAGTCGAACGCGAACACATCGCCCGCCTTCGCTTCCACCGTAGTCAGCACGGAAGCGGAAGAAGTATCCTTGCCCGTGTTCGTGCTGACCAGAACCGTGCGGTCATCCTTTTCCGCAACCGCCATTGGCCAAGTGTATTCATCCGTAGAATTGGTGAAGGACAGCGGCGCCGCCGTGCCTTCCACATTCAGCGCGCGGTTCAGTTCCGCTTCATCCGTCGGCGGAATCGAGGGCTTTTCGCCCGGCAGGAACGCCAGCACATTCGTCTGCGTGTACTCATCGCCGAGGAAGAGACCGAACAGGCGGACAAACGCGTCCGTAGAGGTCTGAGAACCCGTTGCGATGAAAGCCACATTGCCGAAGCGGTCAACCACAATCGAGGTCGGGACGCCATTGAGCCCGAAACCCGCAAAGAGGTTGAACGTTTCATGCCCGACCGGGAACGTCAGACCATGCGACGCCACATATTCCGTCAGCTTCGCATCATCATCGTTTTCATCGATGCTCAGCGCAAAGACTTCCACCTTGTCCTTGTACTGCTCATAGGCTTCCTCCAGGAAGGGGAACTCCGATTCACACGGGCCGCACCACGTTGCCCAGAGGTTAATCAGCACCATTTCCTTCTCCTTCAAAGTTTCGGAGAGGGTATGGGAAACGCCGTTAATGTCCGTAAAGGTAAAATCGGGCATGGGCGCGCCAAGCGCGTACACCAAGGCAGTTTCTTCCGCCAGTGCAGCGCAGCCGAGGCACATCGCCAGTGCCAGAACCAGTGCCAGCATCTTCTTCATGAGGATTGCTCCTTTCACGTTCTGCGGCTTCCACCGCAGTCTTACAAAAATTATAAAGCGAGAAATGCCTGATGTCAACCGAAAAAACTTCATAAATACAATTGGCGTGCGCAACGCCCCTTTTTCGTCTCCAACAGCAGCGAAGAAGCGTAAAATTGTTTGGTATTCCCATAACCAAAAAGCCCTGCCGCATTCACGACAGAGCCTTTTTGTGCCTTGATTACGCCTTGCCAGCGCAGCCCAGCACATCCACAATCTTGTGGGCGACCATCGCCTTCACCGCAGCGCGGGCAGGCTTCAGGTACTGACGGGGGTCAAAGTGATCCGGATGCTCCGCGAAGTACTTGCGGATGCTCGCGGTCATCGCCAGACGAATGTCGGAGTCGATATTGATCTTGCAGACCGCCATCTTCGCCGCCTTCGCCAGCTGCTCTTCCGGAATGCCAATTGCGTCGGGCATATTGCCGCCGAACTGGTTGATTTCCTTCACGAACTCCTGCGGGACAGAAGAAGCGCCGTGCAGGACGATCGGGAAGCCGGGCAGACGCTTGGAGCATTCTTCCAGCACCTCGAAGTGCAGCTGGGGCTTCTGACCGGGCTTGAACTTGTATGCGCCGTGGGACGTGCCGATGGCAATCGCCAGCGAGTCGCAGCCCGTGCGGGTCACAAACTCTTCGACTTCTTCCGGATGGGTGTACATTTCCTGACCATGCTCCACCTTCACGTCGTCTTCGACGCCGGCGAGCGTGCCGAGTTCCGCCTCGACGACCACGCCGTGGTCATGGGCATACTCGACGACCTTGCGGGTCAGGGCGATATTATCCTCAAAGGACTTGGAGGAAGCGTCAATCATGACGGACGTGAAGCCGCCGTCGATGCAGCTCTTGCACAGCTCAAAGCTGTCGCCGTGGTCAAGGTGCAGCGCAATCGGGATTTCGGGGTTCTCGATAACCGCCGCTTCCACCAGCTTCACCAGATAGGTGTGGTTGGCATACGCGCGCGCGCCCTTGGACACCTGCAGGATGACGGGAGCCTTCAGCTCACCAGCCGCCTCGGTGATGCCCTGAATGATTTCCATGTTGTTGACGTTGAAAGCGCCGACCGCATAGCCGCCGTCATACGCCTTCTTGAACATTTCCTTCGTCGTAACAAGCGCCATTGGATTTTCCCTCCTGATGCAATAATGTAGGGGTTTCCACCGAATCTATTATAGCACATTCTGCCGAAATAGAAAAGGGGGTTTTTTCACAAGTTGTATTTTCTTTCACAAAGTTTTGGAGAAAAAAACGACCTCATCCCCCTTTTCGGCGGATGAAGCCGTATCAGCACGCAAAAGCAGCCTGAAAAATTCGCCAACGCAATCGCGCGAAAGGGTCAAGCGTAGGGATTTCATCCCGTTTCATTCGCCCTTGGGTTTCCCCCAATTAACACGCGGAAGCAGCCTGAAAGAGAAGCCTACTCAATCGCGCAAAAGGGTCAAGGGAGGAACTCCCTTGCAGGGTGCAGGGGCAGCGCCCCTGCTGGAGTCCAGAGGCAAAGCCTCTGGTTACTGCCCCTCTTCCGTCCGCTCCACCGTGCCGACGTAGATGATTTCGCTCTTTGCCTTGTAGGTGTCGGTGTACATCAGCTTGCGCTCGGTTTCCGCGCCGCCCACATACTTCACCAGGTAGCTTTCCACCACGCAGCCGTCGGTTGCCTTGCGGTAGGTGTACTCTTGGTCGACATAGGTGGCGTAGGTGTGGTTCGTGTCCTTGCGGTATTCCGGCTCGGTCGGGGCGGGCAGGGTCTGCACCGTCACCGTTTCCAGCTCGTACTTCACGCCCTTGCCGAGGCTCTCGCCGTAAATCGACACCACGCACACCTTGTGCGACTTGTCGTAGCGGCTGTCCTTCATCACCGTCGCAACGATGAAAATCGTGCTGTTCGTGTCGTTGCGGAACTTGAAGTCAATGCGGTTGTCGGATACCGTCGCGTCCTTGCCGTAGTCGGTGTAGCCCACCGCGTCGGAGTGCGGCTCGCGCTTGAGAATCGTCATGTTCGCTTTCGCCGCCGCGAGGTACATCGTCGTGCTCGCCTGACACACGCCGCCGCCGTAGCCCATGCGCTGATCGCCATACGCGTACTCAATCGCCTGATAGAAGCCGTTTGCCTTCGTGCGCTTGCCCACAACCGTATTGAAGGAGAACGTTTCGCCCGCTGCAAGCATCTTGCCGTTGATGCGCTCGAACGCCACCTGAATGTTCAGGTTGCGCTCTTCCGTGCTGGTGGTCGAAATCGGGGTGTACGCCGTCGCGCGCAGCTGAATCTGCGGCTCCAGCATGGCTTTGGTCGTGGTCGGCTGAAGCTCGCGCGTCGTCAGCTCCACCTCGCCGCTGACCAAGGACGACATCATCTGGTACACCTGATTTTTCGCCTCGGTCGTATCCATATAGCGCCCGACGGTCTCCGGCTGAATCGTCAGCGGATTGTTGAAATTGTTGGAATCAAAGATAATATGCGCATCCACCGGCTGGATGTACGCCTGCTGCGCGATGCTTAGCAGGATGTTGTCAATCACCACATTGTCGCCGCTGGGCGTGGCGGAATAGCCCTCGTAGGGATTTTCCGCCAGCGCGTCCATCGTGGCTTTGCGCGCGTCAATGCTGCCTTCTGTGTGCCCCGGCTGCCACGCCGCGTCGAGGGCTTCCCGCACATCGACGGTCATGTTCAGGTCGGCGCTCGTGATTTCCCTCACCAGCTGACCCGCGTACATCAGGCGCACCTTCCACGCGTCGCGCTGCTGATTCGCGTGCGCCGTGACCGCCTCTTCCGCCTCCGCGCGGGTCATGCCGCCGAGGTGGATGCCGTCCACATACACGTTCGGGACGTACTTGTCGTCATATGCCGTGACCGACGCGACCAGCGCTTCCCGCTCGTTCTGCTCCTGGATGGCATTGCTGATGGCGCCGCCCGCCGCGACCAGCCCGCAAATTACCGCCACCGCGCACGCGCAGAACAGGATGCGCTTGAGCAGCTTTTGTCCCGACGGCTTGCGGCGGATAGGCTCGTTCTTCGGCTCGCGATGCTCCGGGTTGAAGCCCCCCAGCCCCGCCGGCGGATGATTGCCGCCGCCATTGCCGCCGTTTCCGCCATTGCCGTTCGCCGGATACTGCGGAAAATTCACCGGATACATCGGCTGCTGCCATCCGCCATAATTCTGCTGCGGATACGGCGGATTCTGCGTGCGCTGCGGATTCATCGGCTGATTGGGCATCATCTGCCCGCCGCGAATCGGCTGATTGCGCCCGGTATTCATGCTTGTCGGGTTCTGCCCCCACGAGAACTGCTCCAATTGGTGCGCCGCATCGAGCGGCTGCACGCCGTTGTTCCAGCCCTGCTGCGGCTGCATGGGCGTCCCCTGCACGCCGCGGAAGCCGCACATTTTCCCGCTTTGCGCATATTGGCTCCCCTGCCCCGGCTGATTCATCCCCTGCGGGCGCATCGGCTGAGCCGCACCCATCGGCTGAGCCGCGCTCATCGGCTGAGCCGTACTCATCGGCTGCATGGGCGGATTGGCGCTCTGCTGCACAGGGGGCGGCTGCGGATTCCGGCGCGGCGGATTTGTCGGCTGCATGGGCGCGTCTTCCGTGCGGATAAGGGGGATGCTGTTGTCCAGCGTCTGCTGCCCGGCATACTGCGCCGCGTTCAGCTGCGTGCGGCGGCGGCGCGGCTGCTTGTTGTCGTTGAATTCGGACATGGTTTCAGCACCCCTTTCTGATGGCAATTCGGTATTTCTTCATCTTATATCACATGATTTCAGCATCTTCCACTGCTTGCAGCAATTTCTCCACATCATCTGCCGCCCTCGCCCACATCGGCGCGGTGCAGCCGACCATGCCGTGGCGGTCGCCATCGCCATGGAAGTCACTGCCGCCAGTGACCAGGAAGCCCATGCGCCGCGCGGTCAAATCCAGCAGGGGCGTGGCGCGTCCGGCAGACGGGTGGTAAACCTCAACGCCCCGCAAGCCCTGCTCCTGCCAAACGCCGAGCAGATGGCGCAGCAGCGCGCCGGTCTTTTCCAGCTCCATCGGGTGCGCCAGAACAGGCACGAAGCCGCTTTCCTGCATCAGCGGCAGCGCCTCCGCCATGCTCAGGCGCTCCCCCGCCACATAGGCAGGCGCGCCATCCGCCAGAAAGCGGTCAAACGCCTCGCGCGTGTCGGCGACATAGCCGTGGCTGACCATCGCGCGGGCGATATGCGGCCGACCGACGCTGCCCTTGGCTTCGCGTGCGATTTCGTCGTAATCCAGCGGATAGCCCAGCGCGTTCAGCTTCTCCACCATCTGCCGCGCGCGTCCGAGCCGCATTTGGGACAGTGCCCGAACCTTGCGGTGCAGGGGCGTATCCGTCCCGCGCCCGTAGCCGAGCAGGTGCAGGCCGGGCATATCGCGCAGGGACAATTCGACACCTTGCAGAATCGGCATCGGCGTGGGTTTCCCCAGCAGCTGCGCCGCGCCGTCAAACGTGTCATGGTCGGTCACGGCCAGGAGCGTCACGCGGTGCTTGTCCGCCAGCGCCACCAGCTCCGCGGGCGTAAGCAGCCCGTCGGAGGAAGTGGTGTGGGTGTGCAAATCAGGCTTCATGGGGGTCAGTTGGGTGATTTTCGGGCGCATCCGCCGTCTTATCAGGCGTTTCCGCGCTCTTTTCAGGCGTTTCGGCGGACTTTTCGGAATTCTCTTTCTTCTTTTCGTCCGCCATATCCTGCATCATCACGTCGCCCGTGGTGCGGGTGTCGGCATCCTGAATATCCGGCAGCGCACCCGTTTCCATCAGGGTGACGAACTCGCGGCGGCTGATGGTGTCGTACTTGAGCAGCGCGTCCACCAGCTTCTCCATGCGGTCGCGGTTGGCGCTCAAGGCATCCACCGCCTTCTGGTAGCATTCCTCCAGCAGGCGCTTGACTTCCGCGTCGATGCGCGCCGCCATTTCTTCGCTGTACCCGCGGCTCTGCCCGAACTCCATGCCGACGAACACTTCCTGATCGCCGTCAAGATAGACCGGCCCCAGCTTTTCGCTCATGCCGAACTGCGTCACCATGCGGCGGCAGACCTCCGTCGCCTTTTTCAGGTCGCTCGTTGCGCCGGTGGTGAACTCGCCCAGATAAAGCTGCTCCGCGGCATGACCGCCCAGCCCCATCGCCACGAAGTCCATCAGCTGGCTGTAAGTCTGCAAATCGTCCTCTTCCGTCGGCAGGGACAGCGTGTAGCCGCCCGCCTGCCCGCGCGGGACGATGGTAATCAGGTGCACCTCGTCGCAGTTGGGCAGGACGTGCCCGACGATGGCGTGACCCGCCTCGTGGATGGCGACCATGCGCTTGTCGCGCTGCGTCACCTTGTGGCTGCGCTTCTCCGGGCCCATCTGCACGCGGGAGATTGCCTCCACCAGCGTCTGCTGATTGATGGCCTTCAAGCGCCCGCGCGCCGCCAGAATCGCGGCTTCGTTCATGATGTTTTCCAGCTCCGCGCCGGTGGAGAAAGGCACGCGCTTGGCGATATTCTCCAAATCCACATCATCCGCAAGGGGCTTGCCCTTGGCGTGCACCTTCAGGATGGCAACACGCCCCGCCATATCGGGGTAATTGACGAGAATCGTGCGGTCAAAGCGGCCGGGACGCAGCAGCGCGGGGTCAAGAATATCGCGGCGGTTCGTCGCCGCCATGACAATAACGCCCTCATTGATTGCGAAGCCGTCCATCTCGACCAGCAGCTGGTTCAGCGTCTGCTCGCGTTCGTCGTGTCCGCCGCCCAGACCCGCGCCGCGGTGACGACCCACGGCGTCAATCTCATCAATAAAGATGATGGACGGGGCAGCGCGCTTGGCTTGGTCGAACAGGTCACGGACGCGGCTCGCGCCCACGCCCACGAACATCTCCACAAAGTCAGAGCCGGAAATGGAGAAGAACGGCACGCCCGCCTCGCCCGCAACCGCTTTTGCCAGCAGGGTTTTGCCCGTGCCGGGCGGGCCGATGAGCAGCACGCCCTTGGGGATGCGCGCGCCCATGTCAATGTACGCCTTGGGGTTGCGCAGGAAGTCCACCATTTCCTTGAGTTCTTCCTTCTCTTCCTCCGCGCCCGCGACGTCGGCGAACGTCACCTTGTTCTTGTTCGGGTCATGGATGCGCGCCCGGCTGCGGCCGAAGTTCATCACCTTGCCGTTGCCGCCGGTCTGCGCGCGCATAATCAGCCAGAACATCACGCCGCAGAGCACCAGCGAAATTGCCAGCGGAATCAAATCATACCACCACGGGGTGGTCAGCGGCTGACGGTAGATGATGGTGAACGGCAAATCCTTGACGGACACCTCGTCCAGCGGCTTATTAAGCTTCGCCGCCTGCATTTGCCGCGCGGTGACGATGAAATCGGCGCCGATGGTGGTTTCAAAATCGTAGTTCTTGTCAGGGAAATCCGCGTCGGCGACCGTTGTTGTTGTCGTCACGCCCACCAGCGACGTGCCGCGGATGGCGACGGAGCGAACCTGCCCCTCCTCAATCATCGTCAGCAGCTGGGGATAGGTGATGCGGCGGTCACGGGTATTGCTGCCAAAGCCGTTGGTGAACAGCATCGAAATGGTGAGTACCATCAGCAGCAAAACCGCGACGTAGCCGAACATCCCGCGAGACTTCTTCAATGCGAGCATCCTCCTTCCGTTCCAGCGCCATCCGCCTGTTGCGGCGTATACCCATATAGACGAATGACGTGTGCGGAAAAATCCATCTTTACAAAAATTTTATCTTTATTTGGGGAAGAATCGGCTGATTTATTCGCGCGCCGCGCCGTACACGCGGCTGTCCAGCACGCCGATGTCCGGCAGATTGCGGTACTTCTCGGCAAAATCCAGCCCATAGCCGACGACGAACTCATCCGGAATCTTGAAGCAGTGGTAATCCACCGTCAGGTTGTGTTCAGGATTGCGGCGGTCGGGCTTGTCCAGCAGCGTCGCAATGCGGATGGAGGACGCGCCGCGGCCCATCAAATACTTGCCGAGGTAGAACAGCGTGTTGCCGCTGTCCACAATGTCCTCCACAATCAGCACGTCGCGCCCCTTGATGGACACGGACAGGTCTTTCTCCAGATTGACCACGCCGGAGGACTTGGTGGAGTTGCGATAGCTCGACAGCGCCATGAAATCCAGCGTCACGGGCAAATCGACTTCGCGGATGAGGTCGGAGAAGAAGACGCTCGCGCCCTTCAAAATGCAGACCATCACCAGATCGCGTCCCTGATAGTCGTGGGTGATTTCCCGTCCCAGCTGGGTAACGGCCTTCTGGATGTCCTCACGCTTGACGAGAATCTTCGTCATGTCTTGATACAGCTTGGCATTGGTGTCCATCGTGTTGTCCTCCTAAATATATGTAGGTTTCTATGTTGACTTAGTTGGCGTTGTCCTTTTTTTCGCGCAGGGGTGCGCCGCAGCGTTTGCACTGTTCGAGCTTGTCGTAGGGGTCATCCTCAATCTGCGACCACTTGATGACGCCGGACAGCGGGCGGTATTTCGGATTGAGCGATTCGCAATTCGGGTCAATGTGGTAGTACGTTCCGCCTTCGGGATTGTAGTAAATCAGCAAGTCCGGATGGCTGGTGTTCAGCACGGGCTGGGTGGCAAGGGCGTTGGTCGGGGTGGCGGTGCTTTCCTGCTCGTTGCTTTGCAGCGTCGCGGGGTCAACGTACCACACGCCGTCCTCCTTGACCATGCGCACCTTCCACAGGTAGACGCTTTCGCCCAGGGTGTTGTTCTTGTTGATGACGGCGCGCACCGTCACCATGCGGGCGATGTCGTTCGATGTGCCCGTGATGCCCGTGAAATCCCAGCTGACGGGCGTGCGGTTGGTCAGCACCTCGCCGAAGAGCTTCTGCGTCACCGCGTCGGTGCCGCCCTTGATGCTGCTGCGCCACGACGGGGCCGTCAGGTTGACCATTTGGCTGATGGCGTTGTTCTTCCACAGCGTGAAGAAGGAATGCAGCTGCGCGTAGCACTCCTCGGAGTCATCCACAGGCGTCGCGGTGGGCGTGGGCGCGGGATTGGGCGTGTCCGTCGCGGTCAGGTTGACATCGAGGTTATTGCCCGATGTACTCCCCTGCTGCATCTGACCGGACTGATTCGGCTGCGCGGGGTTCTGATTGTCCGCCGCATTCGTCGCCAGTGCGCTGACGAGGCAGACGACCGCCGCCGACGCCAGCAAAAGCGACAGCACCAGCCGCGCGTTAGGCGTAACCAGCTCGCGGAGCCACATCGCGGCGATGCTCGCCACCGCGCCGACGAGGACGACCCACTTCACCGCCGTCCACGCAAAGACCATGCTTAAAATGAAGAGAATCGGCAGCACGCCGAACATCAATACTTTTGCAATCGTATCCCACGGAATTTCCCTGTGCGCCGCCGGCTGCACCCGGAAGCCGCTGCGCCCCGACGTCGGGTACACACGCTGACCGTCGGGGGTGTACTGCGCGTACTGCTGCTCCGGCGGCAAATCCGTTTCCTGCGGATTTTGCTGGCTGTACCCCTGCTGATTGTACGCCGGATTCGGCTGGCTGTACCCCTGCTGCTCGTAGGGCTGCTGATACCCGCCGGGCTGCACAAACCCCTGCTGGTCATACGGCTGCTGCTGATAAGGCTGCTGGGCGTACGGCTGCTGATAGCCCTGCTGCCCATACGGCTGCTGATAACCCTGCTGATCATACGGCTGCTGATAACCCTGCTGTCCGTATGGCTGCTGGTATCCCTGCTGACCATAGGGCTGTTGATAGTCCGCATACCCCTGCTGACCATATTGCGGCTGCCCATAGCCGTTTTGCGGCGCGTAGCCCTGACCATAGGCATCATTGGGCGCGTAGCCACCATTCGGGGCATAGCCCTGCGCCGGCGGATAATTGCCCTGCGAAAAACCGGGCTGCTGAGGATTCTGTCCGGCGTCCCCGGCGCCATCATAGGGTGGACGGCTGTTGCTCATCCGGCTTCCTTTCCTTTCTTCCGCGCGTTTGTGCGCGAAGTTCCCTGCCGCGCCTTGTGCAGAGGGCATTTTGTCCCTCCCTCGCGCGGACTTTCACGCAAGCGCCTGCTTCGCGCTTTACATGATAACGCATCTTACAGTATAGCACAAAAAAATGGCTTGTAAATAAGAAATCGGAAAAATTCACGGTTTGTTCGCCTGTAAGCCTGTAAATATGGAAAGAATTCCACTTCCGTGCGCCTTTTATTCCGCATTCCGCATTCCAAATTCCGAATTTGCCCCCTTGCAAAACGCCTCAACCTATGGTAAGATAGAGCGTGCCGACGAAAGTCAGCGAAATATTGGAAGCGATGACCGGGAAACAGTAGCGCGTGCAAGTCCCCTTCCTATTTCCAAATGAGAATGTGCCAAGATGCGAAGCGAATTTTTTCTGCTGGCTAACGGGAGTGAAACGCAGCGTAGCAGCGCTACGCTAAGTGGAACGAGCGGACGCCAGAAGGAAAAAGGCGCGAGCAGATGGCACAGGCGAATGCAGGAAATAGGATATCAGAGAGCCGCCGGGTGGTGCGAGGCGGCAGGGCGCACAGCGTGAACCTTCATCCCGTGAGTTTTTCGGCGTGGGCAGCCTTATCGCCTATCAAGCGGCGGCAGCGGGATTTTTTCCTTTGCCGCAAGACGAGTGGTACCGCGGATTCAGTCCGTCTCATCAAACGATGGGACGGGCTTTTTTCATCCAACTGTAAGGAGGAACATCCGGAATGAACGAGAAGATCGAAGCCCTGAAAAGCAGCTTTGATTCCGAGCTGAAGAAGATCGCCAACATGGTGGATCTGGAAGCCCTGCGCGTGAATTACCTCGGCCGCAAGGGCAAAGTGACCGACGCGCTCAAGGGCATGGGCAGCTTGACCGACGAGCAGAAAAAGACCGTCGGGCGCGAGACGAACGAGCTGAAAACCGCCATCACCGTCGCCTTGGCGGAAAAGCTGGAGGCGCTCAAGGCGCAGGAATTGCAGCGCGAAATCAACGCCCTGCCCGAATTTGACATCTCCATGCCGCCGGACATGACCCGCGGGTCGTATCACCCGATTACGCTGGTGCAGCGCCAGTGCGAGCAGGTGTTCAAGTCGATGGGCTTCACGGTGGAGGATTACGCCGAGGTGGTGACGGACTACGAGTGCTTCGAGAGCCTGAACATTCCGAAGTTCCACCCCGCGCGCGACATGCAGGACACCTATTATCTGGACAACGGGCAATTGCTCAAGACGCAGACCTCCGCCGCCCAGAACGCCATCTACCGCCGCTACCGCGACGCGCTGGTCGACGGTGGCGTGCCGATTAAGGCGATTTTCCCCGGCCGCTGCTTCCGCAACGAGGCAACCGACGCCTGCCATGAGAACACGTTCTTCCAGATGGAAGGCATCATGGTGGACAAGGACATCTCCATCGCGAACCTGATCTACTTCATGAAAACGATGCTGAGCGAGGTGTTCCGCAAGGACATCAAAGTCCGCCTGCGTCCGGGCTTCTTCCCGTTCGTTGAGCCGGGCTTTGAGCTGGATATTTCCTGCCTCATCTGCGGCGGCACGGGCTGCCCGTCGTGCAAGCATTCCGGCTGGCTGGAGCTGTGCCCCTGCGGCATGATTCACCCCGAAGTATTGAAGGCCGGCGGCATCGACCCGGAGCAGTACACCGGCTTCGCGTTCGGCTTGGGCATGACGCGCCTTGCCATGATGAAGTACGGCGTGAAGGACATTCGCGACCTGAACAGCGGCAGCCTGACGCGCTTGGCGCAGTTCACGGACGACGAGTAATGCGGAGGAAAGACGAACATGCTGATCTCAATGAACTGGATTTCCGACTTCGTTGACCTGACGGGTCTTGACAAAATGGCGCTGATTCGCCAGTTCTCCCTGTCCACAGCGGAAGTTGAGAATGAAATTTTCCACAAGGGCGCGGATTTGTCCGGCGTTGTCGCCGCGCAGATCGTCAGCGTAGAGAATCACCCCGAATCCCACAAGCTGCACCTGCTGAAGGTGGACGCGGGCGACGGGCAGCTGACCGACGTGGTCTGCGGCGCGCCGAACGTGCAGCTGGGCATGAAAACCGCGTTCGCGAAAGTGGGCGCGCAGCTGGGCGACATCACCATCAGCCCGCGCAAGCTCGCCGGGTACACGTCCTACGGCATGTGCTGCTCGGAGAAGGAAATCGGCATCAGCGACGACAATTCCGGCATCATGGTCATCCCGGAGGATGTTCCCTGCGGCACGGACTTGAAGGCGCTCTACCCCATTGACGACATTATCTTCGAGGTGGACAACAAGTCCCTGACGAACCGCCCCGACCTGTGGGGGCACTACGGCATGGCGCGCGAGTTTTCTACCCTGTCCGGCCGTCCGCTGAAAGCCCTGCCCGTGGCGGATTTGGCGGCGTACAACAATCTGCCCGCCATCGACATGAAGATTGAAGACCCGCTGTGCCAGCGCTACTCCTGCCTGCGGGTGGAGAACATCAACCGCCACGTCAGCCCGATGGCGATGCGTATCCGCCTGAACTACTGCGGTATGCGCGACATCAACTTCCTCGCCGACCTGACGAACTACCTGATGCTGGAAATGGGGCAGCCGATGCACGCCTTCGACAGCCGCAAGGTGGAGAAAATCCGCATCCGCCGCTTCCCGGAGAGCTTCCCTTTCCAGACGCTGGACAAGGTGGAGCGCACCATCGACCCGAACACGCTGATGATCTGCAACGACGACAAGCCGGTTGCCATCGCGGGCATCATGGGCGGTCTGGACAGCGAAATCGTCGATGACACGACGAGCCTGACGCTGGAATCCGCCACCTTCGACGCGGCGTCCGTCCGCAAGAGCAGCGTCCGCCTCGCCCACCGCACCGACGCCTCCGCCCGCTACGAAAAGAGCCTTGACCCGGAAATGACGACCGTCGCCATCGCCCGTTTCGTCAAGCTTTTGCAGGAATACGACCCAGAAATGCGCGTCACCTCCCGCCTGACCGACGAGTACGCCTTCCACTATCCGAAGGTGCAATTGTCCTTTGACAAGGCGTTTGTTGACCGCTACACCGGCATCAACATCTCCTCCGACGAAATCATGCACACGCTGACTTCGCTGGGCTTCGGCATGACGCGGGACGGCGATTCCTTCACCGCGGACGTCCCCTCCTGGCGCGCGACGAAGGACGTGACCATCAAGGCGGATATCATCGAGGAAATCACCCGCATCTACGGCTACGACAACTTCGACCTGCACACGGCGGAATCCCCGCTCTACCCGGTTCGCATGTCCACCGAAAAGACGGTGGAGGACAAATTGAAGGACATCCTCGTCAAGCGCTATTCGCTGCACGAGGTGCATTCCTACATCTGGCAGTACGCCGACGACTACAAGAAGCTCGGCATCGCCGTCGAGGACAACGTGAAGCTGCTCAACGCCTCCAACCCCAACATCGAGACGCTGCGCCGCTCCATGATTCCCACCCAGCTGTGCCAGGTGAAGGGCAACACGGGCTATGCGCCGTCGTTCGGCATCTTTGAAATCGGTCACGTCATCGACGGCGTGGACGAGAACAAGCTGGCGAAGGAGCACAAGAAGCTGTGCGTGACGCTCTTCAGCAAGGTCGATAACGTGGAAACGCTGTATTTCCGCCTGCGCGACATGCTGTGCGTCGCCGTGAGCGACATCCTGCACAAGGATTTGTCCTTCCACGCAATGACCGCGACCCACTCCTATGAGCATCCGAAGAACCTGAACGCCATCGTGCTGGACGGCGTTGACCTCGGCGAAATCGGCGTGGCGCACCCGGTTGTCGGCAAGAACATCGACAAGAAGGCGGCAATTGTGTTTGCCGAAATCGACACGGAAGCGCTTGCGTCCATCGCGCCCGCGCCCATCGTCTACCGTGAGCCATCCCGCTTCCCCGGCATGGAGCAGGATTTGACCTTCGTGGTCAATCGCTGCCAGCCGATTCTGGACGCGGTGAAGGCGGAGACCTCCCCGCTGGTGCAGAAGGTGACCGTGCTGGGCACATACAGCGACATCACCGGCAAGACCATCACGATTCGCCTCTCCTTCTCGCACCCGGAGCGCACGCTCACCCGCGACGAAGTGCAGGCGGTTGTTGACGGCGTGGTTGCGCGGCTGAAGGGTCAAGGGATTGAACTGAAGAAGTAACTTCCTCTCTATATGCATCTTTCTTCCTCCGAAACGCGGCTGTGTTTCGGAGGTTTTTTCGGTTCTTCACGGAATCTTGGGGGAAGAGCAGCTTGGGGGGCGCGTCTGCGGACGCGCAAAGTTACTGGCAGGGACGCTTCGCTGCCTGCACCTTTGTTGGCGACTTCCTTTGAGTAGGTTTGACGCGAAACAGTTGGGGCGTTGCCCCAAACCCCACAAGGGACGCTGTCCCTTGACCCTGCAAGGGGCATTGCCCCTTGACCCCTCCGCGCGATTGAGTTGGTCGCGCTTTCATGCTCCTTCCGCGTGCAGCTTTTTGGGGCTTCGCCTAAGTCCTTGTTTGCCCCCCAACTTTCCGTGAAGAACCAATAATCTTCCTTCCCCTGCCCCTCTGCTTTTGTCGGCGGAGGGGCGTTTTTTGTGCTTCCGCGAAATTCGAGATTGACAACTTCCCCCGATGGTGGTAAACTGGAAAAAACGGAAGGTTTCTGCCCATTTTCGTCGCTTGTTAGGAGGATTGCTATGAGCCCCATTGCCGCCCGGAAAAAGACCATCATCTGGATGATTGCCGCCATCGTGCTGGCAGTCTCTTCCATCGCACTTGGCGCCGGTCTCATCGTCAGCCACAATTCGCTGACGGACACCCGGAATCAGCTGACGGACACGCAGAGCGCGCTGTCCTCCACCCAATCCACCTTAGCGGACACCGAAAACAGCCTGTCCGCCGCGAAGGACACCCTCGCGTCCACCGAAGCGACCCTCGCGGACACGCAGACCACGCTGGACACGACCGCCGCCGCCTTGACGGATACCCAGACCACCCTTGCGTCCACCGAAGCCACCCTCGCCGAAACGCAGGGTACACTTGCTGACCGCGAAACCGAACTGTCCGCCACAAAGGACACCCTTGCGTCCACCGAAGCCACCCTTGCCGAAACGCAGGGCACGCTTGCTGACCGCGAAACCGAGCTGTCCGCCACAAAGGACACCCTCGCGTCCACCGAAGCCACCCTCGCAGAAACGCAGGGTACGCTTGCTGACCGCGAAACCGAGCTGTCCGCCACAAAGGACACCCTCGCGTCCACCGAAGCCACCCTCGCCGAAACGCAGGGTACGCTTGCTGACCGCGAAACTGAACTGTCCGCCACAAAGGACACCCTCGCGTCCACCGAAGCTACCCTCGCCGAAACGCAGACTGCCCTGAACAGCCGCGACACCACGCTGGCATCCACGAAGGACACGCTGATGATCACCCAGACCAAACTGGCGGCATTGAAGGACACGCTGTCCACCACGCAGAACGAACTGGACACGCTGAAAGCATCCCTGCCGGCAAAGGAATATGAACTGGAGAACACGAAGGAAGCGCTCGCCGCGACGGAAGCCGAACTGGCGGTGACGCAGAACACGCTGACTGCCGCGCAGACGGAGCTGTCCGACACAAAAACCAGCCTGTCCGCCACTGAAACCGAGCTGACCGCGACGAAGGACACCCTTGCCGCCGCCACGACGGAATTGTCCGACACCAAGACGGCGCTGACCGCCACCGAAGCCGAGCTCACGACGACGAAGGACAGCCTGACCGCAAAGGAAGCCGAACTCACGACGACGAAGGACACCCTGACCGCGAAGGAAGCCGAACTCACCGCGACGAAGGACAGCCTGACCGCGAAGGAATCGGAACTCACCGCGACGAAGGACACCCTGACCGCGAAGGAAGCCGAACTCTCCGCGACGAAAGACAGCCTGACCACTGCGGAAAACGAACTCGCCGCGACAAAGGACAGCCTGACCACCGCGCAAAACGAACTCGCCGCGACGAAGGACAGCCTGACCACCGCCACGACGGAGCTGGAAGCCACAAAGGCAACCCTGGCCGCGACAGAGGCGGAATTGACGACGACGCAGGAAACCCTCGCCGACGCGCAGGCGATTCTGGCGGCATCGAACGAATCGCTGAGCTTCGCGAAGCTGAACCCGGCGACGCGCGGCACTGACCCCGGCATTGCGCCCTCCCCGATGGCAAGCGCGGTTCGCGACCCGTCGGAAGCCGTCGCGTTCCTGCTTGTGACAGTCGGCACAAAGACGTACGAGCCGATTCCGCTGCTGGAGGACGGGTACTACCGGCTGATTCACGGCGTGTGCGTGAACATCATCCACGTCACGGAGACGAGCATCGAAATGACCGATGCCAGCTGCGCCGACCACGACTGCATCGCGCAGGGCATCGTGACGCTGGAGAACAAGGACACGCGCGAAGGCGGCAGCTATATCATCTGCCAGCAGAACTTTGTGACGCTGCGGCTCTGCACCCGCGCGGAGCTGGAAGCGGAAGGCATTGTGCTGCAATAATCGAGGATTTTGACCGGGGGCGGCGCAGGCTGCCTCCGGTTTTTTGCATAATCAGAAATATCCCCAAGGAGGAAAACGCCCATGCTGACGTATCATCCGACCACCGAAGCCGAGAAGGAAGCCATTTGCGCGTGGCACTACCCCGGCGAATACGCGATGTACAACAATCCGCCGTATGCCGAGCAGAAGAAGCACGGATACGGTTTTGCGAATCCGGCAAACAATTTCTATTCCTTTTACGATGGCGAAACGCTGGTGGGCTTCGTGAACCTGTCCGATGAGGGCAGCGAGGTGTTTTTCGGCATCGGGGCGCATCCCGACCACTGCGGACAGGGGTACGGCACGCAGATGACGGCGCTGGCGTGGGATTTATCCCAGCGGCTGTATCCGGGCAAGCCGATGTATCTGGAAGTGCGGACATGGAACACGCGCGCCGTTCGCTGCTACGAGAAGGCAGGATTCCGGGTGGTGGGCGAGCCGGTGAAGCGGGTGACGCTCAGCGGAGAAGGGACGTTTTACCACATGGTGCGTCAGGCGCAGGGATCATTCCGCGCAAGATGTTGATTTGCCAAGCGGCATCCGCTGCGAATTTGACATTCGCCGCCTTTCGGGGCGGCTTTTTGTTTGGTTCTTCACGGAAAGTTGGGAAAGCAAACAAGGGCTTAGGCGAAGCCCCCAAAAGCTGCACGCGGAAGGAGCATGAAAGTGCGACCAACCCAATCGCGAAAAGGGGTCAAGGGGCAATTGCCCCTTGCAGGGTCAAGGGACAGCGTCCCTTGTGGGGTTTGGGGCAACGCCCCAACTGTTCCGCGTCCGACCAATCCCAAGGAAGCCGTCAACAAAGGTGCAGGCAGCGAAGCGTCCCTGCCAGTAACTCTGCGCGTCCGCAGACGCGCCTCCAAGCTGCTCTTCCCCCCAAGATTCCGTGAAGAACCTTTTGTTCCCCCGCTGAACGCCGCCTAAAATCTCTATGAATATGTAAAATTCAGTTGAAAACAAGCGCAAAGTGTGGTAAAGTAGGTATGTATGCGATTTTTCCCCGCACAGGCGGAATTTTGCTGCATTGCGGCACGCTCGGAGGAAACGAACCATCATGACGATTATGAATGTCTTATCCCTGTTCGGCGGACTGGGGCTGTTCCTGTTCGGAATGCAGCTGATGGGCGAAGCGCTGGAAAAAGCGGCGGGTACACGGCTGAAAAAGCTGCTGGGCATGGTCACGGGCAACCGCTTCCTCGCCATGCTCGCGGGCATCACCATCACGGCGGTGGTGCAGTCCTCCTCCGCGACGACGGTCATGGTCGTTGGCTTTGTCAATGCGGGGCTGATCTCCCTGACGCAGGCGGTCGGCGTGATTATGGGCGCAAACATCGGCACAACGGTCACGTCGCTGCTGCTGTCGGTGCAGATTGATTTCGCCGCCATCTTCACGTTTCTGGGGCTGATTCTCTCGAATCTTCCCGACAAGTACAGAACCGCCAAGCAGTTCGGCACCATCACGATGGGTCTGGGCATCCTGTTCATCGGCATGAACACCATGTCCGGCGCGATGGAGCCGCTGCGGACGTGGGAGGGCTTCCAGAAGGCGATGGCGTCCATCAACAACCCGATTCTGGGCGTGCTGATTGGCGCGGGCATCACCGCCGTCCTGCAATCCTCCGCCGCCAGCATCGGCATCCTGCAAACGCTCGTCGCGCAGGGGCTGATTGGGCTGGACAGCGCCATCTTCATCCTTTTCGGGCAGAATATCGGCACTTGCGTCACGGCGCTGCTGGCGTGCGCGGGCACAAACTCCACCGCCAAGCGCGCGGCGACGGTGCACCTGCTTTTCAACGTCATCGGCACGGTGATTTTCGTCATCATCGCCTGCTGCCTGCCGCTGGCAAGCTGGGTTGAGATGCTCTCCCCCGGCAACCTCAAGCTGCAAATCGCCATCGTCCACATTCTCTTCAACGTCACGACGACGGCGCTGCTGCTGCCCGCCGCAAGCTGGCTGGAGAAGCTGGCGTGCCTGCTGATCAAGGGCGACGGCTCGACCGCCGAGGAAATGAAGCTGCTCTACTTTGACGCGCGTATGCTCAAAACGCCGCCGATTGCCGTGGCGCAGCTGTTCAACGAAGTGCAGCGCATGGGCGGCATTGCGATGGGCAACTTCCAGCGGGCGATGGAGTGCTTCAACGAGTGGGACGCGAAGAAGTCCGAAGAACTGGCGCGGAACGAGGACGTGCTGGACTACCTGAACCGCGAAATCACCGATTCGCTGGTGGAAGTGAAGGGGCTTGACCTGTCCGAGAAGGACACGAAGCTGGTCGGCTCGATGTTCCACGTCGTCAACGACATGGAGCGCATTGGCGACCATAGCCAGAACATCATGGAATCGGCGCAGCTGAAGAATCAGGACGAGGTGAAATTCTCGCCCAAGGCGGTACAGGAGCTGGAAAGCCTGTCGAACCTTGTGCGCGCGCAGATGCAGCGCTCGCTGGACATGTTCAAGGCGCAGGTAACGGACGACACGCTGCTTGGCGAAGTGGAGGGCGTGGAGGACGAAATCGACACGACGACCGAAGCCCTCCGCAGCCACCACATGGACCGCTTGAAGAACCACAAGTGTTCCGCGAAGAACGGCATGATTTATCTGGACATGCTGACGAACCTCGAACGTATCGGCGACCACGCGGAGAATATCGCCACGTCCGCGAAATCCGCAACGGGGATTTGATTTGCACATAAAAACCTCGCGACAGATGATGCCGCGAGGTTTTTTGGTTCTATTGATTATTCGCCGATTTCCGCGTAAATCATTTCCACATGATTCTGGCATTCCTTCGCGAACGTCTCCGCATCAAACGCGCCGTTCAGATAGCGCTGCACCAACACCTGAAGCGCGTCATCATACGTCAGCGGCGAACCCTCGGACACATACAGCGATTTCGCCATCTCCTGATAGTACGCAATGTCCCCCGCCGAAGAGAAGTAACGCCACTGCTCCATGTTTGCGTACTGCTCCTGCAAGTCGCGCAGGGTGTCCTCGTCGGCGCGCTCTTTATCTGCTTTCTGTTCCAGCAGTGCGATTTTTTCCGCAAGTTCATCCAGCTGCGCCACCATCGACGGATTTTCAATCGGCTCGGTCAGGTTGTCATAGATAAAGTAACTTCCATCTGTCAGATGTGTCGCGCAGTATTCCAAAAACTGAATCGCGGCTTCCTGATTCTTGCCGTAGGGGTTCACCACAGCAATGGTCACATACGTTTCAACCGCGCTGTTCTGCTCCGGGAAAATGCGCGGCACGAATTGAATCATCTGCGACGGGGCGGACGAAGCACCCGGAATCATGAAAATATTTTCAAATGCCATGCGCGGCTCTTCTTCCGCGGGCAGTTCATCCTTGATGCGCTGGACGTAATGCAGAAACGTTTCGTCCGTAAAGTCCAGCCTGCGTCCCTCCTGCAGGGAGGTCATGATGTAATACTTCATGAACAAGTCCATCATGCCCGACTGGGTGTATTTCTGCATCAGAAGCCCTGTCTCTTCCGGCAGAAGCCCTTCTTCCAGAATTTCGTTGCACACATCCAGCAGTTCGTCGAAGGTTTCGGGCGACTTCATTCCCCATTCGTCCAGATATTCCGTCAAGACCATCATGCCCATCGGGGAAGCATCTATTATCCAGCCCATCAGCGTATCGTCATCCGTGCAGACGGGGCGCAGAGCGGGATAGACATGCTGGAAAGCGTCCTGCAAAATCGCGCTGCCGGTTAGCGGCGCGTAGTATTTCATGTTTTTGAGGGTATATAAGCCGTCGTAAGCAGTGAAAGCAAACAAATCAATGTCGGGATTCTTGATAACGTAGGCGGTCGAAATCGTGTCCATGATGTCTACGGACTTTTCGCAGGTGATGCTGATGCCGCTTTCCTGTTCAAACTGCTCCATGCGTTCCATCAAGGCATAATACTGATTGGTGGCAATGTTCAGTTCTGCATTTTCCGCGTGGGCGGCAAAAGCGCACAGGGGCAGAGCGGCGCAGAGCATCAGCGACAGAAACTTTTTCATTCGCTTCTCCTTTATCTGTCACAGTAGGATTACGATTGCCGCGCTGTCTGCCCCATGGGATTCACGCCTTTCTGTATCGTTCGTTTTTCATGCCAGTATCTTCATTTGTAATATAGCATGTGCTTTTTGTTTTGTCAAGTCACGTCGCCATTTTTTTTGCAGCGCATTAGATGTGACGAATATACTCCCCCACGACCTCCACCAGCCCATCTGCCTCCTTCGGCGCGTACCTCGGCGAAATCGCGAGCGTCACGAAGTCATACGCCCCCGCCGCGCGGAAATCACGGTAGTCGTCGTACACGCGGAACGGCACGGTCGGCTCTGCGCCGTTTTTCGCGGCGAACATCTGCGCGGTCAGCGAATTGAGATGGATGTTGCCGTCCGCGTCAAGCAGCACTTGCGGAATGTCCGCCCGCGAACGCGGATTGCGCACGTTATCCAGCGACGAAATCCGCCGCATCGCCAGCGCGAAAAGCAGGTAATTCGCCTCATCGAGCTTCTTCTGGGCATAGAAGGCGGTGTAGTCCAGCCGCTTTGGGACGGGCATGGACAGGACGTTGAACAGCACGAAGTTCGGGCCGGGATAGCCGATGCCGAGGTCGCTGTGCGCGTCAACATGGGTGACATCGAAGGGGGCGGTCAGGCTTCCGGCGGCGATTTGCTCCTCCCAGAAGCGGAGCGCGCCGTCGTGCGTCTCGAAAATGCGCCCTGGCTTGGGGGCGGTGCGGGACAGGCCGCACTGGGTTTCGAGGAATGCGCGGACGGCGGATGCTTCCCACGGCTCATGTCCGGAGAGGGACGGGCGCTCGCCCAGTTCGGCAAGAGGGCAGCAATCAGCGAGGAAAAAGTCGAGGTCAATGTCGAGAACGCGCATGGTAATGCTTCTTTCTGCTGAAATCAGCGGGATTTCGGTTCTATTATACCCCATTCCCCCTCACGGCGCAAGGTCGATGATGCTGTTGTCGCTGCCGCCCTCGGCGAAGGAATCCGGCACTTGCCCGACGATGATGCTTTCCGCCATCGCCATCTGCGTGCTGGCCTGCACGTTTTTCGCGCCGGTCGGAATGACGATTTGCACGTTCGCAGTCAGGACGAGGGAAATGCGGTGGCGTGTCTGGTTGATGCCAGCGGTGGTGAAATCGGTGCTGAACGCCGCCTGCACCGAGCCGACGGGCAGAATCTGCACGGCGATGCCCGGCCCAGCGCCTGCCAGCAGCGTCAGCCCGACGGCACTGCCCAGCGGCACGACGACGGTTTTCTGCCCCATGGCGGTCAATCTCTCCTGCGCAAGCAGGGACGCCTGCGCCGCCAGACGGTTCATCTCCGGGGTATTCGCCTGAATCAGGCGCACTTGCCCTTGATCGTCCTTCTCGACGGTCATCAGGTCGGCATAATGCACGCCGAGTCCGAGCATCTCAGACGCTGCCTCGTTGAGCGCCTGAATCGCCAGCGACCGCGCCGTCGCCTGCGAGAGCGTCAGCACGACGTCGGTCACGTTTCGCTCGACGCGGAGAATCAGCAGCGTCATCAGCACAAGCAGCAGCAGTACGCGTTTCCACCGCCGCCGGGGAGATTTTCGGCGCTTTGCAGGAATTTTCGCTTCTGATTCGTTGTTTGTCTGGGGCATGGTGCATCCTCCTTTCGTCGCCTGCCATTGCAGGATGCGCGAATATGTGCTATAATATAGGATGTAATTCTGTATGCTCTGCGGGTTATGCTATTTTCGGATGAAAATGCGCCAAGGCGCGAGCAGATGGCGCAGGCGAATCCGAAAATAGCATTCCGCATTCCTTCATATTCCGCCGGGGCGCGCATCATGCCGCTGACGGCGCAAAGGGGCTGAAGCAGTGAAGAAACGCAACGATTTCCCGGACTTTGTGCCGGAAAACGACGATTTTGCCTATCAGGACGGTCATCCCGACGACCCGCAGGGCGATGATCCTGACGAGTACGACCCGAACTGGGCGGACGACGACGACCCCGTGGAAGTTGCGGGACAGGCGGACATGTTCGCGCACGAGGATTTCTGGAACGCTTCGGCGGATGATAGCGAAGCGCTGCCGGAGGAGGAAAAGGTCTACAAGCACTCCATTTTCAAGCCGGAGATGAAGAAGCCGAACTTCGTGCTGTCGATTGCCGTCAACGTCATCCGCATTTTCGCGGTGCTGGTGCTGGTAGCAGGGCTGGCGGCAGTCGGCGCGGTGGTCGGCATTGCGAAAGGGTACATGGAAACCGCCCCGACGCTTGACCTCGCCGCGATTGACGATCAGGCGCAGACCTCCTTCATCTACGACGCCAACGGCAACCTCATCACCGAATACAAAGGCTCGGAGAACCGCGTCATGGTGTCGATTCAGGCCATGCCGACATACCTCCAGCACGCTTTTATCGCCGTGGAGGATGCGCGTTTCTACACGCACAACGGCGTGGACATCAAGCGCATTATCGGCGCGTTCGTGTCGAACCTTTCCTCCTCCTCCACGCAGGGCGGCTCGACCATCACCCAGCAGCTGATTAAGAATACGCTCCTTTCCTCTGAGCAGAGCTACAAGCGCAAAATTCAGGAAGCGTACCTCGCCATGCAGCTGGAAACGCGCTACACAAAGGATCAGATTCTCGAAAGCTACCTGAACACCATCTACCTCGGCGAAAACTACTACGGCGTGTACACCGCCGCGCAGGGGTATTTCGGCAAATCGCTGGGTGAACTGACGCTCCGCGAATGCGCCATGCTGGCGGGCACATGCAACTCGCCCTACTACTACAATCCGCGCCGGAATTTCTACACGCGGCAGAAGGAGGGCGTGGATTACCCCGCCATCACCAACGACCGCACCAACTACGTCCTGCGCTGCATGTACGAAAACCAGTACATCACCTACGAGCAGTATCAGGAGGCGCTTGACCCGGCGACCGCGCATGTGCTGGAGAAAGACCCGAACACGGCTACCGGCATGTACGCCTACGCGCACTACGTCGAATACGCGGTGGATGAGGTCATCGACATTCTGCTGCAGCTGAACAACCTTGAGGACACCTCCGCCAACCGCAACGCCATGGAAAACAAGCTGCGCACCGGCGGCTACCACGTCCAGCTCGCCATCGACACCTCCATTCAGTCCACCGTCGAGGATACGCTGGAAAACTGGACGAACTACCCCACCCTGCGCGACCCGGCGGACAAGGTCTACCGCACGCGCAATTCCGACGGCACATACGACGAAACGGTTGAGCCGCAGGCCGCCGCCGTCGTTGTGGACTACCACACGGGCGAAATCAAAGCCATCGTCGGCAGCCGCACGCGTCCGACGGCGATGAAAACCTTCAACCGCGCGGTGGATATGACCATGCCCGTCGGCTCGTCCATCAAGCCGATTGCCGTGTACGCCCCCGCGATTGAGCTTGGCGCATCCCCCGCGAGCATCGTGATGAACATGCCGCTGCCGATTTCCGGCTGGCGCGGGTCAAACGGGCAGGATTCATGGCCGCGCAACTACGGCGGCAGCTCCTACGCCGGCCCGGAGACGCTGCGCAAGGCGCTCGTCAACAGCCACAACACCGCCGCCGCGCAGGCGCTGATGACCCTTGTGGGCGTGGACAATTCCGTTGCCTTCCTGCACGCGATGGGCATTGACGATGCGCACATTGACGCAACGCCGTTCGGCTTGTCCCTCGGCTCCAGCGGCATTACGCCCATGCAGATGGCGGTTGCCTTCGGCGTGCTGGCGAACGGCGGCGTGTATCAGCAGCCCATCTCCGTCCTCGGCATCTCGGACAGCACGGGCAAAGTCATCTGGGACGGCCATCAGCAGCAGGAGCGTCACCGCGTGTTCAGCGAATCCACGGCGTACATGGTCGTGGACATGCTCAAGCAGGCGGTTTCCTCCGGCACGGGCACGAACGCGAAAATCAAGGGGCAGACCGTCGCGGGCAAAACCGGCACGAACTCCGACCAGAAGGGCGTTTTCTTCGCTGGCATGACGGGCTACTACTCCTCCGCCCTGTGGGTTGGGCACGACAACTACAAGGCGCTGTCGTCGAAATCCACCGGCTCCCGCTCCGCCGCCCCGCTGTGGCAGAGCTACATGAGCAAGATTCATCAGGGGCTGTCCAACCGCGACATTCTGGAGGGCAGCGCCAGCGACTACGGCTTGGTGAAGGTGACGACATGCGCGGTATCGGGGCAGCTTGCCACCGACGCTTGCCGCAGCGACGCGATGGGCTACGGGGTCGTGACGGACTACTGGAAAGCCGGCACAGAACCGACGGTTTCCTGCCAGATGCACACGACGCAGACGATTTGCTCCGTTAGCGGCTTGCTCGCCTCTCCCTATTGCCCGGACACGGTCACACGCGGCGTGCTGACCATTCCGTCGGGACACCCGCTGGCCTCCTTCATCGGCACGGAATATGAGGATGTGCTGATTGAGTACCTCGGCAGCTACGCGGTCTTGGGCGCAAGCGGCACCTGCCCATACCACACGAGCGCATCCAGCTCCGGCAGCAACACGATGGTGGAGAACACGCTGATTCCCGATGCGAAGATTCTGCTTTCGCAAGCCTACGCGCAATTGCAGAGCATGGACATTGTAAACGACGCGCAGCGCTACTCCGCGATTCAGTCCGCCATCACGAATCTGGAATACGTCATCTCCCTCCCCGCCCCGACGACGGCGGAAGTTGCGTCGGCGATGGGGCAGCTGACACAGGCGATGGCGGGTCTCTACTAATGGATACATCAGCAAACACGGCGGCGGATTCTCTCGCAGAAATCCTCCATGCCCTCCGCGGCATCCGCGCCCCCATCCAGCAAGGCGAATACGACCTGCACGACCTCGTGCGGGCATCCCTTGCGGAGGCGGAAATCCCCTGCGCGCACGAAGTCCCGCTCGCCCCGCGCTGCCGCATCGACTTGCTTTGCCCCGGCGGCATCGGCATCGAAATCAAGCGCGGACAGCCTGACCGCAAGCGCATTGTGATGCAGCTGACCCGCTATGCCGCGTGCGGGCAAATCAGCAGTTTAATTCTCGTGACTGAGCGGACAGTCGCCGTACCCAATCGAATTCACGGAAAGCCGATTTCGTGCGTATGCCTGAACCGGCTGTGGGGAATTGCACTATGAATGAAGAAGAAGCGGAACTGCTACCGCCGTACCTGCGCCCGTACCCGCCCTCCGGCGCACCGCTGGGAACGCTGAGCTACAACCGCCGCAGCAAATGCTGGGTGGTGAAGGGCGACCCGTCGGTGACGGAGGTGTGCAAGCGGCTGTTTCCGGGCAGCGCGGGCAGCAGGCGCGGCGAAGCGCGGTTCACGGCGCATCGGCGGGCGGTGGGCGACCTCTGCTGGCTGATGATGCGCTTCCCGCTGGAAATCAAGCCCAGCGACCGCGCGTTGTGGGAAAAGGCGGTCACGGGCGCGCGGGAATACGCGGTTCGTCAGGCGAAAATGGCAACGATGCCCGTGCGCATGACCCCGCCCGACGGTGCGTTTCTGGGGACGCTCCGCCCATTTCAGGAGGAGGGGCTGTCGTACCTGTGCAGCCACGATCGATGCCTGCTGGCGGACGAAATGGGCTTAGGCAAGACGGTGCAGGCGCTGGCGTTTCTATCCTCCACCGGTTCATTGCCCGCGCTGGTGATTCCGCCCGCGCACCTGACCCGCAACTGGCAGGAGGAAACGCTGCGTTTCCTGCGGGTGGACGGCAAAGCGCCGCGCGTGCACACTATCCGTGGGCTGAAGCCCTACGACCTGCCGGAAGCGGACGTGTACATCATGCACTACCTGCTTCTGCGCGGGTGGAAGAGCGTGCTGCCGACGCTGCCTTTTCGATCGGTCATCTTCGACGAAATCCAGGAGCTTCGCCACGCGGGGACGGAAAAGTACTCCGCCGCATCGTTGCTGTCGGAAAGCTGCGAGCGCGTTATCGGGCTGTCCGGCACGCCGATTTACAACCGCGGCGGCGAAATCTGGAACGTCATCAACATTCTCGACTACCACTTCTTAGGCGACTGGGAGTCGTTTTCGCGCGAGTGGTGCAGCGGCTACGGCAATCAGCTTGTGCTGAAACCCGATTTGCTCGGCGCGTACCTGCGGCGGGAGGGGCTGATGCTCCGCCGGACGAAGCAGGAGGTGCTGCGCGAGCTGCCGCCGAAGCGCCGCCTGGTGCAGGAGCTGGACTGGAACGACAAGGTATACGCCCAGCTGATGGCGCCCGTGATGCGCGACGTGCTGCGCTGGAAACAGGACGACCAGCTTTCGGCGCAGGAGCGGGCGATGCTGGAGGAATCCATCAGCCAGCACGCGCGGCAGGCCACGGGCGTGGCGAAAGCGCCGTATGTGTGCCAATTTGTGCGCGCGCTGCTGGACAGCGGCGAAAAAGTGCTGCTGTTTGCGCACCACCATCAGGTGATGGACATCTACAAGCAAGAATTGAAGGCGTTTTCGCCGGGGTTCATCACCGGGCGGGAGACGACGCTGGCGAAAATGAACGCGGTTGACCGCTTTCAATCCGGGCGGACGGACGTGCTGTGCATCAGTCTTCGCGCGGCAAGCGGTCTCAATCTCCAGCGCGCGACGTGCGTCGTTTTCGGCGAACTGGACTGGTCACCGGCGGTGCATTCACAGGCGGAGGACCGCGCGCACCGCATGGGGCAGGAGGATTCGCTCCTGTGCTACTACCTCGTTGCGCCGCAGGGTTCGGACGCGGTGATGCAGGAAGCGCTGGGCTTGAAGGTCAGCCAATTTGTCGGGCTGATGGGCGACGCGCCGCAGTCCCCGGAGCAGGCGGAGCAGTTTGCGAATCAGGCACGGCGGCATGTGGAAAGGATTGTGGCGCAGATGGGGGACAATTCGGTTTCCGCCAACTAACGCTTCGGTTGTCGTCAAGATGGATTAACCCCAAAAGTGGCGGCGCCGAAGGTTTCCAAAGGGCGACCGCAGACATTCGTCTGTTTTCATGCCCTTTGGTCGCCTCCGCATAGGCGAATTCCCCTGCAACAATAAAGACCAAGAAACATGGGTGTGCACTGCGAAGGGGTGTCGGGGGCGACCGCAAAGCCCCCGACTCGCGCCCGCAGGCGCGAAATCCCCTGCTTACGGAAAAGACCAGCTACATCTGAAAGACAGGCAGTTTGGTCGCGCCCATTTGGCGCGACACAGCACAGTTGGTCGAATGAGCAGCTTGGAGGCGCGTCTGAGGACGCGCGAAGTTACTGGCAGGGACGCTTCGCTGCCTGCGCCTTTGTTGGCTTCATCCTTTGAGTAGGTTTGACGCGGAACAGTTGGGGCGTTGCCCCAAACCCCACCAGAGGCGCTGCCTCTGGACTCCGCAAGGGGCAATTGCCCCTTGACCCCTTTTCGCGATTGAGTTGAGTTCACTCTCATACTCCTTCCGCGTGTTGCTCTTTTATTTTGTATTAACCTAAGGAGGTTTCTATGCTATATCTCGGCTGCCATCTCTCCGCCAGTGCGGGCTATCTCCACATGGGGCAGGAAGCCATTTCCATCGGTGCAAACACCTTTCAATTCTTCACCCGCAATCCCCGCGGCGGCACCGCCAAGCCCCTCGACCTCTCAGACGTCGCCGCTTACCTCGACTTCGCCAGCGCCCACGGCATCGGGCAAATCGTCGCCCACGCGCCCTATACCCTCAACGGCTGCTCGGCTGACCCCGCCATCCGCGATTTCGCCCGCCGCACCATGCTCGACGATCTCCAGCGCCTTGACCACCTGCCGGGCAATCTGTACAACTTCCACCCCGGCAGCCACGTCAAGCAGGGCGTGGAAGTGGCGACCGAGCAGATTTGTGACATGCTCAACGCGATTTTGTGGCAGGATATGAAAACGACCGTCCTGCTGGAAACAATGGCGGGCAAGGGCTCGGAAGTCGGGCGGACGTTCGAGGAGCTGCGCGCGATTATCGACCGCACGGAGCTGAATGACAAGCTCGGCGTGTGTCTGGACACCTGCCATGTCAGCGACGCGGGATATGACATCGTGAACCACTTGGAGGATGTGCTGGCGGATTTTGACCGCGTAATCGGGCTGAATCGGCTCAAAGCCATCCACCTCAACGACAGCAAGAACCCCTGCGGCGCGCACAAAGACCGCCACGAGCAGATTGGCAAGGGGTACATCGGGCTGGAGGCGCTGATGCGCGTGGTCAATCATCCGTCGCTCAAGCACCTGCCGTTCGAGCTGGAGACCCCGAACGACCTCGCGGGCTACGCGGCGGAAATCAAGCAGATTCGGGAGTTGGCAGAATGATGCGGGTGAGTGCGGGCATTGTGCGCTATCCGGACGGGCGAATCCTCATCTGCCGCCGGGGCGAAGGGCGCAAAAACGCGCATTTGTGGGAGTTTCCGGGCGGCAAGCAGGAGGCGGGCGAATCACCAGAAGACGCATTGCGCCGGGAATTGCTGGAAGAATTGTCGCTGCCGATTGCGGATGTTTCGCCGCTGTGCCGCCGGGAAGCGCAGGGCATCGCGTTCGACTTTCTGACCGCGACGGCAACGCGCGCGCCGGTGCTGACCGAGCACGAGGGCTACGCGCTTGTGCATCCGGCGGAAATGACGAAATACGTTTTCTGCCCGGCGGATGAAGTCGTGGCGCGCCAAATTGCGTTTGCGAACGTCCGCGCGTGCCTGTGGGACTTCGACGGCACGCTGATGGACACCTATCCCCTGCTGACGGAGGTGTTCGTGCGCATCGCGGCGGAAAACGGGGTGCGTCTGACGGCGGAAAACGCGCTTTCGCTGCTGAAAGGTACGCTGCGGGATGCGTGCGCGGCGCTGTCGGCGCTGACCGATGTTTCTGTGGATGAGCTGCTGAAGGAATGCCGCGCGGCTGAAGCGGAACGCTTGCTGGACGCCCCGAAGCTGCTTTGCGGCATACCGGAATTGCTGCTTGCGCTGCACGAGCGGGGCGTTCGGCACTATGTGGTGACGCACCGTGACCTGCGCTGCCGTGACATGCTGGCGCAGTGCGGGGTGCTGATGCTGATTTCGGGCTTTCTCACCCACGAGGACGGCTATCCGCGCAAGCCCGCGCCGGAAATGGTGCAGGGTTGCCTGCAGCGATACGCCTTGGCGGCGGATGATTGCGTCATGATCGGCGACCGTCCGCTGGACACCCGCGCAGGCAAAGCGGCGGGGGTTCGTGGCATCCTGCTGGACGCGGACGGGCGCTTTGCGGGCGAAAAGTCGTGCGAGGCGCGGGCGGAAAATGTCGCGGAAATCGCGGAAATGCTGCTGCCTGACTGGCGCTTGTAACCGCCCGGCAAATTACGATTTTATCTACATGATATATGCACTACGATTGGAGGAATCACCATGCGGAAAATGCTCTGCCTGCTGCTGATGCTGGCAATGCTCACGCCGTGTTTGCCAGCCCTTGCGGAGGATACGGACGCGCTGGATGTCATTTTGCTCTCCAGTGCCTCCATCGAGCCGCTGCAGGAGACGCTGCGCCCCGGCAAGGCGGTCACGCTGCGGTTCACATCGCCTGTGGACGGCACGGTCACGCTGCTGCTGCGCAACGCGGAGACGCTTGAAACCGTGCTGCCAGTCGCCAAGGATTACCCCGTCACGGCGGGCGAAAATCAGATGCTGTGGAACGGCACATACGAGGGCGTTTTCGCGCCGGAAGGAATCTACCGGCTTGTGGCGCAGTTCTCCGACGGGTCAGAAGCGGACACCGCCATTCTGGTGGGGCAGATTGCGCCCTTCCTGACCTCCATTTCCGCGCTGGAGAGCACCGAGGACGGCGAAGTGCACCTCTCCTTCTACGCAAGCGAAAACGGCCGCCTGACGCTGGGACTGTGGGGCGCAAGCTGGTCGCTGCTGGAGAACATTGACATTTCCGCCGGCACGAACGAAGTGACGGTGGACGCAACCGCCCTTTCGCCGGACACCGTCGCAATCAGCCTGACGCTGACGGACAACACCGGCTATTGCTCGAACGAGGAGCATGTGGCAGTGAATCCGGCATCCTTCGGCAT
>OJKI01000024.1_pt1 | contig 107612 bp, 79 predicted proteins | sample 1596431 | NCBI WGS metagenome assembly OJKI01 (sample SAMEA4350165, study PRJEB24818) | metagenome | biome: human; feature: gut; material: faeces | place: Denmark | collected 2013-09 | reverse complement strand
GGACGTAAAAGCCCTTGGAGACGAAGGTCAGACCATTACCTCTCTATTCTAACAGTTTAGGCAACGAGATGTCCCATGCCTATGGCTGGCTGCCATAAATCAAGGGGCAAATATATAGTAACAGGAGTTGACCACGATGACCTCTGTTATGAGCGCAATCAAGAACACTGTTCCGATTACCCAGTTCAATCGGGGACTTGCAGGAAAAATCTTTGAGGAAGTTAAGCAAACTGGTGCAAAAGTTGTCATGAAAAATAACACGGCAGAATGCGTTCTGCTTTCGCCGGAGGAATATGTACGGCTGATGGACGAATTGAACGATGCGCGTCTGCTGGCTGTGGCATCGGAGCGCATGGCGCACTACGACCCGTCGAAACTGATTTCCGAAGAAGAAATGAACCGTCGCCTTGGCGTTACTGAGGATGACCTCAAGGATTTTGAAAGCGTGGAAATTGAATGAACTGGAAACTTGAATACCTTCCGGAAGCCGAGGATGACTTCAAGGCGCTTGATGGCAGTCAGAGAAATCTTGTCCTGAAAGCAATTAAGAAGGTACAGCAAAATCCGCTGCCTGCGGACGAAAATGGCTATGGAAAGCTGCTTGGCAATCAAAACGGAAAAAACCTTGCTGGACTGCTGAAAATCAAGCTGCGCGCCGCTGGAATACGCGTCGTTTATCAGCTTCAGCGCACGGAAACGGCTATGCTGGTGATTGTCATCGGCGTGCGTGCGGATGAAGAAGTGTACGAAATTGCACAGAAAAGAGCCGCAAAGCATCATTTACTGGGGTGAACGCACAAGCGGGGTGCATGGAGCGCATTTTGCTCCCTGCCCCCGTTTTTTCTTTTCCCCGCGCCCTTCTTTTCCGCCGTCCGCCCGCATACCATCCATCAGCCGAATCAACGGGCAAGGAGGCGGACAAACATGAAACTTCCCAAACTTCCGAAACTTCCATCCCTCAAATCCCTTCATCTCCCCAGCCGCATCACGATGGAACGGCTGCTCATTGTCTCTGCGGCGGCGCTTGTAGTTGTCCTCGCCGTCCGCGGCGGGCAACAGACCCAAACCGCCATGCAGCAGACTGACTTCACCCCCGATGTCAGCACCCAAACCATCGCGGACGCATCGCCGGATGTCGAAATGACCGCTACCGTCTGCTGGTATGAGGACGGCGAGGGGTATCTCGTGCCGGTCACGCGCCAGATTCCGCTGCAGGACGGCGTGGCGAAGGCGACGCTGAGCCTGATGGTGAAGTCGTCGGAAAATGACCTCGCGGCGGCGCGGATGGGGCTGCGGAACGTTATTCCAGAGGGCGTTACGTTCGATTTGGACATTTCCGGCGGCAAGGCGCGCGTGGACTTGAGCAAGGAGGCGCTGAGCTGCCAGAACGCGGAGGAAGAGCTGCTGATGGTGCAGGGGACGGCGGCGGCGCTGTGCGGATTTGACACGGTGCAGGAGGTGACGTTCCTTTTTGACGGTCAGAAGCGCTCGCAGTTGACGCACGGGACGGACGTGTCCGGCGTGTTCAAGGCGGACGGCGTGAATCTGGAAAGCGTGGAAACGACGGCGAACCTGACGAATGCGTCGCGGGTGCAGCTGTATTTCCCGTCGGCGGACGGGCGGCTGATGGTGCCTGTTACGCGGACGGTGTTTTCCCCTGCTGACCTGACCACGGCAATGCTGGAACTGGCGAAAGGCCCGGAGAAGGACAGCGGACTGGAAATTCCGCTGCCGAAGGACTGCGGTCTGCGGTCGGTGACGCTGAAGAACGGTGTCGCGACAATTGACTTCACAAAAGAATTTGCGTCCCTTGCGACGGCGGAGGACGCGAGCGCGGCGACAAGCCAGGCGCTCCGGGCAATTGTGTTCACGGCGAGCCAATTTCCGGGCGTGAAGAAAGTCGAGGTGCTGGTGGAAGGAAAGCCGTTTGAGGCGCAGCCGTCCGCGGTGACGACGTTCGTGAATCAGGCGGACGAAGTGATGGCGCAGTATCCGGGGCTGATTACGGTGGACTAAGGCACCACCGCACAACTCGGCGGCGCGTCTGGCGATGTCTTTTCCGCCATCTGCGGCATGCAAATTTCTCGATTTACCGCCAGTAAACCTTCGAAATTTGCATTTGCATCTGACGAAAAATCCATTCGTCAGCCGACCACCTCATTTGTGCGGTGTTACCCTAATACTATTTCCTGCATTCGCCTGCGCCATCTGCTTGCGCCGCGAATTTGGAAATAGTATAAAAAAGGCGGGTGCGCGGAGCTTCAAACTCCATGCACCCGCTTTGCGTATATCAATAATTACTTCTTGTTTCCCCCGAACAGCCCCGTGATTCCGCCCAGAATCCCGCGCGTCACCTGCCGCGTCACTTCGCGGGTCGCGGTGCTAATCGCCGTATTCTGCACGCGCCCCAGCAATGAGTCGTTCTTCCGGGCGCGCGCGGCACGTTCTTCGCGCAGTTCATCCGCGTGCTTCCGGCGTTCTTCCGCCTGGCGATCCTTCTCGGCTTTTTCAGCCGCTTTGCGCTGCTTCTCCGCCTCGCGCTCCTGCGCCTTCGTCGTTGTCGGCGCTGCTGCGGGCTGCGCCTGAGCCGGGACGTAATTGCCCGTCGCGGGGTCAAGCTGCATCGGCATCATCTTCTGCACATACTGCCCGCTTGCCGGGTCGTAGACCATCACCAGCATGTTCTGTACCTGCGGCTGCTGCACAGTCAGCACCGGGACAGGCTGCGCCTGACCTATCGGCTGCTGCTCCTGCTGATTCTGCCACGCCGGACGTGCGGGTTCGTCCGCCGCCATCCACGCGGGACGCGGCGTGCTGCCCTGTGCGGCAGGCTGCGCCTGAGCCATCGGCTGTGCAGCCTCGCGCTGCACATAATGCCCTGTCTGCGGGTCGAACACGAGGAACGCATCGGGGCGGCTGACCGTCGGCGCAGCGGTCGAAATCTGCGGCGCGGCGGCTTCCGGCGCGGGCATCTGCTCCTTCTGGAACGCACTTGCCAGCATTTCGTAGGCGGAAACGCGGTCAACCGGCGTGTCGTAAACGCCGCGGAAGGGGCTGGATTCGATGCACTCCTGCCGCACATCGCCGTCGATGGCGTTCATGGCACTCTGCGGGGGGAGGATGGTCGCGCGCTCGACGATGCTCGGCGCACCGTCCGCATCGAGGAAGGAAACCAGCGCTTCGCCTGTTTTGAGCGTGGTGATGGCTTCTGCCGTATCGAACGCGGGATTCGCGCGGAAGGTCATCGCAGCGGTGCGGACGGCCTTCTGGTCAAGCGGCGTGTAGGCGCGCAGGGCGTGCTGAACGCGGTTGCCGAGCTGCCCCAGAATGCTCATGGGAATGTCGCAAGGGTTCTGGGTGACGAAATACACGCCGACGCCCTTGGAGCGAATCAGCCGGACGACCTGCTCCAGCGTTTCCAGCAGCGCCTTGGGGCAGTCGTCGAAGAGCAGGTGCGCCTCGTCGAAGAAGAACACCATGCGCGGCTTGTCCAAATCGCCGCATTCGGGCAGCAGCTCGTACAGCTCCGACAGCATCCACAGCAGGAAGGTCGAGTACAGCCGGGGCTTGCGGTAGAGCACGTCCGCCGCGAGGATGTTGATAACGCCGCGCCCGTTTTCATCAAGCTGCATCCAGTCGGCGATGTTCAATGCGGGTTCGCCGAAGAACGCATTGCCGCCCTCGTCCTCCAGCATGGCGACGGCGCGCTGAATCGCACCGACAGATGCCATGGAAACGTTGCCGTAATCGAGCGTGTACTCCTTGGCGTGCTCACCGACGTAGGCAAGCATGGCCTTCAAGTCCTTGAGGTCGAGCAGGAGCATGTTCTCGTCATCCGCGACGCGGAAGAGGATGCTCAGCACGCCTGCCTGCGTGTCGTTGAGGTTCATCAGCCGCGCGAGCAGCGTCGGCCCCATTTCGCTCACGGTCGTGCGGACGGGATGCCCCTCTTTGCCGAACACGTCCCAGAACACGGTCGGGAACGTGCGGTACTCGAACGTCGGCACGCCGCACTGCGTCAGGCGATTGGCGATATTGTCGCTGTGTGTGCCGGGCTGCACCATCCCGGCGAGATCGCCCTTGATATCCGCGAGGAACACGGGCACGCCCATGTCCGAAAATCCCTCTGCCAGCACCTTGAGGGAGACGGTTTTGCCCGTACCGGTCGCCCCGGCAATGAGACCATGGCGGTTTGCCATCTGCGGCAGCAGGCAGACGGGGTGTTCACCCGTTCCAAGCCAGATTTTGCCTTCGTAGAGCATGTGTGTTGTGTTCTCCTTTTTCCTTTTATAGTGGTACTATTGGTACTTCTTTATCGCGGCAGGGGTTTCGCCTCTGCGGAGGCGACCAGAGGGCTTTGCGGTCGCCCTCTGGACTCCTTCGCACGCACACCCATGTTACTTGGATTTTATCGAAAATGCGATTAGTGGGTGTGCCGTTACTCCTTCTTCTCATCCATCTCCGCTGTGCGTTCCGAAATAATATACCGCGGACGCTGCTTGACTTCCAAGTAGATTTTGCCGATGTATTCCCCGATGATACCGAGAAACAGGCACTGCATCCCGCCAACGAAGCATACCAGACAAGCCAGCGACGCCCAGCCAGCCACCGAATGCCCGGCAATCGCGGCAATCACTGCCCAGATAATGCCGATGAATGACAGAATCGTGATAAACAGGCCGGCGAAGAACACCATGCGAATCGGTTTGACCGATAGGCTTGTGATGCCGTCGAACGCCAGCCCCAGCATCTTCTTCAGCGGATAGTGGCTTTCGCCCGCAATGCGCTCGTGGCGCTCGTAAGAGACGCTGGTGGACTTGAACCCGACCAGCGGAACCATCCCGCGCAGATACAGGTTTACTTCGCGGAATTTCGCCAATTCCTGCAGGGCACGGCTGGAAATCAGGCGATAATCCGCGTGATTAAACACAACCTCCGCGCCCATTGCACTGAGCAGCTTGTAGAAGCCTTCCGCCGTGAAACGCTTGAAGAACGTGTCGGTATCACGCTTGGAGCGCACGCCGTAGACGATTTCGCAGCCGTCAAGGTACGCATCCACCATCGCGTCCATGGCGTTGATATCGTCCTGCCCGTCGCAGTCGATGCTGATGGTGATGTCGCAGCGGTCTTTCGCCTCCATCAGCCCTGCCCAGACCGCCCTTTGGTGGCCTCGGTTGCGGCTCTGCGCAATGCCTTGGAAGCACGGGTCTTTCGCGGACAGCGCCGTGATAATCTCCCACGTCTTGTCCTTGCTGCCGTCGTTGACGAACAGAATGCGGCTCTCGTCGCTGATTTTCCCCGCGTCTGCGAGCTGACGCACCTTGTCGCGGAACATGCCGCTGGTAATCGGCAGTACGCTTTCTTCGTTGTAGCAGGGAATCACAATATACAATACAGGCTTGTGTGCCACGCAGAAACACCTCCAGTATGGTTGATTATGCCTTATTATAGCACATTTTCTCCTGCTTGAACAGGTTCTTTTTGCAACAGTTTCGACGCAATTATTGTTCACAAAATATTTACAAACACTTCCGACATTCGTTACAAAGTCGTGCTATGATACGGAAAGTACTCCAAGAGGGGTGCGGCTATCAAAGGAAGTGTGCTTATGAATCAGGCGGCAATTGGTCAGTATATCGCAGGCAAGCGCACTGCGCAAGGCATGACGCAGGAGCAGCTGGCGCAGAAAATTGGCGTATCGCAGAAATCCTTGATGCGCTGGGAAACGGGCAAACGTCTGCCCGATGCTGATGCGGTGGAAGCACTCTGCACGGCGCTGGGTATCACCCTGCCCGAACTGCTCAACGGCAAGGATTCGCCGCAGAAGGAAGAAATGCAGCTGACGCACGACGCACAGATGCTTGACCTGCTGCGCCGGATGCAGCGCACAGTCTATGAGCAGCATATTCTCTACGGCGTTCTGCTGATTCTGCTGGGCATCGCGAGCAACGCATTGTCTGCGCTGGCCGGCGGCAGCCATGTCAAGGAATTCTTTTCGGGTGTGCTGATGGGGATGTCCGTTGCGGAAATGCTGGCGGGGGTCGTCATTGTTGCCATCCATGTGATTCACGGAAAATGCGAGGAGTAATTAGCAATTTGAGAAATCATTGCGCATTGAAAAGCGGTCGCTGACCGCTTTTTTCGTTTTGGGAAATCGCAGAAACATGCCTTTTTTCCTTGACCCCTTCGGCATTCCGATGTATAATAAACAATGGTGTATTAGCGCATTGAGCAGAAAGGGGTGAGTGTCCTGTACGCACAGGTAATTGTGGACATTGTGCATGAGAATGTTGCGCACACGTTTACCTACCGCATTCCGGACGGCATGACGCTCACCGCCGGACAGCGCGTGGAAGTTCCGTTCGGGCGGATGCGCAAGGAGGGGGTCGTCCTCTCCCTGACGCAGGAGACGGACGTGCCGCCGGAAAAGCTCCGCGACATCCTCCGCCCGCTGGAGGATTATGCCGCTATCTGCCCCACGCTGCTGACGCTCGCCCAGCAGATGGCGGACGACGTGCATTGCCCACTGGCGGAAACGCTGCGGCTGATGCTGCCCGCCCAAATGCGCGGTGGACGCATTCAGGTGAAAACGCAGACGGTCGCGCAGGCCGCGAAGCCGCGCGAAATGCTGGAAGCGGCGGCACTGGCGGAGAAACGCTCGCCGAAACGGCGTCTGCTGCTGACGGTCTTATCCGACGGGCGGACGCACCCGGTGGAGGAATTGAAGCTGCTCGTCCGCGAACCGCTGCAAGCGCTGCGCCAGATAGAAGCAGCCGGACTAATTGCCCTGCGGGAAGAAGAAGTGCTGCGCCGACCGGGCGGCAATACGCCGGACACCGCCGTCCCTGACCCGCCCCTCACGCCGGGGCAGGAGGAAGCGCTGTCTGTCATGCTGCCGGATTTGCGCAGTGGACAGGGGAAATATCTGCTCCACGGTGTGACGGGCAGCGGCAAAACCGAGGTGTTCATCCGCCTCGTGCGCCAGACGCTCGTGCAGGGGAAATCCGCCATGATTCTCGTGCCGGAAATCGCTCTCACGCCGCAAATGGTCATGTGGTTTCGGGCGCGGTTCGGGGCGGTTGCGGCGGTGCTGCACTCGCGGCTCAGCGCGGGCGAGCGCTTTGATGAGTGGCGGCGCATCCGGCGCGGCGACGCGCGGGTCGTCATCGGCGCACGGTCAGCGGTGTTCGCGCCGTGCGGGAATTTGGGGCTGATTGTCGTGGATGAGGAGCACGAATCGACGTACATCTCCGACCGTCATCCGCGATATGACGCGCGCGAAGTTGCCATCCGCCGATGCGAAAATGAGCACGCGACGCTTCTGCTTGCCTCCGCTACGCCCAGCATTCTGTCCTTCGCCAGGGCACGGCGCGGGGATTATGTGCTGCTTGAAATGCCCTCCCGCGTCGGCAACCGCCCGATGCCGCAGGTCACGCTGGTAGACATGCGCAAGGAGATGGAGAACGGCAACCGAAGCGTATTTTCCGGGCAATTGGTCGCGGCACTCAAGAACTGCGTCGCGCGCGGCGAACAGGCCATGCTGCTGATGAATCGGCGCGGGTACAACAGCTTCGTCAGCTGCCGAAGCTGCGGTTATGTCGTCAAATGCCCGAACTGCGATGTCGCCATGACCTACCACGTCGTGGGCAGCGGGCAGACCGAGGCGAAACTCCACTGCCACTACTGCGGATTCGCCGCGCTGCCGCCGAACACCTGCCCGAAATGCGGCAGCAAGTACATCCGCTATTTCGGCGCGGGGACGCAGAAAATCGAGGAAGAATTGAAGAAACTCTTCCCACAGGAAAACGTCATCCGCATGGATATTGACACGACCTCCGGCAAGGATGGTCACGCAAAGCTGCTCGATGAGTTCCGCTCCGGGCGCGCAAAGCTGCTCGTCGGCACGCAAATGATTGCCAAGGGGCTGGATTTCCCGAAGGTGACGCTGGTGGGCGTGATTGCGGCGGATATGACGCTGAATCTGCCCGACTACCGCGCGCGGGAGCGGACATTCCAGCTGCTGACGCAGGTCGCCGGGCGCGCTGGACGCGGTACACTGCCGGGGCAGGTCATCATCCAGACGTACAAGCCGGAGGATGAGGTGATTCAGACCGCTGCCGCGCAGGACTACCGCGCGTTCTTTGAGCTGGAGTTCGATCGCCGGCGGACGGGGCTGTATCCGCCGTTCACGATTCTGGCGCGGCTGCTGGTGGAGAGCAATTCGCCGCAGAAGGCGCGGGAGGTCGCGACGGCGCTTCATGCGCGGTGCGAGGAGCTGCTTAACGCGCATCCGCAGTGGAAGAAGCGGGCGCTGATGGTGCGGCTTGACCAGCCGAGCATCACGGTTTTGCGCGGAAAAACGCGCTGGCATGTGCTGATGAAGCTGCTGGTGCATCCGGAGACGGAGCAGTTCGCCGCGGCATTGAGCGAACTGGCGCGGGAGAAGCAGGAGGGCGCGGAGGTGTACTTTGAGTATAACCCCACGACCATGATGTAAATGTGGTTTTATTTCCCTGAAATCGCGTGAATTGTGTGGGTATCCTGTGGATAAACACGCGGAAGCAGTATGCAGATGCGACCAACTCAATCGCGCGAAAGGGTCAAGGGACGAAGTCCCTTGCGGAGTCCAGAGGCAGAGCCTCTGGTGGGGTCAAGGGGCGAAGCCCCTTCGGTTTCCCTTTTATTAGGAAGGAGTATTGTAACTTATGGCGATTCGGAAGATTGTGAAGATTGGCGATGATTGCTTGCGGCAGGAGTGCCGGAAGCAGGAGAAGTTTGATTTGCGGCTGAAAATCCTGCTGAAGGATATGGCGGACACGATGTATAAGGCGGAGGGCGTCGGGCTGGCGGCGCCGCAGGTCGGGGTGCTGCGCCGCGTAGTTGTGATTGATGTGGGCGATCAGGGGGACGGGCTGCTGGAACTCATCAACCCCGTCATCACCATGCGCGAGGGCGAGCAGTGCGGGCGCGAAGGCTGCCTGTCGCTGCCGGGACGTCAGGCGGTCGTTACCCGCCCGCGTAAAGTCACCGTGCAGTACCAGAACCGCGACGGTGTGCATTGCGAAAAGACGGTCGAAGGGCTGTTCGCACGCGCAGTCTGCCACGAGCTGGATCACCTGGACGGCAAGCTGTACATCGACGTGATGGATCGCGAACTGACGCCGGAGGAAATCGAAGGGCATATCCCGGAGGACGACAACCAGTGAGAATCGTGTTTATGGGTACGCCGGAGTTCGCCGTGCCGCCCCTCAAAGCCTTGGTGGAGGGCGGATATTCGGTCGTGGGCGTGGTCACGCAGCCCGACCGCCCCAAGGGGCGCGGCAAGAAGCTCGCCATGTCCCCCGTCAAGGAGTACGCCATCCAACAGGGCATCCCTGTCCTCCAGCCGGAGCGTATCAGCCGGGATGGGTATGAGGATCTGCTGAATCTCCACCCCGATTTGTGCGTCACGGCGGCGTTCGGGCAGATTCTCTCGCAGAAAATCCTCGATATTCCGCCGCTGGGGACGATTAACGTCCATGCGTCGCTCCTGCCCAAGCACCGCGGCTCTGCGCCGATTGCGTGGGCAATGGTGCAGGGCGACAAGACCACCGGGGTGACCACCATGATGACCGCGCGCGGCATCGACAACGGCGATATGCTCCTCAAAGCCGAAACGCCGATTGACCCCGCCGAAACGTGCGGCGAACTGACGGCGCGCCTGAGCGAAATCGGCGCGAAGCTGCTGATAGACACGCTCAAAGCCCTTGAAGCCGGGACGCTTGAGCGCATTCCGCAGGACGAAAGCCAAATGACCTACGACCCCAAGCTCGAAAAGGACATGGGCGTTATCGACTGGACGCAGGACGCGGCGGACATTGTGCATCGGATTCACGGCCTGAACCCGTGGCCCGGCTGCACAAGTGCTGCCCCCGGCGGAACGTGGAAGCTCCTGCGCGCCGAAGTTGCGGACATGAGCGGTCAGCCCGGCGAAGTCCTTGCGGCGGATGGCAAGGAAGGGCTGATTGTCGCAGCGGGGAAGAACGCTGTGCGCGTCCGCCAGCTGCAAGTGCCCGGCGGGAAGCCGATGGATGCACGGGATTATCTGCGCGGTCACGCAATGGCCGCTGGAACAATGTTGAAAGAGGATACGGAAAATGAGTGACGAGAATCGACAGGGCAGCGGCAATTTCCGCGCAAACAACGGCGGACAGAAGCGTCCCGCGGGTGGCAATCGCATGAGCGGAAACCGCACTGGCGGCAAAAATTTCGGCGGCAAGAAGCCGTTCAGCGGAGAGAAACGCTCCTTCGGTGGCAGCAAGCCTGCGTTTGGCGGCGAGAAACGCTCTTTTGGTGGGGACAAGCCTGCGTATAACGGCGAAAAACGCTCCTTTGGTGGAAATAAGCCCGCATACAACGGCGAAAAGCGTTCCTTTGGTGGGGACAAGCCCGCGTATAACGGCGAAAAGCGCACCTTCGGTGGGGACAAGCCCGCGTATAACGGCGAAAAGCGCGCCTTCGGTGGGGATAAGCCCGCGTATAACGGCGAAAAGCGCGCCTTCCGTGGGGACAAGCCCAATGATGGCGACAAACGCCCGGCAAAATCGGGCTTCGGTGGGGAAAAACGCCCGTATGGGGACAAAAAGCCGCCCTTTGGTGGAAAATCGGGATTCCGTTCCGGAGAAAAGCGCCCCTACGGTGGCGGCAATGGGGAACGCCGTCCCTATCCGGCAAAACCGGCTGCCCCGAAGGTGGAAGGCAGCGACGGTCTGCCTGCGCGCCGTCTCGCGCTCGAAGTCATCCGCGCGGTGACGGAGAACGACGCGTATGCCTCCCTCGTGCTGGACGAGAAGCTGAACAAGTGCACGCTGCCGCTGGTTGACCGCCGTCTGGCGGCACGGCTGGTGTACGACACGCTGGAGCACCTGCTGACGCTCGACTACGCGCTCAATTCGCTGATGGCGAAGCCCGACACGGACATCAAGCTGCGCAACGTGCTGCGGCTGGGGGCGTGCCAGATTCTGCTGGAAGACCGCATCCCGGAAAGCGCAGCGTGCAACACGTCGGTCGCGCTGTGCAAGGAGCTTGGCATGGAGGGACTGGCAGGCGTGTGCAACGGCATCCTGCGCAACCTCGTGCGGCAGAAGGACGAAATCAAGTATCCGGACATGGAAACGGAGCCCGTCAAGGCGCTGTCCATTCGGTACAGCGTGCCGGAATGGCTCGTGGAGCGCTTGATGGCTGACTGGGGCGAGGACGCGGAGAAGCTCATGGGCTTCCATCAGCCGAACGCGGCCATCACCATCCGCCCGAACCTGATGAAGATGGACGAAGCCGCTTTTGAGCAGTTCCTCGGCAGCAAGGTCTGGGAAAAGGAAAAGGGGATGCTGCCCTTCTCGTGGCGCATCCGCAACATGGCGGAAATCGCGCATGACGCGGGCTTCGTCGGCGGCAAGTTCTCCATCCAGAGCGAAAGCAGCATGATGGTCTGCCTCGCCGCAGCGCCGAAGAACGGAATGCAGATTCTGGATGCGTGCGCCGCGCCGGGCGGCAAGAGCTGCCTGATGGCGGAAATGATGCAGGGCACGGGGCGCGTGCAGGCGTGGGAGCTGCATCCGCACCGGGCGGATTTGATTGCCGCGCAGGTGCAGCGTCTGGGGCTTGAAAACGTGCGCCCGATGACGCGCGACGCCCTCAAGCGCCGCGAAGAGCTGGATGGCACGATGGACATTGTGCTGCTGGATGCGCCGTGTTCGGGGCTTGGCGTGATGAGCGAAAAGCCGGACGTGAAATACCGCGTGACGGCACAGAGCGTCGATGAGCTGGTGCAGCTGCAAAGCAATCTGCTGGACGCGGTCTGCCCGTATGTGAAGAAGGGCGGCACGCTGGTATACTCCACCTGCTCGGTGCTGAAGGACGAAAACGTGCGTCAGGCGGAGAAATTCCTCGCGCGTCACCCGGAATTTGAGCTGCTGCCGCTGCCGGAGACGATTCCGGCTTCCGTGCGGCAGTATGAAACGACCGGCTTGCAGCTCCTGCCGCAGCGCGACGGCATCGAAGGCTTCTATATGTGCCGGATGCGGAGGAAAAAGGCATGACCGAACTGACAGGCATGACGCCGCAGGAGCTGTCCGACTGGTGCAAGGCGCAGGGAATGCCCGCTTTTCGCGGCAAGCAGATTTTCCGCTGGATTCATCAGGGCGCGGATTTTGACGCGATGACGAATCTGCCGGCGGCAATGCGCGCGCAGCTGAAGGAAATCGCTGTGGCGCAGCCGGTCAGCATCATCGACGAGCGGAAGAGCCAGATGGACGATACGGTGAAATTCCTCTTTGGTTTGAAGGACGGCAACTGCGTCGAGGGTGTGCTGATGCACTACCACCACGGCTATACGCTGTGCATCTCGACGCAGGTCGGCTGCCGCATGGGGTGCAAGTTCTGCGCCAGCACGCTGGAAGGGTGCGTCCGCTCGCTGACGGCGGGGGAGATGCTGGGCGAAGTGCTGGCGGCGAACCGGTATCTGGACGGCAAAGACCGCGTCCACAACATCGTGCTGATGGGCAGCGGCGAACCGCTGGACAACTACGACAACGTCTGCCGATTCCTGCGCCTGCTGCGCGAGGAAGACGGCGTGAATATCGGCTTGCGCAATGTGAGCCTCTCCACCTGCGGGCTGGTGCCGAAGATGTACCAGTTCGCGGAGGAGAACCTGCCGGTGACGCTGTCGGTGTCGCTCCATGCGCCGAACGACGAGATTCGCCGCCAGACCATGCCCGTCGCCAACGCCTACCCGATGGACGAGCTGCTTGCCGCTTGCCGGAATTACATCGACAAGACCGGGCGGCGCGTCATTTTCGAGTACGCACTGGTGGGCGGCGTAAACTGCGAGGAAAAGCACGCGATTGAATTGGCGAGCCGGCTGCGCGGAATGCAGTGCCATGTCAACCTGATTCCGCTCAACGCCGTGGAAGAGCGCCACTTGAAGGGCGTGAACGAACAGACCGTGCAGCGCTTCCTGCACAAGCTGGAGGAGCTGCACATTTCCGCGACCCGCCGCCGCGAAATGGGCGACGACATTGAGGGCGCGTGCGGTCAGCTGCGCCGCAAGACACTTACTACTCTACACGACCCGCAGGGAGAAGAAGCATGAGCCGCAAAATCCGTTTCAGCAAGGAGAGCCAGAGCTCACTGAATGATTTCTTCGTTCACCGCAGTCCGGAACAGCCGAAGTCCAAGGCGGAAGAGAATCTGCCCGCCGGGATTCTCAGCGCCTTCCGCACGGACGTGGGCAAAGTGCGCGCAAACAATCAGGATGCGCCTATTGTGTCGGAGAAGCTGCGCCTGTACGGGGTGGCGGACGGCATGGGCGGCCACAAGGGCGGCGAAGTAGCGTCCACCAGTGCGCGCGACGACCTGCTGCGGGAGTTGGAAGGGAAAACGCCCTCGGTCGCGGCGCTCTCCGGCGCGATTGAGGAGGTCAACCGCCAAATCTACCATCAGCAGGAGCATGACGACGCACTGACCGGCATGGGGACGACGCTCTCCGTCCTCTGGATGAGCGACAATTTCGTATACATCGGTCATGTAGGGGACAGCCGTGTGTATCTGCTGCGCGACGGCGAGTTCAAGCAGATGACGCTTGACCACTCTCTGGTGGAGCAGCTGGTGCGCGAAGGCGTGCTGACGGAGGAAGAGGCGCAGAATCACCCGATGCGCAACATCATCACCCGCGCGATTGGCACGGATGAATCGGTGGAGGTGGACGTGGTGGTGGAGGAGCGCCGCAAGGGCGACCTGTGGCTTGCCTGCTCCGATGGTCTGCACGGCTTGGTGGATGACCGCCAAATGCGCGATGCGCTGCGCCAGTATGCGCCGGAAAAGGCGGCGGATGTGCTGCTCAAAGCCGCACTGGATGCGGGCGGACGCGACAACGTGACGCTCGTCATCGTGCATGACGGGGAGGAACCGGCATGAATGCGCTGATTCAGCCTGGCCGCATCCTCGCCGGCCGTTACCGCATTGATCAGCAGATCGGCGTGGGCGGCATGGCGGTGGTTTACCGCGCGACCGACCTCAATACACAGCATTTCGTCGCCGTCAAAGTTCTTAAACCGGAGTACAATCAGGATGCGGAGTATGTCGCGCGCTTTCAGCGGGAGGCGGAAGCCGCGTCGAAAATGACGCACCACAACATCGTCAACCTGCTGGATGTCGGCATGGATTCCAGCGGTAACCGCTACCTCATCATGGAGTACGTCGAGGGGCAGACGCTCAAGGACGTCATCCGCGAAAAAGGGCGGCTGAGCGAAACATCGGCAGTGCAGATTACCATCCGTATTCTCTCTGCGCTGCAGCACGCGCATTCCAACGGCATCATCCACCGTGACATTAAGCCGCAGAATATCCTCATGCAGTCCGACGGCCATGTGAAGGTGGCGGATTTCGGCATCGCGCGCATGGCAAACAAAAATACGCTTGCCAAGGGCGATTCCGTTATGGGGTCGGTGCACTACTTCAGCCCCGAACAGGCATCGGGCAAGGAAGCAGGGGTCACGAGCGATATTTACAGCGTCGGCGTGACGCTCTACGAGATGCTCACCGGGCGTGTGCCGTTTGACAGCAATAACCCCGTCGCCATTGCGATGCAGCACATCCACAATACGCCTGTGCCGATTCAGCAGTACGCGCCGGAAACGTCGGACGCGGTGTGCCATGTCTGCATGAAGGCAATGGACAAAAATCCGGCGTACCGCTATCAGTCCGCGTGGGATATGGCGAGGGATCTTCGCCACGCCATCAGCGGGCAGGTGGGAGAGATGGAGCCGCGCATCGTTGACGGCAGGCTTCCGGGGGACGGCGAGAGCGGCGGAATGCAGCCTGCACGCCGCCAGCCCAGCAGACGCATGGTGCGCAAAAAGCACCCCGCCAGCTGGTGGGTGATTACACTGCTGATGTCACTGGTTGTCTGCTACGGGCTGTTCGTCGGCACGAAGGCGATTTACGAGCGCGTGGTCAACAGCGCGGTGGTTGACGAGTACATTGGCATGGATGTCTCAGCGGCGCAGCGGAAGATTCAGCGCGCCGGACTGCGCCCGGAAATCATGGAAATCAATCACCCGACCATCAAGGCGGGTGAGGTCATCCTGCAAGCGCCGCAGGAGGGGACGACCCTGCGCAAGAATGACGTGGTGGTGCTGACTGTCTCGAAGGGTCCATCCACCCAGACCGTGCCGAAAATTACGAATTTGACCGTCTCGGACGCAATTACGACGCTATCTCCCTATGGGCTGACGCTGACGATTGTCGAGTATGTGGTCAGCGCGACGGTTCCGGCGGGGCGCATCATCAGCCAAAGCCCGGAAGAAGGCAGCGTGTGCATGTCAGGCGACGCGGTGAGTGTGTCGGTGTCCGGCGGGATGGCGGTTGTGCCGAATGTGTACGGGCGGCATCTGGCGGATGCGCAGGAGCTGATTGCGGCATCGGGATTGTCGCTGAACCAGAACATCACTTTCTTGGAGACGGATGACACGACGATGCATGGGCTGGTTGCCCAGCAGTCGCCGTCGGGCGGCAGCGAGGTGATTGCCTCCGCGAAAGTGTCGCTGACGCTCTACCGCGTACCGTCGATGATGGCGCGGGCAAAGGTGCTTTTGTCCCTGCCGCAGACGGAAAGCATGATGCATGTCCGTGTGACGCTGGTGGAAAGCGGCGTGGAGTACACGGCGTACGAGGGGGATTTTCCCGCCAACGCCAGCCGTGAGCCGGAGGTTGAGCTGTGCGGCAATGAGCCGGGCATGTATACCTACCGTGTCTATTGCGACGGCGAATTTGCCTATCAGCAGCAGGTGAATATGGAATGAGAGAACCAGAAATGACGCAGGAATTGCAGGCGGAACTGCATCAGGGCGTGCTTGTGCGCTTCTTCGGCGGCTTTTATGTCGCAGCGGACGCGGACGGGCAGGAGTACACGCTCCGCTGCCCGAAAAAATTCCGCCATCAGCGCCTGTCGCCCCTTGTGGGGGATGCGGTGCGCTTTACGCCGGGTCAGGGCGAAGAGGAAGGCTGGCTGGTGGAAATTCTGCCGCGCAAGACCGAATGCATCCGCCCGCCCGTGGCAAATGTGACGCTGCTGCTTGTGAGCATCTGCCCGTCGCCTGAACCGGATCTGCTGCTGGTAGACCGTCTGCTGGCGCGCGCGAAGAAGCAGGGCATGAAAACGGCGCTCATCGTCGGCAAATGCGACCTTGACGGCGGCAAACTGCTCGCCCAAATGCAGGAGGAGTATCGCGGGGCGGACTGCCCGGTGCTGGGGGTCAGCGCGCGGAACAAGGAAGGGCTGGATAGCGTTCGGGCGCTGATGCGCGGGGCGGACTGCTGCTGTCTGGCAGGGCAGAGCGGCGTGGGCAAATCGACGCTGCTGAACGCGCTGCTTGACTTGCAGCTGGAGACGGGTGAAATCAGCGAGAAAATCCAGCGTGGCAAGAACACGACGCGCTATGCGCAGCTGCTGATTCATGACGGCATCCGCGTGCTGGATACGGCGGGCTTCAGCCTGCTGGAAACAGAGAAGGGCATGGAGCCGGAAAAATTGCAGGAATTGTACCCGGAATTTCAGCCGTACATCGGGCAGTGTCGCTTCCAGCCCTGCCTGCATGACCGTGAACCCGGCTGTGCCGTCACGCAGGCGGTGCAGGCGGGGGAAATTGACGGAAACAGGGTGGCGCGATATCGGGAACTGCTGGCGGATGTCAGGCTGGCGTGGAAGAATCGGTATCAGTGACATAAAAGCAAACGAAATTACCCCGGCGTGTGAGCCAATGGCGGTTCAGTTCACATGCTGGGGTGATTTCTTTGCTATATTCATACTATTTCCAGATAAGAATGCGCCAAGATGCGCCGCGAATTTTTCATTCTGGCTAACGTGAATGAAACGCAGCGTAGCAGCGCTACGCTAAGTGGAATGAACGGACGCCAGAATGGAAAAGGCGCAAGCAGATGGCGCAGGTGAATCTGGAAATAGTATCAATTATTGCTGTTCTGTCAGCCGCTTGATTTGCTTATCAAAATCAGAATTAATCCGCTGGGTGCGATTGAACACATCATATTCCGCAAAGGCTTTCTGCTGTGCCTGTGCTTGGCTGATATGCCCTTTGTCGGGGAGAATATCATATCGGCGGAACGCAAGAAACTCGTTAATGCTTGCGGCAAACTGCTCCATGGTGAAGGTGTTTTCTCGCTCAATCAAGTCTTCGATGTAATCAAAGTAGCCGGAAACAGCCCGTTCCAGCTGACGAATCTGCTTTTCATCCAGATAGTTTTTTGCGACTGTTACATCCGATTTTAGGATGCGACCATCCGGCGCATTTTTCCATGTCGTCAGTCCCATGTGTTCCTTTGTATGGTCGGCAGAATCATGCACGATTTCCGCCGCCGTTTTATGCGTAATGGCATAGTGAAAGCGATTCTGCACCATTGCATAGAACTGCTGGGTAGTTGGGGCATTGCGGTCATAGTCGATACTGCATTCTGCATAGATGTCCGTCACTTGCTGCCAAATGCGGCGCTCGCTGGCGCGAATTGAGCGCACACGCTCCAGCAATTCGCGGAAGTAATCTTTGCCGAAAGCAGTTTTGCCCTGCTTCAGGCGGTCATCATCCATGGCGAAGCCCTTGACCATGTATTCTTTCAGCACACCAGTCGCCCAAATGCGGAACTGTGTTGCACGATGGCTGTTGATACGGTAGCCGACGGAAATAATGGCATCCAAATTGTACATCATTACGGTTTGCATTTGCGTTTTTCCCGGCATTGCCCCATGCGGAGTGGGTATTTCCATTTTGGAAACAACCACTTCCTGCGCAAGCTCACCTTCTTCAAAAATGCTTTTCAGATGCTTGCTGATGGCTGGTGTCTGGACACCGAATAATTCTGACATTGCCTTTTGCGTCAGCCAAATGGTTTCATCTCGAATGACAGCGTTTACCGTAATGTCTTCTTTGGCTGTCTTGTAGATGAGAAAATTGAAATCCGGAGTGGGCATAGATACCTCCCCGTTTGTCTAAATATTGCTTTACTTTCTCCTGAGTTTCGCCACAAAGAACCCCTCAAACCTTTCATCCGGTTTGACGCACACGACCCCATCTACCTTCGTCGGCAGCAGCGGCACGTCAGTCAAGAACGGGTGTTCAATCGGCACAACCTCACAGATGCCCATGCTCACTGCGCTCTGCACGATGTCCTCATTTTCCATTTGCAGCACCGAGCACGTCGAGTAGACCATTTCGTGCTTCTTCGGCAGCAGGGACAGCGCCTTTTGCAGCAGCACTTTCTGCGTTTTTGCGGTCTTTGCCAGCCAGTCCGCCGTCATCCGCCGCTGCGGCTCGCCGTCTTCAAGCAGCAGCGTGCCGCTTCCGGAACAGGGTGCGTCCAGCAGAATCTTGTCGAACTTGAACAGGCTGTCCAGCAGCCGCGCGTCCTGCCGCATGATGTTCACGGCGCGCGCACCCTGCCGCGTTAGGTTGAATTGCAGGCGGTCGGCGCGAATCGCGTTTTTCTCGCAGGCGGTGATGAGCGCCTTGCCGCCGGACAGCGCCGCCATCTGCGTCGTTTTGCCGCCGGGGGCAGCCGCCATGTCCAGCACGGTTTCGCCTGCTTTCGGCGCAAGCACCAGCGCAGGCAGCATCGAGGAAAGCGATTGCAGGTAAATTGCGCCCGCGTCGTAGCAGGGCAGGGCGCGCAGCTGCTCTTCGTTGCCGTCCGGCAGCAGGAACGCATCGTCATACCACGCAATCGGCTCGGTGGCGATGCCAGCATCCGCGATTTCGCGCAGAACCGCCTCCCGGTCGCCTTTGAGCGGATTGACGCGGAACGTCGTGCGCTTGCGGACATAGCCCGCTTCAATCTCCTGCGCAAGCTCCGCGCCGTATTGTGCTTCCAGCCGCTCATGCAGCAGCGGCGGTACTTCGGGTATCATGTGTTCCTCCTCCGCCGTCAGGACACCGGACGTTCCCGGCTCATGCGGCGCTTGACTTTGATGGGCGCGAACAGCGGCTTTTTGCCGTGCTTCTTCGCTTTGCTTTTTTTCATGCGGATGCACCTCCTGCGGATAGCTTATCCGCATTTTGCAGGCGTCATTCAGCGCATCTGGTGGATTTTCGCGATGTCCTCGGCGAGATTTGCGCTCTTAAACAGCGCCGTGCCCATGACCGCAGCGTCCAGCCCGCACTCGTGCAGCAGGGGCAGATTGCTAAGCGACACGCCGCCGTCCACCTCGGTCAGCCCGGTGTAGCCGATGGCGCGGAGCTGGCGGAGTTTGTCCAGCACGATGGGGTTGAATTTCTGCCCGCCGAAGCCGGGTTCGACCGACATCAGCAGCACCATGTCGCACAGGGGCAGCAGGGGGATGATGGCGTCCACCGGCGTGTTGGGCTTGATGGATACCGCCGTCTTGACGCCCTGCGCGCGGATGCAGCGGAGAATTTCGGCGCGGTCGGCGGCGATTTCCTCATGAATCGTGATGGAGGATGCGCCTGCCCGGCAGAAGGCTTCGACGTATTTTTCGGGCTGGTCGAGCATGAGGTGCACATCCAGCGGGATGGTGAAGCGCTCATGGAGCGCTCTCACAACGCTGGGGCTGAAGCTGAGGTTCGGCACGAAATGCCCGTCCATGACGTCTACATGAATCCAGTCTGCGCCCGCGGCAATCATGCGGGCAGCGGCGGATTCGAGGTTGAGAACATCGGCAGCGAGGATGGAAGGGGATACAATCATGGCTTGAACCTCCAAGTAGTCGATTGGATTCAGTTCATCATGCAAAATGCGCATCCTTGAGTATCTTTAGCGCCGCGGGGGCAATCGGGTCGGGAATCGCGGCAGGGCGGGCGAGGAAGTAACCTTGCAGCAAATCAACGCCTAAGCGCAGGACAGTGCGCAGTTCGGCTTCGTTTTCAATGCCCTCCGCGACAACCTGCATCTGGCGCGCATGGGCGTAGGTGACGACGTCCGTGACGACCTGCTGCTTGTCGATGTTGGAGTCAATGCCGCGGATGATGGCAATATCCACCTTGATGTAGTGCGGAGCGAGCAGAAGCAGGTTGTTGCTGTTGCTGTACCCGCTGCCGTAATCATCCAGCGCAAAGACCGCGGTTCCGCCCAGCTGACGGCGCTTGATGGCAAGCACCTCCGGCGTCGTTTCCTCTTCCTCGGTGATTTCGATGACCATTTTTTTCAGCATCGGGGCAAACTGACGGCGAAAATCCGCAAAATCAGCATCTGTCAGCGAAACGTTTGCAATGGAGTTGATGAACAGCTTCGCGTCGGGGGAGAGCTTGCCGCACGAGACAAGGCGCTCGAACGTCTGCGTGCCCTTGAAGAAGGTCAAATGCTCAATGTCGTACAGCCGATTCTCCTCGTGCGCCAGCTTCATGATGGTTTCGGGGGAACGCAGCAGCGGCATGTTGACGCGCATCAGTGCCTCGTAAGCCACCACATGCCCGTCGCGCGCGGAGAACAGCGGCTGGAAGTGATAGAACACGCTGCTGTTCTCCAGCAGTGCGGAGAACTCCTGCCGCAACTGCGCGTAGTAGGCTTCGCGGTTGTATGCACCAATGTCAAATTCGCGGATTTCGCCCTTGCGCTGCCGCTTCACCTGATAGAGCGCAAAATCGGCATAGCGTTTGAGGGTCGCGAAATCGCGGCTGTCATCCGGATACCACGCCACGCCGCCGGAAATGGCAATGTGCATCGTGTCGCCGGAAGGCAGCACGGCGGTGTAGGTGGACATGGCTTTCTGCAGGTGCGTCAAATCCGCCCGGAGCGCGTCGCGGGATTCATAGCCGTGCAGCAGGACAACAAATTCGTCGCCCGAAAGCCGCGAACAGACCGCGTTCGCCGGGATATTCTCTGCAAGGCATTGCCCGGTCAGGCGGATGTAGCGGTCGCCACAGTCGTGTCCGTAGGTGTCGTTGATGCGCTTCAGGTTGTCCAAATCGGTCATCAGCAGCGCAGCGTGGCGCATCTTGTCCGGGTGCGCGAACATCTCCTGTACCTTCCGCATGAACGAGAAGCGGTTGTACAGCCCGGTCAGTACGTCGTAGTCGCGCTCGTGCTCAATGCGGCGGCGCTCCTGCATGGAGGTCGTTACATCCTCCACCAGACCGACCTGCGTCCCGCGTTCTTCGCCGGAACGCAGGAGGATGTAGCGCACCGTGCCGCCCGAAGCGGGCAGGGCGTACACTTCGCCGCCGTATGCGCGGGTTACGTACTCGTGCGTCTGCTTCCAGCCGTTCAGGATGGCATCGAACCAATCCTTGTTCAGCGAATCCGGCGGTACGTCCGGCAGCGCCAAGAGGGAGAAGAAATTGTCCGTCACATACACGGTATCCACATCGGGCCGCTTCTCAAAGCCGCCGATTTCCACGCTCGCCAATTCCATAATGCGCTGGAACTTGACTGACGTGTCCAAAATCTCCTGTGAACGCTGGGTGAAGGCGGCGGAGAATTGGTCAAGCTCACAGATGCCCGTCGGGGAGAGCGTCGGCACTTGATACCGCTGATTCTGTGACGCGCTGATCTGCTTGGACAGGCGCGTAATCGGTTGTGCCAAACGCCGACTGACGATGAAGGAAGCAAAAACACCTGCCAGCAGTGTCAGTACGACGATAATCACCAGCATTTGCCGAACGCTGCCGGAAAAGCTGTACAGCTGCTTGACGGGCACAAGCCCAATCAGCAGCCAGCGCTCACCGGAGAACGGCGCGTTTCGGCTGTACAGCGCCAGCGGCTGTTCGCTGGCAAAGTAGCGTGTGCCGTCAATTGTCAGAAAGCCCTCACCGGATGCATCCTTTTGCAGCACCAGCGTGTTTCCCGCCTGAATTGCTGCGTCGGGCGAAGAGCAGACGGCGATTTGCAGCGTCAGCGTATCCGCGGACAGGTCGTCCGTCGTCGAGCAGAGCAGGTAGCTGCCGCTTCCCTCGTTCTGCAATTCATTGGTGGGCAGCTTGCCGCGCAGGTAGGGGTCTGACAAAAGCCCGATGCCGACCACGCCATACACCGTGCCATTGGGCAGTATCAGCGGCTGGGAGTAGGAAAACACGCTGCGCGGGTCATCAGGGAGGCAGAATGGAAAGCGCGTCCAGTGACCATAATCATCCGCCGAAAGCAGGGTGTCGGCGTTCCGCGCGGTTTGATAGGGAAGATAGAGAAAGTCAGATGCTTCGCGCTGATATTCAAAGGCAGGCTGCCAAGCGCTGGCAGTGTAAAGCCCTGTGGATTGCACAAGCGTTGGCGGGGCAAACTCCAGCGAAAGGTCAGCATTGCGGTCGGAATATGGACCATCCGGGTCGAGGTCGCGCACATAAATACCGGGGAAGCGCGTCCCGTCCACGCAGTCATCCAAATCGCGGCTGCAGAAAATAACATAGATGCCGCTGAGTTTTTTTGCGCGCATTTCGAACACCAGCTCCGACGAAATGGCGCGCAGAAGCGGCTCGGATGCGGCACTGCCGGAATCCAGCGTATCCAGCGAAATCGTACCGTCCGCCAAGAGCGCTTCGGTCTGACTGTTGATGTAGGTGGACAGCGCGGTCAGCTCCTGCGAAGAAACCAGAAAATTCTGCAAATATCCGCTGCGATTTTCCACCTGTTCGCACAGAACTTCCTCCGCATTGTCATCCAGCTGCGACGGCACTTGTCCGACGATAATTGTGCCGATGAGCAGGGTCAATTCAATCACCAGCACAAGCAGCAGAGAAAAGAAGATGGTGAAAAAGACAGAATGCATTTTGCGTCTATGCGGCGCGGGAGCCATGACACTTTCACCTCCTTTTTAGCGTGTGTTTCTAAATTCGCCCGGCAGCATTTTCGGCATCTTTTCTTGCACTTCTGCGTCTTCAAACCTCGATTTACCGCCAGTAAACCTTCGGTTTTCATCCTTGAATTGCAAGAAAATCTGCTCGAAACTGCACCGGTCTCATTTTAGAAACACACTCTAGCGGCAATCAGGGCGATTTGATTATTCGTAGGCCTGCAGCTTCGTCAGCGTCTCCTGATACCAGCTGTCAAAGCATTCATCCGTGAGAAACTCCGCTTCAGCCTCCTCGGCGCTCATCCCCGCGGCGATTCGCTCGACAACAATGGCACGGTCTGCCGCGGCTTTGTCGCTCAATGCGTATTCCAGCACTTTGCGCGCCGCTTGACAGCCCTCAAACGCCAGTGGTGTGTACAGGCGATTCTCATTGATCGTCGCGACCGCGCCCGTCAGCACCTGCTCGACGACGGGGGAGAGCGTCAGTCCGGCGGCCTTGATGGTATCCATGTTGTTTGCCGCCTTTGTCACCGGCATGTAGCCCGAACCGACGGAGAAGCTGATGTCATTTTCCGGCAGGGTGAACCACTTGAGGAACTCCACGCTCGCGCGCACTTTCGCTTCATCGCCCGCCGTGACGACCATGCCGGCGCCCTGCTGGACAGCAAACGATTCGCCATCCGCAAACTTCGGGCAGGGGAGCACTTTCAGCGTGATGTCATGGCTCTCGGTGTCGCTGGTTATGACACGGGAGGGGAAGAACGTGCCGCTGGAGGATGAACCGACGTAGCACAGCAGGTTGCCCGTCTTGATATCGTCGCTGCGGAAGCGCCCGGCAGCGCTGAAATAGCCCTTGATGAACGGAACGTAGTAGCTGTCCCAGAGCTTGCGGATGATATCGCGGTCGAAATGCAGCGTAAGACGCCCATCGCCATCCACCTCGAAGATGGTGCAGCCCAGCTCCTGCGCGCCAATGAGCAGATAATTCGCTATTGCGTCGCGCCCGAAGAGGGCCTTGCCGTCATCAGGCGTGGCGGTCTGCGCGTCTGTCCAGTTGTAGTAGCGCTCGGCGACGGCAAGCAGACCCTCGATGGTGAGCATCTCGCTTTCCTGCGTGCCGGTCGCCTCGGCGAAAGGCTGCCAGTCCGTTTCATTCAGGAAAAGCAGTTCGGTAGACTTGGCAACCGGGAAGATTTTGATGCTTCCAGTCTGCCCGAAGTCGCCTTCAGTGAGATAATTATCGACATATGCGGCGCGTTCGTCCGCTGTTAGATACCTGCTGACATCAACGACCAGCCCCAGCTTGTCCAGTGCGTAGGCGGTGTCGGCGTAGGCGGAGAAGATGTTCGGCATTGCTGCCGCGCCGACTTTTCCCTCGGCGGACTGCATGACGCTGGCTTCCAGCTCATTCACGCTGCCTTGGCTGTACGCCTCAACAATGATGCCCTTTTCCTTGCCGACCGTTTCGTTGAAGGTTTTGACGAGCGTATTGAAACTCTCCAGCAATGTACCGTTGTAGTATGTCCAGACCGTAATGCTGATGGGCTGCGGTGCAGCGCTATCCGATGAACATCCCGTGCAGAGCAGCAGGACGATGATGCAGAGCAAAGCCAACAGGTATTTCAGATTCTTTTTCATCATGTGAAAAACTCCTCTCGCCGGCGAATTCCGACGGGAATCAGTATAGCGCGTTTTCGCAGGAAATGCAAGGCTTTGCACGTCTAAGCAGGCGGATTTTCGGAAAAACGCACATTATAAATGATAAATGAAAAATGCGCCGGAGAAAAGTCCTTCGGCGCAGGGCAATTGCATCAACCCTTTATTCTGCTGATGAGACGCTCCGTGACGATCCGCATGTCCTCCGTCGTGCCAATCGTTACGCGCAGATACGACCGCAGGTGCGGCGTGCTAAAGTGGCGGACAAGGATGCCGTCGTCGCGCAGAAGCTGCTGAATCGGCGCGGCGTCATTTTCCGATGCCTTAACGAAGAGGAAGTTTGTGCGGCTCTTGAGGACGGGAATGCCCGCGTCCGCTAATGCTTGGCGGCAGATATCGCGGTCATGGCTGATGGTGGCGACGATGCGCGCAGTGTATGCCGTATCCAGCTCGGCTTCGCGCGCAGCGGCTTGTGCCAAACGGTCAACCGGGTAGCTGTTGAAGCTGTCGCGGATGCGCCTCATGGCAGCCATCAGGCGCGGATGCCCCAGCGCATATCCGACGCGCATTCCCGCCAGGGCGTGGCTCTTGCTGAACGTGCGGGTAATTATTACGTTGTCAAATTCGCGCAGGAGCGGTACGGCGACTTCCTCCGCGAATGCCGCATACGCCTCGTCAATCAGCAGCACTTCGCCGCAGTCGCGCGTGTACGCCGCCAAATCTCGCAGCACATCCAGCGGGAGCGCTATGCCGGTCGGGGCGTTCGGGTTCGCCAAGGCAATGGGGCAGGCAAGGCGCAGACCATCCACATCCACCGAAAAATCAGGCTTCATCGGCACAGATGCGACTTTTGCGCCGTACAAATTCGCATAAACTGGATAGAACGAGTACGTCACCGCAGGAATGGCGACGGTTTTGCCCGCGAAAAACGCCGCAAACGCAAACGCCAGCACTTCGTCTGAGCCGTTGCCGCAGAACACCCAGTCCGCCGGAACCCCCTCGACGGCACTGATGGCTTCGCGCAGGGCAGTCGCATCCATGTCCGGGTACAGGCGCAGGGACGCGGCATCGAACGAGCGCAGCACCTCAGCCACGCGCGGCGACGGCGGATACGGATTCTCGTTCGTGTTGAGCTTGATAAACTTGCGGTTTTTCGGCTGCTCACCTGCAACGTAGGGAGTCAGGCGCAGCGCTAATTCGCTCTCATACATACTCATGTCCTCCTGACCGGCACGCCCTCGCGCGCCAGATATTCCTTCAAGTCGCTGATTTTCAGGATGCCGAAGTGGAACAGCGTCGCGGCGAGGGCGGCATCAGCGTGCCCGACGGTCAGCGCGTCGCGGAAGTGCTCCATCTTGCCCGCACCGCCGCTGGCAATCACCGGTACGCCGACTTCATCCGCAATAGCGCGCGTCACATCCAGTGCGAAACCGTCGCCAACGCCGTCGCAGTCCATGCTCGTCAGCAGAATTTCACCCGCGCCGCGTTTCACGCCTTCTGCCGCCCATTCCAGTGCGTCCAGCCCTGTGTTCTCGCGCCCGCCGCGTACATACACGTCCCAGCCGCCGCCGGTGCGCGATTTTACATCCATTGCCAGCACGATGCACTGACTGCCGAACCGCAGCGCACTCTCGGTGATGAAATCCGGGTTGCGCACGGCGGGCGAATTGATGCTCACCTTGTCCGCGCCCAGCCGCAGCAGCGCGCGAATCTGATTGATGTCGCTGATGCCGCCGCCGACTGTGAATGGGATGAACACCTGCTCCGCCACACGCGACACCACGTCCAGCATCGTGCCGCGCTTCTCGTAGGATGCGTTGATGTCCAGCAGTACCAGTTCGTCCGCGCCTGCCTCATTGTAGCGCACCGCGGCTTCCACCGGGTCGCCCGCGTCGCGGATATCCACGAAGTTCACGCCCTTGACCACCCGACCGTCGCGGATGTCCAGACAGGGGATGATGCGCTTGGTCAGCATGATTTGTCCCCCTTCCACTGCGCAAAGCGCCGGAGCATATTCAGCCCGACTTCACCTGATTTTTCCGGGTGAAACTGCGTCGCCATCACGTTTCCGCGCTGTATGGCGGCGGTGAAAGTCTGCCCGTAAGTACAGGTGGCAGTCGTCCATTCCGGCGACACATCCGCCATACAGTAGCTGTGGACGAAATAGACAAACGACGACTGTCCGCCGTCAAAAAGGACGCACGGGCGTGTGTCGAGCGTATTCCAGCCCATATGGGGGATTTTTAGCCCCGCGTCGCGGAATTTCGTGATGGTGCCGGGGAACAGCCCCAGACCATCGTAGAAGCCATTTTCCTCGCTGTGCTGGAAAAGCATCTGCATTCCCAGACAAATGCCGAGGATGGGTACGCCTGCATCGGCGGCGGAGAGAATGGCGCGGTCGAGATGGAGCGCACGGATGCGGGTCATGGCATCGGAGAAAGCGCCGACGCCGGGGAGGATGATGTGGTCGGCGGTGGAAAGGGCGGAGGGGGTGTCGGTGATGAAGCAGGGGACGGCAAGAAATTCGAGCGCCTTTTGGACGCTGCGGAGATTGCCCATGCCGTAGTCGAGGATGGCAATCATGGGGGAAAACACCTCCTTGAGGGAAAAATTCGGAAGGGGGAAGGGGAAAAAAAGCAACACGCGGAAGAATTATGGTAGTGAAACCAACTCAATCGCGCGAAAGGGGTCAAGGGGAAAATTTCCTCTTGCAGGGTCAAGGGACAGCGTCCCTTGTGGGGTTTGGGGCAACGCCCCAACTGTTTTTCGGGCGCTCAATTCAAAGAGACAGCCCACAAAGGCGCAGGCAGCGAAGCGTCCCTGCCAGTAACTTCGCGCTTCCTCAGAAGCGCCCCCAAGCTGCTCTTTCGACTATTGATGCTGTGTCGCGCCAGATGGGCGCGACCAAATGGCTGGTCTTTCAAGCATAGCTGCTTTTTTCTGAAAGCAGGGAATTTCGCCTCTGCGGAGGCGACCAAAGGGCATGAAAACAGACGAATGTCTGCGGTCGCCCTTTGGAAACCTTCGGGTCGCACCCATGTTTATTGGCTTTTACCGTGACAGAACCAAACAAATCAACACATTAGCGTATTAAAGCAAAAAGTTCTGGAAAAAGGCAGGGATTCCTCTCTGCCTTTTTCAAATTCCTTAGCGATACAGCACTTCGTGGCGCTTCGGGCCGTTGGAAACCATCTTAATCGGCACACCGCACGCATTCTCGATGAACTCCACATACTTCCGGCAGTTCTCCGGCAGCTCGTCATACGACTTCACGCCGCGGATGTCACATTTCCAGCCGGGCAGCTTCACATACACCGGCTTGCAGCGCATCAGCGTCGGGGTTGCCGGGAATTCCGTAATCTGCTTGCCGTCCACTTCATAGGCGACGCAGACAGGAATCTCGTCCAGATAGCCCAGCACATCCAGATTCGTCAGCACAACCTGCGTCGCGCCCTGCACCATCACGCCGTAGCGCGTCGCCACCGCGTCGAACCAGCCGACATCGCGTGCACGGCCTGTCGTTGCGCCGAATTCGCCCGCGTCACCGCCGCGGCGGCGCAATTCGTCACCCGCCGCACCGTCCAGTTTCGAGACGAACGCACCCGCACCCACGCAGGACGAATACGCCTTCGTGACGCACACAATGTCCGTCATGTCGCGCGGAGAAACGCCCGCACCCACGCAGCCGTAGCCCGCCAGCGGCGAGGAAGACGTCGTGTAGGGATAAATGCCGTGGTCGGGATCGCGCAGAGAGCCAAGCTGACCTTCCAGCAGGATGGTCTTGCCCTCCTTGTTCGCCTGATAGAGGAAGTGCGCCGTGTCCGCGACCATCGGGCGAATCTTCTCCGCCAGCCCCTGCAGATACGGCACCAGCTCGTTCACATCAATTGGCGGCTGATGATACAGGTGCTCCAGCAGCACATTCTTCTTCACCAGCGCGATTTCCAGCCGCTTGCGCAGCAGCTCCTCGTCGTACAGCTGGCAGACCTGAATGCCCACCTTCGCGTATTTATCGGAATAGAACGGCGCAATGCCGCTTTTGGTGGAGCCGAACGCACTCTTGCCCAGGCGCTCTTCCTCCAGCTTGTCAAATGCAATGTGATAGGGCATCATCACTTGGCAGCGGTCGGAAATCATCAGCTTGGGCATCGGCACGCCGCGGGACGTGAGAGATTCCAGTTCGCTCAGCAGCGCCTCGATGTTCAGCGCCACGCCCGGTCCGATGACGTTGACCACGTTTTGATGGAAAACGCCGGACGGCAGCAGATGCAGCGCAAATTTGCCGTATTCATTGATGATGGTGTGACCCGCATTCGCGCCGCCTTGGAAGCGGACAACTACGTCGCTTTCTTCCGCAAGCAGGTCGGTCACCTTGCCCTTGCCTTCGTCGCCCCAGTTAGCGCCTACAATGGTACGAACCATTTGGAACATCCTCCTTGAGCGGCAGACAGAAACCTCTGCCGCAATTTTCGGCATTACGTCTTATTATGCAGCATGTGTCAGCCGATGTCAAGCGAAAAACAAAAGAAAGCCGAGCAAAATGTTCTTTTCAACGAAATTCCGAATGTTCGGCTTTTGATTTTCTCATCGGATTTTCATGACACGGCGGAAAAAGTATGCTATAATGATGAAAACTCGCTGTGCAAAGGGGGAAAATGCGGTGGAGAACTTGATTCCGCGCTGGTATCGGGAACTGGAACTGTTTCGCGGCGTAAAGCCGCTGCTGGTTCTGGAAGGGTGCGTGATGGATCAGGTGCGCGTGCCGGTGACGGGTTCGGTGGCGGAGGATACGCTGCTGCCGCTGAGCGCGTTCCTGAATGCGTACCTGTCCGATGCCGGGTATGAGCAAGTAGTGTTCTATTCCAATCTGGTGGGGCTGATGAACCCGTATGCGCCGGAGATGCTGGATAATTTCGCGAAAACGAATCAGGCGGAAGTCGTCAGCGGGGCGATTCCGGCGGAGTTCAAGGGGAACGAAGCGAATACCGCGCCGAACATCATCCGCCGCGCCATGATGCAGGGAAAGCACGCGACCGCCGTCGTGATGGAGATGGCGAGCCGTTATATCGTCACGCCTGACCGCCTCGACCAAATGGAGGTCAACAGCTTTAATCTCCTGCTGCAAGCGTCGCTGTCCGCCGCGACCGTCCGCACGGCGCAGGGAAAGCTGCCGAATCTGCTGATTTTGCTGGTCAATAAGCTCAACGACCTGCCTGCGTGGTTTTATCTGGACAACCCCGTTTGCAAGACGATTACGCTGGAAGCGCCCGATCGCGATGAGCGGATGCGGTTCCTGAGCGGCAGCGCGTGGCCATCGTTCTTCGATGCGGCGGTGTACCGCACGGACATGCCCTATTATCAGCAGCATCCGGACGATTTGCGCAAGCTGCGGGAAAAGTTCGTTGGGCTGACCGAAGGCATGAGCTTCACCGAACTTGACGCGCTCCGCCGGATGAGCCGCAGCCAGTGCGCGCCAATTCGCGACCTGTGCAGCATTGTGGATTTGTACAAGTACGGCATCCATGAAAATCCGTGGGCGAAATTGTCGATGGAGAGCCTCAAAACGGCGAAAACGGACTTCCAGAAGCGCATCAAGGGGCAGGACACGGCGCTGGAACGTTCACTGGACGTCATCAAGCGCGCTGTGACGGGGCTGAACGGCGCGAATTCCTCCGGCACGGGCAAGCCCAAGGGCGTGCTGTTCTTCGCCGGGCCGACCGGCACGGGCAAGACCGAAACCGCCAAGGCGCTCGCGGAAAAGATTTTCGGCGACGAATCCGCCTGCGTCCGCTTTGACATGAGCGAATACGGGCAGAGCCATTCCGACCAGAAGCTGCTCGGCGCACCGCCCGGCTATGTCGGCTACGAGGCGGGCGGGCAGCTGACCAACGCCGTCAAGAAGAACCCGTTCTGCATTCTGCTGTTTGACGAAATCGAGAAGGCGCATCCGTCGATTTTCGACAAGTTCCTGCAAATTCTGGAGGACGGGCGATTGACCGACGGGCAGGGTCACACAGTCTATTTCTCTGAAACGATTATCATCTTCACCAGCAATCTGGGTATGTACGTCAAGGATGCGCTGGGGCAGCGGCACCAAAACGTGTCGTATGACATGACGTATGACGAGGTGACGCGCCGCCTGCGCGAAGCCATCGGGGACTACTTCAAGCTGGAGCTGGGACGTCCCGAAATTCTCAACCGCATCGGCGAGAACATCGTCATCTTCGACTTCATCCGCCAGGAGGCAGGGCAGGCGATTCTCCGCGCGCAGGTGGACAAGCTCATCCGCCGCCTGAAGGAGCAGAAAAACCTGACGCTCGTTATCCCGGACGAAAGCTACCAGCAGTTGTCCGACGCGGCGCTGGCGGATTTGACCAACGGCGGGCGCGGCATCGGCAATCAGGTGGAAGCGCTGCTGATCAACCCGCTTTCGCGCTACCTGTTTGACAGCGGCATTATCGAAAATGCAACGGTGACGGTGGATGCTTTCGAGACGTCTGCCCAGCCGCCCGCGCTCCGCTGCACCACGACCAAGGAGGAAAACACATGACAGGCTATTCACCGCGCCGCCGCGGGTCGATACTCAGCGACATGGCGGATATTGCGCAGGACTTGTGGGCAAGCGTTCCCGAAACCGTTCCGGCGGAAAAACCGACCGCTGTTCGGGACGAACCGACCGCGCCCCACGCACCGCAAACCGCGCAGAATCCCGCGAAATCCGCCGATTCAGCACCCAAAGCCACCTATGCGGACGAAAAATCGCTGCCCTTTACCGAACTGTGGAAAGTGGCGGATGAACCCATCGACTGGACGGAAGTGCTGTCCTCCCCAATACCGACTGACGGTCTGGTTTCGGCGGAAAAGTGGGCACTCTACCGCCAATATGCCGATAAAGTGCTCTCCGGCGACACGGCGGCATACCTTGGTGTCCTGAAAGCCGTTGACCCGATGGGCGACCTTGCGCCCTACACGTCGTCTCTCTCCGTTGCGACGCGCGACGCGGACGTGATGCTGGCGACGTTTGCCGTGCGGGACGACCTGCTGGACAGCGACGGCGAACACTATTTGTGCGGCTTGTCGCTGCGGATCGCGCGGGACTTGTTCGCGACGCTGCCCGTGACGCACGTCATCGTGACCGCGACGCAGAAGAAGCAGCCCATCAAGCGCGTCGATTTCCCGCGCAGCGCCATGCAGAACGCGCGCTTCCAGTTTGTTGACCCGGTGACGTTTGTGGGGCAGCTGGGGACGCATGAGCAAGTATAATGCCCTCTGGGACTATGTCCGTTCTCAGTCTGCGCCGCTGCTGACGCTTTCCTTCGACGAAATTCAGCAAATTGCGGGCATTTCGATTGACCATTCCTTTCTGCAATATAAGAAGGAATTAACGGCATACGGCTGGCAAGTCCAGAAAATCTCCATGAAGAAAAAAATAGTTCGCTTTGCCAAAACAGATTTCTGAACCCGTATTTCAGCCCGCTGGCGAAAGAAACGTCAGCGGGCTTTTTTCTCCCCAAATTCGCGAAAAAACAGCCCTCTGCTTCGACGCTTTTGCCCGCTTGATTGCCGTATTATGATTCCCTACGGCAAGGGAGGGGACAGGCATGACCGAAGTGCTGACACGGGAGAAGAAGGCGGCATGGACAGCGTGGCGGAGCGCATACAAAAGCGGCACGGGGCGGAAAATCCTGCGGCAGGCGGGCAGAATCCTGCTGGGGGCTGCGCCGGGGTTCGCACTCGCGTTCTCGGACATATGCGGCGTGTCGGCGGGGGCGTGGGCGGCGTACGGCATGGCGGCAGCGTCGTGCGGGCTGGTGACGTACCCGGTGTCACTGGGCATCGCAGCGGCGTTTTTGATGCGGATGCTCTGGGGACTGACGACGCGCTGGGAGCTGCTCATCGGCGCGGTGCTGGTGCTGCTCTCGCCGCATGTGCTTAGGCAGAGAAACGGCGCGTTCCCGCTGATTGCGACGGGCTTGGCGCTGCTGCCGGGGGCAATCATCGGCGTGTGGCAAGGGTCGGCGGCGACGCTGCTCTTTGGCATCGGCACCATTCTGCTGGGAACGCTCTCCGCTCCGGTCATGCGCCGCGCGATAGAGAGCATCCGCGGCGGAAAAAGTTTCGAGACGCTTGAAAGCCGACTGTCGGTTGGGTATCTGCTGCTGATGCTGCTGTGCGGCTGCGCGCGGATGATGCTGCCGTATGTAAACCTTGGCGTGACGGCGGCGGGGCTGATGACGATGGCGGCAGCGGTGTATCTGGGGGTGTGCCCCGGCTGCGTGATGGGGCTGATGGCAGGTGTGACGCTGGCTTTGCAGGGACTTCCGCTGAGCGTGACGGTCGCGCTGTCGCTGGGCGGTTTCCTCGCGGGCATGGGGCAGATGACCGGGCGGCGGATGGTGCCGTGCGTACTGTTTGCGCTGGGAACGGGCGGAATGCTGGCGTACACGGGAACAATCGCGTGGGGAGCCTTGGGCGCGGCTGCTGCTGCTCCGCTCATCATGGGTGTGCTGCCGCGGGAGGCAGACGAATTTCTCCGTCAGCAGACGCGGCGGTTTCATCCGCTGCCCGATGCGCCGGGGGATGCGTATGCCGCTTATGCCCTCCGCCGCTGGGAAAAGACGGTCGGCGATATGGCGCGCGCTGTGCCGTCGCCCGTGGGACTGGGCGAAAAGCGCACGCCGCAGTGGTGGGAAGAGCATCTGTGCGCCTCCTGCCCGGAGCGGGCAGTGTGCGGGTGCATGAACACAGAATTGGGACAGAGCCGCGCCGAATACATCTGGAAAGCGCACGAGGCATCGGACGAGGTGTGGGCACAGCGGCTTGAATCACTTCGGGGACTGGGGTGCGCGCGGCTGTATCAGCTGATGGACAGCATGAATCTGCTGCGCGCTGAGAACGCGGACGAGCAGCGCATTATCCGGCGAGCGTGTCAGCAGCGGGACATGCTGGTGACGCATCTCACTGCGCTTTCGGGCAGCGCAAGGCATCTGGCGGCGCTGTCCAGCGGCGAAAGCTGGTGGGATGAGCAGTACGCGCGCAAGCTCCGCCACGCCTTGGCGGAGGAGGAAGCAATGGCGCGCCTGTCGTTCGTGCGGCAGGTGGATGGGCACTTGCAGGTAGCCTATGAATTGCACGGCGCAGGCAGCGCGGATGAGCAGGCGGCGCAGCTGTGCGGCATCACAAGCCGATGCCTTGGCAAGCCGATGACGATTGCCGAGCGCGAGCGGGCGCATGTCCGCCTGACGGAAATGCCACTGATGATGGTGGAGGCGGGTGCGGCGAGCCGGTGCATCGCAGGCGCGGATATCTGCGGCGATACGTTTTCGCTGGGGCAGTTGCAGGACGGGCGATTCGTGGCGGCGCTGTCAGACGGCATGGGGCACGGGAATCAGGCGGCGCTGGAATCGCGTCAGGCGGTGGAGCTGCTGCGGATGTGTCTGGATGCCGGGTATGACCGCGCGCAGACGCTCACGGCGGTCAACGGCATGATGCTGCTGGCGGGGCAGGGGGAGCGGTTCACGACGGTGGATTTGTTCCTGCTGGACTTGTGGACGGGCAAGGCGTCGCTGGACAAACTCGGCGCGGCGGGCAGCTACCTGATGCAGGCGGAAGGCTTGTCGCTGTTGGGCGGTGACGCGCTGCCGCTGGGGATTTTGGAGAACGTCGAAAGCGGGGAAAAGCTGATGCAGCTGCATCAGGGGGACACGCTGATTCTGCTCTCCGATGGCGTGGAGGATGCCTATGAAAATCGGCAGTCCATGGAAGAGACGATTCGCGACGCCTTGACGCTTGAAACTGCGCAGGATGCCGCGAACGCGATTTTGACCGGTGCGCCCTCCGGCGACGCCGCTCCTGCCGACGACCAAACTGTGCTGGTGCTGCGCTTGATTCGCGCGCGGGCGGATGCGAAGATTGAGGAAATGTATCAATAGCATGAAGTGCTTTTCCATAAATCGGCTGACAAACATAATGAACGAACATGCTAAACCTGCTAACATGGGTGCGAACGAGAAGCAGTCCCGAGAATGAAGAAAACGAAAGGCTTTACAATGCCGCATCAAATCAGTATAATAGACCCCGAAAGGATGATGCGGATGTGGAAAAAGAACCGCTGGATGCGTCCGGAACGGGTAATGGCGCTGGGATTTCTCGCGCTGATTCTGCTGGGCGGCGTGCTGCTGTCGCTGCCATGCGCCGCGCAGAATGGACGAAGCATCGGATTGGGCAACGGCTTGTTTACGGCGACGAGCGCGGTCTGCGTGACGGGGCTTGTAGCCGTCGATACGGGAACGACTTTTTCGCTCTTTGGGCAGCTGACGCTGCTTTTGCTCATCCAGATTGGCGGGCTGGGCTTCATGGCGTTCGCGACGCTGACGATGGTGCTGCTGGGACGAAAAATCGGTCTGCGCGACCGAATGCTCCTGCGCGAATCCATGAATACAAGCGGATTGTCGGGGCTGGTGCGCCTGACGCGCTGGTACTTGACGGCGGCGCTGGTCATCGAGGGCGGCGGCGCGGTACTGCTTGCAATTCGCTTCGTGCCGCTGCTGGGCTGGGGGAAGGGCGTGTACTTCAGCATCTTCCACGCCGTCAGCGCGTTCTGCAACGCGGGCTTTGACCTTTTCGGACATTTCTCCAGCCTGACCGCGTTTCAAAATGAACCGCTGGTGCTGCTGACCATCAGCGCGCTGATTGTGCTGGGCGGTACGGGGTTCGCTGTGCTGGGCGAGGTCACCCGTCAGCGCTTCCAGTGGCGAGAATTGTCGCTCCACAGCCGATTGGTGCTGGGCATGACGGGCGTGCTGCTTTTGATGGGGATGACGTTCTTCTGCCTGACCGAATGGCATAATCCGGCGACGCTTGGCGGCATTTCCGGCGCGGAAAATAAACTCGTAAACGCCCTCATGCAGTCCACAACGATGCGCACGGCAGGCTTCAACTCGGTTGACCTCGCGTCCATGCGACAGTCCAGCAAGCTGATGAGCATCATCCTGATGTTCATCGGCGCGTCGCCCGCATCCACCGGCGGCGGCGTGAAAACGACAACCGTTGCGGTGCTGGCGCTGACGGTCTGGTCGGTCATCCGCGGCGACGCGGACGTGCAGCTGGCGCATCGGCGCGTTCCGCCGGGGCTGATTCGCCGTGCGCTGGCAATTGTGAGCATCTCGCTGGCGCTGGCGCTGGGCGGCACGATGCTGCTGACGCTGCTGGAAGGCGACGGACAGCCGTTCCTCGACATGATGTTCGAGGCGTTCTCCGCGATGGCAACGGTCGGCGTGTCCAGTGCCGGAACGCCAAACTTGACGGCGGGCAGCAAAACCGTGCTGGCGCTGATGATGTTCTTCGGGCGTGTCGGCCCGCTGACGATGGCAAGCGCGCTGGCGAGCCGGCAGAATCGCAATGCGTCAAAGATTCGCTACCCGGAGGAAGAGATTACGATTGGGTGACAATTCAGACGCGAAAACGCACTTTTCGATCAGAAATGCTGGAAAAATCGGGGATTTTTTGCTATACTGACGGTAATCCCGATGAAGAACGAAAGGAGCGAGAAATATGACGAAGAAGCCGATTATTCCTGTGCTGGCGATGCTGCTGACGCTGGTCGTCTTGGTGCATGCCGCAGTGCTGCTGGTGCAGCAGGAAACGGCGTGGTGGCTGGTGATGGACGCGGCGTGCGGCGTCATCAGCCTTGGCATGGGCGCGATGTGGCTGATTTGCCGGAAGCGCGGCGCAACAAAAACTGCATGGAAAATTTTACTTGGACTGATTATCGTGCAGATGCTGACGACAGTTGCGCTGCAATTTGTCCCGATTGAGCGGAATCGGTATCAGCTGCTTTTCTGGGGATTCATGTCTGCCATCCAGTGCGCACTTGTGAACGACATGCGAGAAAATTCGCCAGCATCTGTGCCGCTGAGCATGAGCCATTCGATGATGCTCCTGACCAAAATCATATTCGGCCTGGAAACTGCTGTGCTGATTTTTGCCGTGGGGATGCTGATTTGCTATGGTGAAAGGAGCTTCTATCAGGCGATGGAACTGATGGGGCTGTGCGTGATGGTCATGGCTCAATCAATTCTGGGAATGAAGCAGAATGAAGCGGCGGAAGCCCTGAAGCGCAACGAGGACGTGGAAAATCAGCAGAAGTTGACGCAGGCGGGACACGAATGAGGGAAGTGTCATGCAGGAATGACCAGTCAGGCGCATACACTGTCCTGCACGCCGTCCCCTCAATCAACACGCGGGCGCTGTATGCAGTCGCGCTCAACTCAATCGCGAAAAGGGAGTCCAGAGGGTCGAAGCCCCTTTGGCGGGGTCAAGGGGCAGAGCCCCTTGGGTTCCTCAATCAACACGCGGGCGCTGTATGCAGTCGCGCTCAACTCAATCGCGAAAAGGGAGTCCAGAGGGTCGAAGACCCTTTGGCAGGTGCAGGGCAGAGCCCTGCCGGAGTCCAGAGGCAGAGCCTCTGGCGCCTCCTTCAGAAAGGAATTGTTATGAAGAAACAGAAGCAGTCGTTTGTGGTGCTGGGCTTGGGGCGCTTCGGGTCGAGCGTGGCGAGGAGCTTGTGCGAATTGGGACATGAGGTGCTCGCGGTGGATCGAGACGAGAAGCTCGTCGAGGCCATCGCGCCCGACGTGACGCAGGCGGTTCAGGCGAATGCCGTGGATGAGGATGCGCTTGCGGAACTCGGCGTGCAGAACTTCGATGCCGCCATCGTCGCCATTGGCACGGATATCCGCGCCAGCATTCTCGCAACGGTTTTGCTCAAGGAAGCTGGCGTCCCCAAAGTCCTCGCGAAGGCCGTCGATGACCTCCATGCCCGCGTCCTCTATAAGGTCGGCGCTGACCGCGTTATCTTCCCGGAGCGCGATATGGGGCAGCGCGTCGCCCGTTCGCTCGTCGCCCCCAATATCCTCGACCTGATGGCGCTTTCCGACGACGACCAGATTGCCGAACTCACCCTCCCGACGGACTGGGCGGACAAAACCATCGTCGAACTCAACATCCGCCGGAACTTTGGGGTAAGCGTGCTGGGCATCCACCGCGGCGGCAAATTCCTTACATCGCCCGGCGCAGAAACAATGCTGATGGCGGGCGATGTGCTGCTGGTGATGGGCAAAAAGGAAGCGATTTCCGCTGTGCAATAAGGGGGAAGCAACATGAAAACGCGCCCGGAAGCGGACTTTTCCTCGCCCCTGTGTCAGCCGTACGAGGTGCGGCAAGGGGAACACGGCGTGCTGCTGATGCACGGGTTTGCGGGTTCGGCGGCGCATATGCGGCCCCTTGCGGAAGGAATTGTGCAGCAGGGCTTTGGTGTGCGCACCATCAACCTGCCCGGTCACGCGACAACGCTGGAGGATATGCGCCGCTGTTCGTGGCAGGATTGGCTGAACGCGGCGAAGGAAGCCTTCCGGGAAATGAAAGAGCAGTACCGCTTCGTCAGCGTGACCGGGCTGAGCATGGGCGGATGCCTGACGCTGATGATTGCCGAGCAGAGCGACCCGACTGCCATTGCGCCGATTTCCGCGCCGATGGGGGTGCTGAACCGCTGGTTTCCGCTGGCACGATTCGCCGCGCCGTTTTTGCCGGAAATCAGCTGGCAGGCACGCAAGGACGACGCACTCACTCCCGACTACGACTTGGGGTATACCGGATTTCCGACGAAAAGCGCGGTGGATTTGCGCCGCATTATCCACGAGGCCCGCGATAACCTCTGCGCGGTCACCTGCCCGGTGCTGTGCGTGCAGAGCAGCGGCGATCAGGTCATCACGCCTGACAGCGCAGATGTGATTCTGCAGGGGGTGCGAAGCAAAACGAAGGGCGTGCTGCGCTTGGAGAGCGTGCCGCATGTGTGTACCATCAGCCGGGAAGGAACGCGTATTGTACAGGCGCTGGGGGCATTCTTCCGAAAAGCGGAAGAATCCGAGCGCGCATAAGTGATACTATTACCAGATTCACCTGCGCCATCTGCTTGCGCATTTTCATCTGGAAATAGTATGAAAAGCCGCTGGAAGTGCGAAAATGCACTTTACACAGCGGCTTTTTCTTTCGCCTCGATTTTACATAATCGCCGTTTGGAAGTTTACATTCCTCCGGTAGAATACATCTTGTTCAGAAGAACAAGACGAAGAACGAGGAGGAAAACAATCATGAAGAAGTTTCTTGCAATCCTCTGCGCGCTGGCGCTGTGCTTGATGTGCGCAACGGCCATGGCGGAGGGCGAAAGCCATCCGAAGTATGTGTTCATGTTCATCGGCGACGGCATGGGCAACCCGCAGGTGACTGCGACCCAGTACTATCTGGGCAGCATCGAAAACCCGGACAGCAAGTTCCCGGTTCCGGCGGATTTGTCTTTCACCAAGTTCCCGTACCTCGGTCTGGTGACCACCTACGACAGCTCTTCCTTCTGCCCGGATTCCGCTTCGACAGCTACGTCGATGGCTTCCGGCAAGAAGACGCTCTCCGGCGTCATCAATTATGATGAAACGCTGACTAACCCCTACAAGATCATCACGGAATACGCCAAGGAAGCGGGCAAGAAGGTCGGCGTAATTACCTCCGTGTCGGTCGATCATGCGACTCCGGCAGCGTACTACGCCAAGCAGCCCTCCCGCAACGACTACTACGACATTGCCCTTCAGGCGCTGACCGGCACGACCGTGGATTACCTCGCGGGAGGCGGCTTCAAAAAGATGAACGGCGCGGATGGTCAGCAGAAATCCCTGCTGGATGTCGCAAAGGAAAACGGCTGGGTGATTCCGACAACGAATGACGAAATCCGCAGCCTGACCGCGACGAACGACCGCGTGCTGGCGACCAATCCGGTGCTTCAGGACTCCAAGGCGATTCACTACGAAATCGACCGCATCCAGAAGGAGGTGGCGGGCGAGGATGTGCTCTCTCTGGCGGATTTTGTCCGCAGCGGCATCAATGTGCTGGATAACGACAACGGCTTCTTCATGATGTGCGAGGGCGGCAAGATCGACTGGGCGGGCCACGCCAACGACGCGGCGACTTCCATCTACGACACCATCGCCCTGTCTGACGCGGTGCAGGTTGCGCTGGACTTCGCGGCGGCGCATCCGGGCGAATGCCTCATCATCGTCACCGCTGACCATGAGACCGGCGGCATGACCATTGGCTTTGCGACTACCGCTTACGACACCCACTTCCAGTACCTCCAGAACCAGAAGACCTCCTTCACTGCGTTCGATGACGTGATTTCCGAGCTGAAGGAAAACGGCGCAACCTTTGAGGATGCGATGGCGAAGGTGGAAGAGCTCTACGGTCTGACCACCAAGGAAGGCGAAGCACTTTCCCTGACTGCGACCGACGTGGAAAGCCTGCGCAAGGCGTGGGACGTCGCGATGGGCACGCAGGAAATTGACAAGGCGGAAGCCTCCCTGCTCTACGGCGGCTACAACCCCTTCTCCATGGCGGTGAGCCACATCATGAACAACAAGGCTGGCCTGTCCTACACCTCCTACGCGCATACCGGCCTGCAGATTCCGGTGTACGCCTATGGGGTGGGCGCGGAGAAGTTCTCCGGTCTGTATGACAACACGGGCATCTTCACCCGCACGATGGATGCGATGGGCTTGACCCCGGACGCGGAATAATCACAGCAAAATCAAAAAGGGCAGGGGATGACACAATGCCATCTCCTGCTCTGCCCATATGGGGGAAAATGAAAATGGAAAAGACGAAGCGACAATGGAAAAACAAGCAGAATTGGCTGATGTGCCTCGTCATGCTGATTTTCTGCGGCTTGCTCTGCCTGCTGCCGGACGAGCACCTGAACATCACCAGCCGCTTTCCACGCGAGAAGGTACGGATCGAGCAGGTGGACAATTCCATGCTGGACGCCATCGGCATTGTGTATAACGGCGTGCAGCCGTGCCGGGTGAAAATCCTCACAGGCGATTATGCCGGGGAAGAATATCAGTCCTACAACTACCTCAATTCCGCGCTCGACAAGGACAAGCTGTTCAAGGCGGGCGACATTGCGTGGGCAATGATTCAGCCCGGCAGTGGGCAGGGTGCGCCGGTCGTAACGCTGATTGACCATTACCGCATCACGGCGGAAGCGTGTATCGTGGCGATTCTGGCGCTGCTGCTGATTTGCTTTGGCGGCGTAATCGGCTGCGGCGCGATGGTGTCGCTGGTCGCCAGTGCGGTTATCGTCTGGAAACTGCTGATTCCACTGCTGCTGGACGGCGTGAATCCCATGATGGCATCGTTCGTGACCGTCATCGTGCTGACGGTGCTGATTGATGTGCTGGTGGCGGGGTTCAGCCGCCGCTGCCTGACGGCGATTCTCGGCTCGGTTGCCGGGACGGTCGTCACCTGCCTGAGCGCGTGGGGGCTAACGATTCTGCTCAAGCTCGACGGCGGCGATTTGCCCTATGTTGTGCCGCTGCTGAGCCAATCCGCCATGCGGGTTGATACGCGCAGCCTGTATATCGGCATGATGTTCCTCGCTAATTCGGGCGCGCTGATGGATTTGTCGATGGACATCAGCGTGTCGATGGAGGAAGTGCACCGCCACAAGCCGGACATCAGCCGCCGAGCGCTGATGAAGTCGGGGCTGCTGGTCGGGCGGAGCGTGTTAGGCACAATGACGACGACGCTGATGCTGGCGTATTCCGGCAATTACCTGTCGATGCTGATGTACTTCGCTGGGCAGGGAACGCCGCTGACGGACATCATCAACCTGAAATATGTCGCTTCGCAGCTGCTCAACACGCTTGTCGGGGCGTTCGGCTTGGCAGCGGCGGCACCGCTGACGGCGCTGATTGCCACGGGCATGTATCTGCAAAAGCCGAAACCGGCTGAATTACGCGCTGGGTAATACGCGCGTATACCGCACGTCCCGCACGGGTTCGCCGCCGATTTTGTAATCGACCACGTCATCCGTGCGCAGAAAGCCATGCTTGCGGTAGAAGCCGTCGGCGATTTCGTTGCCGTCAATCGCCCAGAGGTAAAACTTCTCATAGCCGTCCAGCTGCATCAGCCGGATGACTTCCTCCAGCAGCTTGCCGCCGATGCCTTGACGCATCGTGTCCGGCAGCAGATAGAGCGACACAATCTCGCACCAGTCGCCGTAATCCTCGTCGCGCCCGCGGCCGTAGATGCAGCAGCCGACGGGCTTATCGTCGTCATAGACCATCAGCCCATACAGCTGCCCGCTGGACAGCCATGAGCGGATGGATGGCACCCAATATTCATCGGGCAGACGATCCAGATAATGCTGGGCGATATGCCCCCGATAGGTTTTACGCCAGCTGGTAGCATAAATGTGGCTGATAAGCCCCGCCTGATCAGCAGTTGCGTCCCGAAAAGTCAGCATCGCCATGCACCTCCTCCAAATAAAACGGATGAATTGACGAATTTCCTGCCTTATTATCCCGCAAGAATGCAAAAAAGTCAAGGGGAACAGAGACGAAGCGTGTCGAAAGCATAAAAAGAGGCTGGATGCAAGCATCCAACCTCTTTGCTTTTCTTGACGATTGCAAGAAGGCGAAACGTAATTCCGAAGAATTACTTGATTTCGCATTCGCCGCCGACTTCCTTGAACTGGGCAGCCAACTTGTCGGCGTCTTCCTTGGACAGGCCTTCCTTGACGGTCTTCGGGCCAGCCGCAACGGCTTCGACGAAGTCCTTGGCTTCCTTCAGGCCCAGACCGCACACTTCGCGGACGAGCTTCAGAACCTTCAGCTTCGCAGCGGCGTCGAAGGACTTCAGCACCACGTCGAACTCGGTCTTTTCTTCCGCAGCGGGAGCAGCGGCGCCAGCAGCGGGGCCAGCAACAACAGCGGTCGCAGCAGCGGACACGCCGAACTTTTCTTCCATAGCCTTGACCAGATCGGCCAGTTCCAGCACCGTCATGGACTCGACGGCAGCAATGATCTCCTCATGAGTCATGTTGATTCAGCCTCCTATATCGGTTGATATCGTAATGAAAACTTGTCGTTGTTCAGACCGCAGGGGCGTAAAGCCTCATGCGGCATCGGCGCGGATTATTCCTCGCCATTCTTCTGCTTGCGGATTGCATCCACCACGCGGACGAAGGACGCCACGGTGTTGGTCATGCAGCCAAGCAGCTTTGCCAGCAGCACTTCGCGGCTGGGCAGGGTCGCCAGATGCTTCACAGCAGCCACGTCGAGGGTTTCCGTACCCAGCACGCCGCCAGTGATCTTCAGGCTCTCCAGCTTGTTCTTTTCGATGTAGTCGTTGATGATCTTCGGGCCGGACACAGCGTCCTTCATGGAGAACACGAAAGCGTTCGGGCCGTTGAGCAGATCGTCAAGACCGGTAATGCCCACCTCATTCAGCGCGCGCAGGACCAGACGGTTCTTCAGGACGCAGTACGCGGCGTCATTCTCACGGCACTGCTTGCGGATTTCAGTCACCTGCTCCACAGTCAGTCCGCTGTAGCTGCAAATCACCACAGACTGGGCATTCTTCAGCTTTTCGACGATGTCAGCAACAGCTGCCACCTTCTCCGGCTTCACCTCATGCACCTTGCTCATTTCTTGCACCTCCTTAACGGTTTGGGAGTAAAAGAAAACCCTTGCAACAGGTGCAAGGGATGAGCAAATTTCATGCTATATCCTTCACACCTCGGCAGGCGGAGCGAACTCCTTTACATCCTTGCGGATACCGGCTGTCTACGGCACAGGTTTCTTCAAAACCTTGTTTATTATAGCAGGGCAATCCCGTTCTGTCAAGCCTTCTGCGAAAAAAATCTGCACAAGCGGCGAATTTCCGCATAGACTGCGATGGAGGGGAGGAATGCGCATGTGCGACAAGACGTATAACGTGCTGAAATGGATGGCGCAGCTGCTGCTGCCCGCGATGGGGACGCTGTATTTTGCGCTGGCGAGCATCTGGCGCCTGCCATACGGTGAGCAGGTCGTCGGCACTATTACCGCGGTGGACACGTTTCTCGGTGTGATTCTGGGAATTACCACCGCACAGTATAAGCAAAAGCAGAAAACCGACGCGGCGTGAGTAAGCAATATGGCGTGAGTAAGCAATATTAATGAAGAAACCCGCCTGTCCAGCACGACAAGCGGGTCAATTTTTGCGGAAAAAGTCAACGCCGAAGGTGCGCACACCGAAGGTTTCCAAAGGGCGATCGGAAAGCCCTTTGGTCGTGCCCGCAGGCGCGATTCCCCCTGCTCCATAAAAAACAAGCATGAAAAAGCGATTTGCCGGATGCACTAAAAACGCATTCCCCTGCGCTTTGCAACCGAAGCGCTTATTCGCACTCAATGCCATCCGAGTACAGCACCAGCTGCGGCTGCTCTTCGTTCGCGGGCAGATACCGCCAGCATTCCTCGCCCCCGGAGGTGTCTACCAGAATGCTCCACACCGCGCCGTTGTCAAAGCACAGCGTCACATCCCCGATAGAATCCACCATCACCGTGCGGACGATGAAGCGGTTTTCAATGCCTGTCAGCACGTCGTTCAGCTCCACAATGCGGTCATCAAGCCGGTTCGCGCCCAACTCGTCACAGCGGTAGTCATCCGGAATGACATCCTCCTCCAACCCCTGCTTGCGCCACAAATCCCACATGGCTTCCGACGGCTGAAAATAGTCACTTCGCGCCAAGGAAACCCGCCCATCCTGCACCAGACGATAGTAGCATTGCAAGTGCAGGGACTGTTCCTCCTGCACCTCGGTTGTCAGCGCGCGCGGCGCAAACGACAGGCAAAGCAAATCCGCCGTGCGGGAGAGGTTGATGAGGGTGCAGCCGACCAAATCATTGAGCTTCTTCTGGACAAAAAGCATGTCCGTGTTGTTCATATTAGTCCCTTCCAATTTTCCACTGGGGATTTACTTTCCGCCAAAAGCGTCCAGCACCGCCTGCGCCATGCCGCCCTTCTCGCAGTGCGCCGTGTGGCGAATCGGCAGGGAACGCAGTGCCTTCACCTGCTGCGGCACGGGCATCCCCGAACGCGCTTCCAATTCATCCGAGCAGGCGAATGCATCCAGTCCGGCGACGGCGTTCTTTCCGGCGACGGCAGTCAGCACATCGGCGGCGAACTTGTAGGGGCTGGCGGTGGACACGATGACCGTCGGGGTCAAATCGCCCGACGTCTCGCGGTACTGGCGCAGAACGCGGCTCGCAACGGCGGTGTGCGTGTCCATCAGGTAGTGATGCTGCTCGAACACGCGGGCGATTTCCTCCGCGCAGTCGCGGTCATCGGCGTACCCGGCGGCAAAGACGCTCAGCAGCCACTCCTGCCGCTGCTGACCAACGGCGTAGGACTGGCTCGTGCGCAGCTGCTGCATCCAGCGGGCAATCAGCGCGCCGTCGCGGTCGGCGCATTCAAACAGCAGACGCTCCAAATTCGAGGAAATCAGGATATCCATCGAGGGGGAGGTCGTCTTGAAGAACTGCCGGCGCGTGTCGTAAACGCCGCCAAGGAAGAAATCCGTCAGCACGTTGTTGCGGTTGGAGGCGCAGATGAGCTTCTTGACCGGCAGCCCCATGCTCCGTGCGTAGTAGCCCGCGAGGATATTGCCGAAATTGCCCGTCGGCACGACGAAATTCACCTCGTCGCCCAGCGCAATCGCGCCCGCGCTCAGTAAATCGGCATAGGCGGAGAAATAATAGACAATCTGCGGCACGAGGCGGCCGAAGTTAATCGAGTTGGCGGAGGAAAGCACCTTGCCGCGCGCGTTCACCTGCTGGTGGAAATCCGCGGAGGAGAACAGCGCCTTCACGCCGGATTGCGCGTCGTCGAAATTGCCGTTCAGGGCGATGACGTGCGTGTTTTCGCCGCCGGTGGTGGTCATTTGCAGCTTCTGCACGTCGCTGACGCCGTCGGTCGGGTAAAAGACGGTGCAGGATGTTCCCGGCACGTCCTTGAAGCCTTCGAGTGCCGCCTTGCCCGTGTCGCCGCTGGTTGCGACGAGGATTGCCACTTCGCGGTTTTCGCCGTTCTTCTTGGCGGAGAGCGTCGTCAGGTGCGGCAGCAGCTGCAGCGCCATATCCTTAAACGCGAGCGTCGGTCCGTGGAAGAGTTCCAGCACATGGGTATTGCTGTCGAGCTTCTTCGTGGGCGCAATTGCGGCGTCATCGAACTTGGCGGCTTCGTAGGCGCTGGCAATTGCGTCTGCCAGTTCCTGCGCATTGAAATCATCAAGATAGCCACGGAGGATGGTCAGCGCGCGGGCGCGGTAGTCGAGCTTGGTCAGCGCGGCAATGTCTGCCAGCGTCATCTGCGGGAACACCGCCGGGACATACAGACCGCCATCGGGCGCAAGACCGCGCAGGATGGCTTGGGATGCCGTGACGCAGGCGCCGCCGCGGGTGGAAATGAATGACATGGAAATCACGCTCCTATCCGCAGGGCGATGCCTGCTGGGTTGAGGGCAAGAAGGGGTTCTTGCCGAGTTTCTGCTTGCGGTTGATGAGTTTCCTACCTATTATAATAGGTAATTATGTTGCAGGGGGGCGCTCCTGCGGGAACGACAAGGGACAATGAAAACAGGCGAAGTCTGCGCTCGCCCCCTTGCCCCCTTGACCCCTTCGCGCGAAATATCAAAAGGGCGGCGGCTTACATGCTCCGCCGCCCTCGTGGGCTGTTCCAATTAGATGATGTAGCCCTTGCAGAAGTCGGGCAGCGCTTCGGGATCGGCGCTGACGGACAGCACGAACGTCACATCATGCTTCTGCGCGTACTTTTCGAGGCTGTCGAAGAACCACTTCGCGTCGGCGAGGTCAATCTTGATCAGCTTGAGGAACGCGTCGATGAAGACGGTCTTGACGTCGTAGTTGCTGGCGAGCATGCCGCCGAGGAAGCCGAGGAACATTTCCGCGCTGGAAACGCTGTACTCTTCGACGTTGACGAAACGAACCGCACGGTCCACTTCGTACATATAGCTGTCGTTCTTGTCGAGGAAAACGACGTTGCCGGAGCTGGTCTTGACCGCGTTGTTGGTCATGTCAATCAGCCGCTTGGTCTTGCCGGAGCCCTTCTTGCCTGCGATAATCTGAATCATGGGTAAACGCCTCCTTGTGAGTGAGAGTTTCGTATCTCTATTATAAACCATTTTGCGCCCGGATGCAATGCCTCTGATGAAATTCCTTTGTATTCGGGAGAAAAATTCACCGCTTTTACGGTGACGTGTCCTCCTCGCTGCCGGGTGCATCTGTATCATTCGCCATGAGGGTCAATAAATCCTGCTTCTTCAGCGGCGGAAGTTCACGTTTTTCATGACCGGGGATGGACGTGTCGAGCTTGCAGACTCCGGCGCAGTCGCACCACTGGCAGGCGTTCCAGTCTCTGATGACGGCGGGGGACGGGGTGATTTCGCCGCTGCGGATGCGGTCGGCCAGCTCCGCAGCCATCTTCTTGGCGTGGGCAAGCAGCGCTGCCATTTCCTCCGCCGTGTAGCCATCAGACGAGGAAGCGACGCTGCTATCCGCATTAAAGATTTTCGTGAACGAATATCCCGGATTGGAATCCAGCGCTTCCACCACGTCCACATCCGCCAGCACAATGCCTTTCAGGTGCAGCTTTTTCGCAATCGCCTTTTCCGCGGATTCCTTTACATCCGCCGTATCTACCATCGGGTCTTGAATCGTGAAGTAGAATGCGCCCGCCGGATTGCCGTCCAGCCCCTCGCACGCGGCTTGCAGATACAACAGCAGCTGCAATTGAAGCCCGTACCATAGGCGCGTCGGGTCAATGTCGCGGTGGCTGCTCTTGTAGTCGGATACGAGCAGGTACACGCCCTCGTCGCCCTCCCAGCGGTCGATGCGGTCGATTTTGCCGCGCAGGGCGATTTTCCGTCCATCATGCAGCGTCAGCACCACCGGAGGCAGTCCGTCCTCCTCGCCAAACACAATTTCCTCGCCGACGGTGCGGAAGCGGCTGTGCTGCGCGTGATGCGTGAACATCCACGCGGCGCGGTGCACCGTTCGGCGGTACTTCTCACCCTGCAGGCGCAGGGACGGCGTTTCATTCAGCGGGCCATCTGCCCACGCGGTCGTCAGCGGCAGCAGCACCGTATCCATCAGCGCGTGGATTTTTTCGTCCGGCAAATCCGGAAAATCCGGCTCCTTCAGCGCAAGGGCGGCGTACCCCTCCATCGCGGCATGGTAGAAATCGCCCACATCCGCCGGGTCGAACTCGTACTCGCGGCGGATGACGGGCTTCAAGCCGTAGTTCACAAAGTGCCGATACGGGCACTGCGCGAAGCCCTCCAAGCGGCTGATGGACACTTTGTCCTGCGTGAAGAGCCGCCGCGTGTGGTCGCGGGAGAGGAAAATCGCCGTGCCGTGGCGGTTCAGTGCATCCAGCACTGCCTGACAGCGGCTGTGCCACTCCGGGTCGAAATACAGCCAGCGCAGGACGTTCGCCCATTGCGCTGGAAGCGGCGTGTCGGTGTCGACAGCTTGCCGCAGGTGGTGCGGCAGTGCACCCAGCGCCATGGCGGGGGAGAGCGGTGCGACGTCGTTTGCCAGCACGCCGCCGGACACCACCATATGCGGGAACAGCTGCGTCATGTCCTCCAGCAGCCCCGCCGGACGAAACGCCGTGCCGTCCTGCCCGCCCTGCGAACAGGTGACGGTCAGAAAGCGCCGGGGGAGGGATAGTGTACGGTAGAAGTCCGACTGCCGCAGGGCGCACGTCTCCTGCTGCGTCAGGCCAATCGCGCGCTGCGCCAAGTCGCACAGCGTGCGCCGCTCCGTCTCGGACAGGAGCGAATCCGCCGTACTGCCCAGCGCGCCGTCCTGCATTCCCATGACGAGCAGTGCATCAATCCGCCCGGTCATCAAATGCCCCGCTTCGCCGATCATCACCGTGTCCGGCTGCGGCGGCAGGGACGAAATCGACGCGCCTGTCAAACCTGATTCCACGAACCGTGCCAAATCCCGCTGATTTGCCTTTTGCGTGCTCAGCAGCGCATACAGCTGATCAAGCAGCGTCATCAGGATTGTCCATACCTGCCGATTCTGCGTTGCTTCCGCCGCCATCCCGCGCGAAAGCAGCGCTTCCTCGCGCGCCATCAGGCGGTCATACGCATTGGTATCCTCCAAGAAGCGGAAAATTGCCTCGACGGAATCCCCCGCTGTTTTTGCGCGGCGGAGCGCATCCCGAAGGGCCTGCACAGGCGAAATCAGCCGGACGCGCAGTTCGTCCATATCCGCCGCGTCGTCGCCATAAGGGAACGGACGCAGCCACTTGCCGCGGTTGATGCCGTGCGTGATAGCGTAGTTCTCCAGCGAATCGGCTTCGTCGCGGGTCAGGGAAGAAAAGCCGCTTTTTGCCACTTGCAGCACATCCGCGCGGAGAAATCCGCCGGAGATGCAACGCAGTGCGCCGACGAGCATCCGGCTGAGTCCGTGCCGCGCTGCGCTGTCCTTCCGCGCCTGATAGCAGGGAATCCCCGCGCTTTGCAGCGTGACGGCGAGGATGCCGGCCATACTCTGCGCATCCGCCAGCGCGACCGCCATATACTGCCACGGAATGCCGCGCTCGTGCCAGCTTCGCAGCGTCTGCGCGGCGAAAGCGGCTTCGGCATACGGGTTTGCGGCGGCATGGATCGTCAGGGCGGACGCGTCGCCGGGGTACACCGCGCCGTCGCGGGCGAACAGGTGCGCTTCGAGGTGGCGGAGGGCTTCGTCACGCCCATCGGGTTCGCTTGGCAGCCACTTCCACTGCACGGGAATGCCGCGCTGACGCAGCCATCCGGTCAGCTCCGCCGCACTCCTGCGCTGGGAGGCGAAAACGTGCCCGTCGCTTGCAGTGTCCTTGTCCATCGTGAACGCAGCGACCATGCGGGTACACTCTGGCGCGGCAGTCGCCAGCAGGACGCACAGCGGCGTTGGCAGCATGTCAAACTGGTAGACAAACACGGCGGCATCGCGCATCAGCCCGCTTTCCGGCAGCCGTTCCACCAGCTCAAACTGCTGCGTCGGCTCATCCTGAAAGCGCTCGGCAATCAGCACGTCATACGTCTGCCAAAGCAGCAGCAAATCATGCGCCTTTGCCTTCAGTGCGCCGGATGGCAGCTCCTCCGCATAGGCGGCAAATTCTTCGCTTGACAGCCCCGTGCGCTGGAAGTCCATCAGCAGCGTGGACAGCTTCTCCGGCAGCCCGGGTGACAGCGCGACGCGGCGATAATAGTGCAGTTCCTCCTGTTTCAGGGAAAGCGCCTGCGCCAGTGCCATCCGTCGCCCGCTTTCGTCCAGCGCGGCTTTGGGCGAATGACCAGCGCTTTCTCGGATACGCCGCCCCAGCCTGCGCGGCGACAGTACATCCAAATCCAGCAGCCCCGGCAGATGAAGCTGCTCCACCAGTTCTCGCTCGGCTTGCAGCGTGTACTGCTCCGGTACAAGCAGCAGGACACGCTGACCAGCTTCACGGCATTGGCGGATTTCTTCAAACAGGCGGGACTGCGTCTGCCCGGCGCGTGCGCCCCAGATTTCGACGATGGTCATAAAATCCCCCTCACAAAGCGGCAAATGCGGTCAAATAGCGAATCGCCTCCGTATCATGGCGGCGGTTAAACCCATGCGCTCCGCCGTCAATCAAGTGCAGTTCTGCGTTCGCATACGCTTCCGCCGCCTTTTTCGCATAATCCGGCTTGACGATGCCGTCCGCCGTGCCGTGGACAATCAGCACCCGCCCGGTGTACGGCGTGATTTCGCGGAAAACGTCCATGTGCATGACGGCTTCCAAATCCTGCACCTCGGTCAGCACCGACATGTCCGTCGTCGCGCCGTCACTCCGTCCCAAGGGAGGAACGCTACCGCCGCAGAAGTCGAAGCAATACGCACAGTAACCAATTTTCGCCAGCGCCCTCGTGTACTGCCGGACGGTCTGCTGATTTGCCATAAAACCGTGGCAGACAATGGCAATCGGGAGCTTTTCGCCATTCGGACGGTACTCTGTGCCGCGGATGGTCAAATCGCCGCGCATACAGGAGAACGTTCGACGACGGATGGGGGAGGAAGAAAACAGCATCGAAATCGCCTCACGGAAGATTGTTTCTTCTATTGTAGCATAGTCGCGCGAAAATGAAAAGATGGAAAAACAAGACTTGAAGCGGCAGGGAGAGACGTGTTATAATGGAGCGAACCCACAGAGAATGAAGGAGTACATACACGATGAGCAATTTCCGCCGACCGAAGCACCTGACCACCCGCCGAATGCAGGAAACGCGTCCGAATCCGCCGAAGGAACAGGCGAAAGCGCAGCGTCCGGCGCGCGAAATCTGCTGGAACTGTCCCGTCGCGGCGAAATGCGGCGGATGCCAGCTGACCCGCCTGTCCTACGCGGAGCAGCTGCAATGGAAGCAGCAGCGCGTGGCGGAACTGCTGTACGGAATTTGCGAAGTCCGCCCGATTCTGGGCATGGACGACCCGTTCCACTACCGCAACAAGGTTCATGCCGTGCTGGCTGTGGACAAGGCGGGCAAGCCCATCAGCGGCGTGTACGCCATGGGGACGCACCGCGTCGTGCCCGTGCGGCACTGCCTGATTGAGGATCGCCGCGCTGACCGCATCATCCAGACCATCGTCGCGATGCTGCCTGCCTACAAGCTGCGCATCTACAACGAGTACACGCACCGCGGCTTTCTACGTCACATCCTCATCCGCACGGGGCATGTGACGGGGCAGATTATGGTCGTGCTGGTGGCAACGAGCCTTGAATTTCCGGGCAAAAAGGCATTTGTGCAGGAGCTGATTCAGCGCCACCCGGAAATCACGACCGTGGTGCTGAACTGCAACCAGCGCGAAACCAGCATGGTGCTGGGCACGAAGGAAATCACCCTCTATGGCGAGGGCTACATGGAGGATGAACTGTGCGGCAAGCGCTTCCGCATCAGTCCGCAGAGCTTTTATCAGGTGAACGCGAAGCAATGCGAACTCCTCTACCGAACGGCGATTGACGCGGCGCAGCTGACAGGCGCAGAAACCCTGCTGGACGCCTACTGCGGTACGGGTACGATTGGCTTGTGCGCGTCGGACGGCTGCAAGCAGCTCATCGGCGTGGAGCTGAATGCCGATGCCATCCGCGATGCGAAGGAGAACGCCCGCCGCAACGGCGTGGAGAACGCGCGCTTCCTCTGCGACGACGCAGGGCGCTTCATGCAGAAGCTCGCCAAGGAGGGAAACGCGCCCGACGTGGTGATGATGGACCCGCCCCGCGCCGGCAGCGACCAGAAGTTCCTGCAAAGTCTGTTGATGCTGAAACCAAAGCGGGTTGTGTACGTTTCCTGCAACCCGGAGACCCTCGCAAGGGACTTGCGCGTGCTGGTGGACGGCGGGTATCGGGCGGAATGGGCAACGCCGGTGGATATGTTTCCGGGGACGGAACATGTGGAGACGGTATGTGCATTGTCCAAACTTCAAGAGGGGAAAACATATCGAGATTGAAGCATTTGGGAATGATTTAACTTCAACATAAGGAAAACCCGGAGCAGCACTGGAAAGGTACTGCTTCGGGTTTTTAGTGTTTAGTCTTATATGCTTCGCCCCATGCTCGCATGGAATCCAAAATGGGTTTCAGGCTTTTGCCGAGTTCCGTCAGCGAATATTCCACCCTCGGCGGCACTTCGGGATAAACCGTGCGGGTGATGATACCATCGGCTTCCATCGAGCGCAGGCTGTCCGTCAGCACCTTCTGGCTGATTCCCTCCAAGGCCTTTTTCAGTTCATTGAACCGCCACGGACGGTCCAGCAGATTTCGTATGATAAGCAACTTCCACTTGCTTCCAATCAGCGCCACAGTAGTTGCTACCGGGCAAGCGGGCATTTCTTCTTTTGTCAGCATCGCAGCACCCCCAATAGTTCAAATTATAATGTTACATCTAAATTATAATACAGTGCACTCTAATTTTCAAGCAGTTACTTTCAGGTGAACTGTGTTGCTTCTTGTGCCCCAGTAATCAATTTGTGCGTACTTGTGGCTGGGCATTGGTCTGTACCTGGAAAAGCAGAAGGACGGCAGCTGCATCAGGAATATGGTGTTTGCATTCCCTGTTCCAGTGAGCGGTCAGAAAGTGAAAGAACTTTCCTTGGAAAATGAAGCAACAGTCGAAATGGTATGCCTCTTAGTTCTGAGAAATCCAACGGCACATATCAACATGGATGTGGATGTGGACGAAATGGTGCAAAAAAGGCTCTTCACGGAATCTTGTTGGTTGCCCCAAGATTCCGCGAAGAACCAAGCGATGTGAGAATCACTCCGTAATGTAGGTGTACTGCATATTGTAATCCTTTGCGTACTGCTCAGCGGCGGAGTCCGGCAGGACTTCCAGGACAAGGTTCGGACAGTTATGGAAAGGGCTGTTAACGAAAGGCGAGTTGCCAAAACTCGTTAGCTTGCGAAGATTGCCCAGCAATGCAAGCGACTCGCATCCTGAGAAGGCAAATTGATCGACCCTTTCCAAACTGCCCAGATTCGGAATTGAGGTCAACTTTTTGCATTGGTTGAACCCGTATGATCCGATAATGGTTACGTTGCTCAAATCGCCGATGCTTACCAAAGAGGTGCAGCCATCAAACGTCTCAGAGGGAATCTCTTTCAGGCTGCTTAAATCACCGACGGTTTCCAGCGCAGTGCATCCCATGAAACACTGCATCCCAATTGATTCCAATTTAGGCATATTGCCGATTGATTTCAGCGCGATGCAGCCCCTAAAGACAGAACTTTCAATGCTTGTAACATTGCTTAAATCACCAATGCTGACAAGCGCTTTGCAGCCAAAGAATGCACTACTCCCAATGGCGGTTAGTTTGTCAGAACAGTCAACGCTGATTAACGATACACAGTGTGAGAAAACATCGTATTCCAAGCGCGTCAAGCTGTACAAATCATCAACATGCTCCAGTGCACTGCAGCCGCTAAAAGCACCTTGCCCGATAGTTTCCAAGTTGTGCAGGGAACCGATGCTCTTCAGTGCAGTACAGCCCTTAAACGCATTCTGACCGATGCTGGTAATCTTGTCAAGTTTATCAACGTGTTCCAAGGCGCTGCAATTTGAAAAAGCTTCATTAGCGATGGACTCAACATTGTTCAAATCGCCGATGCTTACCAAAGAGGTGCAGCCATCAAACGCCTCATATGGAATCTCCTTCAGGCTGCTTAAATCACCGACGGTTTCCAGTGTGGTGCAGCTGACGAAACACTTTTGCCCCATTGACTCCAATTTGGGCATATCGCCGATTGATTTCAGCGAGATACAGCCTGTATAATGGCTGCCGTACCCAAATACGCCCTCGCCAAGGCTCACCAGATTATCTAAGTGTTCAAGACGTTCCAAACTGGAGCATCCAGCAAAAGCATAATATTCGATGGTTGTAACGCTGCCTAAATCACCGATGCTGACAAGCAATGCGCAGTTGAAAAATGCATTATCTCCAATGAATGTTAATTTGTCAGAACAGTCAACGCTGACCAACGATGCACAGTGTGCAAAGGCTCCGGATTCCAAGCGCGTCAAGCTGTACAAATCATCAACATGCTCCAGTGCACTGCAGCCGTTAAAAGCACCTTTCCCGATAGTTTCCAAGTTGTGCAGGGAACCGATACTCTTCAGTGCAGTACAGCCCATAAATGCATACTGACCGATGCTGGTGATCTTGTCGAGTTCATCAACGTGTTCCAAGGCACTGCAATTCACAAAACCGTTAGAATCAATGGATTCGACATTACTCATGTTGCCGACACGCACAAGCGAAGAGCAGCCTTCAAATGCGTAAGAATCAATCGAAGTTACGCTGCTCATGTTGCCTACGCTCTCTAATGCGGTGCAGAAGCCAAAGGTGGAATATCCGATGGATGTGACTTTGCTTAAATCGCCAATGGTTTTCAGCGCTTTGCAGCTATTGAAGGCACAAGTGCCGAGTGTTGTGACATTGGTCAGATTCCCGACGCTGGTTAAAGCGGTGCAGTCAGCGAATGCACTGCTGCCGATGCTATTCAGCCGGGGCAGTTCAGGAAGGCTGGTCAATGCTTCGCAATTAGAAAACGCATATTTGCCGATGGTGCGGACGTTGGATATGTCCCCGATACTCGCCAGCTTGCTGCAGCCATAGAATGCATCTTTCCCAATGCTGGTAGCGCTGCTTAAATCGCCGACTGAAAGAAGATCCTTCAAACAGTAGAACAGCTTATCAGGAACAGCCTTCAAGCTGCGTAAATCGCCAACCGTGGTTAGCGCAGTGCAGCCATCAAACACCTTGTCGCTGATGCTTGTCACACTGCTTAAATCACCAACGGTTTTCAGCGATTTGCAATTGCGGAATGTCTCTCGATTCAAGACGGTCAGCTTTTCCAAGCCGCTAATGCTGGTCAGCGATTCACAGCCGTAGAAGGCACCATACGCGATGCGCGTAACATTGCCGAGTTCCCCGATGCTTTGCAGGGAAGTACACTGCTTGAACGCATTTGCGCCGATGAAAGTAACGCTGCTGAGACTGCCGACGGTTTTCAGCGAAGTGCACTGATAGAAGGCGTTTTCGCCGATGGAAGTAACGCTGCTGAGATCTCCGATGCTTTCCAGTGACGCACAGGCATAGTCTTTTGACATGCCTTCGTCCGGAATCCAACGGCTGGAAACCCCAAAGGCAGAGTCGCCGATGCTTTCCAAATGGGGCATATCACCAACCCGAACCAAGGAGGTGCAGCCTACAAAAGCACTATCGCCAATACTTGTTACATTGCTCAAATGCTCCATGGATGTGAGCGATTCGCAATCTCTGAAAGCGTAAGCACCAATAGTGGTTACATTATCGGTGATATCAAGTGTTTCCAACGCATAGCATCTGGAGAATGCGTATACGCCAATGCTCGTCACATTCTCCAAACCTTCTACGCTTTGCAGATTGAAACAGCCGGCAAATGCGCTATCCGGAATGGCAGAAATGTTCGTTAGACCGCTAATGGTGGTCATGGCGCAGAACTCGAAAGCACCGCTGCCGATGCTTGTTACGTTGCTTAAGCCCTCGATGCTTGCAAGAGAATTGCAACTGAAAAATGCTTCCGCCCCAATGTGGACGTCATTTCCTCCGATTTCAAGCGTATTCAACTGACAATCGTAGAAAGCCCATCTTCCAATCTTTTTAATATTGTCTAAGCTGCTGATTTCTTTGAGTGAAGTGCAATACCCAAAAGCCCAATCCCCAATTGTTGTGACATGCTGCAAACTTCCGATTTCTGCTAAAGACGCGCAGCTGAAAAAGGCTGAATCACCGATTTGTTCGACATTAGAAATGTCGCCAATACGCTTCAGTGAATCGCAATATTGTTCTGTTCCATCGTCCCAACTGATACTGTATGAAAAAGCAGACGCGCCAATACTTTTCAGATGGGGCATATCACCGAGCTGCGTCAGTGATTTGCAGCCTGCAAAAGCAGATTCGCCAATGCTCGTCAAAGAAGTCAAATCCCCAACATCTTGCAGTGAAATGCAGTTATAGAACGTGAAGTCGCTGAGATTTGTCACATTCTCCAGCCCCTGCAACTTTACCAGCGCCGTGCATCCATCGAATGCGTGCGCGCCAATCTCTGTCACGCTGCTGGGAATCGTGATCTCTTTCAGGCTCGTGCAGCCCGAGAAGGCGTAATCCCCGATGGCAGTTACAGAATCAGGAATTTTCACGCTGACAAGGCTCGTGCTGTTTGCAAACGCATATTCATCAATGCGTTTTACGTTTGCGGAAATTTCGTAAGTCGCGACATTTCCGCCGCTTGGAGCGTCCGCGCTGTCCGCCAGTGCGGGTAGGACCAGACAGCTTCCGATCAGCAGACTGGTCAGCGTAATCGTCAAAAGTTTCTTGGATTTCATGCGTATCAACCCCTTTCTCGATTTCCAGCATACAGCAATTTCAAGAAAAAGTCAATAGCAGAATCAAGAAAATTAAGGGAAAATACAGAAACTAAATCGAATGCTATGCCATGCACCGTCAAATCAATAAGGTGCTAATGCTATATTCAGAAGAAATTGTCAAGAAACGATTACCAATCATGTTGACAAGCTGGGAAAACCTGCGTATAATAAATATGGAAAACTGGCAGTTTGCAACAGGGAAAAAGCGGATGGAGGAGAATTGCACATGAAACGTTGGAAAGTCACATTCGGACTGTTCTTGCTTCTTTTTGCGCTGGCAACGACAGTTGCTTGCGCGGAGACAAAGGAAGCGAAAATGGATTGGAACGATCGGACTGTAATTTTTGCCCAGCCGGGGGAAACAATCCACTTTACCTACGATGTTCCAGAAGATTATGTTGTGACAAAAGAGGAATGGCTATGGTATTTTTGCTATACGAATGGTCGTAGCGCTACTCTCTATGATGGCGAATATGGTGGGAGTCACATGGAAAGCTATACCTATGAGCCAACGGGAATCCATGTCGAATGGGATGGAAAAGGCAGCATTTCACTGTCTGCCAATGAAATGGTGCGTATTCAATTGCACTTAAATGAATACGAATATCTATTTGCATATGTGGTTGTTGCAGACCCGGCAGAGTACTATACCTATGAGATTCAGAATGGAGAAGCGACGATTACAGGATATAATAAAGACCTTCTGCGCCGCAAAGTGCTGATTCCAGAAGAAATTGAAGGGTGTCCGGTTACGACGATCGGCGACCGCGCGTTTTCTGATATGCCGTCGGGCATCGGCAAAGAATTTTACATTCCAGACAATGTAACTACCTTTGGCAAGGAAGCATTTGCAGCCAGTGCCTATTTGGACTCGGTTAGGATGCCGCAGAAGCTGACGAAAATGGGCGAGGGCGTATTTGCGGCATGTTTGCAAATGCACTTCTTGGAAATCCCTGATTCGTTGACAGAGATTCCGGACTATGCTTTTACAAACTGCTGGGGCTATGGAGAGGTGAATAAATACAGTGCTGAGCAGTCTATTGGTAGAGTTGAGCAGTGTGTTGGTAAAAATGTGACAAAAATCGGAAAATATGCGTTTGCTGGATGCTGGAATATGGGGAAGGCGTGGGGCGATGGTCGTCTGCCTGAAAAGCTCGAATCCATCGGGGAAGGCGCATTCCAGTATTGTTATAAAATAAAATCATTGGAAATTCCGGCTGGTGTGACGGTCATTCCTGACCGCACATTTCAGGGCTGCGAAAGACTGGAATCCATTCAGATTGATGGCGATATTACGATGATTGGCGCGGAAGCCTTTGACGGCTGTGTTGCGCTGACTTCGATGCCGCTGTCGAAGTCGCTGAACCTGATTGGCGCGGATGCATTCCGTGACTGCACGGCGCTGACGGATTTCCAGCTGGCAGAGGGAAACACGCATTTTCAGGTGCAGCAAGGTGCACTGATGACGGCAGATGCCACGCGGCTGCTGACTTATGCTGCCAGCGCACCGCAGCAAAGCTTTGTCATGCCGGAAACGCTGACACAGATTGATGATGGCGCACTCAAAAACCTGCGCTATCTGGAAACGCTGACTTTCTCGCCGATTTTCAGCGATTATCAGGCGGGCATGTTTGAAAATGCAACGGGCTTGAAGACGGTGAATTTCGGCGAAGGTACGCTGACGGCGATTCCTGACCGATTCTTCAAGGGCTGCACGTCGCTTGTTTCGCCCAATGCGTTCACGGGCGTGACGTCTGTTGGCGAATCGGCATTTGAAGGCTGCACGGCGGTGCAATCGCTGTCGTTTGATGATTCGCTGTCGAACATCGGCACAAAGGCGTTCCAGAACTGCACGGAACTGGAAAGCGTGCATATTCCGGGCAGCGTAACGAGCCTGAGTGCAGCGGCGTTCCGGAATGACGTTTCCTTGACGGAATTCCAGATGCCGGAGCGCCTCCATACCGTCTCCGCGTCGGCGTTCAGCGGCTGCACGTCGCTGAAAACGGTGACATGGAGCAAGTATCTGCAAACCATAGAAGCAAATGCGTTTGAAAATACGGCCCTGACGGAAATCATCTTCCCGGAGAGCCTGACCAGAATCGGTGCGTATGCGTTTGCGGGCATTGGCACGCTGGAAAGCATCGTCCTGCCGGAAAATGTGAACACGATTGGTTCGTCTGCTTTTTCTGGCACTGGGATTCAGACGCTGAAGCTGCCCAAGAGCGTCACGACGCTGGGCAACGGCGCATGGATGAACTGTGCCGCCCTGCGGGAAGTTCAGTGGGACGCCGCGTTGGCGAAAATCCCGGCGAACACGTTTGAACACTGCACTGCGCTGACCCAAATCGAGCTGCCGGACGGCATTGTGGAAATTGGCGCAAGGGCATTCAGCGGCAATGAAAGCCTAACCAATGTGACTTTGCCGCGCACGGTGCGGCGCATTGAAAGTGCCGCTTTTGAGGGCTGCAGGGCGCTGACGGACATCCTGCTCTGGCCGGACGTGGAGGAAATCGCGGCGGATGCTTTTGCGAACTGCGAGAATCTGACCATCCGCGGCTGGAAGGGGTCTGCCGCTGAAAAAGCAGCCACGTCACAGGGCGTGAATTTTGCCGCGGCGGATCAGGAAATTTCCTACACGCTCAATGCCGCGCAGGATGGCTATCTTGTCAGCGGCTGCGATGAAAATGCGGTACTGCTGGTGCTTCCGGCTGTGCATAACGGGCTGCCCGTGGTCGGTACTGCGGAAAACGCCTTTGCAAACTGCAAGTACCTGCAAGAAGTGCGCGTGGAAGCGGAAAGTGCGTATTTGCAGGTTTGTGACGGTATCCTGATGGACGTGACAGGTAAAACGCTGCTGCTCTACCCGGCGCGGCGCGCAGGAACAGATTTCGTGATTGACGAAAACGTGACCACCATTGCGGACTATGCGTTTGCCTATTGCCAGAATCTGCGCAGCCTCACCATCGGCACGCAGGTGGAGATGATTGGCAACCATGCGTTTGACGCGGTGAACGATGCCCTGTGCCTTGTTGTGCAGGACGGCAGCCCGGCGCAGCTGTGGGCGAGTGCGCACGGGGTGCGCTATGCCAGTGAAAGCACATCGTTTACCTATCGCCTTGAAGGGGACAAAGCGTATATTACGGGCTATACGGGCACGCTGCCGGAGACGGTTGTTCCGGCAGTGATTGACGGATACCCTGTCTATGCGATTGAAAACCTCCGCAGCCCGATTCTGACGCACGTTGTTGTCAGCGAAGGAATTGTGGAAATTGGGGAATCGGCGTTTCAAAGCAACTATACTGGTAATCTGTTGAGTGTGAGTTTGCCGCAGAGCGTAAAGAAAATTTCAGATTTTGCTTTCGCTGGACAGCAGTATTTACAGGAAATCACATTTGGTGGTGTGGAGCAAATTGGCCGAGGCGCTTTTAGTGGCTGTTCCAAGCTGACACAAATTACATTGCCAGATACACTGACAACGATTGAGTGGAAAGCATTTGAATATTCCGGTCTAACGTCGCTGACGATACCGGTCAATGTCTCGTTTATTAGGGACACGTCCTTTATTGAAAACTGTTCGTCACTGACAACGCTTCGTGTGGCGGAAGGAAATCCTTACTACGAGATGGAAGATGGCATCCTATACCAAACCGCTTCCAAGTCTGTGTTTTATACAATGCCTAATATTGAAGGCGTAATCACAGTACGAGATGGAACAGAACGTATTGGCAATGATGCTTTCAGCGGAAGAAATATCACGGGCATACAGCTTCCGGATACGTTGATAGAGATTGGCGAGAAGGCGTTTGCAGACTGTGAAAAATTAACAGCAATTAAACTTCCTGAAGAACTGCAAACAATCAAATGGTATGCATTTGGTGGATGCACTAATTTGGAAAAAGTAACGCTGCCAGAAGGATTAACAACCTTAGGATCGGCTGCATTTGCACACTGCACGTCACTGACTGAAATGACGATTCCTAATGGCGTTACTGAACTTTCTGCGACTTTCGTGGATTGCGTTTCGCTGTCGAAACTTACGTTGCCTGATGACTTAAAGACAATGAAGAATGGCGTTATCGAGGGTTGTAATTCCTTGGAGACGCTGAACTTGCCTGCAACACTGCAAAGTATTAGTGGCACTTGGCCCGGTCATTTAAAAACTATTACAACTGCGCCTGCTTCTGTGCGTTATATGTCGGAAGATGGTATTTTGTATGACAAACAGGAAAATGGCATCTTATTCGTCAACGCCTCCATTACAGGTCATGTTACAGTTCGTGAAGGTATTGCAACGATTGGTGAAACAGCGTTTAGCGGTAGAAAAGGATTGACAAGCATAACGTTGCCAGAAAGCTGCATTAGTATTGGCGATGCTGCATTTAAGGACTGCACAGCGCTCAGCAGCGTTGAGTTTCCTGATAAGCTGGAAAGCATCGGCAAGGAAGCGTTCTGCAATACAGGATTGCAGTCAATAGAGTTTACTCAGCAAAAGCTGCAAATTGCATCTCGCACATTTGCTGATTGCGAAGCGCTTACAAATGTGGTACTGCCTGATGGAGTAGAACGTATTGAAGAGGAAACGTTTAAGAATTGCAGTGCATTGGTCAAAGTTGAATTGCCGGAAAGTTGCACGTCTATTGAAAAATCTGCTTTTGCAAACTGTACAGCACTGAACGATATAGAATTCCCGGAAAAATTGGAGTCAATCGGCTACCACGCATTCCGTAATACCGGCATTACATCGCTGAAACTTTCGCAGCCGGGTCTTCACGTTGGGAGTTTTGCATTTACTGATTGCCATCAGCTGAAGTCTGTGGAAATCACATCGACGGACTTTGACTTGATGGAGTGGGCATTTGCAAGATGCGAAAATTTGGAGACAGTAATTCTGCCGCCGCAGGTTTTCCGCATGGAAGGCGGATGCTTCACGGAATGCACGTCCCTGACTACGGTCGTTTTGCCGAAGAACATTACGTTCGTGCATGGCTTTAAGGACTGTACGTCCCTGAAAACTATTGAAATTCCGGACAGTGTGACGAGCATCGGCTATGAAGCATTTGCAAACTGCAAGTCGCTGGAGAGTATTCATCTGCCGGATGGGGTAACGAACATTGGTGGACTTGCGTTTGCGCATTGCTATGCGCTGAAGGAAATCAATCTTCCGGATTCGCTGACCACGATCGGAGAAGAAGCATTCCTAGGAGTTCCGATTGCTGAAGTTGTCATCCCGGCAAATGTGACCGAAATCGCGGACTGGACATTCTATTATAATGGAGAGCTCCGTTCGCTGACGCTCCCCGATGGCTTGAAGAAAATTGGCGCGAATGCTTTCTGTGGAGCGTCCAAGCTCCAATCGGTGGAACTGCCGGAAAGTTTGGAGGAAATAGGGGATGCCGCGTTCCGTGAGAGCGGGCTGACCTCGATTACCATTCCAGGCAATGTGAAGCGCCTTGGCGGCGCATTCATTTACTGCAAGAATTTGGAGAAGGTCTCCATTGCCCCCGGCGTTGAAACGATTGGTGCTGACGCGTTCTTGGAATGCTCGAAGCTGACGGAAGCAACGCTCGCCAGCACTGTTACGACCATCGAGAGCAGTGCGTTCTGCGGCTGCAAGGCGCTTCAAACTATTAACGGCGGTGCGCTCATTCAGTCCATTGGCGAACATGCCTTCACGAGCTGCGAAAACATTGAGGAAATCAATATTTCGCCGAATTTGACGGAAATTTCAGACTATGCATTTGATGGCTGCAAGAAACTGAAGCGCGTTTCGCCGTCGGCGGAGCAGAAGGGCGTTTCGCTGCCGCATGTGAAGTACATCGGCGAGCGGGCATTCAACGTCTGCAAAGCAATTCCGTCCTTCTCTCTGGGCGATTCGCTGGAAACGGTCGGGGATTATGCGTTTGCTTCCACGTCCGTTACGTCCATGTATTTCCCGGATACCGTGAAGCAAATCGGCATCAATCCGATGTGGATGAATTATGCCATTCTGTCCGTGCATTTGCCGAAATCACTGACGGAAATCCCGCAGGGGATGTTTGCGCAGGCCGCGCGGATACAGACGCTTACCATCCCGCAGGGTGTGCGCAGCATTGGCACACAGGCATTCCACGGCAATGTTGCTTTGGCAGCGCTGAAACTGCCGGATGGCTTGGAGCGCATCGGCGCAAATGCATTTGGAAACGCGATGCTGCTGCTGGAAATTCCGGCATCGGTTACGGAAATTGCGGATGATGCGTTCAGCGAAGCGGTTGTGGAATTCTACACGCCGTCGGGCAGCGCGGCGCATCAGTACGCGCTGGCGCATCAGATTCCTGTGCATTTGGATGAGTCGATTCCGGCAGAATACCTCGGCACGGCTGAACAGATGGCAGCAAAAATTGTCGCGCAGGTAATTACGGATGACATGACCGACTATCAGAAGGCAGAAGCGCTGGTAGACTGGATGCTCAGCGAAACGAAGCTGTCAGACATGCTGCCGCACACATATAGCGGCAAAATGGTGCTTGTCCAGCGTAAAGGTACGCGCTGGGGCTGGGCATTTGCATACAAAGCACTGCTGAATGCGGCAAATGTTACCAATGGCATATACTTCAACGCGAAAGGCATCATCGAAGGTGTTGGCATTGGTGATCAAAGCTCGGTGTTTGTTTCTTATTTTGACGGCGATGCCGTGAATATGATTCAGATTGATGGGCAATGGTATTTCACGCATCCTGCCTTTGTGGAGCATTTCGGAAAGGCGAGATACTTCATGCTCAATCGAGAAACGTATCGCTTGTCGTTTGGGGATGATCCGAAAGTGAAAGACTGCGACAACTACGACCAGACCTTCCTCTATCAGGCGTACTCCAAGAATATTGAGGCGGAGGTTGTGGCGCAGGCATCTGCGTCCTTTACAGAGGGAAAGAAGCTGGTGTATGCGGAAGTTCAGCCGATTGAGGAGCTGATGGATGCGAGCTATGCGTATGTGCTGGACTTCGCAGGGCGGCACATGGATACGCTGGACTGGCAGAACGCGCAGGGCGAATTTGAGCCGACCATCATCGGCACAAACAACGGCTACTGGCTCAGTGACGACCTGACGGGCGAGTATGCGCAAGTGACGGTGAATACGCAGACGCTCTATCCGTATGGCGCGGAAGTGCGGCTGGATGATCCGGAATACACGGCGATGCTGTGCGACTGGAATGTGGATGGCACGCTGACGCTGTCGGAAGATACCGAAGAAGCAAGCGTGGCGCTGTTCACCATAGAAAGGGGAGAAAATATAGAAAAGAAACAGACCATTACTGGCAGAAAGGTCTATCATGCGACCTTCACCCCGACCCTGAGCCAGTACATTAACACACTGGCACCGACGGAATTTGACTTGGTGCTGGAATGTCAACTGCCGCGCATCCTGGATGTTTCGGAGCTGGTGGACAACAAGCTGACGCTGACGCTTTCGGATTCGCACATTTTCCCGGAGAATGCGCAGCTGGATTTGATTTTCTGGCCGCAAGACGGCATATCGAGTGCTCCTATAACGCACTTCTATGTGGAGGATCGTGCAGAACTTTACCCGGACGGCAAGCGCGAAATTACGCTTGACCTCTCGGCGCTTCGCTGCGACCTGGGATATGCTCTCTACATTGCGCAGACAGCGGACAACTATGTGGAATCGGAACAAAGTTATGTTACGAGCCGCATCGACATACCGCATACGCCGTACATTGAGACGGTGCAGCCTGCAACATCGACGGAAAATGGGCGGATAAGTGACATGGTTTGCAAGATTTGCGGCACATGGCTGGATAACGGCTATGTGATTGCATCGGATCATATTTTGCAGCTGCCTGTGAATTTGAAGGCAATTGAGGAAGAAGCCTTTGTCGGCATGTGGCAGGTGCAGCAGGTGAATATTTCGGATGGTGTTACTGCGATTGGAAAGCGCGCCTTTGCAGACTGTACGTTACTGCGGCTGGTCATTATCCCGAACAGTGTGCAAACGCTGGCGGATGATGCCTTCAGCGGCTGCCATCCGGTGATTCTCTGCGACGCGGAAAATCAGCAGGTGATTGACTGGGCAAATGCACAGGGATTGATGGTCGTTTTCAAGGAAAGCAAATAATACATTCCTTTGGCTGCTTCGGGGACACAGCTTCTCCGAAGCAGCCCCTTTTCTTTTCAAAAAAATCTCGAAACGGGATTGACAAAATGGGCTTGATACACTATAATAGAGACAAGGTTGAGCGTTAAACCTGACGAAAATACGCCATGAACTCGTGAAGGAGGTTTTCCCATGAGAGGGTCGAAGAAATTGGTTTCCATGCTGCTGGTGCTGTGCCTGATGCTGGGCACGCTGCCGCTGGCGATGGCGGAAGAGGTCGTTGATGCGGACTTGACCTGCACGATTACGCTGGGCAACTGGCCCGCGGATACGGCGGCGGAGGCGGAAAAGGCGCTCTTTGAGAGCTACCGCGAAACGATGAAGAAGCAGTACCCGAACGTGACGCTGGTGCCGGATTACTACTCCTACACCCTGAGCAGCTACGTTCCGATGGCGAAGGGCGGCACGGCGCCGAGCATCTTCCAGCCGCCGTTTACCGACCCGCAGCTGCTGATCAGCCAGCATCTTGTCGGCGACGTGACCGATGCGCTGGAGCGCGCGGGCGTGCTGAATGAGTTCAGCCCGTCGTACCTCGAAATGCTGTCCGACGAGAACGGCCGCATCTACGGTCTGCCGCGCGACGGCTATGTGCTGGGTATGCACATCAATGTCGCCCTGTTCCGCGAGGCGGGGCTGGTGGACGAGGAAGGTCTGCCGATTTACCCCAAGACCTTGCAGGAAGTGGCGGAATACGGTCAGATTATCCGCGAAAAGACGGGCAAGGCGGGGCTGGTATTCCCGGCGAGCGAGACATATGGCGGCTGGCTGTTCACCAATATCGCGTGGAATTTCGGCTGCGTGGGCGAAAACGCGCTGGAATATCAGGATGAAGACGGCCGCTGGGTGTGCAACTTCACATCCGATGAGTGCGTGGCGGCGATGGAGTACATCCGCGACCTGCGCTGGAAGTACAACATCCTCAATGCCGACGCGACCACGACCGACTGGGCGGGCGCGCATTCTCTGCTGGGCACGGGCGAAGCGGCGATGAACTTCGCGGCGGATGACTCGGTTGACCAGCCGACCTCCAACAAGGGTCTGCCGGTGGAGGACTTCGCGCTGATTCCGTTCCCGGCGGGCGACGCGGGACGCTATGCGCTGGCGGGCGGTACCTGCTACATGTTCGCGCCGAACATCACCGAGGATCAGGCGACGGCGCTGATGGCGTACCTGACCGTGCTGGGCAAGATGCCCTACCTGAATGACCAGATTATCGAGGGGATGCGCGCGGACTATGCTGCCAAGCGCGACCGCGGCGCACCGGTTCTGCCCGCCATCAGCGCGTGGAACGATGCGGACTACAACGCGGCGAAGCAGGCGATTATTGACGAATACTGCAATGTCGATATGCGCTTGTATAACGACTTCTTCGATTCCATCACGCAGGGCACGATTACGCTGCGCTCGGAAGAACCCGTCTTTGCGCAGCAGCTGTATCGCGAGCTGACCGCAGTAATTCAGCGCGTCATCACCCGCGAGGGCGCGGATGTGCGCAAGGCGCTGCAAAAGGCGCAGGATTCCTTCCAGGAGTATCTGGATGATGAAATCAATGATTATTAATTTCTGATTCTGCATGGCATTGCACTGTTTGTTGCAGAGGGTTTCGCCTCTGCGGAGGCGACCAAAGGGCTTTCCGATCGCCCTTTGGAAACCTTCGGCGCCACTGCACTTTGGGTTAGCCCTTGTTGGTGACGAGCGAAAGTCAATGCGGACGGGGCAGTGCGGTGCCATCGGGCAATTATTGCTAATTGCTAATTCCTCATTTCTAATTGGAAAAAAGAACACCGGCGGAGGAGAACCGATGCCGGTTTCTTTTACACAAAAATCGCTCAAATCTTCGCGGAGGAACGCCTATGAGCAGAAAAAAGGCGCAAGTCGGCTTGCGCGCACGGACGGTTGACCACCTCAATGCTTGGCTGATTATGCTGCCGAGCCTCGTGCTGATGCTGTTCTTTGTCTGGGAACCGCTGTTCGAGAGCGTGGTGATGAGCCTGTATAAGACGCGCAACATCGAACTGGTGAACTTCATCGGCTTCAAAAATTACATCAGCGTCATGGGCAAAGATGACTTCCTGCAGGCGCTGACGAACACGTTCTCGTACACGTTCTGGTCGCTGCTGCTGGGCTTCTTTCTGCCGATGGTGCTGGCGCTGCTGATTGGGGAGACGGTGCGGAGCAAGAGCTTTTTCCGTACGGTGGCGTATCTGCCGAATATGCTGCCCGGTCTGGCGGTCGTCATCCTCTGGTCGGCGTTCTTCTCCGGCGAGAAGTCCGGCGTGCTGAACATCCTGCTCAGCCATCTGGGCATTGCGCCGCAGACGTACCTGACGCGCTCGGAGTGGGTCATCCCCATCATCATCCTGATTGCGACGTGGAAGGGCGCGGGCGCGACGGCGCTGATTTACATGGCGGGCATGTCCAGCGTCAGCCCGGAGCTGTACGAAGCGGCGGCGATTGACGGCGCGGGCATCTGGCAGCGCATCATCCACATCATGATTCCTGCCATCAAGAAGCTCGCGGGTACGCTGCTGATTCTGCAAATCATCTCTGTGTTCCAGATTATGTATGAACCGATGGTGCTGACGAAGGGCGGCCCGGATAATGCGTCCCTGTCGCTGATGCAGCTGATGTGGCAGTACGCGTTCGGCGGCTCGATGAACTATGGCAAGGCATCTGCCGTCGCGGTGATTGTCACGCTGATTTTGCTCGTCATGACGGCGATTTACTCCTACTTCGACCGCAAAGAATCCGACTGGGATTAAGGAGGGCGAACGCATATGGCAAAAGCACAGCGCACTGGCGTCATCCGGGACTACGATATGCACTCTGCGTCCGTCCGGGTTGGGTATGGGTTCATCATCTTCTTCTGCCTGATTATGACGGTCATCGCGGTTTTCCCGATTATCTGGGTCGTGCTGGCGGGCTTCAAGGACTTGAAGGAGTTCATGTCGTCCGCCAAGCTGCTCCCGGAAGTGTTCGATTTTTCTCTCTTCGCGAAAACGTGGTCGCAGCTGGGCATTGCGCAGAACTACCTTAACTCGCTGATTTCCGTCGCGGGCAGCGTCGTCTGCGCGATTGTGTTCAACGGTCTGCTGGGCTACGGGCTGGCGATTTTGAAACCCAAGGGCTACGGCATCGTCAAGAAGCTGGTCATGCTCTCCCTGCTCCTGCCGACGACCATCAGCATCGTGCCGCTGTTCATGAACATCCAGAAGCTGAATCTCGGCGGCTCGTTCGTCCCGCTCTGGCTGAGCTATGGCGCGAACGCCATGTACGTTATCCTGTTCGTGCAGTTCTTTGAATCGCTGCCGACTTCCATCATCGAAGCCGGGCGGATTGATGGCTGCACGCAGCTGCAAACGTTCTTCTACATCGTCCTGCCGCTGTCCAAGCCGATTTGCTCCGTGATTGCGATTTTCGCCATCAACGCCGCATGGTCGGACTTCCTCCTGCCGTATCTGGTGCTTCGCGGCAGCGCGTTGCAAACGGTGATGGTGCGCCTGTTTGTTTTCAGCACGGAACAGACCGTCAACGCCGACACGATGATGCGCTCCGTCGTTTTCTCGATGATTCCGCCCATCATCCTTTTCTTCATCTTCCAGAAGCAGCTGACCGAAAACGCCGTGTCTGTGGGCATCAAAGGTTGACATTATAAAAACTCCGCCTATCACCCATTAACATGGGAGGGCGCACCGAAGGAGTCCAGAGGGCGATCGGAAAGCCCTCTGGAAGCTGCTTAACAGCCCATTCACGGAAGAGAAATCAACTTGCAACACCTCAAAAGTTGCATAGTAATCCAGCAATGGAAAAGAAGTCCCCTCCACAACAGGAGAAAAAACTTCTACTTCTTTCTTATTAGAAGAAAGAGCCGACAGGAGGACGCACAATGGCAAAAGCCGCTGACGTATATTTCCAAGTAGACCCGTGGAAGGTCATTGAGCAGGGCTTCGACCCCGCCTACGCGCGCGTGAGCGAATCCATCTTCTCGCTGGGCAATGAGAGCATCGGCGTGCGCGGCTGCTTTGATGAGGGCGGTCATGTCGATAGCCTTCGCGGAGCGTATACCAATGGCATCTATGATATGGAGAAGCTGAGCCGCTCCTATAAGGGCATCATCGACAAAACGCACTTCATGATTCCCTCGGCGGAATGGCTGATGATGACGATTTCCGTTGATGGCGAAACGCTTGATTTGGGGCAGTCGCAGTTTTCTGACTTCACCCGCGAACTCGACCTCCGCGCCGGCACGCTCACCCGCCGCTTCCTCTGGACGACGAAGAGCGGCAAGCAAATCCGCCTGACCTTCCTTCGATTCCTCGATATGGTGCACCGCGAACGCGCGTACCAGCGCATCACGCTCGAAGCGCTCAATTTCACGGGCAGCGCGACAGTCACGTCCGGCGTGTCCTTTGATGTGGTGCATGAAGGTCGCCAGAAGTGTTTCTGGCAGGAGACGCGCATCGACGCGAAACCGGATTGCCTGATGGCGCAGTCCCGCACGACGCTATCGAATCAGGAGGAGTTTTGCGGCGCGTGGCTGACGTGGCCCGGCGAATCCACCGCATCCGCCGAGGGCAAAACCGTCACCGCGACGGCAGATGTTCTGCTTGCGCCGGGGCAAACCGTGCAAATCGACAAGCGCGCCGTCGTGCTGTTCAACGGTCAGCAGGGGGACGACCTCTGGCAGAGCGGTCTGGATGCGATGGCGCAGAGCAAAGCCGTCTCGCTCGATGACGCACAGGCGGCACAGCGCGCGTATTGGGATGCTTACTGGCACACGTCCGACATCTGCATTGAGCCGAAAGATGAAAGCATGGCGGAAGCCGTCGCAGCGGAACAGCAGGGGATTCGCTTCTGCTCCTTCCAGCTCGCGCAGACCTACAACGGCGGCAGTATGCGCCACAACATTGGCGCGAAGGGCTTGACGGGCGAGGCGTACAACGGCCACGCATTCTGGGACACGGAATCCTGCTGCCTGCCGTTCTACCTTTTCACGAACCCGGAAGCCGCGAAATCGCTCCTCCTTTTCCGCTACAACACGCTGCCGATGGCGCTGGAGCGCGCAAAAATGCTGGACTGCAAGGGCGCATGTTACCCGATTGCGACGCTCAACGGCGACGAGGCATGTCCGCTCTGGCAGCACGCAAGCCTGCAATTGCAGCCGAGCACGGCGGTATCCTACGGCATCTGGCATTATGTCCACCTGACGGACGACAAGACGTTTTTGTACCGCTACGGCGCGGAAATGCTGCTGCAAATTGCCCGATTCCAAGCGACGCGCGTCGGCTTCAGCGAGAAAATCGGCAAATACGGCTTCTTTGGCGTGATGGGCCCGGACGAATTCCACATGATGGTCAACAACAACGCGTATACCAATTATATGGGGATGCGCGCCCTGCGCTACGCGGCGGATGTGCTGGATGCAATGCGGGCGGATGCGCCGGAGGCTTACGCGGCACTGTGTGAAAAAGTCGAGCTTGCACCGGATGAACCCGCGCAATGGCGGCACATTGCCGACAACATGTACATTCCGGAAACGTCCGACCACCTGTTTGAGCAGCATGACGGCTTTTTTGAGCTGCCGCACACGGACATCAACAGCATTCCGGTCAGCGAATTCCCGCTCTACGACCACTGGGCGTACGACCGCATCTACCGCACAGACATGATTAAGCAGCCGGATGTGCTGATGTTCCTCTACCTCTACAATTCGTCTTTTGATACCGAGACGAAGCGTATCAACTACGATTTCTACCAGCCGCGCACGATTCACGAATCCTCCCTTTCGCCTGCGATTCACTCCATTCTGGCGGCAGAACTGGACAAGATGGACGAGGCAGTCAATTTCTTCGGCTACGCGACGCGCCTTGATTTGGACAACTATAACCGCAATACGCGCGAGGGCTTGCACATCACGAGCATTGCGATGGCATGGGCGAACATCGTCTACGGCTTCGCAGGTCTGCGCAGCGATGACACGATGCTGCGTTTCGCCCCGCGTCTGCCGGAGCGCTGGAAGCGGCTGACCTTCTCGGTCATGTACCGTGGGCGTGTGATTGCAATCAGCATGGGCGCGGACAAGACCGTGTTCCAGCTGACGCAGGGGGACAAACTGGCGGTGCAGGTGTATGGCGAGACGGTGGAATTGACGGATGAGCCAATTTCGGTGCAGCGGCAGTAAATCTGAATATAAAACGGCGCTGGCTGGGTGAGATTCTTGCCAGCGCCTGTTTGCGTGCAGAAAAGAATTGAAAAGTCAACAGTATGTGTGATACTATTTCCAAATTCACCTGCGCCATCTGCTTGCGCCTTTTCCCCGTTGGCGTCCGCTCATTCCACTTAGCGTAGCGCTGCTACGCTGCGTTTCATTCGCGTTAGCCAACGTGAAAAATTCGCGGCGCATCTTGGCGCATTCTCATTTGGAAATAGTATGAGAGCAGGGATACGCATCTGCGCAGTTCGTTATGGTGCTGCGTACTCACCCACCGTCTGAATATCCGTTTGTTTGAACAGCATACAGCCGCAGTGCCCTTTGAAAGTAGGGAAACTGATGATTTTCAATTTTGTGTCAATCTCCGGGCTGTAATATACAATTTCCAGCGTTTCACCGAACAGCGCCGTGCGCTCGTAGACGCGCAGCCACTTTGCGTCCATATTGGGGAAAATGCTGCCGAAAGAGTGGTTGATGAGTTGCTGCAGCGGCGTTTTTTCGATTTCAGCCAGTGCCTCGTTACCGTAGCGGAAGATCCAGTCCACAGCGGCGCGCTCCTCGTTGAACACCATCTCGATGTCGGTAAACGCAAAGGGCGCGCTGTCATAGCTGGCATAGTGCCGCTGATATTCTTCCTGTGTGGTGGGCGCGTCGCTGTCAGACAGGCTCTGCGCAATCTGCCGCCGTCCGGCGCGCAGCTGTTCTTTGAGCTCTCGTTTCTTTCGACAGCTATAATACAGCGTTTCTCCGTTGACGAGTTCAATCTCCTTTCCAATGTCGTGGATTCCCTTGATAGATACCAGCGTGGCGCGGTCGGCGCGGATAAAGCCGCTGCCAAGCATACTTTCTAATTCATGGATGGTGGCATAGGTTTCGTAGGTTCTGCCATCGGAAAAATGGATGATCGACTGGCGGCCTGACAATTGAATATAAAGAATGTCCTCTGTCAGCAAGCTGATATGCCTGCGGTTGGAAATAACGGAAATATCGTCGAAGCTCATAGCTTTTTCCTCCACCATTATAATACCATTACAGAATACCATGTTTTCAGATGCAATGCAAGATTCAACGCAAAGAAAAAACGTCATTCGCGCAGGATTGTACGATGTTCACGCAAGGTATGTTGCAATTCAAACAAAGTTATGCTACACTGAAAACATAAGAACAGAAAAGGACGGAAGGTGAGCAATGTCATCTTTCGTAGCAGTTCCCTATGGGGAAATCTGTCCGAGTAAAGGAGGAACACCTGTGAAAAAGAAACTGCTAAGCTTACTCCTTGTGCCGACCATGTTGGCTGCCACGCTGACGGTCTGCGCCAGTGCCGAGAAAAGCAGCGGCACTGCCGCCGTGTTCAATGCAGAGACGAAGCCGGCAACCCAAAGCACCATTGAGGTCAATCGGCAGGTATACGACTTCCTGAACTTTGAGGATACGTCGGAGTTTGAGAATGCGGAACGAGGTTTCATCGCCGCACCGGACACACTGAATCTCCGTGGCGAGAACGGGAGAATCGTGTGGACGCAGGACGCATATGCGTTTCTTGACAAAGACGCGCCGGATACCGCCAACCCAAGCCTGTGGCGGAATACGCAGCTAAACCACATTTACGGTCTCTTTGAGGTTACTGACGGCATCTACCAGGTGCGCGGCTATGATATTTCCAATATTACCTTCGTCCGCAGCGAACACGGATGGATTATCATGGACTGCGGCAGCAGCAAATATACCGCGGCGGAAGCGCTGAAACTCTTCCGCTCCGAGATGGGCGATGCGCGGATTGTCGCCATTGTCATCAGCCATGCGCATGTGGATCACTACGGCGGCATTGAAGGGCTGATTGCCCCCGAAGATGCTGCGGATAGCAGCCTGCCGCTTGACGAGCAGATTGCATCCGGAAAAACCGCAATTATTGTGCCGAAAGGCTTTACGGACGCGGTAATGAAGGAAAATGTCTTTGTGGGCACGGCAATGAAGCGGCGGGCGTTTTTCCAGTATGGCTCCATGCTTCCCTATGGCGAACAGGGACGCCTTTCGGTGGGCATTGGCCTGACCGCAGTGCAGACCGGTGTCGGTTATATCGCGCCGACCTTCGAGGTTGCGGATTCGATTTATGAAACAACCATTGATGGCGTAACCGCTATCTTCCAGCAGACGCCGGGAACGGAATCTCCCGCCGAAATGAATACCTATTTCCCCGACAGCAAAGCCCTCTGGATGGCGGAAAACTGCAGCGGAAGCATGCACAATCTCTACACGCTGCGCGGCGCGGAGGTGCGGGATGCGAATGGCTGGGCTCGCTATATCACCGAGGCGCAGTCACTGTTCCCCGACGCCGAGGTGGTCTTTCAGGCGCACAATTGGCCGCACTGGGGCAAGGAAACCGTCAACGAATACATGACCAACACAGCTGCCATCTATAAGTTCATCCACGATCAGACCCTCCTGTATATCAACGAAGGTTATACCTCCACGGAGATTGCCTCCATGATCCGGCTGCCGGAGGAGCTGGAAAAGGTTTGGTATACCCGGCAGTATTACGGTACGCTGAAGCACAATGTCAAGGCGGTCTATCAGAAATACATGGGCTGGTACGATGCAAACCCGATTCATCTGGACGAGCTGACGCCGAGCGAATATGCCAAAAAACTTGTGGAGTATCTTGGCGACACGGACAAGGTGCTTGAAATGGCACATGCCGATTATGAAAAGGGCGAATATCAGTGGGTCGCACAAATAACGAATACGCTGGTATATGCTGACCCGGAAAATAAGGAAGCGCGCTATCTGTGCGCCGATGCGCTGGAGCAGCTTGGCTATCAGGCAGAGTCGGGCGCATGGAGAAACGCTTATCTTGTGGCAGCCTTTGAGCTGCGGAATGGCACCGGCCTGTACCCGAAGGCAGCCCAACTTGGCGTTGGCACCACCGCCCAGGGGATGGACGCGCAGACAATGCTGGATTACATGGGCATTATCATGGATACGGAAAAGCTCCAGAATCGTTCCTTCACCATCAACCTCAAGCTGACGGATGGCGACGATTATCTGCTGAAGATCCACCATGGCGTGCTCCTGTACTATAAGGATGCGCTCTCGGATGAGGCAGACCTGACGATTTCTACCCCCCGAATCGGGATTCTTGCCATCACAAGCGGAAATCAGGAAAATATCGACAAGCTCATCACCGTTGAAAAGGGCGATAAGACGCTGTTCCAAGCGTTTTGTGACAGTATGGCCGCTTTTGACCTGTATTTCAATATCATCGAGCCGTAAGAAAAATCGTTATAGGAGGGAAAAAGATGAAGAAAATCACAGTGATTCTGCTCTGCATGGCGATGCTGCTGTCCGGCTACGCATGGAGTGTCAGGGCGGAGGCTGTCTCGTCGTCCGAAGATGTGTGGAAAACCATTGAAGAGGCTTACATTTATGCATTCCCGCTGGTGCTGATGGACGCGACGAGAACTTCCGCAACGAATACGGAGGAAGCCGCACCCGGCAAGGCGCCTGTTAATCAGTTCATGCACGGTGTGGCACTGGCCAACGCGCAGTTCAAAAACGTGGTGACGCCGAATGTGGACACCATTTACACGCAGGTGTGGTATGACCTGAGCGAAGAGCCGATGATCTATGTGCATCCGGAAACAGACCGCTTTTGCAAGGTGCAGGTGCTTGACGCATGGACAAATACCGTCGCTGTCCTTGACCGGGCTGGAGTCTATGCGATCACGCGCTCAACTTGGAAGGGCAACCTGCCGGACAATGTGACCCGCATTGATGTTCCTACCGCTATGGCGTGGGCCATTACCAGAACGGTGCTTTCCGGAGAGGCGGATCTTCCGAATGTGTATGCAATTCAGGTGCAGATGCAGCTTTTACCGCTTTCTGTCTACCTGAGCGGAGAAGCGTATCAGCCTCCGAAGGGAAGCTATCGGGAGGAAAACAGCTATGTTCCCATCAACAAGGTACTGTCGCTGGATCCTGTCACATTCTTCAACAAAGCAAACACGCTGATGGAAGACAATCCGCCGTCCGCCGCTGATGCGGAAATACTTGAAAAACTCGCGGCGGTTCACGTTGGCCCCGGCATGGAATTTGACGCATCTGTTTTGACCGGAGATATTCAGGCAAATTGGCGGGAAATGCTGCAAGGGCTTCGGCCGAAGCTCGCAGCAGAGGGAATGAAGTTTTCAAAACAGCTGGGGCAGTGGAGCTATTTCGGCGCGCCAATCGGAGACTTTGGTACGGAATATGCCTACCGTGCGCTGGTTGCCATTGCCGGACTTGGGGCGAATACGGTGGAAATCGCACTGTACCCCAAGACGGAAAAGGATGCCGACGGGAATCCTTTGACGGGTGAAAAGTCCTACATTCTCCACCTTGAAAGCGATCCGCAGGTGCTTGAGGGCGGTTTCTGGTCGATCACTGCATACGGTGACGATGATTTCCTCATCGATAATCTGCTCGACCGCTACTGCATCAACGACCGTTCGGGTTTGAAGAGAAATGACGACGGCTCTGTGGATGTAATTTTGTCGAAGGACGCGCCGGCAGACACGACCAATTGGCTTCCGGTGGGGGAAGGCGGCTTCCATCTGTTTATGCGCATCTATACGCCGGATATGGAGGCACTCAAGACATGGACAGTGCCGACCATTACGGAAATCAACTAAGGCACTACCGCACAATTCGTTGGCAGCGCTGGCGATGCCTTTTCTGCCATCTGCCTCTTGCAGAAATCTCGATTTACCTCCAGTAAACCTTCGATTTCTGCAATCGCATCTTACAAAAAATGCATTCGCCATCGCACCAACTCATTTGTGCGGGATTGCCCTAATACTATTTCCAGATTCACCTGCGCCATCTGCTTGCGCCTTTTCCCTTCTGGCGTCCGTTCATTCCACTTAGCGTAGCGCTGCTACGCTGCGTTTCATTCACGTTAGCCGGAATGAAAAATTCGCGGCGCATCTTGGCGCATTTTCATCTGGAAATAGTATAAAGGGAAAGTGGACTTTGTGCTCCAGCCTTCCATAGACTGCAAAAAGCTGCTGAGGAGAGCAAATCCTCGGCAGCTTTTTCGTGCGATACAATTTCCAGCTTCGATTGCGCTATTTGCTTGCGTCATTCCCTTGCTGCTGCCCGTTCATTCATAGGAGTCATCAACGTCTCTGGGAACGTCATGGAACCAATGCACGCCCTGCAGCACGGTGCTGCGGCTTGTTCAGCCGTAGAAATCAAAGGTGTAGTAGGCAACGCCGCTCATGGCAAGGCTTTTTAGCGTGGTCATATCTGCTTTGTAATCGCTCTCCGCACCGTGGGCGTAGAGGACGGTGGGAAAAGGCCCGTCTCCATCCGGGAGCAACGCCTTTCCGTACAAGCTGATGCCGTTATATTCCAGACAGAGAGTCTTTGTTCGGTAGCCTGTCTTTTGGGGACCGGCAGGCTCGGAGAAATCCTACATAGTGGCCGACGCAGACGATTGCCGCAATTCCGAGTGTGGGACGGGAAACAATCAGCCTGTGTCACACAGGGGGAGAGAGACACCAACGCTTCGGCTGGGGAAATCCCTTTTCCTTCAGCAGCAACGCTAATGACAACACCAGCGTACCGCCTGCGCTTTCCCCCATGAATACGACATCCTTCGGGGAAGCGCCGGTTTTCAAGCGCGCGGCATAGGCGGTCAGGCAACCCTCCAAAGAGGCAGACCACAGATTTTCCGGTGCAAGGCGGCAGTTGAAAGTCACGCAGTTATAGCCGTAGTTGGCTGTGATATACTGGCAGACTGCCCGCCGCTCCCACGCGGAAACAACAATAAATCCACCGCCGTGAATGTAGAAAATCGTTCCCTTTTGATTGCGAACTCCGCCGACAGCCCACCCAATTCGCCAAGCCGGACGGTCACGCCCTTAGCCGGTCTTGGAGGTTTTCAGTCATTGCGTTTTCGCTCCGCTGCATAGTCGTGGGGCTGCCCCGGCTTGTCCTGCGCCATACAGCGGAACACAAGGTTCATCATGCAGGCGTATAGACTTGGCATTTTCTCGCCCTGTAAGCATTTTCTAGATGCCACGTAAGAAGTGCCCGTTCGCCATTTCCAGCATACCGGGCAGCACGCCACCCTTCATGCCGCCGGAAATGATCATGCTGCGAATCGGCGCTCCGACAGAGGAAGCCATCTGCATCCGGAAATTCGGATTATCATAGTCCTTTTTGCCGCCGTACACCTTGGCAACGGTGGATTCCACCGCCCGAAACATGATTTTCATCCATATCCGCCAGTACATCCAGTATAAACGGTGTGGAAAGGAAGCCCGTCCCGAACCGCCAGCGGTAATTCTCCATAGCCTGAACGAGCCGATGCTTTGCAAATGCTTCCTGCTTCTCGCCCAGCAGGCGCAAATACAGCGGACGGACGAGCTTTGCCTGCCGGTTGGTATCCAGGGTGTAGCCGGGCAGCGTGACAAGCTCACGGTATGCCTTCGTGCAGCCGTCCCGGTATTTTTCAAACAGCGCCTTATCCTGCTGCTTTCCCAAATACCCGGCGATTTCCATCATATGCTCCATGATAAAAACCGTATAGGCCGTGGATTCCTCCGGATGAGGCAGGACGATATTTTTCCAATCGTCCGGGAATACATCCGCCGGTTCCGCCCACTCTCCGTAGGAATGCCCGTAATTGACAATGTACTTTTTCGCCTCGCCCTTCAGCGGCAGGTGGTGCCGCAGCGGTGTGAACTGCGTACAGCGTTTTATCATGAATCTTGCATACCGTACCATGCCGCCATAATGTCGGCGAATTAAGCTGTCATCCCCGTAGAGCTTCCAAAAACGATACGGAATCAGCACGCCCGCATCCGCCCAGCCGACGCTTCCGTCCATAAAGGACATATAGAAATCCACACCGCCGTAGGGGGCGATTTGCGGCAGCTTCCCGTCTTTTTTCTGCCAGTCGTACACATCCCGCATATATTTCTGTGCAAAAGACGCATAGTCAAAAAGATATGCCGCAGTGTTGAAGAAAATCTGCGCGTCGCCCGTCCAGCCGTGGCGTTCGCGGGTCGGGCAATCTGTGGGCAGGTTGGCGTGGTTGTTCTTGGCATTCCAGACGGTGTTTTCAACAAACTTATTGAGAAGTGCGTTGGAGCTTTCAAAAAGCCCGTGCGCTCCATGTCGGAGTATACCGCAATGACGGCGAAATCCTCCGACTGAAACGCCACATCGGTTTCTACCAGCACATATTGAAAACCGAAGATGGCAAAGGTGGTCTTGTAGTGATTTTTGCCCTCTTTGCAGGTGTAGATGACCTGCTGCAGGGGCGTTGTTATCTTTTTGCTGGAGCACTGAATGTTCTTCTGGGTGAATTCACCGTTTTCGTCCAGCAGCTCGCCGAAGCGCAGCTTGATTTTCTGCCCGATATGGGCGGTTACAGTAAATTCCGCATAACCCGCGATGTTCTGCCCGAAGTCCAGCACGGTCTTGCCGGAGGGTGTGGTAATCCGCTTTGCTTTCAGCCGCTCATGCTCTGTGACCGGGACGTTGTTGGATGCAGCCGGCGTAACAGGATGGTTTGTGACCTTTGCCTTTCCCTGATAGGAGGGGACATTGTTGGCATAAACCACCTCGCCGTCCTTGTTGTCGGCAAAGCGGATAGGGCCGTCGTTCGACCAATCCCAGCCTGCGTCGGTGGCGACGGTCTGCACGCTGCCGTCTGTATGCGTTAGCTCCAGCTGCGCCAGCAGCTTGGTTTCCGTGCCATAATGATTTTTCAGCCCCCACGCGCCGCAGGAGCCGCGATACCAGCCGTCGGCAAGCTGCACTGTCAGAGCGTTTTTGCCGTCCTGCAGCAGGGTGGTCACGTTATAGGTCTGGTACTGTATCCGCTTGCGGTAGTCCGTAATGCCGGGGGCGCGAACGAAATCGCCCACGCGCTGCCCGTTGATGGCTGCCTCGTATAATCCGCAGGCGGTCATGTACAGCCGCGCCTTTTTTATACTGGCGGCGCGAAAAACTTTGCGGAAGCAGTCCACAGGATAGCGCTCTTCCTTATTGACCGTATAATTGCCGGTGATCCACTTGGCGCTCCATGCGCCGATGCCCGTTTCAAAGGACGCTTCGCTCCAATCGCCCACCGCGGCATCCTCATCCCAAAGGCACACTTTCCAAAGAACCTTCGTTTTCGGCGGAACGGGCGCGCCGCTCCATTTTACGCACATGGCGGCGCTTTCCACTTTGCCGTTGTCCCATAGGGTGCTGCCGCTGTCATCGGCAGCAAGGATTTGATAGGCGGTCTGTTTCCTGCCGCCGCTGCAATTCCAATAAAGCCGGGGGGCGACGAAGTCTACGCCAACGGGGTCAAATAAATGCTCCGTTTTCAGTCGAATCGCCTGCATTCTCAGCCCTCCTTTTGCACCTGCGTCAAATCAAATTCGGAAATCAGCGTTTCAATCACGGGCCGGATATAATTCCGCATCCACAAAAGCTGCCCTTCGTGGTTCAGGTGAAAGCCGTCTTTGATAAATAACTCATCTGCATAGCGCTGTCCGTCCCACGTCATCGCCGATGCGTCCACAAACCAGAGGTAGTCCGTTTTTTCGCAGAGCGCCGCCAGCGCCCTGTTGATTTCCTCGGTGAGCTCTCGGTATTCGCTGCGGCAGGGCAGAAGAAGACTGCTCATGACTACCAGCTTTGCGACCGGGAGTTGTTTATGAATCTCGGCAAACATTTGCTTTTTATAGTCCATGCAGGCGGCGACCTTTTCCGCGGCTGTTCCCTTCAGGGAGACATAGTCGTTCGACCCTGTCTGGAAGAACACAATGGCGGGATGTCTCACTTTTCCTCCCTTTCCTTGATTTCCGTCTGCTTTTTCTCAATGCCATTTTCCACATTGAGGAACACCAGAAGCAACGCAAGGAGCACGCCGGTGAATACCTCCAGCCCCACAAAGCCGAAGGTGATGACACCCTTGACCGTGTCGGACTGGGCAGCTGCCATGGTGACGCCGCTCACGATCTCTGGGGCGATATAACCCGCAGACCCCAGCAGACCGTTAAACACGCCGGTGCAGATGCCAACCATGGCAACGGCGATGATGTTATACACGCTCATGGCAACGCCGTCCGGGCGGAAACCGGTTTTCCATTCCAGATGATCCAGCACATCGGCGAACAGCGCCATGAACGCATAGGCGCAGGGCAGTCCACCGATGTTTTTGATGAACTGACCAATCAGCATGATGGTCATATTTGTAGGGAACGCCCAGCAGATTGCGCCGCCGATAGCGTAGAGGATGAAGCCCGCCAGCGTCACATTCCGCTTGCCGAATTTTTTCGCCAGCGGCAGAATGTGTTCATTGTTACCGCCACGCTGGTTTCCCGCGCCGCCATTCGGGGCGGCATGGATGTGGACGATGCCTTTTCCCACAGTGATTCCTATATTCAGCAGTGCGAGCTGCTGTCTTTACCGGAGGAGATCATGAACCTGCAATATCGGATGATTCTGGACTACACGGCGCGGGTGGAGCGGCTGCATCTGGGCAAGCATCCCATGAAGCTCACCGTGGATGTGGCGAACTACATCCAGCACCATATGTCAGAACCGATCACGGCAGAGAAAATCGCAGAAGAGTTGTTCCTCAGCCGCCCATATCTCTCCCGAAAATTCAAGGAAGAGACGGGCGAAAGCCAGATGGACTTCATCCTGAAAGAAAAAACGGAGGAAGCCAAACGCCTCCTCCGCTATTCGGATAAATCCCTGACCGCCATCGGTTCTTATCTCGGCTTTTCCTCCGCCAGTCATTTTTCGAGGGTGTTCAAAACCTACGTCGGCAGCACACCCAGCGAATATCGGGAAAAGCACCAGTGACTGTTTCAGCACAACGGTGAGCAATGCAAGAATACCATTTAGTCGAAACTGAACCCGCCGCCCTTGGTCATGATGATAGGAGTGTATTCGATCCGCAAGATGTTGCCCTCACTAAGTGTGACGATTCCTTCTGTATTATCCCAATCAAGAATGGTCTCCTTGCCCTTATTGAACGTATTGCTTGCCTCCTGGGAATCTTGGAAGACGCGCACACGCGAGGTGGTGGTTCCGCTGAAATAAATCTTGTATGTTCCGGCAGGTATTTCTTCACCAATGGTATAGTTTCCCTTCGGAATAGTGGTTCCAGCTGGAGCCGTATAACCGTTGCCGCGTTCAGACACATTTCCAACCCGAGCAACTTCTGCGCCGTTATATCGGAGGCTCAGGTATTCACCGGGATAAAGGCTGATCCGCGTTTCACCATCACCCATGAAGTCCCCCTCCACTCTGGGCATGTCACCAAGCCATAGCCGATCAATATCGTATTTGTACATGGATTCACTTTCGTAGACGTAGTAATCGGTTCTCGAAACATCACTGTCTCCATTCTGGACGAACTTGAAGCTGTAGACACCTGCAGGCAGACTTTCGCCAATCTTATACTGGCCGGCACCCAGCACAATCTTTTCTCCGCCGGGGCGACTTGCGATTTCGTCTGCTAAATCGGAGCTAATCTCAAGCAGTTCTTCGAGAGAATAACCTGAAAAATCAATCGTGCCCACAGCCATGGCGGTTGTGAAGCCGGCTAATAGAACCAGAATGGAGAGAACCAAAGCCATCATTTTTTTCATCGGATATGTCCTCCTTGTTTTAGTTGATTTTCATAGTACGCCAGAAACGGACGGCGGCGGTTTTGCCGCATTCACTGCATACCAGTGCATTGAAGAAGCCTCCTGTGTCGCGCCGTTCATAATCCGGCAGATAAACACTGGAGCTGACCGTGGACTTCCTCATGCAATAGGGGGAAAGATATGTGTACACAAGAATTCCCTGCTGTACATCCTGCTGATGACCTTGTATGTCATACCAGGCGTCTGCTTGTGTTTTTCCATGTGCCGGTTACACCACCTCGCCAGCAGCAACGATGTAACCACGCTCCTGCAAGTAATCTACCAGCTTTTCGTAGCCCCATTTTCCAAGCCGAAAAACACCATGGGCCGCGATTACAACGGTCAGCAGCTGACCTGCGCCAACAAGCCATCCTGTACGGTACACAGTGACGATTCCTTCCAGTTCGCTGCCGTTGCCCACCTGCTTCAAAAAATGGGCCATCTGCGCTCCACTCATTTCTGATCCCTCCTGCTTAGTGTTCTGAGTGATGATTTCCATCGCTCGAACACAGCATATCATCCATGCCAGAAAAAATGGATTTATTGGTGCAGATGTGTATAGAAGCAAAAGGAAGGCCCCGTTAAGGAAGCCTTCCAGTTGGTTGTTTTGCTTGTTCAGGCGTTGGTCTACATTGCTCTTCTCATGTGGCCCCCCACAGAAGACGGTCATCAATGACGTCGAAGAATAATACGAGAAACTTCCTGCATCTTGTAACACGCCGCCTTTCTCCTGCGTCATAAGCTCATGCTTCTCAACACCAGTCAATGCTGCTGGTATCTTTCTGCTTCAGCCTTCTCCCGGATGCTCTTCGGGCAGAGCGGCAATTTCCACTCATACGGCGAATCGGATACTCTTTTCTCTGCTTTTCCAAAAGTTTCTTCAGCATTGATGTATTCCCCGTTCATTGCATAGATTCTACCAAGGAACAAGGTGGCGTCAAATCGGGTTTCTCTGTATCTTTTGACATTTTCAAGTTCATCGCACATAGCGATTGCCTGGGACACCGTGTCGATGGCATCTTGGAATCGTCCAAGTTCAATATAGGTTATCGCTGCCTCATCCAGCATATGGTCTATCAGAGATAGCATAGAATCCTTTGTGGCGGACGCATTATCAGTCGCCCGCCGAAGGTGCGCCAAAGCGGTCTCCTCGTCTCCAACCTTTGCAAAAAACATGGCGGCAACACAGTCGAAATGATAATGCTCATAGCCGTATGGGTATGGATGAAGCAACTGAGCAGATTCCTCAAGCATCTGGCAGCAGAGTTTCATTTTGCTTCCCGTTTCAAGCAAGGTCTGCGTTTTATTCATCAAAACAGCCGCAAGCTGCTTTTTAGCGTCCGGATGCCTGGAAGCACGGGCTTGTTTGATCGCCGCGTCTTCATGTTTCAAGCATTTGCTGTTCTTATCGCGTCCGTACTGATTGTTGAGGATAACCGCGCTCGCTCTGTGATAAAATGACATGTAGTAATGGCTGGGATTTTTTTTGAGGTACGCTTTCATCTCTTTGAGAACAGCGTGCGCATCGTCATAGCATTCCAGTCGGCCCAGTGTGAAAGCGCATGTCTCATATAGGCGCAGCACGCATCGGGGATTAAGGCCGGCAGGGTTTTCAAGAAGCCGGAGCATTTTCCCCGCCACCGTATCATCTGCATCTACCGGAGCATCCATCAGCATTCTAAATGTCAGCAGCTGGCTTGCGGGCGTGACTGGTTTTGCGAAAGCCAGAAGCTGCTCCGCAACGCTGAGAAGCTCGTAAAGCTGACCATAATCAGCTGGAAACTGCTTATCCAAGTCCGGTTGATTCTCCAGTGGATTGATCTTGTGATGTAGCCGTTTCATTGCCTCGTCAAGCGCCCGACGGGTCGCGTCATCCCATGGCCATGCGCTGATATATTTCCGCATCATGGGGTGGAATACAATCCGCTGAGAGGCGACTTTCAGCCAGCCGCAATCTTCCAGCCGGGTGATCATTTCAAGGTTTGGCAAGGCTGTAAGTTCGCGCAGCAAAGAGGCTTTGATACCAGGCTGATCGAAAATGGACAGGATTTTCAGCAGATGCTTTTCGGCATCAGAGAACTGGTCGATCTCAACCAGACGATCAAGGATAATGTGCAAAGGAGCCAGAAATGTATCCTGATCATGAATATAATCAATCCGCTCTCCGGGGAGTCTTTGGAAGCCCGCTTCTTCCACCATCTGAGCGGCTTCATGCAGAGTGAGATAACTTCGGGCAATCTGCCGCGCCAGCAGTTCCATGGTCAGCGTATGTCCATAAACCGTATTTGCAATGGTGATAAAATCCTTCACATCAGTTTTTTCGGTTATTTTCACATGCGCATATCGCTGGAAAAGCAGCGCCAGCGGCTCTGGCGGCAATTCTTCAACGCGCAGAGCCGGGAAAAGCCCATCGGCTAATATGGGACGGGAAATAAGCAGAACATCCCATCCGACACCTTGCAGCATCTGCAGATCTTTCAGATGCTCTTTGCAGACATTATCTATAATCACAAGCACATGCTGACTTGAGGCTATTTCGGTTAGCGCACGCAGCTTTCTTGGCAGGTAGTCTTCCAGCGATTCATCGCTCATCTTCTGGATTGTATTCACATGGACGAGATTATCATCGCAAATCGCCTGCGTTGTGTTTCCGCTCGCATAAAGCCAGAGAACAGCGCCATATTCTACACGATGCTCCGCGAGATAGGCTCTCGTGAGCGTGCTTTTTCCAATGCCACCCATGCCATACAGATTGAAAATGTGATGTTCCGGCGTGTGCAAAAGCTGATTCAGAGATGCCAACGCTTCTTCTCGTCCGGTAAAAAACACAGGGGATGATATAGAAGATGACAAAAGCCATGGCTTTGTTTCGTCTGACAACTGCAAAATGATCTGCAGCTGCTCGATTGCCTGATCCGCGTTCTGATACCGGTCGGCATAATAGCTGGCCAGCGTTTTATGGAAGAACGTTGTGAGTGCGGAAAACACACGATCCTGGAACTTCTTTGCGGCATAAGTCATCTGCGCATAATCGTAAACAGCCGCAGAATCGCAATCGAAGGCAGAGGGCGTCTTGTGCCACAAGGCATAGAACAACACGGCACCCAAGCTGTAAATATCAGAGTGTTTTCCAAGCTGCCGAAGTTTTCCGGTCTGCTGCTCCAGTGAGGCATAGCCTTTGGTATAGGAGATGCGCAGCTCGCTGGGGTTATTATTCTGGATGGCTTTCTCAAATTCTTCTGTGGAGATTATGGAATCGAAATCAAAAAGCTGCACCAGATCCAGAGAACCCTCCAGCGTCAGGATGTTATCCGGCTTCAGATCCAGGTACAGGTACCCGGCGTTATGAATGTGCCGCAGCGCTTTTGCTGCTCCGATAAGCAGGGATACACAGTCGTGCAGCGTATCGCCCTGATGCTCCGCGAATGTACGCCCATTCATGTAGACTGAAACGATATAGACCGTACCGTTTGCCTCATATATGTCGGACGTGTTTGCAATGACATTTGCCAGTCCATCCAGAGAGAAAAGCGCGTTATTCTTCTGATAAGCGGCAATCAGACGTTTTTTCGCGGCATCAAAAGCCTTGCCATCATCGGCAGAGGGATGCAATGTGCCATCCTCATCCCGGGTCATTTTCAGCGCATACGGATAGCATTCCTTGATACGCACCAGTTTATAATTTCCCAGATTGTCGGTATAGGAAGCGTCATACACAATGCATGAACAGCCCCGTGCAAGTTCACGACGAATGGTGTATTCGGTATAGCCTGTTTTCGTACTGAGTTTCAGCACAGTGCCTGGGGTCAGCACAATTCTGCCGTTCACGATTCTTCCTCTTTTTCAGTTGCTCACATTCATCATATCTCAGACGCTTACAAGGTTGGATTTACTGGTGCTTTTCCAGCACGCCGGTAAGCAGTTCATTCCAGATGTAACGAAAAACGTACAAAGGCTCTTCGCACTTTGCGGCATAAAAGAAAATCCAATCATAGGGATTGCCAACGTAGAGTTCCGGGTAACCAGAATTGATCAGGTGCTGATTCATGCTGGTAATGCAGCGGTCAGCATCGCCGGAGTCGGCTTCATAATTGCCTTTGCTGAGGGCTTTTCTGACCCAGTAGGTGTAAAAGGTCAGCAGTACCAGCCATTTCCGCACCCGCTCATAAGAAACGATCTCGCCGCGAAGGATAAGTTCAATGCCCTGCCTATCAGGGAAGGAGTCCTGCGCATTGTCATGAAGCCTTTCCAGAATCGGTTTGATTGAACGGTCTGTGGCAAGCCGTTTGACTTCCTTCTTGTCCAACTGGAGAATGGCCAAGTAGGCGTCATACGATCTGACGCCGGAGACATTCGAGCGAAGTTTACTCTTTTCACCGGTAGCGGCATCATCATGGATGGACGGCAGCGATTTTCGTTCTTGTATCAACAAACCGTCTGGGCCGGAAACCTCTTCCCACAGGCGGCGAATAGTCTCATAGGCTGTCACGTTGCTGACTGCGAATTTGTCGATGTTGTCGTTAAGCCAATGGATGAGATCGTCTTTGTCTTGCAGATTGTTCAGTTCTGCGATGATGGAGCCGGTATAAACGATATCTCCGTTAGTTTTTTCTTTCCCAGCTAGAGAAACGCTGCTCTGAATATCCATCGCGTCAGTCCAAGTCAGGCCATTGTTCAGGCAAAAGTAATATATGGCTTCCGGCATCTGATGGCAATTGAAACTGCGCTCGCGGGTAAAAATGCGGCGGAAGAACTCATCCGTTTCACCACCGTCCAAGCCAAAGGCAAAGCAGATTTGAAAAACTGTGTCCCGCTTGATGGGCTGCTGCAGAGTAAACCATTCCCGTACTTCCCTCGGCGCATCCATGTCGGCCTTCGCAAACGCGGCGCGGATGAAGGCAACCTTGGCATCAATGTCAGAAGTATCCCCCTGATAGCCGTGTTCCGAAATGAACTCAGTTATAGCGGCAGAGAAAGGCCGAAAGAGCCGCACCACTTGGAGCAGCTCTTCCATGAAGTTATCATCTTCCCAGAAAATTGTCTCCAGAGGTTTCTGAAGAACAGAGGTATATGCAGGCATGGTTTATCTCCTCAATCTTCTGACCATCCGTATTGGCTTTTTTCAATGCCCGCTGGACAACGCCAAGGTCAGACAATCATTTTCCAATTCGGTCATCCATTTGTCACTGCCCAATCTGGAGGACAACATCATATACTGGCTGAACCTGTTCGGGAGTTGCCAGCGTAATCAGGATAACCACAAGCATAATCCTCAAACAGAAGCTCAGTTCCAGTCAAAGGGATGCCCGTTGATAAATTCGATCACTTTATCAATCGCGCAGGTGTTCCCGTGAGCCAGCGAGTTTCGTAAATCATGAAGAAGTTCAATGCGGGAACGGGACTGCTCATTTGGGATGTAAAGCAAGTATTGATAGGCGTCAGCATCTCGCCTAAGCTTTGTCATGCGGTATATCGTCCCAAGCTCTGCGTTATCCGGATCAGAGACGGTTTCGCCGAACTGGTAAATATACTGTGATCGTCCAGTCCGAAAATCATGGTACTTTTCGCCCAAGGCCTCCTGCACCTGTTTTCTATACCTCTTAATAAAGGAAACTCTCTCGATTTCAAGCAACGGGAAGAGCACTTGCAGCTGCGCCTTCCAGATTTGTGCATCAATAGCAGATATGCTTTCTTTGCGAACCAAGCTGAGGATATGCAGGTTGCTGCTTTCAGCACGGCGCAGATAGGCTCCGTCTGCGGCAATTTTCCGCATGCCGATAATCGGCTCTTCGGCTGTGAAATCGCATGTATCCATGAATGCCTGAGAAGTTTCAGCATCCGTGTTGCACAGCAATGCGCACATAACAGCGGCGTACTGCTGCCAAATTGCCGAATAAGTGCCTTTCTCTCGATTGAGATAAATGCTGTTAAACAGGGTCAGGTCATAACGCTTGATGGTATCGCCATAACGAATTACAGCGAGATTGCGGCGCTCGTTTTCTTTGTCTGTCCACCGAGCCTCCAGAACAAACCTGCCGTCTGAATCTTTCACCGGAACATAGTCCCTGCAAAACTGGAGCCAGCGCTTTTCCTGAGAGGCATTCATTCCCTTAATCCAGAGAACCCTGTTATCAAGCACCTGCTTGTCGAGGATGTACTTCTGTAGCTTTTCTCGTCCACGATAACCGGCGGCGATCTCAGGAAGCGCATACCTTTCCATAAGGTAGCGTCCGATATCGGCAATATCCGAACATTCATCTTCTACATCGATGAACTCTACATAGAAGGACTCCATGTCCGGCATCTGATGCATGCCAGTCTCAATGCTGGCGCGCATCTCATCACGCCAGGGGAGATCATCCGGCACGACGAGGCAGACGCTGCTTTTATTGTGCAAGGCGCGGGAGACAGCGTCACAAAGGTTCCGTGGCCCGGTGATAGATGTCCACCAGAATTCAGACCACTCAGGCATTGTTCGCAGCCTCCTCATTGTAAGTTTCAATGTCATGTTCCAAGATCTCAAGGCTTGTCCCGATAACATCGATGAAAGAGCGCCGGCGGAGCAAATAACGGTTTTCTTCAGCTGTGGGACGGCTAAGGATTCCCATTTCCTCCATTTCATCAAGTAGAGCCACAATCTCCCGCTCCGAAAGTGATTCAAGGCAATGGATATCGTACATGTCCTTTACTTCACAGATCGAAGCAACATCAAAGCCACTGCTGATTACGGAGTAGTTGTTGCTGTACAGATGATAGAGAACGGTAATGCAACGAGCCAGCATATAATACCGGTCGTCCATCTCAAGCGTCCACCGGAGGCGATCCTTGATATTCCGATTTAGGTCTCTGGAATTCATGATGGACGCAAGCTGATCATCATGAAGATCAAACGGCGGGTTCCCTCTCACGGCGTCATAATACTGGGTATAATGCGTAACGAGGGTCTGAACCAGCGTGTATCCGAAGAACTGGATGATGCCAGGATAGTAGTTGGTGTTTGTCAGGATTGTATCCACATGGGACTCATTAGAAACGCGGAAACCAAGGTAGCGCAGTGGCCTCACCAGAAGCCTCTGGGCATCTGCCGCAGTAAGCGGTTTCACGCAAAGCGGTTCGCCGAGCTGACCGAAGAGACCGTTATTACGGGTCGCATTCTTTGCGCGGCATACATTATGAAGACCAGCAAGCACAAACTTAAACCGACGATTGCTTCCACGTTGAAGCTCAATGAGAGGAAGAATTTCATTATAGCTTGAGGCACTGATGGAATCGAGGAAATCATCTGTTTCGTCGAGCAGGAGCCGCAGGATTGCAATCCGATCATTATCGAGCAGACGGCGAATCTGGGAACAGAAGTCTCGGATGGTAGCGCAACGATTCAGCTTGAAATCATTTTTCTCGAAGACGTCGTTACAAGCCGAAACGAGGATATCCAGAAAATCTTGCTCACCACGATGCCCTTTGAAGTCTGCTTTGATGGCGAACTCTCTGCGGGCAGGGTTATGATCAAGGTGCATTGCGCGTTCCAGCAAAGCCGTTTTACCAAGCTGACGACCGCCGTATACGATGGATGCGCCTGCCATATCCCGGATGGAAGCGAGTTCACTTACGCGGCCAAAGAACATTTCATCAGCCGTAGATCCGGAGCCGTTGGTAAAAGGCTGATAAATTGTATACGGCAGTGTGCATTGCAGCATTGCCGGGAGACGTTCGTTACTGGATTGCATAGCAAGGTACAACGCCAGCACCCGGTCGATAACGAGGAAGGACGCCTGACCGACATTTTTCTGGGTAAAGACGTATTTTGCCATTGCCCGGCGATCCGCTGTAGAAAGGTCAGCGTCAAGAAGCACAATGAACGTACTTGTGATGCCCAGCTTGCAAGCATCATCAATAAGTTGGGTCGCTGTCCTTTTTCCAAACAGACATACGACTTCAATCTGTGATTTCATCTGTGTGCCGAAGATGGAAATGGGGTGGCGATAATCTGCCAGATTCTGTTCTGTTTTGTGCACTGTAAGCGTGCAGCAGACCTCGTTGCCTCGCGTCGACTTGGCGCAGCACTCGACATGAAAGCCGAGAAGCTTAAAGTACTCCTGAATGTTCTGAGCATTGACAGACTGCTTGCCAACCGGCCACTTTTCAATGAATCGCCGGGCGTCTTCGATATGACGGGTTGTCCACCCCTCCGGCGTATTTTTTTTCATATACTGCACGGCCCATCGAGGCATCGGGTCTTGCTTATTCCTCTCGCAGAAGCCATACAGGTGGGGGAATTCATCATCAGATATAAATCTCAGAAAATGTTCTATGGCGTCATTACTTGTTTCAAAAGGCAAGGCCCTTTCCCCATTGCGGAATCGATGAATGTAATCTTCCGCAACCGCATAGTTTTGCTCCTGAGAAATCAGACGCTCGGCTTCGGCGATGAGTGGGCTTTCTTCATCGGCACGGAGCATTGCTTTTGCCTGATCAAGCTGGGCTCGGACGTCATGCATGCTCTGCTGTGCAGTTTCACGGATCTGCGCCCTCAGAGCATTCAAAAAACCTCTCCAACAGCCAAATGCTCTGTGGTCGTAGAAAAATTTCTGGAAATCAGACACTTCTGGGTTGGCAAGCATGGCAAGTCGCTCACGATCATTCTCACTGATGCGATTATAGGCGTAAGAAATCTCCAGCTTTTCCCGGAAGTTTCTCGCCTGCAGGTCTGCGCTGTTAATCGCATCGCGCAGACCGTCACTGGTGAGCACATACTCTTTGGGATCGGCACCAATGAGGCGACCGATTGCTTCCATCTGACCAAAGTTATCATACAAAACGGAATCCGGGCTGGCCTCAAGGATTCGGTCGTATACGATTTTCAGGTCATACTCCGTGCAGGCGATATGCTGCAGCATCATTCTCCAGGGTTCTGCAAACTCAATCGCATTCAGATCATCGTTGAGGATAAGTTCACCGTGATCAATAACCAGCATCCCGCTTCTGAGCAAAGTGGTAAAGTCAACACCGCTGCCTTGGTTTTGAAGCTTTGCCCGAATCAGTTCGAGGGAGGCTTTCATAATTCCATAAGCGGCAGAATAAGGTGCAATATTGATTTCGGAAAGAGAATCCTCAATAATATACAGAATTTCACTCCGAATGGCGCGAAGCTTTTCTATATCCGGCTCTGATTCTGTGTTGGTTTCATCAAGCCAATCCCGGAGAAGATTCAGGCGTTCTTCGAAAGCGTGGAGAAGGTGCTTCCGCGCATCGTACTTGATTCCCATGCGGCGGCTGGAATACTTCTGCGCAGCCACACTCCACTGGCTGTCCAGCAGTCTCTCCAGCGTTGAGATATCAATATCATCATCTTTGCAGTATTTGTCCAGTTCGGCTTTGACCAGTTCCCTCATGCTGATGTCATTGTCTGTAACAATCTGCAGAGCAGTGTGCAGATCGGTCTGTGATCCAAAACATAAATCAATCAGTTCAGGAACACCGTGAATCATGACTTTGACCGTTGGTGGCTTCAAAAGTTCTATGGCCTGTGAACGGATGGAATTCATGTGTTCCTGCCGTATCTTTGAGTCGCCCAATGCGGCAAGATTGGCAGGCGAAAATGCTGTGGGAACAAGTTTTACCCCTTCCATCGCCTTGTGATAAAGCGGCTTCAAGACATCGAGACCAGGGAACTGGGATTCATATTCTGTGAATGCGTTGTTGTACAGTGCGGCGAATGTATGGTCATGCGCATGCGCGGGGAACAGCATGCCGTAAATGTACGCGCACAGCTTTGTGACGGGGGTGAATTCCGTTCCGTCGGCAAATATGCCTGACAGCGCGACCCCTGTGTTGGCGCCTGCCTCACGAAAAAACGGAATAGCAGCATGAAGTTGAAGGTAAATGTTCCGGCACAGCGGGAAGGCATCATTTGATGAAAGCACTTTTGCAAAAACAACTGCTTCCACAAGCTGGTCATGGCAATTACGGACATCATGAGACCGGACGCCCTCGTTCAAAAGCTGATGAATCAGAACTGCCATATTCTCATCGCTCGGTATGTTTCCGTTGGAAGCTGTGCTTAAAAGCCGTCCCGCAATTTCCGCGGAAGACAGATTTGCAAATTCATCAATGGTGACTTCAGGCTCAACTCCCGTTTCTTCAGACAGGTCGTCAAGCCATAGGCCCTCGACAGGTTCAGCCGCGGGGATGGCAAGTTGCTTGACAGGAGCTATTGGTTCTATAGGGGCAGCAGCGGTTTCAGAATCAGTTGCTTCTGCCTGCGATACTTCTGGATGGGAAAACGACTCGCTCGCAGCATTTACATTGGAATCGACTGTTTCAGGAAGGTCATGATTTTCTTCTTCAACGTGTGTGATGGCAATCCAATTTCCTTCTGACCAATGGAACAGACCGTTTGCGGTCAGGCAATAGTGAAGCTGATCTCCCACTTCATCCATGCCGGGCAGGTCGCCTGCGCAACAGAAAACGCCTTCATTTTCAGCGGGAACAGATGATCCAAAATCGTCAGAATCGACAATATGAAGCGGAAGGAGGCTGCCATCATCCATTGTCAGATTCATAAGGAAATAGCACTTTTCACGATTCCAGGCGCTTGTCTCGAGTTTCTTGGCAGTCTCTTCATCGGCATCCAACATTTCAATGACTTTGGAATACTGATCCACCATTGACATATGATGTGCAAACAGCTCCAACGGCATATCCTGTTTGCCAGTGAAATAGATTTGCCCGATACTTTTCAGGTGATAAATCCGTTTAAGGGTGGAGGATAAGCCGGATTTTTGCAGACAATTGCCCATCAGTTCTGTGAAGCAAAGGATGTTCCTGCCGGCATATTCATATGTGCAAAGCAGACCTTTCCTCTCTAAGAAAGCAAACGATTCGATGCACTGCTCCCTTGTCACCGGTCTCGGAAGTTGAGCAAGCGCTTCAAAGGCGCATTTTTCATCCATAAGCCCGGTAAAAACCAGCTTATTGAGCAGAAAATGGAAAACATCACCCGTCCGGCTGATCATCTCTCGAAGCTTTTGCTCTGAGGGCAGTTTTGTTTGCTTGATGGGATTAATCGGATGGATATATTCTTCATCCTCTGCGGTTTCATCTGACGCTTCTGACATCTCCGACAGAGCGGATTCTTCAGATTCTTGTGCGTCGGAAGCATACCTTGCTGCAAACTCTTCGGGGGTCAGCGTTTCAATCTCAATATCTTCCGGAGTCTCCGAAGCGGGACTTTCGACCTGTGGTTCTTGGGCTGCTGCCGTAGTATCAGGGAATTCAGAAATCTCGGAGGCGCTTACGGGTTCGGCTTCAGCAACGGACTCATTGCAGGGGGTATCAGATACAGGTGCCTTGTCTACATTCACTTCACGAATATAGTATTTTTTCTCGTGCAGTCCTTTGACAATTCGGGGGCTGAAAGCAGAACTATCCAAAAGCTGATCATACAGTTCTTCGTCGGAACTGAGATCCGCCTTTACGCCAGCCAGGAACAGCTGGAATGCCGAAACATCCGGAGACGGAGCATGCATTTCCGCTGAATCCATGCAGGCAAGAATATCCTTGGCATCCCGAATGTACACTTCAATGGCATCCATGTACTTTTTCTCATCTGAATACACACGGATGAATTCATCAAGCACAGCACGCACTGCCTTTTTCCGGCTGACAACGCTATTCTTCCATACTTCCTCATATTCACATACAGGGAGCTCGCCTTCGGGCAACTCCTCTGTAAGAACATGATCTGGTAACGTCCTGCGAATATCGTCGTATGCTGTGCGCAAAGACGACAGCGTGGACGTTATCTTCTGGCACAGTGAAGGGGCAGGCGCGAATCCATCCCGCATCTGGCTTATACCTTTTTCCAGTAATGCCTGTGCCTCTGTACTCAGTTGTTCGAACTGATCAAACAGCTTTCTCATGGGTGTTCCTCCGATCTTGTGTTCATAGTTGCTATTACGGGTGGCATCTCAGCTGTTGTTCACTGAAGTTTGAACTTGCAAGCTTGAATTCCATCTGTAGTCACGATTACCAAAGCATCGATATTCCATTCAGTCACTGGTTTATAGTTCGCTCCAAGCGCTCCTAACTGAATGTTGAAGGATCAATTCCCTTTACTCCCTCTACTACAGGCTCATCCAATCCGATAAAAGGCAGCCCCAAAGGATAAGGAAATTTCCTCGTGGTGGTAGAATGAAGATGAGAAAACCACTCAATGTCCCGCCGCGAGAGGAGATACTTCCTGAGTACATTGTAAAGCAATCAGAAGAAATTTGCAAGAGCCTGAAGCAGTTACGGTTCAGAAAAATTGCGCTGCTCCAAGCGGTCGGTGAACAAAACCGTTGTGCGTTGAGCGTTTGCAACAACATCCTGATATTGGTTGTCCAGTTCAGACAGCTTGGCAATATAGTTTGCTGCGTTTTCCTGATAGACAGGCGCGTTGGCAGCATCCGCTTACACAGCGCATCGGCGATGGTCTGCGTCAGCGTTTCCGCGTTGCGCAGAGAAAGCCAGACATGCTCGTCATATTCGGCTTCCTCCTCGTCCTCATGCTCCGTCAGATGCTCGCAGATTTCCTCACCCGTCAGATCGGCAGGGAAGAACGTGGGCCAGGAATTTTCCGGGTCGATAATCGCATAAAGCTCTCGTTGCTCATTTTCAGATGGAAATGCGCTGCGGCAGCCGGTTCAATCATATGGTCATTGAACACGATATACGCCGGTGCGCCGGAATCCTTGTCCACAGCTTCGAAGCGGTACATGACGGCTTTGGTGCCGGTAGACCAGTTCTGAATGTAAAGGCCGACGTAATTGTAATCGGAATCAACCTTTTTGCCGTCTGTATACACAAACCGCAAATTGCAAGTGCAAGTTGGACACCTTCAGGTAGAAAGAGGTTCTAAAATTAACCAAATTGGGGTTTACGCAGCCGCTCAGGCTGCGTAAACGGTATCCAGGAAAGCCTCAAACAGTTCCTCCGGCGTGCAGTATCCCAGATTCCTGCGAGGGAGACCGTTGAGCGCATCTGCGGCCCAGAGAATCTCCTCATCTGAGAAGTTCTCAATGGAGACTCCTTTGGGGACATATCGACGGAGCATACCGTTTTGTCGCTCGTTCTGCGCCCGTTCCCAGGATGTGTAAGGGTGGGCAAAGTAAACCTTTGTCCCGAACTGTTCTGTTTGGGCAAAATCCGCAAACTCTGGTCCGTTGTCCACAGTAATTGTCTTGAATATTTGGCTGAAGAACGACTCTCCGAAGTCCTCACGGAGCTTTTGCATCGCTGCATTGACCGCCTCGCTGGTCTTTCCGGGAATGCGAATTGCAAGGTAGTGCTGTGTTTTCTTTTCCAGCAATGTCAGAATAACCGCCTCCTTGCCTTTGCGTTTTCCCACCACTGTATCACCTTCCCAGTGGCCAACCTCCAGCCGGGAAGATGTAATTTCGGGTCGCTCATCTATGGTTGCTCCGTATGCTTTTTTGCGCTTAGCGGTGCTTTTGCAACACTTTTTCCGTTTCAAAGCATCGGGAAGCTCCAGCGGCTGCAATACCAGATTGATTGCCCATATTTCATTGTACAAGGTCTTGGTGCTGACCATTTCCGTAGGCAAAAACAGCTCATGCTTGCGTGCATAGCCCACACAGGCATCCAACGACCATTTCTCCTGACGCACCTTGTTTACGGCCCACTGAACAAAGGCGCTGCATTTACATATGCGGTGTGGCTTGTGGCTGTTTGCTCTGTGCGTTTGATATACAAGCATTCCGCGTTTTGCGGAGTAGCCGGGAGTACGGCCTCTCCGGCCGGTTCTGGGCCGCATGCCGCGCTTCAATTCGTTAGAAACGGTGGTGGGTGAACAGTTCAAATATCTGGCAATGGCTCGATTAGACTGTACCAGCTTCTTCATCGCCTCAATTGTGCCCCGATCTTCTCTGGTCAAATGTTTTCCGGGCTTGCGTTCCGCTTTATTTGTGCTATACTGGGTGTGATCCATAGTGATTGCCTCCGGTGAATGGTGTTGGGGAACTTCATTCTACCATACGGGAAGTCACTATGGATTTCTTTTTTTCAGGTGTCCAACTTCATTTTACAACCGACCGTCTAAAAACGCGGATGCACACGCTACAAAAGTGTGATAGAATCATACCGTCGAAAGATACAGAGAGGCTCCCGCGCACGGCGCGAGGGGCTTTTTTCGTACTGTTCGATAGAAAAAAACGTGCGCATAAGGAGCGCACAGAAAAGAAAGGAAACATATGAGTAACCAAGAAACCAAACAGGAACAGATTCAGTTCCCGGCTCAGCAGGAACTGAAACATCTCCGCACCCGCTGCGGCAAGGTGTACGCGCTGGGCAACAACCGATTCCGCGCAGTGGTACAGACCACGCCGGTTCACGAGTACGACGCGGCGACGCGCCAGTGGGTGGAACTGTCCGCCGAAAAGCGCCAGCAGATGGCGGCGCAGGCACACAGCCCGATTGCGACGTTCACGGATAATTCGGCGGATTCTGCCGCAGGTATCCTCGATACCTACGTCAAGGAAGGTTCGACGCAGAACTTCTCGCACGACGAACGGCTGTGGATCAGCAACACGAATTACTACGGCAACCGTCTGACTTATCTGAAAGTCGTGGATTTGCCGCGTCTGGGCGCGAATCACTTCATCACGTCCGCAAAGCTGTGCGTTCGCAACGTCTACGCACCGACGGCGGACACCGCCATCATGTGCAAGGAAGTGCTGGAAGACTGGGATCCGGAGACCGTCACCTACGAGAATCGACCGGATGTCAGCGGTGTGTATCAGGACTATTGCCGCGTACTGAAAAATCAGTATTCGTGGAAAGAACTCGATGTCACGAGCCTTGCGCGCAAGTGGTATCTGGGTGAAAATCACGGTGTTCAGTTGAGCGCGCCCGAAAGCGAAAGCAGTTTTTCGCAGCTGCATTCGAGCGAAACGGCGAATCAGCCGTACTTCGTGCTGGAATACGCGAGCCTTGCGGGCTTGGAGAGCTATCTGACTTACGACCATCAGTCTGCTGGGCTGGCAGGGACTGGCAGCGTCAGTCTTGTCAACGGCAACTTGATTTTCGCTCACGCGGACACCGCGATGAACGGCAATCGTCTGCCGGTCTCGATTACGCACTATTACAATTCTTGCGACAGCGACAAAGACGAGTTCGGCATGGGCTATGGCTGGCGGACTTCGCTGCACCAGACGCTGCACAAAGTGCTGTACAATGGCGAAGTGGAGTTCGTGTATACGGACGGCGACGGTACGGAACACTTCTATAAGAAGAATAAAGATGACCAAAAGAAGTATTCCGACCAGTCGGGTTTGTCTCTGACGCTGGAAGTCGGGGACGAAAACATCACGATTACCGACAAGGGCGACAATGGAATGACGTTCCCGCTGGTGAGCGAGAACCCGACGGAGGATGCGCCGGAAACCGCGAAGGTACTGATTCAGAAGATTCAGGATGCGGTTGGCAACGAAGTCACGGTGACGGCGGTGGCGGATTCGCCGCTGAAAATCGCGTCTGTGACGGACGGCGCTGGTCGAGTTACGACGCTTCATTACACGGATGGCCGCTGCGACCGGATTCAGACACCGTGGCAGGATGCGGAGAATTGTATCCGTTTCAAGTACGAGAACGGCGCGCTGGTGAAAATCCGCCATGAAGATAACCGCGCGAGCGAATATGTATATAATGAAGAAATCGGTTACCATTTGTTGAAAAAGGCATATGGTGCAGACGGCGCTTTTGTGGAATATGCGTACACGAACACGGGCAAAAATCGCGTTGACGGTCTGCCGCACTGCATCACCCACGCAACCGTGACGGGCACGAAGAATGGCACGACGTTGACTGCGGCGAACGTTTCGTACACCTACGGCAATCACATGGCGCTGGTCAGAGATGAAATTTCCGGCAAGACGCTTCGCTACCATTTCAACGATGACGGCAATCAGGTCAGTGTGGATGACGAGCTGGGCTACGCGATGTATACCCGCTACGACCGCACTGACGACAACGCAAATGCGCCGATTAACCACGCGACGGAACGCTCCCGAATGCAGCGGGTGGTCAGAAATTTGCTGCTCGACCCGATGTGCGAGGAAAACAGCAGCGTCTGGGAGAAAAGCAGCACTGGCACGATTACGCGCGACCAATCCACGCGGCAGTTCGGTCTCGTTTCGTATCGGCTGACGATTTCTGCGAATAAGTCGGCATATGTCCGTCAGGCAGTGACGCTCACGCCGGGCAAGTCGTACACGTTGTCGGGATATGTGCGTTCTGGCGGCCCGCGCGGTGTGATGCGCGTTGCGTACACGGTGGGCGGACAGGAAATTACGCTGGATTCTGAGCCGGGCAAGGTGTGGGAAAAGACGGACAACATGCCGTATGAGCGTGTGTCTGTGTCCTTCACGCTGCCGGAAAATGCAGAACCTAAGGTTTACTGCATGGCGTACTGCGATATGCAGAACGGCTTCGCGGGCGGCAATTGCTGGTTCGATGCAATGCAGCTGGAAGAAGGGCTGACGCTGAATCATTTCAATATGGTTCAGAACAGTGACTTCTCGCTGACCGGCACGGACGGCAAGACAAAGGCATGGACGATTGGCAAAAACGATGCGTCGTATGTTGAAGTGCTGCCTTTGGACGCGCCGAAGGATGAATTTCACGCACCGGACTGCCTGAAGCATGACAATACGCAGAAAATTCGTCTGGCAGGCCGCTACGACAGGACCGTAACATATTACCAGCAGTTCCGGCACTACGGCAAAATCGGCGACCGATTCACGGTGGGCGGCTGGTGCAGTTCGTTCGCGAAGAAGAACGACCCGGACAACTACATCTACTGCCGAATTACCGTTCAGTTTACTTCCGCTGACCCTGTGACGGACAAGAGCTACTGGGCGACGGGCGGCTCGGCGGTCTTCAATGCGGAAGAAGGAAACTGGCAGTTCGCGAGCGCGGGCATTGTTGCGCCCAACAACTGTACCTATATCCGAGTGGTCTTGCAGATGAATCGGCAGATGAATTTCGCGGATTTCACTGGCATCTACCTGTATCCGGAAGCGTTCGGTACGCAGTATGTTTATGACAAAAACGGCAACCGCAAGACGCGGAAGATGCTCTACGGCGGTCAGGAAAAGTCGGAGTTCGACGATGCGGACAACCTGACGAAGCACACCGCCGCAGGCCGCACGGTATCCAGCACGTTCTCGTATGGCGACACGGAAGCGGAGCAGAAGAAGCATCTGCTGCTGAAAAGCATTGCGCCGCTGGGCAGCGTCAGCACGTTTACTTACGATGCGTTCGGGAATCCGCTGACGAGTCAGGTGCAGAATGCAGAGGAGAATCCGAGCTACTTCATCCGCGGCGAGACTTTGTACACGGATGACGGCAACTATGTTGCTGGGCAGAAGGATGCGCGCGGCAAGATTGTGCGCACGGAGACCGACCCGCAGCGCGGCACGACGACGAGCGTGACCGACGCGAAGGGGCAGACGGTGACGTATGACTACGACAATCTGCGTCGAATTGTAAAAACTTCTGCAAACGTGGGCGCAAAAGAAGGAATTCAGACAGTACATAACGAATATACCTATGACGCAAAGCGTGGGAATCTGGTCGAAATCCGTCACAATACGGACGGGAACGCCGCGAACGACGTGGTGTACAGCTTCGAGCAGGACGCGCTGGGTCGTCAGACGGCGGTCAAGGTCGGAAATCAGACCACGGGAACGCTGATTCATTCGGCAACCATCTGACGAATGCCTTTTCCGCCATCTGCTGCTTGCAAAAATCTCGATTTACCACCAGTAAACCTTCGATTTTTGCAATTGCATCTGACGAAAAATTTATCCGCCAGCCGACCACCTCATTTGTGCGGTGTTGCCTTAACAATTACTGAGTACGTAGAATATAGTGAAAGGGGAAGCGAATGTGAATCCGACAGAATCAGTGGCATATCGTAAATCTCTTCTTGAAAAGGGAAGAAAAGAAATGACAATGGAGGAGAAGGAATGGCTTGAATGCAACCCGGTGTATGTCATAAAAAACGACAAATTATATTATAAGCGAGATATTTTGGAGCTTCCTCGAAATTGCAAGTGCAAATTGACGGTTGAGTGTGTTCATAGCGAGTCGGCATATCCAACGGTACCAACACTTTCCATCCCCAATGGTTATAATGGGTATATCACAGTGAATGCAGAAAAATATCCGCAGATTCCTAATTTGAGTACAAAGAAAAGCTCAAAACTGAGCATTCGCATTGCTGAAAAATATCCGGGACACTTGTTTTGTGAATCGAATACCGGCTTGTTGGCTGTTTCGTTTCAAAGCTGGATTCCAGCAGAATTAAAAATGTCGCGCTGGTGGGAAAGTACAGCTTTTCCGGATTTGGCAATGACGCGGACAGAAATCGCGCCAAACAAGATTCAATATGCCTGTAACGCAGCGGGTAGACGAGTGGAATTCCAAGATAAGCCATCCGACTTTGACAAATATGTATTTACAGTAGAATGGGAAACACTCGATTGATTGTGCAATGTAACGAAAGGCACAAGATGTAGCCTGATGGAACAATTGTATAGAAACGCTGCCCAATACTTGCGGAGACGCGACATGACGCGACAAGCTCACGGCGGTCAACGGCAGCGCGATTCGCTACGATGCGATTGGCAATCCGCTGAGCGACGGGACGTGGACATACACTTGGCAGAACGGCCGGCAGTTGCAAAAGATGCAGAAGGCGGGCGTGACGGCTGAATTTGTGTACAACGCGGACGGCTTGCGTGTGCAGAAAACTGTCAACGGCGTGGCGACGAAGTACACGCTGCACGGCAAGAATGTTGTGCATATGACTTCTGATGCGGACGAGCTGCACTTCTTCTACGACGCGCAGAACCGTCCGGCAGTGGTGGTGTACAACGGAGTTCCCTATGCGTATGTCAAGAGCTTGCAGGGCGATATTGTTGCGATTCTGGATGAGAATGGCAATGCCGTCGTCAGCTACGGCTACGATGCGTGGGGCGCGCCGCTGTGGTGTACCGGTGAGCGGGCGGAAACGCTGGGCAAGGTGCAGCCGTTTAGGTATAGGGGGTATGTCTACGACGAAGAGACGGGGCTGTATTATCTGAGAAACAGATTTTACAATGCACACAACAGTCGTTGTATCTCTGCTGACTCAATGCTGTCAACCCGTGGTACACATACTTCTGCAAATGCCTATGCTTATTCCCGTAATGCTCCGACAATCCGTGCTGATGCTAACGGACAGGACAGTATCTATGTCATTTATGATAGTCGCCCCAATGCTACAGATGAACATCCTGAATATAAGGGTCTAACCCTTCAAGGTGAATGGGCAATCAACGCTTTGCGGGAAAATGGCCATTACGTAATGCCTGCTGGTTTTACCAATATTCCTGAGTTCATAGCAGCATGGAACAATGCCGGAGCTTACGAATACGATTACATTATCATTTATGCGCACGGCAGCCCTGGCACTATTGACTGTGCAGGTGGTTATTTGAAGGAAACTACTGAATCAGGTGAAGATGCGAACGGGAACCACTGTTATAGCTCTATCAATGAATTGAAAGAGATACGAGTCAATAAGGGCATTTACCTGCTTTCGTGTAACGGCGCCACGCCAAACTCAGAATATATGACAGCTATTGGTATGCTTTCTTCAAAAGCCGGTGGGGCGCCGACTATGGGTTCAGCATACGCTTCTGTTAACTATTATGAAGGCACGGGAATACCTTATCAATCTCCTGGCCTCAAGTGGTCAAATGGTTTGTCGAAAAATTTCAGCAACTTGATGAATTGGCTATATGCAAGTTGCTGGGTGACCTTCTCAAAAGACGGGATGTGGATTGACTGATATGGTAATGAAAGGAAATGTATCTGGTGAAAAAGAATATGTTGATAATGTTTTTCATCTTCGCTTTGCTCATATGTCAATTCGTTTGGTGGTTTGACATAGGATCTTGGTGTTCTCTTCCAATCGAATTGTGTTACACACACGCTTCCGATTTTTCCTTTAGAGATAAAAACAATAATAAAGCCGAAGCAGATATGTACACATGGCGCACATTCTTTCACCCTGATGATTTTGTCTCGTCGGAAGAGAAGTTGATTTATAATCAGTATAATTCTCTCGTTGGTTTTGACTTTTCACAATATACTTACATCCTCAGTTACGGATTTTCTATTGAGTATCTGTATTGTAAACAACCTGATGCAAAAAAAATGCAATATGGTAAAGTCGTTCATGATGTCAATTGTCTTCCGAATGAGGTTCTGCTATATCGCGTTCCGAGAGTATATATCGAGCCTAATCCGGATCGCACCGATAGTTTTTCTTACAAATTTATTCATTCTGCTCCTTGAATTGCTTCTTCACCTCTTTATTATACCCCTTTTTCGTCCTTTTGGCTGTTCTTTCTTTGTGCGGGATTGCCTTAATTTGTGTTTGTGAGTGAGGTGTTAGAGTGTATTTTCCTGTTCTACCGACAGTATATAGAAAAATGAGTGTTTTTTTCTGTACCATTACATCCATAACGAGTCTATTGGTAACTATACTCATGTTCCTTGTGTTGTATTTGGGAAACCAAGTGCAGGGTATTGTGTTTATTTCATTTCTTTTTTCAGTTATTCTATCTATCGTAGCATGGAGAGCTTGTTTGATAACAATTAAATGTAACGAGTATGTACACATTATTGTTGACAAGCGTATTGTTGCATTGTATAGTCCTACCGGGAAAGCATTACGTACTTTCAACTTTTCTGACATAGTGGATGTGCGGGTTGTCAACTTACCTCAAGTTATGTATGCCGCCTCAATACCCTATGTGCGTAAACAGCAATACATCTGTATACAATCTGATTCTTCACACGCCGAAACACGTCCCCATACAACCTATTCAGAGATTCGAAGTAATCCCCACTGCATTGTTTTAGCCTATAATGAGTATGCTTATAATAGTATCAGCTCAATTCTATTGCGTCAAGAAACTGGAGATACCGTGTAAGGGGGGCAATTCCCCATACCAATGGGTACAGAAGAAGAGTGGCTTGAGGGTTGGATTGAACCTTTGCGGAAGAGTCCTCGTTGGGGAACTGCCGTTGATGGCGAGCAAATGAGTGTGTTCTATTTCGTGAATGGCCTCCACTATATGGTTAACGACGTCGTCGATGGTAAAAAAGGTTGGAAGTATCGCAGCAATATGGGATTTGGATATGTTGATTGTATTGGCGGTGCGAGGTTCATGGGACAACAGTTTTTCAAAAACAGCAGAACCTTGGATGCTAATATTCGTGCGACTGCAAGTGGAATCCGAGCGAACAACCTTTCCCGCTTAGAAGATATTGATCCCACTGCTTTGGAGGAAATCACATATGGTGCCGTGCTATTTACTCTTCCAGATAAGAAAGGAAAGAGGCACATGGCATATTACATCGGGAGTCATAATGGATATGAGCATTGTATTATTGAAACCACAGGAAAAGGAGATCGAATGCATTATGCGAATTTGGAAGAACGGCTGTACAATCCAGAAACTGGGCATGGTTTCTATGAGTGGGGCGAACTGGCATGTGTTGACTATAGCGGTGTGTGCGGTTCTTGGATTGCTCTTCCCTATGATATTCCTTCCGATTGAGGTGTCAGCTGATCAGTCTACGTCGCAGGAATATACTGAGGTATTGACACCTCATGAACAAAATGGCATGTGGGGATATACCGATCGTACTGGTTCTATAGTTATACAGCCGCAGTGGGCTGTTGCGGGGTGGTATCGGGGCGGAACCGCAGCCGTTTGCTCTACCGATGGGCAGTGGGGGATTATAGATGAAAACGGCGAATATCTCGTACCATGCCGATACGATAGCATCTGGGATCAGCATTCATATTATGAGACAACGCCATTTGAAGATTCTAACAGTTACATTGGCGGTCTGAGTGATGGATTCTATATTATCATCGATCGCGTTGATGATGAAGAATATATGGGATTCTTTTGCATTTCAACCAAGACACTTGTTGAACCACAATGGTTTTCAGTTACAATTGCTGACGAGGGTATTGGAATCAATGAATTAGTTCTGGTAGAAGACAGGGATGCAGGCTTTGGATATGTAGACCGCTTTGGACATGTGGTTATTGAGTGTCAGTACGATTGGGCAACACCTTTCGTAGAAGGAGTGGCGCAAGTGGGAAAGTGGATTGATGACGATTACTATGAATACTATATCGATACTACTGGAAATGAAATTAACCTCATGATGAACTGATTTACACAACATCAACTACTCTATCTCTGAAGATTCAAACAATGTAGCAATAAGCGGTAACACCGCAACAGAAGGTTGGCGAGATGACCATGCAGGAATTGTTGGATATAGATTGGATTGGAGACGATTAATTATGAAAATCAAAAGGTTACTGTCTCAAATCTTGGCTAATCGAAAGAATAGGCTTCTGTATATTGTTGATGCAAGTTGGGAAATATTTATTTTACTTTTTCCTGTTTGGTTTATACTGTCAAACGGGAAAGCTCGTCTTGCGGAAACGCTCGGTGGAAATAGAGATCTCGCATCTATTCTCATCTGTCTTACTCAACTCAGCATGATTTATGCAGAAAAAGTAATTACATATATGATAGAAAAAAGGGCGGATGTAAAATAAGATTAGGCTCTCAGACAATACCGTACAAGAGCATCAGCAACGCTGCCAACGAATTGTGTGGTATCTCTTTAAGTAAGGATGCAGGTACTGGTGTCTAAACAAACGTTACGAAAAACCGCGGCGAAGCCCATCAGCTTCGCCGCGGTCAAAGACATTCGTCTATGACAATGCGGCGTGGCGAGAGCAACGAGCGGCTGCCTGCACGGCAAGAATATTGTGCATATGACTTCCGGCGCGGATGAGCTGCACTTCTTCTATGACGCGCAGAACCGCCCGGCGGTGGTGGTGTACAACGGAGTTCCCTATGCGTATGTCAAGAGCTTGCAGGGCGATATTGTTGCAATTCTGAATGAGAATGGCAATACCGTCGTTAGCTACGGCTACGATGCGTGGGGCGCGCCGCTGTGGTGTACCGGTGAGCTGGCGGAGACGCTGGGCAAGGTGCAGCCGTTCCGCTATCGCGGGTATGTCTACGACGAAGAAACCGAGCTGTATTATCTCAGAAGTAGATATTATGCTGCTCTTCGTTCAAGAATGCTCAATCATGATTCTCGCCTATTTAAAAACGAAACTTTTGAATTTAATGGCTATGTATATTGTATGAATAACCCTATTGCATATCATGATCCGAGCGGCACTTGCGTATCTTGCGAAACAGTAGACGAAGTTGGTTATCGAAAGGCCACCACGGACGACGATTTCAATTCCACTGTAACCCAGGGTATGCGAAATCTATTATATAATGCCGATGACTACTATTATATTAGTGCAAGCAAAAACAATAAAGGCGGTATTGACTGCATTTGGGCGGTAAATAAGGCACTAAACAAAAACACTTGGAAAGTGGTAAATGCCGCTTGGCAATCATATGTGCGTAGCAATACCACACGAGGGCGCATCCTTGATCTGAATGACTTGCAACCGGGTGACATCATCTTCTCCATAGATCATAGGGATCGCAATTATGGAAAGGATGTTAAGGACATTGCACGAATTGATCCCGTAAAAAAGGGTCATATCGGCATTGTTGTTTCGTTCGATTTCGGAGATGGAAATGGTGAAGTTTTAGCAGTTTTCCAATCCTGCAGTGAAAAACTTTATCCTGATAAGTGGACTGCTCTGTTTTATGATGATACAGGTCCTAATATCACCGCTCTGGAGGATAATGACGGAAACAGCAATTGGGCGTTCTATGTACGTCCGAAAAAATAAAATGTAACAGGAGGAGTTGCAGATGAAGAGAGCTTTCTTAACTATTCTATTCTTTATGTCTCTATTGCCATGCATAGTATATGCCGAGGAATTGTTCTTATACATATCCGATGGCCAATGGGGATATGCGACAGACGACGGGACAGTAGTTATCGCTGCATCTTTTTCAGAAGCAACTCCCTTTTACAATGGCGTGGCCAAGGTGCGTACTTCCGTACCGATGGATCATTATTCTTTGATTGATTTTCAGGGGAACGAAATTACTCCCCCTTGCTATGATATCTATGAATTTGATTCAGCTTTTATCTATGCAGTAGATGCTGGAGATGTCCTCTTGTTCGGTTTCTATGACAAACAAAGCGGCTATTTATCGTCAACATATGACGCAATCAAGCTAACAGATCCATATATCAACGAACAAGAATATATTGCAGTCCAGGATAATGACAAGTGGGGATTTGTTCATCGTTCTATTGGTAATGTCATCATTCCTTGCGTATACGATGAAATCGTCGAACCTTTTCAGAACGGTTATGCATTAGTAATCCAGGCGGATCACCAGATTAACGATAACTTTGATAGTATGGACGATTACATCTTAATTAATTCAAACGGAGTCCCTGTGACTTTTGATGACGGGATTGTGCCAATGAGTTGTCCCTCCTCCGTGGGTCTTATAGCTGTTGTCCAAAACGGTTTGTACGGTTTAGCTGATATTTACGGCCGCCTGATGATTGAACCACAGTACGAATATGTCGATTCACCTACAAATGATCGATTTTGGTATCAAAACACGGCTGGTTATTGGGGCGTCTTAGATGAACGTGGTGCAGTGATTGTTAAGCCAAGCTTTCTGCATAACGATCTGTTGTACGGAACACCGCCAGCCTATGTGAATGACTATGCAGTTGTAAGGCTGAAGGATCAGGTTGTCATACTTGACTTGGCCGGTACTGAAACTGTTATCAACCGCGCCCCTAACAGCACTGTTGGAAACGTGATTGACGAAGTTCAGCTGCTCTCGTACTATGATTCATCAACTGATCGCTACGGATTTTATAATGTTCATGGGTTGATGTTAACTTCGGAATTGTATGAGGATTATTCACCGTTAACCAATGGTCTCATAACCGTGAAGCGCGAAGGAAAATGGGGAGTATTGGATAACAATGGTATTGAAATTCTCCCGTGTATGTATGACGAAATCAATCTTTTCAACAATTCGACTATCTATGTCATTCAAGACAGCACGATATCTTACATATCAATCAGCAAGTGGATATAATATTTATAATTATCGTTGATAACATATCCCCCCCGATAGTACATTCTGACCATTCGTCATACGTCGGGTGGCCTTTTCTATGCCCGAAAATTTTCTTCATTTTCGCGTTTCAGAAATTGAAATTCAGGCAGTCTGGGAAGGTTTGCATTGACTCAATTTTCAAGTAGACGGCAAAAAGAAAAGTCCTGAATCCCTTGGAATCACTGGATTTCAGGATTTCAGTTTCTGGTTTTGAATTCGCAAACTTTTCTGCTATGATGAGGCTACGAAGCAACGACAGGAGGTTTGCGGAATGAGTATTGCATGGAACTATCTGGACAAGCGGAGCGCGGCAATGGCGGCGCTGAAAGATTATCGCAGTATGAAGGCGATTCTGGCGACAACGGCGGAGGAGATTGCGAATGTGCGGCAGGACATGGTTCGCATTGGCGGGATGCGCTTCGAGGAGTCGGCGCATGGTGCGCGAAATCCGTAGGCGGGCGAAAACCAGATCCTGCATGGAATTGCGGAAATTGATGTGCTGGAAGTTGGCATACCCGGAAAATGTTCAAAAATCAAGTGTTGCTGGACTTCGCAAGAGCGGCAGGCAAGCAGAGGCAAAGGCTCGAAAAATGTACGCTGTTCTCTCCGAATTTGGAGAGAAATTGGCAGGTTGGAGAGAAAATTGGAGAGAAAAGAACGAGAACAGCGCGCAACGCACACCCGTCTGGTGTTGGTAAAACAGATGAGGTGATATGCAATGAGTCAGAACATCGACTATAAAGCGATCTTGAAGGCGTATCCGGAGACGATTTCGAAGGAACAGCTCTATATGAGTATTCCGCGCGAGATTGCGCAGCACGACCGCTCAAATTGAGCATCCATTCCGGCGGAATTGAGCACGCTTGCCGCCGTCGTTGAGCACTGCGGTAAAATGTAGATATGCATCGCATTTTGCGGTGTAATACTATTTCCAGATAAGAATGCGCCAAGATGCGCCGCGAATTTTTCATTCTGGCTAACGTGAATGAAACGCAGCGTAGCAGCGCTACGCTAAGTGGAATGAGCGGACGCCAGAAGGGAAAAGGC